>Ga0335069_10001110_pt1 | contig 43419 bp, 36 predicted proteins | sample Lox_Sample_11_FD_206714 | JGI IMG/M metagenome (GOLD analysis project Ga0335069, IMG submission 206714) | Soil microbial communities from Loxahatchee National Wildlife Refuge, Florida, United States - Lox_Sample_1.1 | ecosystem: Environmental > Terrestrial > Soil > Wetlands | place: USA...
GCACAACCCATGCAGAGGGAACCTTTCACCTCCGTAGGTGTCTATAGAATAGGTGTATTGCCTGTAGTTCGCTCCTCTTATATCGAGAACTTACGTGCGCCTAATCAAGAAGGGCTTCCTGCTTTTGTCCGAGTTCGTGTTTCTCTTCTTCGGATGCCTGTTTTCATTGGCGCTTGCGCTCCAGCTCTCTTACCGTGGACACACGTTTGCTCCTCTCGTGTTCATTCTATGTTTATCTCTCCAATGCACGGCTCTGATTTGGTTTAGACGCAAGACAGCAAAATGGACTGCCGCGGCCGATGCGGAGACTGTCCTTGCGCATCGGTGTTGGCGACGACTTCATCCTCGCCGTGCGAAGTACGTCCGCAGCGTTCGACGCTCGCTTGTCTGGTTGCCGAGCATCTTTGCAGCTTTCGTGCTGTTCTTTCTCCCCGTGGCCTCGCATCTTTTCTACCTTGGACGCTCGATTGTCCCGCATTATCGTGTGCGTGTTCCGTTGAATTGGCTGGTGGTCGAATCCCAAGGAAGTGGCTGGCTCTTTTTCAGTGAACAAGGCGCAGCTCGCTACGGGTTGACTCCCATCTGGTTCAACCGTCGCATGCCCTCGAGTGTGGTATTTCTTATCAGAAACCCAGAAGATGGCGATGGCTGGAACCGCACGGAGAGAGAACTCGCTAGCGGGCACACAACCCACGTGAGCGTGACGGAGTTTCGCCTTGGGATGATAACTGCAAGCTGCTATGAATATCGACACGTCTACGGAAATGTCCCGACATCGTCGTCCAGTATCTTGACTCCACCTGTTTTGTGGGAATCTCTCTGCTCCACCCATCCAAATGGTATCAACTACAACTTGCGCACTGCATTTTTAGGACACCGAGAGGACCTGCCCGCGTTCTACAAATTGCTCAACTCTGCCACTACAAGTCCTTCTGATTAACGCTAATCGGGAAAGTGGGTTTCAGTACTGGCAAAGTCCAATCCTAATCGAGGACCGCGATTCCTTCGTCCACGTACTCTTCGAGATTGCTATCTAGCCATCTCTGCCCGACCCGATTTTTGTGGAATCGGACGGTTGCTTCACGTCCATCGAACGATACGATAACCACAAAGCCGTCGGTGAAGCACGCGGCTAAGGTACTGTTTAATCGCCGAGCAAATTCGACAGCTTCGGCCAAACTCTTAACGTGGAGATGATTGGTCAAGCATTCGTATCCCGTATCGTCTTGTCCAGCATCCCGCGCAGCTACTGAAGCGCGTGCTTCCGATGCGAGCAGTACACACCCTTTTTCTTCCACAAATCCCAGAGCGAGGATGTTGAGTAATTCTGGCGAAAGAGCAGACTCGTCCGATTGTAAGTGGCTCAAGTAGCCGCGCATTTTTTGGTTAGTCCGCATCGCGCACCGATGGTGCCACAAAATTGGAGTACAAGTCCTGGTAAACGCGGAAATCGGACAAATGGGTTTTAGTACTCTCTCCAATCCTGAAGCCGGGCGCAGACGGCCCCACCCCCGAGGCGAAGTATCCGCAGTGTCGCCTCACGCCGACGCATTCGGACGCTGAAATGGGAAAGCCCGGCAGGGAGGTTCCAATTCGTCGGGGCCTGTTCGCAGGCCTCTCGCAGCTTATTTCCCTACCGACATCCAGAGAATTTTGCCATCGAAGTAAAACAACCGAGCCTTTTCTGGTGCACGCCCCAGCGCGGCGAGTGCGTCTTCCTTCTTATTTGTTTTTATCTCTTTGGAAACGCCGCCAGCAGCAGATGGGCTTGCTACACAATAAGCGGCCTCGCTTGTGGCAAAATAACTCCGAACCATTTGAATTTGTTTTTCGTCCATTGTGCCCCTCCACGCAATAATACCCTGAATCAAACTCCCTGAGAGTCGCGCCTGCCACATGCCCGCTCAACGCACCGCAAAATCCTGCCGCTGCCAGCACGGGAGAGCCGCGCATCATTTGAAGAACACGTCGAAGGGCGCAACTCATCCGTGCTGGTATCCGGGATGCAAGTGTAAGGGGTATCGGCGGGTAAATACCTGACCAGAATATAAGGTGAATGCCGTATAGCATCGCGGCTCTGCAGGACGTAGACTCCATCCAATACTCGCTCAGACATAGCGTGGGACGCTTTCCTCCGAGGGCGTCCCATCCTCTTTTAGATTGGCGATGGGCGCGTAGACAGTAGACATATTCATCAAAATTCCGATATAGTCCACGCTCCCCGGTACATTCCGTCCAGAGGTGCCAATGCCAGCCGCCCTTCAAACTTCGCTTAGTGTTCGTTGCCGCCATTGCGAGAAATTTATCCGTGTTCCTGGTTTAGTTGCCAAGAGAGCATCTCACATCATCTCCACTGAAGACTGGCAGATGGCGTCCCGAGTCTTCGTGCTTCGTTGCCGCTCCTGCGAAAAGGAATCTGTTTACAGCGTGAATCAGGTTGTGGACGTTCTCGCTATGAACGGGCTGCCACGCCTGTAGTGCTAGTATTTTCTCGCCCGACCGCCGCTCCTCGAATGGCCGTAAAGCGAAGAAGCCCTGTCGCTGCACCCACGGCGTTGCCATTCATCACATGAAGAAAACGACGAAGGGCGTGACTAAACCTTGTTGGTATCCGGGCTGCAAGTGCAAGGACTATCGCCCGGTCCAAAAGTAGAGTCCCGTCTGTGGCTGGCAATTTGAGCTATGCACTTCGTCCGTGCCGCTTCAATATTATGTCGTGGTAGTATCCAGCTATGAAGAAATCGAAATCGTACCAAGATATTTCATTTAGCGCTTCGGCGGTCACCCAAATAGATAAAGCTTTCCGTGTGTTGGTGGCGGGAAGAAGAAAGAAAATCCGGTACAGCACTCTCGAAGTCGAAATTGACAGTGCGAGATGGAAGTTCGATAAGTTCGAAGAGTTTATTGCAGGCTCGCTTGGTGGGCAGGTGCATCTTACTGCACACTCAGCCGATGGAGTGTTGGGTTTCTCTTACCAGAGGCATCCACCGCCATTTGGGTTCACTTCCATAAGCGTTGAGGCACCGACGAGACCAGATTGAATCTGTGTTTCAAGTTGTTGAGAAACAAGTAGAGCTTTATCGGCAAGCGGAACGGGACAAATCTCCGGGCACAGTTTTCGTTGGGCACGGGCGTAATCCTCAGTGGCAGGAGCTTCGCCATCATCTCGAAGATAAGCACGGCTGGAAGGTTGAAGCTTATGAGATTGGGTCGAGAGCGGCTTTTAACATTGTGCAAAGCCTCAAAAGCATGATGGAGAAGAGTCAAGCCGCTATCCTTGTTATGACAGGCGAGGATAAAATGAGCGATGGTTCACTGAGAGCACGCCAAGATGTAATCCACGAAATCGGATTGTTCCAAGGCAAGCTTGGATTCGAGCGTGCTGTCGTGCTTAGGGAAGAGAACGCTGAAAGCTTCTCGAATCTTGCAGGCGTTGATGAGATTCGATTCCCGGTCGGCAGAATTAAAGAGTCCATCAGTGATATATTGGCTTTTCTCCGGCGTGAGCTTGCTCCCGGCAAACCTCATTCTTAATCTTCCATTTAGCATCTCCACACACGCCATCAAGTGGTCCTCTCGACGCAAAGGTTCAGATGCGAAATTTAGTTGGTCGGCCACTTCTTATCTATCCTCTCCAAAATGAACGCCGCCTTGCTCACCGCCTTGTCCACGAAGTACTCCTCCGCAAAAGTCGGCTTGTCCGACTCCATTGTTTCAATCAGTTTCCGGGCGCAAAGCAGGGTGGCAGCGAATAGGATGGCGTGCTTACGTTCTTCGGTCATGGAAATGTCGCTGATTGATGTGTGGAGGAGGGAAGGCCAGACTACGTCACTTCAACGATGAGGTCAAACCTAAACCAGTCGATTATCAGTCGCAATCGCCGCCTCAATCTTGTCTACTGCACATCACGGCTAGATTGCCCATCGGGTTTGATGTGCGCGAAGAGCGGATTCTGCGTCACCATAGTGTCTCCAAACAGGGCGTTTCTGGCGTTTTTGGCAGTCCTAGAACTTCATATAATCAGCAACTTGTGTGCCATCAACATTGGTAAGAGTTGCGACTCCCTCCTCCGGGACCATCCCTGCTACTTCCCGCCGTTGCTCCCCGGTTTAAGACATAATTCCAGAAGGCCCATGAACCTCGCGCATTAGCTATACCCCGGCCCGTAGCCCAGCGAAGGAGTCTCAATGAAAGTATTTCTCACTATCTGCCTACTTTTGTTTCCCGCGTTTGGATGTCCCGCCCAGGAGGCCAAGCCTTCGGAGCAACCTTCGGACACCGAAATCAAGCTGGCCATGGCTCAGGCCAAGCATGCTTTTGAACAATACAAAGCCGTGGTCGGGCATGGCGAGCAACTCCTGGGCAAGGACACCTTTGCACAGGACCGCATGCTCATCGAGCATTGGGAGGCGATCAGCAAAACCGTAAGCGAAAATCCCCAGGCGTTCAATTCCGAACTGGGTTTTGACGTACTGATTGATCTGGATGACGCTTCCCGAAACGCAGCGCTCTCCGCGGACCAGGCCTCCACGGCGGTGCTCAACGACATCAACAATCCGCACAGCCAGAGGTCGCAACTCTTGCTGGAACTTCACCAAAGTTGCCTCGACACGTCGAAGCAGCTTTTCTCTGCCAGCGAAAACGCCAACGTCTTATTCACACGATATGTAACGGGTCAGCGCCAAGCCAGCGCCAAGGCGGCCGAAGCCCTCTCAAGATGCACCGAGGCATTGGAGAAGGCCAAAAAGCGCTAGTCACACCCTCGGGCCGGCAAGAAACGCAGCGCCGGAGGCGCGAAACAATCTAGCCCAGCGCGTAAGCGCTGGGTCCCCGAGCCATCACCACCTCCAGCCCCGGAGGGGCGACAGAACCCACCCCAAGCCAGGGTTTTTCTCCAGCGCAATCTAGTACTTTCCTCCCCTTGACCTCTTCCAGCAACTAGGAAACACTCAACCTTTGGTGCCATAGCTCATGAGCGCTCCTCCATTTGGTCATGATCCAGCTCACAACCGGCGCCGCAGCCAGCGTGTGCTGGTGCGCATGCCGATTCTCATCATTGCCAGGGCACCCGACGGCCAGCATGTCTCGGAACACGCCTTTACCTCGTGCGTGAATGCCCACGGCGCGTTGATCTTTTTGAATCTGAAGGTCCAGGACGGGCAAAAGATCATTATCAAGAATCCGGAAACCGGCGAGGAGCAATTCGTTCGTGTGATTCGCAGTAACCCGGCGCCGGAAGGCCGTACGGAGGTGGCCGTCGAATTTCTCCGCCCGGCACCGAAATTCTGGCGCATCGCCTTCCCGCCCGAAGACTGGGCTCCGCACTCCCCGGAAATCACCGCCGACACCTTCTGAGGAAACTAGCCAGCAATGAGCGGCCAGTAATCAGAGATCCGTAGCCACTTGATGCGCGCACCTGAACGGTTTAGGGTTAACAGATAGCAGCGAGCAGATAACAGGAACCGTTCACCTACCTTATCTATTTGTCGTTAACCGGCATTCGCTCCCGCTTGCATCCGCTCCCGGACAACCGACTTTTGCTATCTGATCACCTCTTAATCAAAAAGCGAGCAGGAAACAGGGGACGCAGGGTGGTTCCTGTTCGCTGCTCGCTGTTATCTGCTCGCTGATTACTGACTACCTACCCGACGGCGCCGACAGCAACTCCACCAGCATCTTCATGAACTTTGCATTGTCCAGATCCACCTGCACATGCACCAACCGCTCGCCCAAGCCCGGTTGCTCTCCCTCGGTCCACACCAGCGTATTGCCATAACCCGCCGTGTGCGAAATGTCCATGTCCATGTACACTTTTTCCTCTTTCGTGATGATGCTCGGGTCCAGCCATGCCAGCGCCGCCAGCTCATCCCAGAGATATTCTTCGTCCGCATAATCGCCGATGTATTTGGCCGAAGGTGTACCAGCCTTGGCGACTTGGGCGATCACTTCTTTTGTCATTCGTGTCTTCACGGAGATGTCCACGGTCGTCACGGTGATCTTCTTCCAGGGGGAGCGCAGCACGATGTGCACAGCTTCCGGATCGAACCAGAAATTGAACTCCCGCCGGTTTTCCGTCTTCCATCCCATGTCCACGTCGGGTCCGATGCTGCCGCCCATGATCACTAGTTCCTGCGCCAGTTCGGGAACATGGGGATCCAGGCTGATTGCCTGCGCGAGATTCGTAAGCGGCCCGCCGGCGTAGATCGTCACTTCATGCGGGTACTTGTGCACCATCCGAATAATAAAGTGCGCCGCGTCTTCGTCTTCCGCCTTGATCGTGGGATTACCCTCCGGCAGATCGGGAACCTCGTATGGCCCGTGCACCTCGCGAATGAATTTTCCCGTGCCGTTCTTTGTCCAGGCCCCCTGGTAATGCACCTTGCCGTAAAGTTTCTCCCAGCGCGCGATCTCTTCCTTGCTGTTGATCAACGGAAAAATCGCTCCAGGATAAACCTTGATGTCCGTATGGTGAGTTAGTTCGAGCATGCGCAGCGTGTGCGCCACCTCTTCGTCGCGCCACTGGTCTCCGCTCACGATTGTCAGTCCGAGTACTTCCGCCTGAGGTGCATTCAACAGTGCCAACATTGCCTGCTGGTCGGTCGTGGCAGGTCCCCGTGCGTCTTGGTCCACGATGATCTTGCGTTTGGCCTGGCCGTAAACAGAACTGGCTCCGGCAAGAACTAGAAAACAAAAGATTGCTGCGGCGCGACGGTACATTTCGATCTCCCCAACCCGAAGTAGTTTCCTTCGAGCCTCTGATTGGATTTGAATGAAAGCAAACCACCAGCAGAAGAAAGCCGAACCGCACAAGACTAGCGGGGAATTGCCAGGGACTCAAGATTGCCAAGTGCGCTACGTAAGCGTTTCCCACAAGGCCGGGAAGAATCTCTCTAGTATTGAATCGGTTTAATGTATGCTAATGGCTGCCGGCGGCTTGCCGGTGATCTCTTCGAATCCCGAGGCGTCGCATGTCCCAGATTCGCTCCGTTCTGATTTCGTTGGCTGTGTTGTTCTCTGGTTTGCCTTTTGCTGGCGAACTCCGCGCGGGCGACTCCCCAGGCAGCCGCACGTACCTTCACAGCGGCTGGCGCATGGAATCCGCATGCAAAACTTCCGCTAAAGCGGACGCGATCTCCACCCCAGGCTTCGATGATTCCAAGTGGCACCCGGCTGTCGTTCCCGGCACCGTGGTTGGAACACTCGTCACCGATAAAACTCTCCCCGATCCCAACTACGGCGAAAATCTCAAGTCATTTCCGGGCGCTTTTAATGACAACAAGCACCAGGCAGCGAATCTCGATATGCCCGCCGGCAGTCCCTTCCGCTGCTCGTTCTGGTTTCGCACGGAATTCGCCGCGCCCGCCGAGTATGCCGACCGCCTCGTCTGGCTGAATTTCCTCGGCATCAATTACCGTGCCAACATCTGGCTCAATGGCAAGCAGCTCGCCAATCGCGATGAAGTCGCCGGCGCTTATCGCGCTTACGAATTCCGCGTCAGCGACTTGCTGAATAAAACAGGGAAGAACGCCCTTGCGGTGGAAATCTTCACTCCCGAAAAGAAGGATCTCGCATTGACCTGGGTGGACTGGAATCCCACGCCTCCCGACAAGGACGCCGGCATGTGGCGGGAGGTCTTTCTCACTTCCAGCGGGGCCGTTTCGCTTCGTCACCCCTTCGCCAACGCTAAACTCAGCTCCGATTACAAATCCGCCATGCTTATTCTTTCTGCAGAACTCCGCAACGCTGCCGAACATCCCATGAAAGTGAAGTTTGAAGTGCAACTTTCCGGCATCCTGTTGACGCAATCGGTCGAACTCGCCGCCAAAGAATCCAGGATCGTTCGATTTTCGCCCGACCAATATCCGCAATTAAAACTGAACGATCCGCACCTCTGGTGGCCCTACCAGATGGGTGAGCCGTATCTCTACAAAGCACGCTTCTGGGTGAACGTTGCCGACGCCCCATCCGACTCCGCGGAAGTCAATTTCGGCATTCGCGAAGTCACTTCCGAACTCACGGAAACCGGCGGCCGCCTTTTCAAAGTCAACGGAAAGCGCGTGCTCATCAGAGGCGCCGCCTGGGCCCCAGACATGCTCCTTCGCTGGGACTCCAACAAGGTGGCCGCCGACCTTGCCTATGTCAAAGACATGGGCCTCAACACCATTCGCTTGGAAGGCAAAGTGGATCGCGAGGAATTTTTCGAGGGAACCGACCGCCTCGGCATCCTTGTCATGCCCGGCTGGATCTGCTGCGACATGTGGGAACACTGGAACAAGTGGACTCCCGAAACCAGGAAAATCGCGGCCGCTTCCCTCGTGGATCAGATCTCCCGCCTCCGCAATCATCCCAGCGTCTTCGTTTGGCTCTATGGCAGCGACGGCCCGCCGCCCGCCGAAATCGAAACTATGTATCTCGACATTCTCAAGCAACTCGAGTGGCCGAATCCCACGGTTTCTTCCGCCTCCGCCACGCCCACCAAAGTCACCGGCAAATCCGGCGTGAAAATGACCGGCCCTTACGAATACGTCCCGCCGATGTACTGGCTCTCCGACAAGAATGCGGGCGGCGCCTGGGGCTACAACACGGAAACCAGCCCCGGCCCCGCGATTCCGCCCAAAGAAAGCCTTGAGAAATTCATTCCGGAAAACCATCTCTGGCCGATTGACGATTACTGGAACTTCCACGCCGGCGGCGAGCGCTTCACCACCATTGACGTTTTCCGCGATGCGCTGGAAAAGCGCTATGGCGCGCCCACCTCGCTCGACGATTTCGAGCGCAAGGCCCAGGCCATGACCTATGACAATGAGCGTTCCATGTTCGAAGCCTACGGCCGCAACAAATACGTCTCCACCGGCGTCATCCAGTGGATGCTCAACAATGCCTGGCCCTCGCTCATCTGGCACCTCTACGACTACTATCTCGTCCCCGCCGGTGGTTATTTCGGTACCAAAAAAGCCATGGAAATCGTGCACGTGCAATACGACTACGACACCGATTCGGTTTCCGTCGTTAACGGCAAGTATGAGGATCTGAAAGGTTACAAAGTCTCTGCGAAGCTCTACAACATTGACGCCAAAGAAGCCGCCTCGATGGACAAAACGATTGACCTCAACGCTGATGCTGCCACCAAAGCCTTCGACCTTCCCAAGCCGGCGAATCTCTCCACAACCTATTTCTTGAAGCTACAGCTGCACGACGCCTCTGGCGCGCTCGTCAGCGACAACTTCTACTGGCTCTCCACCAAGCCAGACACCATGGACTGGAAACACAAGAAAGACACCGTCTACACCCCCCAAAAAGACTTCGCCGACCTCACCGGCCTAAACTCGCTCCCACAAGTTAAACTGGATGTCGGTGCCATTGGAAACACCGCAGGCGAAGCCAACGAGGTTAGGGTTCACATCAAGAATCCGAGCAACGCGGTTGCGTTTATGGTCCATCTCCGTCTCAGTAAAAGGGAGACAGGCGAGGACGTCACTCCCATCTTCTGGAGCGACAACTATTTCTCTCTTATGCCGGGGGAAGAAAAAAACGTCGCTGGCCAGTTCGCCACTTCGTCCTTGGTAGGGAAGCACGCTGTGCTCACGGTCGACGGCTACAACGTCACACCCGTCACAGATGGGATCGCACACTAAGCGGAGCGCCACGGGGTAGCGCCTGCTTCCAGCAGGCAGCTGCGTATCAGTACCACCCTTTGCCGTCGTCATCGTCGCCAAGATGGGAGCAATGCTAGCGTAAGTGTCCCGCTGTCAATGTGTTAAGCGCCCGTTATTCTTTGGGTATCACCCGCCCCCATTTCCCTCTTGCCGGTTCTACTGTTAGCGACTAAGCTACCATTGCGATTGGGGGAAACCGTGCCTAAAGAGAAACCGCAAGTCAACATCGGCGAAGTCATCAAAACCTACCGCAGCCAGCGCGGATTGTCGCAGGGCGACATCGAGCGCCGCACCGGCCTGCTCCGCTGCTATCTTTCCCGCGTGGAGAACGGCCACACCGTGCCGTCTCTGGAGACCCTGGCGAAGATCGCCGAGGCCATGGAGATTTCGCTCGCCGACTTTTTCCCCGGCACCGAAACGCCGCGCGACAAGGAAACCCAAAAGATGCTCGGCGAATTGAGCCAGGACGAAATCCGGTTCCTCGCCGAAATCAAGAAATACAGCACCACGCTTTCCGAAGGCGACAAGCGCCTCGTGCTCGCCATGATCCGCAAGATGGCCACGCTGCTGCCTACCCAGGCCGCGGCCCAGGCCAAGAAGCCGGCCCTTCGCCGCCCCTCGCTTTAACCGTGTAGGGGCGGCTTTACGCCGCCTTCTTCGCGCAACATCTCCCCGAATTCTCGCCGATTCTTTTGTAGGGGCCGGGCTTGCCCGGCCTTTCTTTTTTGTAGGGCCCGCCTTCCGAGGCGGGCCGTTTTTTTATAGCTCAGGCCTTCAGGTCTGAGGGCTTTCGCAACGCGATGGCAACCTGCCAGCGCCCGGAAATGCCTCACCCCTGAAGGGGTGAGCTACACATTCCGGTTCCGCATCGCCTGCAGCGCCTCTGGCAATGCAGCACGGCTCCCGTTACCTGCCGCTGTGTCCTCCGGTTCGCGTTCAATCTTGTCGCCCTCGCCCGGCGCCAAAAATAAATTCGTCTCCACCGCATGCTGCTTCGTATAAAGTTCGTAATAGCGCCCCTGGGTGGCATAGAGCGACTCATGGGTCCCGCGCTCCAGAATCACTCCCTCCTGCACCACCAGAATCTGTTCCGCCCGCTGGATCGTCGAAAGCCGGTGCGCGATCACAAATGTCGTCCGCCCGCGCATCAAATACCGCAGTCCCTCCTGAATCAGTGCCTCGGATTCGGAATCCAGGCTCGACGTCGCCTCATCTAAAATCAAAATTCGCGGATCGGCCAGAATCGCCCGCGCAATCGAGACGCGCTGCTTCTGCCCGCCGGAGAGTTTCACGCCCCGTTCGCCGACCACCGTGTCGTACTTCTTCTCGAATGTCTCGGCAAACTCATCTACGCGCGCGATCCGGCATGCCGCGAGAATTTCCTCTTCGGTTGCATTAGGTTTTGAGTACGCCACGTTCTCCCGGATCGACCCGTCAAACAAAAATGTCTCCTGCAGCACCACGCCCAATTGTGTGCGGTACGAACTCAGCTTCACGGTAGCTAAATCCACGCCGTCCACCAGAATTCGCCCCTTCGTCGGCGTGTAAAATGCAGACACCAATCCAATGATCGTGGATTTTCCCGAGCCCGATGGCCCCACAAGCGCCGTCACCGTACCTGGCTCCGAAACGAAGCTCACTCCGTGCAGCACTTCCTTGTTCGCTTCGTAAGAAAAGTGCACATCCTCGAATTCCAGGCGCCCATTGATCCGATCCAATGTCTGTGTCCTCAGCGGATCCTGATCCTCTTTCGACTCATTCAGAATTTCCCGCGTCCGTTCCAATCCGGTGATGGCCTCGGTCAACTGCGTGCCAATCGCCACAATCTGAAACACCGGTGCAATCAGCATTGCCAGGAACATCGAATACGAAAAGAACATGCCGATGGTCATCTGCCCGGCCAGGATCTTCTGCGCGCTCAGGTACATCACCACCGCGCTTACCATGCCCATCAGCATGGCTCCGGAAAGGCTCATGATCGAGGTGGCCGTCAGCGTTTTCAGTATATTGTCCAGCAGCCGCTGCGCACCGGCGGCAAACACGTTTTCTTCGTGTTCCTCCGCGTGATACCCCTTCACCACGCGCACGCCTCCGAGCGATTCCGTCAGCCGCCCGGTCACTTCCGCGTTAATCTTCGGGCGCGCCCGGAAAATTGGCCGAATGGTCGCAAATGCCTGGTTCAGAAACAGCGCGAAAACGATCAGCACCGCGAACGCTACCACCGTCATCATCGCGTTGATATAAAGCAGCACGCCCAGCGCCAGCACCGCGGTCATCAATCCGCCAACAAACTCGACCAGACCTGTGCCGATCAGGTTGCGCACGCCTTCGACGTCGCTCATGATGCGAGACACTAGCGCCCCGGTCTTGTTTGCGTCGTAATAACTCACCGAGAGCCGCCCGATGTGCGCTTGCACCTGTTTGCGCAGATCGGTGATCATGCGTTGCGCGGACTTGGAAAGCAGCTGCGTCAACGCGAACGACGAAAGCCCCTGAATCACCGTTGCCGTCACCACGCCAAGCACAATCGGCCCCAGCAACTGCTGCTGCCGCTTGGTAATGACGTCGTCCACCAGGTATTTCGTGGAAGCCGGCAGCACCAGGCCGCACACGCGGTTAATGGCCATCAGCACGAAGCCCACCGCCAGAATCCCGCGCCGCGGATGGATCAGCGCCCAAATCTCGGGCAGGGAACTCCAATTGATCTTTTTCTTGGCTTTCTTCTCGCCGGCTTCACCCGGCCCTTCAGGCCCGCCGCCGGACCCGCGCCGGCCAGAACTCCGCTCGCCCGAAGCGCCATGCATGGTTGTCGGTGTATAGGTGGACCTGAGGCTCATATTCCCCGCAGTCGTTGGCAGGATACCTCTTCGATGCGCCCCACGCCACGAAATGTACGCGCTTTGCTGCGACCAGTGGAGATCTGGCGTCTCCGTCGACTGAAGGTCTGGGATACGGAAACCAAAAAGCAAACCGCGGGAAACCTGCGCAAATGTCCGGAGGGTTGTTGTCCGGAGTTAACTCTTCGTATCAATCGTCAGAGGTTGACTTAAACGAAATTCCAACCGGGTTTCCGGCGCGAGATGGATGTCCCGCTTGCCGATGAAATACGCAACGGCCACACCGGCTCCGGCGCCGATCGGGCCTCCAATCAAAGCGCCTTTTCCACCGGCTGCCGCCGCTCCAATCAGAGCGCCACCGCCGGCTCCCCCGCCGATCCAGGCCCAGTTGCGTTTCTTGTGGTCGCGGCCTCGCCGGTAATTCTTCGTCGTGCTCAGGTCATAGGTTGTTCCGTTCAACTGCATGGAATCCAGGGCTAGCTGCAGGTGCGCGCGTCCCCGCAAATGGCCCGAAGGGATGGCGTCAACTACCACGCCATCTACGGGCGTCCCCTGCGGGATCACAACTTTGTCGTTCAACACTACGGGTTCTGCGAGCGTTGCCTGGAAGTGATCGCCGGGCCGGTTCTGATTACTGGAGATTCCTTGATCCAGCGTCACGTGAATCGCGGTTTCGGGCGGAACAGTTACTGGAACCGTGTCCGGGTGGGTGGCTGCCGGATCCACGGACGTAGCTGCGACGTCCCCGTGTCTGGAGATCACCACTGCGGCTGTGATGATCCCGGCGGATAATAAAAAAAGCGAGCCACCGAGCAAAACATTCCGTTTGATTCCGAGCATGAATCCTCCTCAGGAAGGAATGGCGCAAGGAGTTTGCCAAAGTACGACAAACTAACTGGTTGATTTGCCACTTTTTACGGTCTACCGGGATGCAGGCAGAAAGGAATTTCCACCCCATCAGGGAATTTTTGAAGTACTGGAACCAGTCACCCGGGGTAAGTGTACTTCGCGAGATGTATCGTCATCCGATATAATCGAACAGCGTCATGAAGCCGAAGTCCATGTGCAATTGCTGGTGGCAGTGAAACAGCGTCAGTCCCGGATTGTCGGCGACGAAGTCGATCTCCACTTCCTGATAGCCGCCGAGCATCACCACATCTTTGAAGATTCCTGCGGTGGATTTTCCAGCCACCTTTATGAGTTCAAAACTGTGCCGGTGCAGATGAATAGGGTGAATATCGTCGCTCGCGTTGCGTAAGTGAAGCCGATAACGCCTGCCCTGCCGCAAATGAAACGCCGCGGGCTGTACGTTGCTGCTCATCGGAAACGCCGCGCCATTGATCGTCCAGCGATTAAAACCCTCTTCTACCGCATTCTCTTTCGCGATCAGCATTTCAAATGTTTCATCAGGCGCAGACCCCGCAACGCCCGGCTTGGCAAACTGCGTATAGTCCCAGCGAAACGCCGGCGGTGCCATCCACCCCGGCTTCCCCGCGTGCCCCGCGTACTCCACCACAATCCCCATGCCATGCCGCCGGTCATCATCCGCGGTATCGCCCAGCACCCACACGCCCGGATGCTTCATTTCCACAATGGCGGAGATGCGTTCCGCTGTCCCAAACCAGAGCACGGGGACTTTCAGTGGATTCGGCACGGGATTTCCATCGAGTGCAACTACTTCAAATACATGCCCTGGCAGCGCCAGGCTACGAATTTCCGTCGCGCTGCCGTTCAAAATGTGAAACAACACGCGCTCACCTGTCTTCACGCGCACCGGTTCCCCGTGCCCCAGCATGCGCCCATTAATGGTGAACGCTGCATAGCCGACCTCAAATCCGTGCGGCATCCCCTTGGCCAGCGAGGCCTTCATTGCCGTTTCGCCCGATTCTTGCAGTTCCTTCACCGTACCACGCGGCGACAAAAAATCCTGTGCCATGTCGCCGCCCTGGCTAAAAGACGGCTCAAATTCCTTCATCGTCAGAAACACTTCGCGATCGTAGCGCCCCGGATTTTCCTTTGGCTCGATGTATACCGGCCCCACCTGCCCCGAATATTGTCCCGCCGCCAGATCCGCGCCCGCGCGATTGTGCGTGTGATAAAACCGCAAGCCCGACGGCCTCGGCGTAAACGTCAGCCGCCGCATTCCGTGCGCCGTAATAAACGGTGTGCCTTCTTCGGCAGCCCCATCCACATCGGTTGAAACAAACTGTCCGTGCCAATGCAACTGCTCCGGCGTATCCGTGTCGTTGAATACGTCTACGGTGACCTCTTTGCCTTCCTGAAGACGCAGCAGCGGCCCGGGGAATTGCCCGTTGTAAGTAACGGTCGAAACAAAATGCTTCGGGGCAATCTCAATCGGCGACGCTTTGATCCGCAAGGTATAATCGGCCGCCAATTCCGGCGCCCGTCGAGGCAAATCTTTCGCCAGTAGGGGCGTTCTGTTTGTAAGCAGCACACCCCCCGCGGCCAATCCAGTCGTTTGCAGAAATGCTCGCCGCGATTTCACCCTTTTGTCATCCACCTGTTCTAGGCTTCCACATCTGCCCGAGCATCCAGCGACCACGCCCCGCCGCCTTCCACGATCAGGAAAATCAGCGCGCAAATTATCGCAAAGTCCGTTCGCGCGTCACTGATCATGTACCAGAGTCCTTGTGCCGGGCGCGAAAGCTCCGGAATCTTCGTGGTTACAATCGCTGTGGTGATGATGATCAGCAGAGGCACGCTGGCGATACGCGTCCACAGGCCCAGCAAAACCAGCCCGCCGCAGACGATCTCAAAACTCCCCACGAAATTCGCGGTGAAATCGGGATGCGGGAATCCGATGCGGGTGAAGCGCAGAACTCCCATGTTGGGATCGATGAATTTCAGAATGCCTTGCGTAAGGAAAATCAGCCCCACGGGCAGCCGGACCAGTAGCAAACTGGCCGGCCCCCTGGGGGGCCGAAGCAAAAATTGAATTGCGGGGGCCATCGGGCAGATACCTTTTGTCTTCTTATCTGGAGGCGGTGACGACGCCCACTTTATCCACACCACTGCACGCAATGTACACCCGGCCGTCGGTGGTGGCGGCCATGTTGCGTACCACGCCGCCCCCCGAGGGAATTATGGCGCGCGCAAAGGCCTGTGTCTGCGGATTGAACCGAATAATCGTATTCGGCTTTACACCGGATTCGCTGTACCAAACCATCCCATCCGGCGTGATCACGATTCCATAGGGATTCGATTCGGCGCCGCCTGGTGAGGGATAGAGCTTCACCGCTCCGGTCGTGGTATTCAGCGCACCCAGGTGTCCGCTCTTGAAGTCCGTGAAATACACGGTGTCGTCGGCCGCAATCGCCAGCCGCCGCGGCCGCACCTCGTCCGGCAGCGCATATTCTTTAATAGCCATCGTCTTCGGATCGATCGCGCCCATCTTGTGCGTTCCGAGTTCGCAGAAAATTGGAATGCCCTTGCTGTTGATCTGAATCCCGTAAGGCAGCGCCTCTTCCGTCGGCACTTCCCTCAAATCGATCTTGCCGGTTTGCGGATCGAGCCGGCCGACCATGTTCCCGCCCTGCACGGTAAACCACAAAATCCCACGCGCATCGAAAACCGCCGTGTGCGGATCATCGGCCTTTTCGATGGGCATCTTGTATTCGGTAATCTTGCCCGTGCGCGGATCGAGCTTCCCGATGTACCCGCCAAAATTGGCGGTGTACCAGATGTTCCCGTCCTTGTCCGCCACCAACCCGTGTGGTCCGGCATTCTTGTTATCCGGCAGGGGATATTCCTTGATCTCGCCTGTTTTTGGATCCAGCCGGCCGATCTTATTCACCATCTGCTCGGTGAACCACAGCGCGCCGTCCGGTCCGACTGCTGGATCGTGCGGATGCCCGCCCTTGCTGGGCACCGGCCATTCCTGAATGGTCACGTTGAGGCTGGCCACGTCGGTGGCTCCGCGCGGCGGATGATGCGCCGGCAATGCCAGCCCGACCAGCGTTCCGCACAACACGATGGCAACTAGGGCGAGCGTTCTTTCGGTCATGGAATCCCCCTCGTTTTTGGACGTGAGCCACTCGCCGGGCGGATACATCCAATAGTGATATCCGGCACGGGTGGTGGGTCAGTTTCCGGTCTCCCCGTTAATCGGGCGCTATAAAATCAGGTCGGGTGAAACCGGGCCGTTGCCTGCGATTGTCGTGATGATTCCTGTCTTCAAGTTGACCCGCCGCACGCGATTGTTCTGTGTATCCGAAATGTAGAGATTTCCACTCTTATCAAGAGCAATGCCCTCAGGAAAGTGAAGTCTAGCTCCTGTCGCTGGCCCTCCGTCACCGCTCAGTCCCGACTCCCCGTTTCCAGCGACCGTAGTTATGGCTCCTGTCATCGCGTCTAGTCGTTGGACTCGGCAGCGAAACGTTAGAACAAAAAACACATTTCCATTTTCGTCCACGGTTACATCAGTTGGCGTGTCCAGGCCTTCCCAGCCGTCGGGTGTACCTTCGCAGGTGGAGCCGCCCTTTTCCGTTCCTGTCAGCGTCGCAGCAATCCCAGTTCTTGTGTCGATGCGCTGGATGCGGCAGTTACGGCTGTCGGCAATGAAAAGATTCCCCTTTTTGTCTCGGGCGAGACCTTCTGGAAAACGAAACTCCGCCTTCTTGGCCGGTCCTCCGTTTCCCTCAAAGCCTTTGGTTCCAGTGCCCGCGATAGTTTCCAATAAACGGTCACGGAGCGAAAAACGATAAACGGAATGCGCCGTATGGCTGACAAAAAACAGGCCACCCGAGGGGTCAATGGCAATTCCGGCGGGCCACCTTACGTTTGCTGATTCAGTGCGTCCAGAATCGGATGATAGATTTGGATTTTTGCCCACGACCGTGCTGAAGGTATCTGATTTCGCTCCTAGTTTAATGACTCGCGGGGGCCATGTGTCGGTCACAAAGACGCGCCCGTCAGAGTCTACGGCGACTCTTTCCGGCCCACCTAAACATCCGGGCGGCGGTGCTGTAGTCTGAGTCGTCTCCCATTCGAGGCATTGTGTGCCGCCGCCTGCGACCGTAGTGATAACTCCAGTTTTCAAATCGACGCGCCGCACGCGCCAACCTTCCACAATGTACAGATTATTCTTATCCACTGCTAAGCCAGTGGGGCCAACTAACGTAGCATTGCTGGCGCGTCCACCGTCACCGATGCCTTGACCCTTCATTGATTGACCCTGTGCGTAAAAAAAACCAAAAGGGATAACAATAGCGATGCTTAAAATCAACCAGGACCTCATTTGCGGGCATTCCCCCCTATCTCGCCGCATGTTACCCCCACGTGATATAGTCGCTACGCCCAACGGTTTGGGCATTGCTATTATCAACTTCCGGTTAGTTGGGCAATTGGAAACTGACCCGCTACCCCGGCACGGAATCTATTGCCGAACCCCGGGGCCGAATGACATCATATCTAAAGAGCATTTGCCAGGTTCAAGATCCGCTCCTGTCGCTCCCCGCCGGATTTGCGAGACCTGAGTTATCAACGGACAGGGTATTGGTATGCCTGCGATGGAAATGCAGCTATTTGGAACAAAAGACCTCGTCTCCCTGGAAGAGACTTACGGCGCGCACAATTATCACCCGCTCGATGTGGTCATCGAACGCGGCGAAGGCGTGTGGGTTTTCGACGTCGAAGGGAAGCGCTACCTTGATTGCCTGGCGGCGTATTCCGCCGTGAATCAGGGCCACTGCCACCCGAAGCTGCTCGCGACGCTCGTCGAACAGGCGCGCAAAATCACGCTGACTTCCCGCGCGTTCCGCAACGCCCAGCTTCCACTCTTCTATAAAGAACTGCACGATCTCACGGGCTTCGAGATGGCCCTGCCGATGAACTCCGGCGCCGAAGCCGTGGAAACCGCGATCAAGGCCGCTCGCAAGTGGGGCTACACGCAAAAGGGCATTCCCAAGGATCAGGCCGAAGTCATTGTCTGCCAGAACAATTTCCACGGCCGCACCATCAGCGTTGTGAGTTTTTCCACCGAGGAGCAATACAAAAACGGATTCGGACCCTTTACGCTGGGTTTCCGCGCCATCCCCTTTGGCAATGCGGCGGCGCTGCGCGAGGGGATCACGCAGAACACCTGCGGCTTCCTGTTCGAGCCAATTCAGGGCGAAGCGGGAATCATCATCCCGCCCGATGGTTTCCTGCGTGAAGCGGCCGCAATTTGCCGCGAACAACGCGTGCTGTTCATCGCCGATGAAATCCAGTCCGGGCTCGGCCGCACGGGAAAGCTTTTCGCTTATATGCACGAAGACATCCGCCCGGATGTGCTGATCATCGGCAAAGCGCTCGCGGGTGGTTTTTACCCGGTTTCCGCAGTGCTGGCTTCGAGTGAAATTCTGGGAGTCTTCCACCCCGGCGATCACGGCAGCACCTTTGGCGGCAATCCGCTCGCCTGCGCGCTGGCCCGGACGGCCTTGCAGATTCTGATGGAGGAAAAGCTCGTCGAACGCTCCGCTGAACTGGGCGATTACTTTCTCGCAAAGCTGAAGACCATCCGCAGTTCGGTGGTTCGCGAAATCCGCGGCCGCGGTCTGTGGATTGGCATCGAACTCAATACTGACGCCCGGCCTTATTGTGAAGCGCTGAAAACTGAAGGCATTCTCTGCAAGGAAACCCACGGCCGCATCATTCGCATTGCGCCGCCCCTCGTCATCCAGCGCGAAGAAATCGACTGGGCCTCCGGCCGCATTGCCAAAGTCCTACTCTAGCTCAGGCCTTCAGGCCTGAGCGTTTTCGGTTCGCAATTGCACCTTGCTGGCGTGAGGGAATGCCTCGCCCCTGAAGGGGCGAGGTACCGGTAAACTAGATGACGGCGGCACTACACCTTTTTCCAGAAATGCAGCAATTTCTTGACCTCCGCAATCACCTCACCAGCGTCATCCTTCACATCAACAGCGAATTCCCGCTCAATCTTCTCTTCCTTTGTTAGCGCCCCGCGAATCTCTGCCACCTGGTCATCGCTGATGCGATACTTCGCGTAAACCGCCCCTCGTCCCGGCCTGCGGAACCGGATCGAAGCGGACTTGTCCCAAACGATATAATCCCGTCCCAAAATATTGATCAGCATCACCATATAAAACGGGTCCGCCATCGAATAGAGCGACCCGCCATAGTGCGTGCCCACATAGTTCGCGTTCCACCGGCGCAGCCGCATCTCCACGTCCACTTCCTTCCAGTCCGGCTGGATCCGCGTGATGCGGATCCCGGCGCCGAGCAGCGGCGGGTACAGGTTGAACATTAATCGTGGATAGCGTTGTATCAGGCTTTTGAGCACGGAAACCTCCGCGCGCAGAACACCATTCTCATACGGATATTGTAAGGAGGCGGCAGCCAAAATGGCGAAACTTAGCTGCAAGGGCTGGAGAAGAAGATCAGTCTCCCGCGGGAACCGTGGGTGGCAGTTTCCGTGCCGGCGGCTCGATGTTCAATACGCTGGAAACAAACTGGCTCAGCGTGCCACCGAGATGCCACAGCACGCGATTCTTTAGCGAGCTGTAATCCTGCGTGCCGCAAAAGAGATCGCTCATCAGTTGCCGGAAGACGGCGTTGCGTTGCAGGAATTGCACCATGCGCGTGGTCACCGAACAGCCCAGGAACGATCCGCGGTAAAACCGCCGCACAATCCGCGCGGCAAACTCGAGCTCCAGCGAAAACGAAGCGCGCACCCGCGATGGATAAAGCTCCGGCCGCCCTTCGGCGATCGATTGACCAAGAATCTCTCCCGAGCGCATGGCGTAAAACAATCCTTCGCCCGTCAGCGGATCCACCCAGGCCGCGGCATCGCCGCACATCGCCCAGTTTTTTCCGATCACCGGGCGGCTGGAGAGCGTGCGTTCCTGGGGCGATGGCAGCACGTGGCTGTAAAACTTGGCATTCTCCGTCGAAAAATGTTCCTCCGAAGCGAAGGCGTGCAGGTGCGTGCGAAGTTCGCTGCTGGTGTGCGCGGCCATGCTGCCGCAAATTCCCAGCGAGATATGGTCCGCGCGCGGGAACGACCAGATGTAGCCTTCGAAGTTCGGCAGAAACTTGATGATGATCTCGTCGGCCGTCTGCGGCACGAAATACCCCTGCGTTATTTCCAGTTCGTCGGCGGAAAGCGGCCGCGTTCCGGGCAAAATCTGATTGCGCGCACCGGAGGCGAGCACGACAAAGTCTGCTTTCTGCCAGTCTCCATCCACAGAAAAGCGCGGCTTTTCCGCCGAGGGCTCGATATTCTGCACGCGGCGATGATGCACGCGGCAGCCTGCTTCGCGCGCGCGGTCCAGCAGGAACCCGTTCAACACGCGCCGGGAATAGATGACGATCGGGTGCGACAAATCCAGCCTGGCGCGCTGGTTTTCCGCGCTGATAATTTCCACGTCGCGGACGAATTTCTTGGGATGCGGATTATCGAGAAGGAAAGGGAAGTGTTGCGTGGCTTTGTAGGTGAGCCCGCCGCCGCAGGGCTTCTCCCAGGCCAGATTCTCGTCGTAAATGTCCACCGAATGCCCGGCACGCGCGAGTTGCTCGCCGCACACAGCGCCGGATGGTCCGCCACCGATAATGACAATGTCAGACATAGTTTCCCGTTTGCGAAGCGATCGTTTCTATCTCCCGGCGCGGAGGGACAGGACTACACGTAGGCTGGCCGGGAACTCCTAGGACACGGGAAAGAGCACCAGGCAGAAACCTGCTAAAAGTATAGCACCGAAGATTGCGGCGGCAGTCGCGGAAGCCGTGCGCTGTCGTACCAATCGTGCACCCAGGCGGGACACGACGAAGAACAGCGCAAAATACGGCGCCAGCAAGACCACCAGGATCTGTCCGCTATGCAGGTAAAAGGCCCCGATGGCCAGGCAGGCCCAGGCCAGAAGAATGGAAAACAGGTCGATGGCGTACCGCCGTCGCGGCTGGACCGCCGGGCCGAGGAGAATCTCCAGTGAATAAAGGAACAAAAACGCGGCAAAGAAGAAAACGGGGAACTTCGCCCAGCGCTGGAGGTTCATCCACGAACCGGTAATCGTCAGGTCGAACCAGCCAGTCACCAAAAGATGCAGGATCAGCGCCGCAAAAGCCGCTGCTAGCAGCACACCCGGCTTCGCCGGGAACTTCTTTTGCGCCAGCTTCAGGTGCAGGGCGACAAGTCCCACGCCTACGAGCAAGAAAAAGCCCGCCAGGTAATCCCCCTGGAAAAGTCCAAGCACATTCAGCGGAGCGACATAATGCAACACGGATACCGCGAGCAGGGAAACGCCAAGGACTTCGGCAAACGCCCGCAACGGATTGGGAACGACCGGATCAGCCGGGTTCTCTTCAGGAACGACGGCAGTCAATTCTCGCAGGAAGGGTCCGGCAAGCACGAGAATTCCCACAAATCCCAGCAAACCACCAAGCAGAAAAAGTCGCGTGGGCAGAATTCCGGGGTTTGTTAGGTGTAGCTCTTGCACCGCCCAATTCTGCGCCATGCGCGCCACACCTGGCGAGAACAGCACGCTGACGTGCGTTTGCCCCGGCAGGCGAAAAAAACGGATGGTCGGATCGGTATTGTTTTCCGGCACAAGCTCCGCCGCATTGGCTGCCAAGCCTTGCGGCTCGAATTGCCCCGCGGATATCAGTGTGTTCGGCAAGATATGTGGCGCGTTTTGAAACAGAAGCTTTTCGGGCGTCAGGCCGTGTGCCGTCTTCATCGGCGCAGGTGAAATGGCAATCACGCCCGCCGGGCGGAACTGGGGAGCCACGCGTAGTGCGATCGCCGCGCCCATGGAATGCCCGGCCAGGATCGTGCGGTCCGGCACGATCAGTCCGCGCGCCTCAAGGCCACGAAGCAATGATGCTGCGCAGGTCTCCGCATTTTCCGGCGTAAACGGTCCCGGCGTTTGCCCATGGCCCGGGAGATCCGGCACAAAGACAGTTAGCCCAAGCTGCGCGAAGTTCCGCGCCAGATACGTCATGATGAACTTGTTCGCCGCGAGCCCGTGAAACAAAACCACTGCGCCGGAATTTTCGACGGGCGCAGCGCCTTTCTTCTGCACAAGAATCATGTCGACGCGGCAGGAGGAGGTAGCGGCGACAACGTGCCGCTGCGTGTATCCCCGCGAGGGCAGGTACGCGCACAGCGCGCCCAAAAGCAGCAGGCCAATGCCCGCCGTGGCTTGCACGGCAACTTTGTTCTTCATCGCGGCCGCCTGCCGCTTCTGCGCGGCTTGCAAGCCCCATGATAGAATTTTGCTTTGGAAGGATTGGCCCAGACGCCGTCAGAAACGAGCATGGAGACCCTTTGCACCCCGCGGTTCTAACACTGGAACAAGTTATTTTGCGGTTTGGCCCGGGGAAACGCAACGGAAAGCGCGTCGTCTTCACCAACGGGTGTTTCGACCTGTTGCACCCCGGCCACATCGAATTGCTGGAAAAAGCGCGCGCGTTGGGCGACGTGCTGATCGTTGGAATCAACAGCGATGAAAGCGTGCGCGTCCTGAAAGGCGAAGGGCGCCCGGTGATTCCGGCGCAGGAGCGCGCGGAAATCCTGGCGAATTTCGAGTGCGTGGACGCCGTGGTGATTTTTGACGACTTGACGCCACAGAAGACCGTGGCCGCCTTGGTGCCTGATGTCCTGGTGAAAGGTGGCGACTGGCCGGGCAATCAGATTGTCGGGCGCGAAGAGGTCGAAGCCGCCGGGGGCAAGGTCGTGCTGATTGACGTCGTCGAAGGCTACTCGACCACCGAAATTTTGAAGAAGATTCGTGCATAACGAAAGTGAAGGATTTCCGCCCCAGGCTGATTGGGGAACAGCCGGGCAAATCGAATTTTGTTTGCCGCATGATACTGCCCGCGGTACGTGAACGCCTGGAACGCTTGCTGCGCCACCCCTCCTTGGACGGCGCGTTGGGAGAACTACGTTCGGGCGCGGCCCTTGTCGGCCTTTCCGGCCTTCAGGAGGTCGCCAAAGCGCTCGTTGCCGCGCATATCAGCCACGAATTGCGCCGCCCCGCCTTCTTCCTCACCGAAAATAACCGTCGCGCCGAGGAACTCGCCGAAACGCTTCGCTTCTTCCTGCAAATTTTCCCTGGCGCCACGGGCGGAGTTGCCGTTCTTCCCGCTTTCGACAGTTTGCCCTGGGACGCGCAGCCTCCTCACGCGGACATTCTTGAGCGACGCGCGACAACTCTTTATCGGCTGGCCAATGGGGAAGTGTCTATTGTGATCGCCCCGATGGCCTCCGCGCTCTGGCGTTATCAGGATCCCTACGTCTACCTCACCTTGGCGCAAGTCCTCGCTAAGGATTCGGAGGTCTCCCACCACGCGCTCATCCAGCATCTCGGCAGCACCGGTTATGCCCGCACCGAAATGGTGGACCTGCCCGGGCAGTTCGCGGTTCGCGGTGGCATCATCGACGTTTTTTCGCCAGAGGCCCCGCGGCCTGTGCGCATCGAGCTTCTCGGCGACCAGGTGGAATCCGTGCGCGAATTCGATCCCCGCACACAGCGCTCCATCGCGCCTGTGAACAAAACCACGATTCTGCCCTTGGCCGAATGGAGCGTGCCCGCACTCGGCAGCAAGGAAGCCGAAGAGTGGGAGCCGGGCCGCTGGCTCGGCGGCACGGGTGAAGCCGGCGGCAGCGCTTTATTTGAACTTGCGGAAAGCTCGCTCAAGCCCGTGGTCTTTCTCGATGAACCGCAAGCGTTGCGCGAAGCCGGCAAGAACCTCCGCGAAGCCGCCACGGAAAATTACGAGCGCCACGGACACGCCAATTCTCCCGAAGTTTCGCACTATTACTGGGCGGAAACCGACTGGGAGCGTGCCCTTGCCAAAGCGTCACGCGTCGAACTCGAGCACCTTAATCTGGAACAAGACGGCGGCCGCCGCTTTGAGTTGAGTTCGCGGCCGAGCACAAGGTTCCACGGCGATGTCGTTGCCTGTCTCGGTGACGTGAAATCGCAGCTCGCCTCCGGCGGAACCGTCTATCTCACCGCCGCCAGCCTCGGCGAGCTGGAACGTTACGCTGACATCTGCCGCGAGTACGAAGTGCCCTACGTGCTTGGGGAAACCGAGGAAGCCGCCGCAGGTTTTACCGCCGAAAACGCCACGGAAACCGCGGCATTGGTGCTGGTGCGGGCCCCATTTGCGCAAGGAGTCGCTTTCCCTGACGCAAAGGTCACGCTTTATGGCAACGCCGACCTCTTCGATGTGGCGCCTGCCGTCGAGCGCCCCAGCCGCAAGATCCGCACCAGCGGATTCTTCGCGGATTTCGCTGAGCTGAAGCCGGCGGATTACGTCGTCCACGTGGATCACGGCATCGGTCAGTTCGAAGGCCTGCGGTTGATCGAATCCGAGGGCCACCGCGGCGAGTTCATGCTCCTGCGTTATGCCGAAGATGCCCGCCTCTACGTCCCCCTCGAGCGCATGGACCTGGTGCAGAGCTACCGCGCCGTCGAGGGCGCGCATCCCACGCTCGACAAGCTTGGCGGCACGGCCTGGGCCACGCGCAAAACCCGAGTGCGCAAATCGCTCGAAGATATGGCCGATCAGCTGCTGGCGCTCTATGCCGAGCGAAAAACAGCGCAAGGCTTTGCTTTTTCCTCCGACGGCGCGTTCCAGCGCGAATTTGAAGACGCCTTTGAGTTTGAGGAAACGCCAGATCAGAACACCGCCATCACCGACATAAAAAAAGACCTCGAGAAATCCACGCCCATGGACCGCTTGCTTTGCGGCGATGTCGGTTACGGCAAGACCGAAGTAGCGATGCGCGCCGCGTTCAAGGCCGTGGCAGACAGCAAGCAGGTCGCCGTGCTCACCCCTACGACCGTGCTCTCCTTTCAACACTATGAAACCTTCAAGAAACGCTTTGCGGCGTTTCCTGCGCGCATCGAAATGCTCAGCCGCTTCCGCACGGCGGCGGAGCAAAAAAACATTCTTGCCGACCTCGAAGCCGGCAAGGTGGACATCGTCATTGGCACGCATCGCCTGCTCTCGAAAGACGTTAAATTTCAGGATCTCGGCCTACTCATCGTGGACGAAGAGCAGCGCTTCGGCGTCGCCCACAAGGAACGTCTGAAAGAAATGCGGAAAAATGTCCACGCACTCGCGCTTTCGGCAACGCCGATTCCCCGGACGCTGCACATGTCGCTGGTCGGCCTGCGCGATATGTCGCTCATTGAAACGCCGCCGCGCGACCGCCTGGCCATTCAGACCAGCGTCACACCCTTCAGCGAAGGGCTGATCCAACGCGCCATCGAAAACGAATTGGCGCGCGACGGCCAGGTCTACTTCATCCACAACCGCGTCGAATCGATTTACTCCCTCGCGGCGCTGGCAACGAAACTGGTTCCCAAAGCGCGCGTCGTCGTCGCCCACGGCCAGATGGGCGAAAAGGAACTTGAATCCGTCATGCTGAAATTCATCCGCGACGAAGCCGATGTTCTGGTTGCCACCACCATCGTCGAGAACGGTCTCGACATTCCCCGCGCCAACACCATCCTCATTAACCGCGCCGACCGCCTCGGCCTCGCCGAGCTTTACCAGTTGCGCGGCCGCGTCGGACGTTCCCACCATCGCGCCTACGCCTACCTTCTGGTCCCGCCCGAACGCATTCTCTCCGAGGTCGCCCGGAAACGCCTGGCGGCGATGAAAGAGTTCAGCGAGCTCGGCGCGGGCTTCCGCATCGCTGCGCTCGATCTGGAACTGCGCGGCGCCGGCAACCTGCTGGGCCGCCAGCAGCACGGCCATATCGAAGCCATCGGCTTCGATCTCTACGTGCAGATGCTCGAAGGCGCCGTGGCCAAACTCAAGGGTGAAGAGCGCGCGCCCGACCTTCGCACCACGCTCAATCTTGGTCTCGATGTCCGCATCCCGAAGGAATACATCCCCAGCGAAAACCTCCGCCTGCGCACCTACAAACGGATCTCTTCGATTGCTACAGAAGCCGAAAAGCAGGACATCCACAAGGAGCTCGAAGACCGCTTCGGCGCCATGCCCAAGTCCGTGGAAAACCTTTTGGAGTACGCCGTGCTCAAATCCATGAGTGAGAAGTTGCGCATCGCCTCGGTCGAGCGGCAGGGCACCAGGGTCGCCCTGCGGTTCCACCAGGAGACGCAGCTCGATCCCGCCGCCGTGGTCAAAGTGGTTCGTTCCCGCAAAGGCATCAAGCTGGACCCCAGCGGCGTCCTCTGGATCGAGCTGAGTCGCGGAGAATCGGTTTCGGCGGCGCTCAGGAACGTATTGCTCGGTTTGCGAGGAGAAGGGTAAACTTTCAGGATGGGGAAAATGATGAAAAAGATGTTATGCATCGCCGGACTTCTGTTTGCGTTGCCGCTGGCCGCGCAGAACCCGCCGGCACAGGAAAATCCGCCGGCCCAGAATCCACCGAGTGCGCCGACCCTGGAAGCGCCATCCACCGAGGCACCGCGGCCGGAGGCCTCCAAGCCCACAGCGCCTCCCGCGAAAGTCACAAAACCAGCCACCGCAGCGAGCGGCGAAGGCAAGGTCATCGAAGAAATCGTTGCGCGGGTCAACAACGAGATCATCACCACTTCGGAACTGCAGAAAGCACGGAAGGCTGCGGCGGAAGAAGCCCAGCAGGATTGCAATGGGAAGTGTACCCAGGAGCAATTGCAGGTGGCTGTCGAGGACCGGGAGAAATATGCCCTGCGCGACCTGATTGACCAGTCGCTGCTTGCACAGCGCGGCAAGGATATGGGCCTCAGCGTCGAGGCTGACGTCATCAAGCAGCTCGACCAGATCCGCATCCAGAATAAATTGCCCGATATGGATGCGCTCGAAAAGGCCGTCACGCAGGAGGGCCTGAATTGGGACGATTTCAAGAACAATATCCGAAACAAGATTCTGACCCAGCAAGTGATCCAGCGTGAGGTCGGTTCGCACATCACCATCGGCCACGATGATGCGATGAAGTATTACGAGGAGCACAAGAACGATTTCGTGAAGCCGGAAGAAGTGGCCCTCCGCGCGATTGAAATCAGCACGGAAGGCAAGAAAGAATCGGACATTCCCGAGCTGAAAAAGAAGGCGGAGGACCTGCTGAAGCGCATCAACGACGGCGAGGACTTCTCGGTGCTCGCAAAGCGCTTCTCCGACGGTTCCACAGCGCAGCAGGGCGGCTATCTGGGTATTTACAAGCGTGGCGAACTGAACAAGCAGCTCGAAGACACGGTCTTCACGATGAAGAAAAACCAGTTGACCGACGTCATCGAGACCAAGCAGGGCTTCCTGATTATGCAGGTGCTGGAGCGCTACGAAGCTGGCGTGCAGCCGTTTGACAAAGTTGAAAATGAGATCATGGACCGGCTATATAGCGAGCGCATGGAACCCGCGCTGCGCGATTACCTGAAAACTCTGCGGGAGCAGAGCTACGTGGTGATCAAGCCGGGCTATCAGGACATGGCAGGCGGCGGCAATTCCGAAATTGAAGAAGTCAGCGCCACCCCGGAACAAACGAAAGAGAAGAAGCAGCACAAGAAGTACATTTTGTTTGGCCCGAAAACTTAACTGGGAAACCGACATTGAAAAAACTGTTTGTTAAAGACCTCGAACCCGATCCCTCTATCACCAGTTTTTTCCTGGTTCACGAAAAGGAAGTCCGCAACACCGCCAACGGCAAGACTTATCTGCGGATGGAGTTGGGCGACCGCACAGGCACCGTCGAAGCCCGCATGTGGGACCAGTTTGAAGTGCTGGCCAAGGAAGTAAATCGCGACGACTTTATCAAAGTGCAGGCTCGCGTCGAGCTTTATCGCAACCGGCCGCAATTGACCCTGCAGCAGTTCCGCGTCGCCAAGCCCGACGAGATTGACCTGGGCGATTTCCTGCCGCGCACGTTTTACGACGTGGAGGAACTATACAAGCAGGTTCTGGGCTTTATCGAAGGGATGAAAAATCCCTGGCTGAAGCAGTTGTGCTCGAAGATTCTCAGCGACCCGCAGATTGTCGAGCGTTTCAAGCGTGCTCCGGCGGCCAAAGTGATGCACCACGCCTACATTGGCGGATTGATCGAGCACGTGGTTGGCTTGTGCGGGCTGGCGAAGCAGATTGCCGCGCATTACGCGGAACTCGACGTGGACCTGCTGCTGACCGCCGCTTTACTGCACGACGTGGGCAAGCTCGACGAACTTTGCTACGAACGCGCGGTGAATTACACCGTCGAGGGCCAGCTTCTCGGCCACATCGTGATGGAAACGGAATCCGTGGGCAAAGTGATAGATTCGATTGAGGGGTTCCCGGAAAACCTGAAGACCGTTGTGCAGCACATCCTGATCAGCCATCACGGCGAGTACGAATTCGGCTCGCCCAAGTTGCCCATGATCCGCGAAGCCCTCGCCTTCCATTACATGGACGACCTCGACTCCAAGATGGGTGCCGTCCGCGCCGCCCTGGCGGTCGATTCAGGCGAGCCGGACTGGTCCGCCTACAGTGCCGCCCTCGGCCGCAAATTCCTCCGCCTCGACAAATTCCTCAAGTCTCCGGGTGAAGCAAAGAAATAGTTAAATCCGGTCTTCGAAGTCAAGATGATGCATTTCTGGCCGACATTCTGGACTTATCTTGGTTGGAGCATGGACTTCCTTTTTGCCCCTCCCTTTGCATTCGGAACTCTGCTCTTGGGCGTGAACTGCGCGGCTTCTTTGATCGTGCAGCGTCCATTTTAGAAACAGAACTGGAAGAAGGTTTGCGCGGTGAGTCTTGCTCAATTTATCTTCTTCCCCGCCGTACTGGCCCTAGCGGTTATCGGACGAGTGGATTGGCAGCAACCCCACTTTCCTGGCCCCAACAAGTTGGCCCTCCGTATGGAAGATTGCTTAGATCTTGGCTCACTACTTGTGGGCCTCGTGTTGATATGGAAGGCGAAGGGAATTCGCTGATTTGCATCGAGTCTGGTTCTGATCCAGCTCTGGTTGCTTGAAGGAGCGGGACTCATCGCCGCAATGTCTCTGACGGGCACATGGCTGTAGAGAATGACATCAGCGGCCCAAGTTAATTCGGTGGTCTGATAAACTTACAGCAGCATGCTTCCAGCGGAATACAATGTACGGGATTTGGTGATCCACCCGGCGACGGTACTGGCGCCCATGGCGGGCGTTACCGACACGCTGTTTCGCCGCGTGATCCGTGGTCTGGGAAGCTGCGGCTTGCTGATGACCGAGTTCACCAGCAGCGAAGGCATCACGCGCAGCGCCAAGAAGACCCTCCGCTATCTCTACTTCGAAGACGACGAGCATCCCATCAGCGCCCAGTTGTTTGGCGCCAGCCCCGCCGTGATGGCCGATGCCGCGCGGATCGCCGAAGACCTTGGCTACGACGCCGTGGATATCAACCTCGGCTGCCCGGCCAAGAAGGTGGTCAAGTGTGGCGGCTCCGGCTTACTCCGTGAGTTACCTCTGCTGGAAGAGATTCTTAAGACTGTGCGGGCGGCGATCAAGATTCCGCTGACCATCAAGCTGCGCGCTGGCTGGGATGACAAGTCCATCGTGGCGCTCGACGTAGTGCGCATGGCTGAGCAAGTCGGCATCGAAGCAGCGGCGATTCACCCTCGCACGCGCATGCAGGGCTACGCCGGCAAGGCCGACTGGACCATCATCGCCGCCGCCAAGCAGGCGGTGAAGATTCCCATTATAGGCAATGGGGACATCCAGTGCCCCGAAGACGCCCAGCGCATGGTGCGCGAAACCGGCTGCGACGCCGTGATGATCGGCCGCGCTGCCGCCACTAACCCATGGATTTTCCGCCAGATGGAGCAATACCGCACCACGGGGCGCTACGACGTGCCGAAAGAGCTAGACCGTCAACGTTTACTTTCTGGCTACTATCAGAAAATTCTTAGCTCCAACCAGCCCGATGCCGTGGGAAAAATGAAGCAGTTCGCTTGCTGGTTTACGCACGGCGTGGGGAACGGCAGCGAATTGCGAAAAATCGTGCATTCGGCGCGCACTCCGCAGGAAATTGTGGACAACGTGGAGCGTTTCTTCGCGGAAAAGCGTGCTGACGGGGGGAAGCCAGCCGATGAGCCCAGTCATCGAGACCGTAGCCCGGAAGAGGTCCGAACGTAGAATTGCGGTGCGCCTGCCTTTGCGCGTGCGCGGCCGCGACGCGCGCGGATTTTCCTTTGAAGAAGAAACCGCCAGTGAAAATTTGTGCCGCAGTGGAGCTGCCTTTCGCACGCGCTTCGATGTAGCCATAGGCTCCGACCTGGAAATCCGCATCCCCATGCAGGGCCCTGTTTCACGGCGCGGGGAACAGGATTTTGAGACGCAGGGAAGGGTCGTCCACATCAGCGAAGGTGCGAGCGCGGGAGAAAAAGTGGTCGGTGTGCAGTTTGTTGGCCCCCGTTTCCAGCGCATGTTCCGATCGGAATCTGCCTATTAGACGGCCCTATTCCTGGTCGGGCGCGTTTTCGTCGAGGAGTTGGCGGTACGCGTCGCGGCGGGAAATCCCGCGTTCTTTGGCGGCGAGCTTCAGAGCTTCTTTTCTGTCGAGTTTAGCCTGGTGAATCAGTTCGTCCACGCGCGCGGCCAGCGATTGCGCTGTGTCTACTTGCCCACCTGCAGTTCCCGTGTCAGGTGGTCCAATTAAAAAGGTTATTTCCCCGCGAACGGGACGCTCTTCCAGCGACTGCACCAGTTCGAATAATTTTCCCCGGCGAAACTCCTCGTGCAACTTCGTGACTTCCCGCGCCAGGCAGGCGGGACGGTCGCCCAAGATTGCTAGCGCATCCGCAAGCGTATCCGCGATGCGATGCGGCGCCTCGTAAAGAATGATCGTGCGATTCTCAATGCGCAGATGCTCAAGCGCACGGCGGCGCTCACTGGAACGCGACGGCAGAAATCCCAAGAACAAAAATTCCTCGTTGGGCAACCCGGAAGCGGCGAGCGCGGTAAGCAACGCGGATGGGCCGGGAATCGGTACCACTGGGATTTGATGCCGGATTGCGAGCGAGACCAGGCGATGTCCCGGATCGGAAACCAGCGGCATCCCGGCGTCGCTGACCAGCGCTACAATCGCACCCTGCTCCATGGCGTGGACGAGTTCTGGCGCGCGCGTCAATTCGTTGTGCTCGTGATAGCTCACCAGCGGCTTGTGAATTTCAAAGTGATTCAGCAGTTTCAGCGTGTGGCGTGTGTCTTCGCAAGCGATCTGGTCTGCTTCCTTAAGGGTGCGCAGCGCTCGCAGCGTAATATCCTCCAAATTGCCGATAGGCGTGGCGACCAGATACAGGCACCCGCGGCGGGCGGAGACCGGCGAGTCGGAATTGGAAACCGTGGTCATCGGAGGCGTACAAACGAGTTTAGCACGCGGCGAAGGTCCGGAAGGTGCATGCTATAATCGTAAGTTTAGAGCATAGGCAGGAGGATGAACTGTGCCGCTGTACGAATACCAGTGCACGAAATGCAAGCGCCGGACGGAGAAAATAGAAAGCGTTTCCGGGCCGCATTTGAAGAAGTGTCCGCATTGTGGCGGCAAAGTAGAGCCGCTACTGTCCGCGCCGGCGATCCAATTCAAGGGCTCGGGCTGGTATGTGACCGACTACGCAGGGAAGAAGAGCGGCGGCGGGGACGGCGAACCTGCGGCAAAAGCGGATGCCACAGAGTCCAAAGAATCCACAACGAAAGAAACGAAAGAGAAGAAGACACCCAGCAAGAAGAAGGAGTAACAGTTGGCCGCTCTGACGTTCGGTCACTACAGTTTCAAGGTTTTGAGGTAGGCGCGAAAACCCGCTCCGAGTTCGGGGTTTTGCAGAGCGAGTTCGACGGTGGCTTTCAGGAAGCCGAGTTTGTCTCCCGCATCATAGGAAATTCCTTCATAAATATAAGCCCACAGACCTTGCTCTTTGGCGAGGACGCGCATCGCATCGGTGAGCTGGATTTCGCCCCCAGCGCCGGGCTTCGTGCGTTCCAGGCAGTCAAAGATAGCAGGCGGGAGGACGTAACGTCCGGTGATCGCGAGATTGGATGGCGCATCTTCGTTTTTCGGTTTTTCGACGAGGTCGCGAATGCGCAGGAGGCGCTCGCCAAAGGGAGGTTGCGGCGCGGGCTCCCCGGCGAAAATACCGTAGAGGTGCGTTTTGTCGCGAGGCACTTCTTCAACGGCGATGGCGCCAAGGCCGGTGGCTTCGTAGACGTCAATTAGTTGTCGCGTGGCGGGATTCGCGCCAGGAATCAGCACGTCGCCGAGAAGAACGGCAAAGGGCTCGTCTCCGACCAAATCTTTCGCAACCAAAACCGCGTGGCCCAAGCCGAGCGGTTCTTTCTGGCGCGTGTAGCTGACCTGCACCATGTTGCTGATGCGGCGCACGAGTTCGGCCTGGTCGTGTTTGCCTTTTTCTTCCAAAAACCGTTCGAGCAGCGGGGAATTGTCGAAGTGATCTTCGATGGAGTTCTTGCCCTTGCCGGTGACGATGATGATGTGCTCGATGCCGGAGGCCACGCATTCTTCCACAACGTATTGAATTTGTGGCTTGTCCACTACGGTCAACATCTCCTTGGGCTGCGCCTTGGTGGCAGGCAGGAATCGCGTGCCCAGGCCGGCGGCGGGCAAAACAGCTTTGCGAACTTTGGGGTGGGCGGCGGACTTTTGCGGGGACTGCCTCGAGTCTGTCGTCATAAGGAGTCTTTCGATGGAAATTCAGCCAATGTTGAGCTTCGTAAGCACAGTAGCCGCGGGGCAGGAGTTTTGTCAATGAAACCATGAGGTTACAGGCTCCGTAGGAGAAGGGTACTAGGGCGCTTTTGGTGGCCAGCGGCGATGCGCGAAGAGTCGAAGCTCAGGCCATTAGGCCTGGGATTGTACACAGGATTTCACAGGCTAACTCAGAAGGTTGGATTGCACGAAAGAGCAGAACTCTGAACGCCGGGACACGGAGGACGCAGAGAAGAAGAAAACAAAATGATAGTCGCCAAATTCAGTTTGTGCCGCGTTCGACGCCGGAATTGCCGAGGTCGCCTTGGAATTTGGGCCAAGTGCTGTCCATCAGGCCGCCGTGACCTCCTTCGTAGGCGGCCAGCATCCCAGAGGCATTGGCGAGATAGACCGTGCCATCAGAAGCGATGGTAGGAGGTGATGTGACACCGCCAACGTCCGCCTGGGCGATCACCTTGCCCGCGGGAGTAACCGCGTAGAGATAGCGGTTGGCCATCAGAAAAATGGTGCCGTCGCTTGCAAGCAGGGGCGTGACGCTGATGGCGCCGGCGGTGTCTAAATTCCATTTTTTGTTGCCTAGGGAATCCAGCGCATAGAGATGGCCATCGGCATGGGCGAAATAAATGGTGCCGTCTGAGGCGACGACGGGAGAAGCGGTGTTCAGATTCGCGCCCCGCGAATCCAACTTCCAGCGAAGTGCGCCATCCATGCCGACCGCAGCCAGTTCATTCCAGCCGACCCCCATGAAGAGAATGTGGTCGGGGCCGGGAGTGACACCGGAGGCGACCGCAAAGTTGCCTGGAGGCGGAAATCCCCCGTTCCGCCTGGTGGCATCGTCAGTGAGTGGTGGATATTGCCAGAGAGCATCGCCATGGGTGCCGATGGCGTTCAGGCGGCCGTGACCGCCGAAGAGCACAGCGCCATCCGCGAGCAGGGTGACTGCGCCCCACTGTTCGGTGCCCAGATTCGTGGACCATTCGACCTTGCCGTCCGAGAGGTTGACCGCCACTAATCCGCCACGCGAGGGTGCGAAGAGAAACGACGAGCCGATGGCGCCGGCATTGTGCCCGTACGTGTTGCCTTCATATACGACGGACTTCCAGCGCTGCGAGCCGGAGCGGTTCAGGGCGATGACCGAGCCGTTGTCATTGGCGATATAAATGGCGCCGTCGGGGCCGATAGAAGGTGAGGCGTGCGTTGCGCCGATATAGGTTTTCCATTGCAGTTTGCCATTGGAATCCACGGCATAGACGAAGCCGTCCTGGCAGGCGGCGATGATGGTGCCGTCGTCGGAAAGCGCCAGCGCGCCATCAGCGCGAGAGCCCAAGTTGAATTCCCACTTTTTTTTGATGGCGGCACGCTGCCCCATTGCTACCTCATTGGGGTCCGGAGAAGAGGAATTCTTGCAGGCAATCAGAGAGGCCGCGCAAATGGCCGCCGAGAGCGAGAGGCAAAAAGCCTGGAATTTCGGGACACGCATGGCTTGCTCCTTACCGGGCCATCGGATCGTAACGGCTGGTGTTGGCCAGGTCATGAAACGGCTTGGGCCAGGAACTCTGCATTAGCGAAGCGCCCTCACCCTGTGCGGCGCAAAGCCAGAAATAACCGCAGGCAAAATAGACCGTGCCATCGGGAGCGATGGTGAGCGGCGAGGTGGGAGTGTAGACGCGGATTTTCCATTTCAGATTGCCGTCGGGCGTGAACGCCAAGAGACCAAATTCCGTGCCGACGTAGAGCGTGCCATCGGCGGCAAGCGTGGGCGGCGTGACGAAATAGGGCTGCTGCGGCTTGAAATAGCGCCACTTCAGGGAGCCATCGGGATTCAGGGCGTAGACCGCGACACCATCAGTGAAGTAGATAACGCCTGCCGTATCCACGACGGGAGAGCCCACCACGGAGCTGCTTGCATCGAAACGCCACTTTTGCGAGCCATCGGGATTAATGGCGTAGAGAATGCCGCGGTCGTCGCCGACGTAAATGGTCGAATCGGGGCCAACGGCGGCCATGCCGAGATCGCCGGGGGAGAGTTCGAGTTCCCATCCGCGGCTGCCGTTCGTGGAAACCGAGTGCAGGAAGTTCTGGCGGGGAACAATGAGCGTGGAATCGCCGAGGAGAACCGGCGCGCCATTCTGTGAGGCCAGACCTTTTTGCGCCGTGCCGGGAAGGAAGTTTGGCGTATCCAACCTCCCCCGACGGAATGTTTCCAACGTCCAGGAGTAATTTTCGGACTGCTTTGGCTGGAAGGCGTAAATGTCGGAAGCGGAGTTCACGTAATACAACGAAGTGCCGGGGCCGAGGGCGGGCGGGGCATGAAATCCGATGAGGCCCAGCTTGGGCTGCCAGACGAGTTGGCCATCGGAGCTGATGCCGAGAACCATGCCGGCATGGCTTTCGAAGTAGAGCGTGCCGTCTTCGGAGATGACAGGCGTGCCGGGACTAGTGAAAGTGCGCTTCCAGATGAGTTTGCCCGTGGGAGTGAACGCCTGCACGCCGACGCTGGTGCCGATGTAGATCGTGCCATCCGGACCGATGGCGGGATGCGAAACACCGGTGCCGAGGGTTCTGACGTTCCATTTGACGTGGGGGCCCTTGGCGGACTCCTCGCTGGTCCCGGCAACCTTCTTGCTGCACGCAGAGAGAACAAAGCCCAGTGGCAGCAATACGGCGAGAAACGCGGCGCGTTGCCGGAGGGCAAGATAACGAATACCAAGCATTAGCGGGATCCCGCGCCTTCGCAGGTTTGGTTCCAGATGCGGTCAGCCTGGACGTACATCATCGCGGCGCGCACCCGAGAGAGCACCGCAATTTCCTGGATGCGCTGCTGCATGCGGTTCATGGTGCCTTCCATGGACTGGCGCAGATTGCGTTCGGTGTACTCGAAATATTCCTTGTTTTGGGCCCGCTGCACTTGAGCGCTGTAGCTTTTGCTGGCAGGGGCGGTTTTCTGCTCCCGCTGGGCGAGAAAGTTGCAGTAGTAATGAACCTGCGCGATGCCCTGATTCAGAAGGCCACGCCATTCATTATCAGAGCCGAGGTCGCTGCGAGCCTTCACGATTTGCTCGCGCCATTCGCCCTCATTCTCGGAGTCATAGCCGAGGTAGTTGCGTGCCGCATGCTCGCACGAAGCGTCACAATTCAAAAGGCGGCTCGGGCCGGGAAGAATCAGGCCGTCCTTGTCCCTGACGGCACCCGAAGAGCTCGATGGAAGATCGTCATTGGTGATGACATGCTTCGTTTTGGCGGGAGGTTTGGCGGAAGCATCGGGAATGGGAGCCTGAACGGTGGCAGCGGCAGGCGACGGAGCGGGTGCGGGACTGGAGTTGGACTGCGCGCGGGCCAACGAAGCGTTAAGAAGAATGAAAAGAAACGTGCAAGCAGGGAGTGTGCGGTGCGGGAATTTGGGCTTCATGATTGGCTCACGGATCGTCGGCGTCGGTCGGGCCGGAAGCGGTGTAATTCTGATTGGCACACGGCGCGCTTTGAATGCGGCTGACCTGCAGCTGTGAAAACTGGAGCGAAAAGTTGCTGCCAGCGAACTTCTGCTGGAGCGGCCGCATACGCAAGTACAGGGTTTCGAGTGAGGCTTGCGCCTGCTTGAATTTGGCATCGTATTTGTCGTCCACGTTGAGTTCGCGGGCCGTGACGTTGTTGGGATCAGCAACACGGGCGAGTTCATCTCGCTTTTCGTCCCCGATCTGGCAGAAATGCAGATGCGCTTCGTAAAGATCGCGCAGATACTGCTGCCACTCAGGGTCCTTGCGGACCGGATCCAGGGAGCGGAGAAGATCACGCTTCCAATCTGGGGCCGCGGCAGGTGAAACATGAGCGAGGGTGCGAACCTGCTCGAAGCACCGATGGTCGCAATCGTTGATGCTGCCAAAATCCAAACCACCCGAGTCGCCGGCGGCCGAGGGGAGATTTTCGTTGGTATAGACCTTTGCGTGAGGCTTCGCGGGTTGTGCCTGGGGAAGGGCATCGGGCGAGGGGGGAAGAAAACCGAAGTCTAGTAGCGGCGCTTCACCGGAAGAGGGGTTTTGCGGGCGCGCCAACGGGACGGCGGCTACGGCCGTGGCGGCGCAGAAGAGAACGACGGTATAGAACTTTCCATGCATAGACGCCTGGCTGGTTCTATTTTCCCAAGGAGGTGGATGGTAGGGGGCGGCCGGAGGGACAGGTCCATCAAAAGAGACATTAGCTAGGAGGATACAGGTCTATTGCCAGAGCCAGCCGGGTCGGCGTTCGCAGGGCTGCTAAAGGGGTTGGTGAATGGGCAGACGCACCTGAAAGCGAGTGTCTCCAGGGGCCGAAGTGAAGCTGATGTTTCCTCGCATTTTGCGGACTAGGCGAAGAACCGCGTCGAGACCAAGGCCGGTACCGTCGCCGACGCCTTTGGTGGTGAAGAACGGCTCGAAGATGCGCGGCTGGATGTCCTTGGGAATACCGGGGCCGTTGTCGGCGATTTCCACCAGGACTTCATCGCCCTCGCGTACGGCGCGCAGGCGAAGCTGGCCTTTGTTCTTCATGGCGTCGGCGGCGTTGTCGATCAAATTCGTCCAAATCTGATTGAGCTCCCCGCCGTTGGCGGTGATTTTGGGAAGGTTCGGAGCAAACTCGCGGACCACGGTGATGCCTTTGCGCAGTTTGTGCTCAAGGATAGAGAGGGTGGTCTCCAGGCCTCGAACGATATCTACTTCCTGCACCGGCGACTGATCCATGTAGGAGTATTCCTTGATGGCCTTCACCAGCGTGGAGATGCGGTGGGTGCTGTGGGAAATCTGGCCGATGATGCGTTCCATCTCAAGCATAGTGGCAAAGCGCGCGAGTGCGGTGGCGAGAGCTGGACCCGCGGCGTCTTTATACCGCTCCAGATGATCGAAGCAGAGATTAGCGTCCACTAGAAGCGGACTTAATTTCCAGGGTTCGGCAATGCCGTTGGACTCGAGCCAGGAGGTGAGGGCTTCTTCGCGGTCGCTGCGTTCAAGTTGGTCTTTGAAGACGGCGGGCTGCAGTTCGGAGCGAAGTTCGGATTCGATTTTGGCGATGTTAGCGCAATTGGCTTCGGTGAGATAGGTTTTCGCGTCGAGTTGGCGCAGGCGGGCAAGACAATCGAGAAGCGCGTCCGCAGAACGCGTGGCGGCCGCGGCGGGATTGTTCAGTTCGTGGGCGAGACCTGCTGAGAGTTTTCCCAGGGCGGCGAGTTTGTCGCGCTGCTGTTCGCCGCGGGTGGTTTCGCGAACCCGATCGGTGAGAATGCCGACGAGGCGCTTTCCCAGAAGAATCGAGCGATGCAGTAGCTCCCGGAAGAGAGAAGCGGGAAAGAGTAGCAGCCGCGTGGGCTCCTCGGCACGGCCCGTGACCGTGATCTGAGTCATGCGGGAAAAGGGCAGCGTTCCGGTGACGTCGCCCTTCTTGGCAATGAAAATAGGACTATTTGCGCCTTCGGATTCGCGGCGCGAGTACACGCGGCCTTCCAGGAATACCACCATGTATTCCGCAGGACCGCCTTCCTTAAAGACAATTTCGCCGGGCGCGAACCGGGCTTCCGTGCAGTTGGAAAGGAACCACTCCAGAAAATCTTCCGGAAGGTCGGAGAAAACGGGGACTTGCTTGAGTTCCTCCAGCAGCGTGGAGCGAGCCGATGGCGGTATGGGAACCCTCTGATCGTTGATGGTCATGACACTTTGGCCAGATATTGGTGAACGAACTGGATGGCCACGGCGCCTTCACCGACACCGGAGGCGACGCGCTTGACCGAGCCGTGGCGAACATCACCGACGACAAAGATGCCCGGAACGCTGGATTCGAGGAGCGAGGGATTGCGGTCGAGCGTCCATCCGTGGGGGCGTTTCCCGTCGCGAAGCAGATCCTGGCCGGAAAGAATGAAGCCGCGCTCGTCGCGCAATACGAGGTCGCCGAGCCAGTCGGTGCGAGGGAGCGCTCCGATGTAAATGTAGAGGCTTTTCGCGGGTGCGCGCTGGGTGTTGTTGGAGGTGGAGCAGAGGATGGAGATCTCCTCGAGGTGCTGGTCGCCGTGAACCTCAGCGACTTCCGTGTTTGGCCAGATTTCGATGTTGGGCGTTTTCTGGATCTGGTCAATCAGGTATTGCGACATGGTGGCCGCAAGCGATTCGCGGCGGATGAGCATGATCACTTTCTCGGCGTAGGCTGCGAAGTTGATGGCGGCTTGGCCGGCGGAATTCGCGCCGCCGACAACGTACACGGTCTCGCCTTTGCAGGTGATGGCTTCAGTCATACCGCCGCCGTAGTAAACGCCCGCCCCGCGAAGACGATCTTCGCCGGGAACGCCCAGGTTGCGCCACTGCACGCCCATGGCCAGCAGCAGCGCGTGACACGAAATGCGGCTGCCGTCCGCCATCTCGATGATGCGATAAGGACCTTCGATGCGAACGGCGATGGCTTCCTGAGGCGAGAGAATATCCACGCCGAAGCGTGTCGCTTGGACAACGGCGCGGCGCGCCAGATCCCGGCCGCTGAGTCCGGCGGGAAAGCCGAGATAATTTTCGATGCGCGAACTGAGGCCGGCCTGCCCGCCAGGAGCTTCCCGCTCGATCATCACGGTGCGCAGTCCTTCCGAAGCGCCGTAGACGGCGGCCGCAAGGCCCGCAGGGCCGCCGCCGATGATGGCGAGATCGTAGAAGTCGACGTCGGCGTGCGTTCGTAACCCCATTTTTTGCGCGATGGCGTGCGTGCTGGGTTCGGAGACTTTGCTGCCGTCGGAGAATACGATTAGAGGCAGGGTTTCCGGAGTGCCGTCGGATTTCTTGAGCGCCGGGTAGCTATCCAAGGATGCCGTTTGCTCTACATCCACCCATTGATAAGGCAGGTGGTTTTGCGCGAGGAACATGCGCAGTTCATAAGCCTTCGGCGACCAGCGCGTGCCGAAAAGTTGAATCCCTTCGTAGGGAGGATGGTAGGAGTCCATCCACTCGTTGAGCATGTCGTCGAGCGGTGGGTAGAGATTCTGGTCTGGAGGATCCCAGGGCTTCAGAAGGAAGTAGTGCACGCGTGCGGAGTTGATGGCTTCAATAGCGGCATTCGTGTCGGCGTAGGCGGTGAGCAAGGCGCGCTTGGCGCAAGGGTAGAGGTCAGAGGCTTGGGCCAGGAAGCCCACGCCGTCGAGTTCGGGCATGCGCTGATCGGCGAGGAGAAGAGCGACCGCGTCGTTGCGGGACTTGAGGCGATTCAGAGTGTCAAGCGCTTCGTTCGCGGACGCGGCGCGCAGGATACGAAAACGATCGGAGTAGCGGCTGCGCAGATCGCGCTCGACGGCCTGCAAAACGTCAGGATCATCGTCAACGGTGAGCAAAACAGGCTTTGCCATGGTCGGGGTCCCTTTGGCGCTTCGTCCGCGGCAGCTTGCGGAGTTGGGTCAACAAGGTAGCACAAGCGACGAAATAGCGTTGGAATTCAGTCTGTGGAGATGGATGCTGCTGGGAAGAAAAAGGTTATGCCGAATTTCGGAGATGGGAAAGATCAGAGTTGTTTGTAGACGGGGACAAGAAAGTAAGCTTCGTAATCGGCGCCGCGGGCCTCCCCGCGAACTTCGATCGCCCAGTAGGTGGGAGGCGCGTCGGCCAGCGTGGTGGGAAGTTTGTCGGCAGGCAATTTGAATTCAACAGGAATTTCCGCGCCAACGAAATTGGCAAGGCGCTGCTGATCGAGCGAGAGGACGTCCTTGTAAAGTTCGTAGCAGACGACGCGTGTCGAGCGGTCTCTGCCGGAACCCGTGGTGACGTAGCGCTCCTGGATGCAGCGCAGCGTCAGCGTTAGCGCGTTGAGCGATGTGAGATGGCGCGGGGCGCGGAGACGGGCGCGCAGGGTGCCACCCAGAAAATACGGGAAGCTGTCGTAGGAGAGGAAGCTGTTGCCGTAGCGGATGAGGTCCGCCAGCATTTTGATCCAGCGCGCCCAAAAGATCAGGCCGATCAGGGCGAAAAAGCTGGCGACAACGAGGAAGAGCCATGCGCCGCGCTGCGTGTAACCAACCCAGAAGAAGGGAATGAGGAAGCCGTTCCAGACCAGAGCGGCTAGCAGGCGGCTCAACATGCTATTAAAGGCGGAGAAAGAAATGCCTTCAGATCGCCAGTGAAAATCGAAGAGCCAGGGCTGGCCGGGGGTCTCTGCGGATTTGCGCTTGTAGATGGCTCTGTGGACCATTCCATAGATGCCGTGCAGGACGAGGAAGAGACCCGCAGAAAAAAAGATTGCGCCAATAAAGGCGATGACCCAGGTGGGCGCATTCTTCCTGCCATGAATGACGTTGACCGCAGCGAGACAAATGAAAACGCCGGAGGCGAGAAAGGGAAGTGCGAAGAGAGCGGAGCGGATTCCGTCTATGGCGGCAACGCTTTGCGCGGGGTAGTTCGCCAGGGCAGGGGGCAGGCCGGGGCCGCTGCCGAGCATGCGCTGGAGCTTGGGCGAAGAGTCGGTGGTGTCTTTGATGGTGATGGGCATGAGCGCCTGCTTGTGGGCAGAGTGCCGGGAGCAAATGCGCTCGGCAATAGGACTGTGCGAAAGAGCTAAACTGTACGAAGGGGTGATGGACCAACAGAGATACAGCTAGAATCACACATCGTTATGTGTAATACTTTGTGTGAGGTGAGTTATGCCTACGAATTTGGCGATTGATGACCGGCTGATTACCGAAGCCAAGAAATTGGGGCGTCACCGAACCAAAAAAGAGGCTGTCAACGCAGCCCTAGATGAATACGTGCGGCGAAGAAAGCAGCTCAAGATAGTCAATTTGTTCGGAACGATTGATTACGACGAAGACTACGACTACAAGGCTGAACGTAGAAGGAAGCGAGCGTGAACCTTCTGGTCGATACCTCCATCTGGTCGCTCGCGCTGAGAAGGCGAAGAGAAGACCTAGGCAGGGAAGAAGCCGGAGCGGTGAACGAACTCCTTGCTGCGATTGAAAAAGACCAGGCGTGTCTGCTGGGTGTGGTTCGACAGGAATTGCTAACTGGAATTAAGGCGCGTCAGCAGTTCGAGAACCTGAGGGAGTATATCTCGGCATTTCCCGATGTCGAAGTCACCACCGAGGACTATGTTGAGGCAGCCAGACTGGGAAACTCATGTCGAGCAAAAGGAGTTGCAACCCATGTCGTGGACATGCTGCTGTGCTCGGTGGCGCTTCGTGAGGGATGGGAGATTTTTACCAACGATCCGGATTTCGAACGTTATGCGAAAATCCTGGGAGTGAGACTGCGCGAACTCAACCGTTAAAGTTGAGAATGCCGTTCCCTGCGACAAGAAAATGAAATGCTGGATGGAAAGTGAGCAACAAGCGTCAATGAAAAGTGGAGTGAAAATCCTGGGGATTGAGTCGTCGTGTGATGAGACGGCGGCGGCCGTGGTCGTTGACGGACGGAGAATCCTGTCGAGCGTCGTGGCCTCGCAGATTGATATTCATCGAAAGTATGGTGGTGTGGTGCCGGAATTGGCTTCGCGTGAACATTTGCGGCAAATCGTGCCTGTGGTGCGGGAAGCCATGGAGCAGGCGCATCTTAAGTTTGAGGAGTTGGATGCGATTGGCGTGACGCAGGGGCCGGGGCTGGTTGGTTCGCTTCTTGTCGGAATTACGTACGGGAAGACGCTGGCCGAGGCGATGAGGAAGCCGCTGATTCCGGTGAATCACCTGGAGGGGCATGTACATGCGGTTTTTCTGGAGGCTTTGCAGAAGGGGCAGGAACCGCGTTTGCCGGCGGTTTGTTTGGTTGTGTCCGGCGGGCACACCGTGCTGTATGAGGTGAAGCGGGAGGAGCAGAACGGCGCGGACCTTTTTGCCTATCGGAAACTGGGTGGGACGCGGGATGATGCGGCCGGCGAAGCGTACGACAAGGTAGCGAAGCTTCTAGGGCTGGGTTATCCCGGGGGGCCGATTCTGGACCGGTTGGCCGCGGCGGCGGGGAATGTTCCCGCGCCTGTGAAATTTGGGCCGACCAAGACGCGCGGAAATGCGCTGGATTTTAGTTTCAGTGGATTGAAGACAGCCGTGCTTTACCACTTGCGGGAGCATCCAGAGTACGGGGAGGGGATTCGGAAGCGGGAAGAGGAGCTGCGCCAGGGGCGGCGGTCATTTGCGGAGCTTCTGCCCTTGTGCGATGCAGCGACATTGGGATTGGTCCGGGAATTTCAGAACGCGGTCGTACGGGATCTTGTGGAGCGAGCCATGGCCGCGGTGGATGAGTGCGCAGTGGAGACGATCCTGGTTTCCGGGGGCGTGGCGGCCAATGCGCAACTGCGGGCGAGTTTTGCAG
>Ga0335069_10001111_pt1 | contig 43308 bp, 14 predicted proteins | sample Lox_Sample_11_FD_206714 | JGI IMG/M metagenome (GOLD analysis project Ga0335069, IMG submission 206714) | Soil microbial communities from Loxahatchee National Wildlife Refuge, Florida, United States - Lox_Sample_1.1 | ecosystem: Environmental > Terrestrial > Soil > Wetlands | place: USA...
GAGCACGGCCACAGCCAAAGCGACGATTTCGAATGTCGCCGCGGCGAATGCCGGTGGGCCATACAGCGGCGGTTCGGGCGAGCCGATCCGGTTCAGCGGCGCGAAGTCGATCGCTCCCAAGGGCAAGGCCCTGCAGTATGCCTGGAGCTTTGGCGACGGTGCCAAGGCAAGCGGTGAGACGCTGACGCATAGCTACAAGAAATCGGGCACCTACACCGTGACGCTGACGGTAAGCTACGCCGGCGGCAAAGCGGATTCGGCGACCACGACGGCAACCATCTCCGGCGACCCTGTGGCCAACGCCGGTGGGCCCTACGAACAGCGGCCGGGCGCGCTCATCAGCTTCAATGGCTCGAGATCTTCAGCGCCCAAGGGACAGTCGCTTACCTTTGCCTGGAACTTTGGCGACGGCAGCAAAGGCAGTGGGCCGACTCCGACACACGCCTACAAGAATCCGGGAACCTATAACGTTTCACTGAGCGTGACCGACACGGCGGGCGGCACGGGAGCCTCAGCGACGACGGCAACAATCGCAAGTGTGCCCACGGCCAGCGCCGGAGGGCCATATGCCGGCGGGCCGGGGCAGGTTCTCACGTTCAGCGGAGCTAAATCGTCGGCGCCGGCAAACGGAAAGCTGACCTTCGCGTGGAATTTCGGGGATGGCGCGACGGGGGTTGGAGTATCGCCGACGCACAGCTACGCGAACGTGGGCAGCTACACGGTCAAGGTCACCGTTGTCGACAGCCTCGGCGGCACCAGTACGGCGACAACGGCCGCAAATATCCAGGCACAGCCCACGCCGACGATCGCCGGATTTTCTCCGGCTTCGGGACCGGTTGGCACCGCGATCACCGTGCAGGGAACCAACTTTACGTTTCTTGGCGGGCTGGGGCCGCAGATTGCTCTGCAGAAGCAGGGCGGCGGGACGCTGACGGCGCCGCTGAGCGGATTCACGGCGACCAATCTCTCCTTCGTCATTCCGCCCGGCGCGACCACCGGGGTGATCAAGGTGAGCGTCGGCCAGAAGAGCGCGACCTCGTCCGGTCCCCTTTCAATCTCCACTTCTTCGGATTTCACCGTTGCGGTAACGCCGGGGACGGTGAATCTGATTCAAGGGCAGTCGGCGGCCGTGGCAGTGACGATCGCGAGCACCAACAGCTTCACTGGAGCAGCGGCCCTGAGCGTCAAGGGTCTGCCCAGCGGAGTGACCGGGACGTTCCAGCCGACGTCGATCACGGTTGGTCAGACGGGAACCCTGAAGCTGGCAGCTCCCAACAACCAGGCCGTCTCTACATCCACGATCACTGTGACCGCGTCGGCGACGATTCAGGGACAATCCATCACGCAGACGGGGACCGCGTCGCTCGAAGTCAAGGGGGTGACGACTTCGTTCCTGGGGCGAACCGTAGTCGACGACGCCCAGCAGGAGCCCATCGCCGGGGTCACTGTTCAGTTCCTGGGGAAGGACGACAAGGGCAACTCGACCGGCTGCACCGGCCAGACGGTATCCGACGGCGGAGGCAACTTCCAACTCACGAGTCTGCCATCGGCCTGCGTGGGTCCGCAGCTGATCTCCTACAACGGTTCGACGGCCACTGCGCCGGCGGGGAAGTACGCGGGCGTCAACCTGTCGTACACCCTGGTTTCGGGCCAGGTGGTGGCATCGCCGGTCTTGATTCATCTTCCGCGGATCGACAACGCGGAGACGGTCGAGGTGAAGCAGAACTCGACGAGCAATCAAATCTTCTACTTCCAGACCATACCGGGGCTGAAGGTCACCGTCTATGCGGGCACCAAGCTCAGCCTTGACGACGGAACCCAGCCCGATCCGTTCCCTTTGACAGCGCTCGATATTCCGCTGGACCGGCTCCCCGACCAGATTCCGACCACTGGCATGTTGATGCCGTTTATCGTGGCGTTTCAGCCGGCGAATGCGGTGGCGAGCGTTCCTGTAGCAGTGGATTTCCCCAATTCGCTGGGGGTGGCGCCGGGAGCGACCGTCACCTTCGTGACGCTCGATCCCACGCACGGCTACATGGTCCCCTACGGGACCGGCGTGGTTTCGCAAGACGGCCGGGAGTTTACTTCCAACCCCGATCCGAGCCATCCGGGGCACAATTATGGGCTGGTTCACTTCGATTGGCACGGTCCCGCACCGCCTCCGCCTCCCAATATCGGGCCCAGCCCGGATGGCCCACCTGGTCCCGGTGGTCCGAACGGACCGGGCGGCCCCAATGGTCCCGATGGTCCCAATGGTCCTGACGGGCCCAATGGCCCGGACGGTCCGGATGGTCCGGATGGTCCGGATGGTCCCGACGGTCCGAGTGGTCCCTGCGGTGGCGGGGGCGGGCCCGCGCCCGCGCCTTGCAGCATCGGTGGTCCAGTGGATCTGTCGTCGGGAATCGTGTCGTACACCCACACGGACCTCAAGGTGAGCAGCGCGCGCGGATCGATCGCCATTCACCGCTACTACCGCACGCTAGCCAACTACGCCGGGCCATTCGGGATTGGAACTTCGTTCGACTACAGCTATTCGCTGAGCGTGGTGTCGTATATCGACGGGGGTCAAACCATCACTCTGGCGACGCCCAGCGGCAACCAGTTCCTGCTGTCGAAGCAGCCCGACGGGACGTTTTCAAACTCGCAGATTCCGAGCCTTCGCGGAGCCACGCTGACGGTGAACGGCAATACGGGTCCCTACATTCTCACCTGGATAGACGGAACGCAGTACACGTTCACGGTGAACCAGAGTACGGGACTTGCGGGCGCGTTCCTCTCGTCCATTACCGACCTGAACGGCAACACCACCAAGATCGGATTGAATCCCAACAACCCACAACAGATCCTGACGATCACCGACCCGGTTGGGCGCACGATTACGCTCACGTACGATTCCACCAATCGCGTGGCCCAGGCGACCGATCCGATCGGCCGGATCGTGAAGTACACCTATAATTCGCAGGGCTTGCTGGCTACGTTTACCGATGCCAACGGCAGCTTGACCAGCTACACCTACGATTCGGCGAATAACCTGGCCACGATCACCGATCCGCGCGGAGTGGTGACCGAGCAGAACACTTACAACGAAGCCTTCGACGGCCGCGTGACCCAGCAAATCGAGGCGGATGGCGGGGTCTACCAGTTCGCGTACACGCTTCTGAATCCGGGCGTGAAGACGAGTCCGGTGCAGTCAACGGTTGTGACCGATCCTCTGGGGAACCAGACGTCTTACCGCTACAACACGCAGGGCTTCCTGGTGAGCGCCACCGACGCGACCGGCCAAACGCGCACCTTGACCCGCGACCCCAATCACAACAATCTCGTGAGTGGGTACACCGGCTTCGGCGTCTGCCCGGTGTGCGGCGATCCGCGGGCGGGAAATATCAGCTATACCTTCGATCAGTTTGGGAATGTGCTCACCATGACTGACTCGCTGGGCAATACAACCACGTACACCTACGACACGCGGGTCAACAAGGTCAAGTCGGTTACCGACGCGCTCAACCACGTCAGAAGCATGGCCTACGATGCGAAGGGCAACGTTACTTCGATCACGGACGCAAACGGGAACACCACGCAGATGGTGTACGACGGTTTTGGGGAATTGACAGAGACGATCGATGCCGCCGGCAACAAGACATCGATCAGTTACGACATCTACGGCGATGCGACTTCGGTGACGGATGCGCTGGGCAAAGTCAGCCAATACACGTTCGATGCCGTGTCCCGGCAAACGGAGGCTTTGGATGCGCTGGGCCGCGTTCGCCACGCTGAGTACGACGGGCTGGGCCGGATCATCAGCAGGACCGATCCACTGGGCCACAAGGTGAGTTACACCTACGACGGCATCGGCCACCTGCTTACCCTGACCGATGCGCGCGGCAACAAGACCACCTTCCAATATGACGCGGTGGGGCGCTTGCAGAAGCGGACCTCGGCACTGGGAGGGAGCGAGAGCTTCACCTACGATCTGGATGGAAATCTGACCCAGCACATCGATCGCCGCGGACAAGCGAGCAGCTTCCAATACGACGTGCTCAATCGGCTGACGCAGGAGACCTACACCGACTCGACCGTGACCCGGACCTACGATGCGCAGGGACGGCTGCAGAATGTGAACGACTCGGCCGGCGGCGTATTCGCGTTCACTTATGACAGCATGGGCCGGCTGCTGACACAGGGCGAACCGACGGGAGTCGTGGGCTACACGCGCGATGCGCTGGGACGCATCACGACGCGGCAGGTGGTGGGCCAGTCAGCGGTGACCTACACCTACGATGCGGCAGGCAACCTGCTGAGCGCGGCCACGCCGTCAGTGGGGGTGACCTATAAGTACGACGTGCGCAACCATGCCAAGTCCCTAACCCGGACCAACGGCGTGGTGACTAACTACACTTACGACGCACTGGAGCGGATTCTCTCGATCGTCCACACCAAGAATGGGGCGGCGCTCAACACAATCAACTACACCTACGATGCGGTGGGCAAGAGAACTGTCGTGTCCAACGACATCAACCAGGCCTTTGTTACGCAATCGGCGACGGGGACGGTCGATGCCGCCAACGAGCTGAAGACTTTTGGCGGGACCACCTATACCTCCGACGCGAACGGCAACCGGCTAACGGAGACCAGTTCCGGCGGCAAGCTGACTTACGCATGGGACGGACGCAACCGGCTGGCTTCGATCACCGACGCCAACGGCAACAAGACGTCGATGGCCTACGACTTCAAGCGCAACCTGCTGAGCCTGACGCAGGACGACGGCGGAGCGGTCGCGCAGCAGAACTTTGTGGTGGACAGCCGGACCAACGTCGTAGCTCTGACGGCATCAACCGGAGCGGCCATTTCGGTGTTGACGGGAATGGGCGTCGATTCGCACCTGGCCTCGGTGGATGCCAACGGGAATGCCCTGTTCGGGATCACGGATGCGCTGGGAAGCACAACGAGCGTTGCCGACGGGACGGGAAAGCTGACCTCGAAGTTCGAGTACGAGCCGTACGGGGAGACTACGGGCACGCCGGTGAACGGATATCCGTTCGGTTACACGGGACGCGTGGCGGTGCTGAATGGCGTTCACTACTCTCGCGAGCGGTACTACGACACGGCCACGGGGCGATTCCTGAGCGAAGATCCGATCGGCTTTGCCGGAGGCGCCAATCTCTACGCTTATGTGGGCGGCGATCCGATCCTTCTCAATGATCCGACCGGCAGCAAACACCCCCCGGGTTCGCCGATCATCCTCAAGAGTCTGTGCAAGGTTCTCCATCTCAAGAAGTGCCCGGTGATCGTTCCGCGTCCGATCATTGTTGTCATCTTCGGGTCTTCGGCGGGCGGGGGTGGTGGTGGAGGTGGCGGCGGCGGTGGGGGCGGTTGCTCGTCCAGCGACAACGGAGACAATGGCGACGACAGCGGCGATGACAGTGGTGACGACAGCGGGGACGACAGCGGAGACGACAGCGGAGACAGCGGAGATGACGGCAGCGACGACGGCTTCGACCTGCCCGACGATAGCTCGGGCGACGGCGCGTGGCGGAACGGTCCGCCGCCGATACGGCAGACGATTCCAATCGATTCCACGGTGGGAATGACGATCCGCATACACCGAGCCTTGCCGGCCGTGGAACCTGCGGGCGATGAGGCAAACGAGGCTGCGAATGTGGCGCAGGCGCCGGGCGAGAACTTGAACAAGATCGGCCCTGTTGCGAGGAATCTTTCCGAACTGCACCGAGAGACCGCGGCGTGGAGTGCCAAGCCGCAGGCCTGGACGTTTGTGTAACTGCATGGCGTGCAATGGCCCGGTGAGGGCTTGAAAGCTGGGATCGACCAAGTTATGTTCACGAGCTTTGATTGCCGCAGTTCCAGGCCGCGAGCCGAGCGGACGAGAACGCTGCGCCTTGCGGTCGTTGCCTGCCTTGCCGCGGGACTGGTTCAGGCCTCGGCAATGGGGCAGTCGGGCTTCAAGTACTTTTATGACGATTCCGGCCGATTGACGCGGGCCATCGACACATCCGGCAACGAGATCGACTACACCTACGACGCGGCGGGCAACCTTACACAGGTTTCGCGTGTTGCCGCTCAGCCGGCGAATGCGCTGGCCATCCTGAACTTCACGCCGCAGGCCGGCGGGGCAGGTGCGGTGGTCACCCTGGAGGGCCAGAACTTCGGCGTCACGCCGGCCGCAAATGCCGTCAGCTTCAACGGCGCGGCGGCAACCGTGCTCACCGCGTCGGCCAGCACACTTACCGTCTCAGTGCCCAACGCAGCGACCACCGGGCCCATCTCGATCACGGTATCGGGAAAGACGGCGGCCTCGTCGACCAACTTTACCGTCGTGCCGGGGCCGCGCGTCCTCTCGGTTTCTCCGCACACGGTGCTGAATGGCACGACCGTGACGTCGGTTTCAAGCTTTACAGTCAGCGGGGCGAACCTTACCGGAGCGACTTTCACGTTCATCCCCGGTTTCTCTCCGGCGCCGGTGTCGGTCACATCGGCCAATATCAGTCCCGATGGAAGCTCGGCAGTGCTGTCGCTCAGCATCGCGGCCAACACCATCGGAAGTTATTCGCTGGTCGCTACAACGCAAGGTGGAACGTCAAGCCAGATCCCCAGCTCGGCGAACACGATCAGTGTTCTCAGTCCGGACGGCGATGCGGACGGAGATGGCCTGACCAATGCCGTGGAACTTGCCCTGGGCACTGACCCGCTCAATCCCACAACGTCCGGCGACGGCCTGCCGGATGGATGGCAGGTGTTTTTCGGACTCGATCCCCTCGATGCGAGCCTGGCGGGCAAGGACCTTGACAACAGCGGGCTGTCGATCCTGCAGGATTTCCAGCAGGGGTTGAGCCCGGTCAATCCCAACCTCGTGCCGCCCGCAGTCTCGCAGGTTACTCCTGCCAACAATGCCACCGACGTGAATATCAACGGCGTGGTGGTGCTGCGTTTTGCTGAACCGCTGCTGACGGGAACGACTTTGGCCGCGGCGCAGACAGCCATCACGACGGCTCTGGGGCAGGGCACGCAAGTGCCGCCGGCTTCACAGCAGCTCGCCTCAACAACGCTCCAGTCCTACATGAACCGCTCTTGCTGCGGGAACTCGGTTGTGGCCGGGACGGTTACGCTGACCGGACCCGATGGAGCGGTCCAGGGCAATGTCACGCCGTCGAATGACGGACTCTCAGTGACATTTGCAACCTCGCAGCCTCTTGCGTCGAATACCTCGTTCACAGTGCAGGTGAATGGCCTGCGCGATGCCGCGGGCAACCTGATGACGGTTCCCTTCACCAGCACCTACACGACGGGCTCCGCCATTGAATTCTCTCTCCCTGCAGTGACCCTCGTCGCTCCGGAGAATAATTCGAGCAAAGCTCCGCTGAATACCCACTACACGGTCCAGTTCAGCAAAGTGATTGACCCCGCCACGCTCACGCCGGCGAACTTCGTCCTGACGAATTATTCAACCGGCAAATCGGTGCCCGGCGTTGTGCAGGCCGATGCGGATGGCGTGACGGCGTCCTTTGTACCCGCCAACCTGCTCTCCGTGGCGACAACCTACTACGTGACGCTGAACTCCGGCATCAAGGACCTCTACGGAAACAGCCTCGCCGGCCCCATCAACTATTACTTCACCACGGGAGAATCGGCGGATACGGCGCCGCTGCACGTTACGGCCGTCAGTCCTGCAAATGGCGGGACGAACGTGGGCACCAACGCGGTGATGGGACTGCTCTTCAATCAGGCAATCAACCTGGCCACAGAAGTCCCCAATATCCACGTGACCGCCGGCGGGCAACCCGTTGCGGTGATGATGGCGCTCTCCAGCGGCGACCAGCGGGTGACCCTCACGCCGGCGGCCGCGTTGCAACCCAACACGCAATATACGGTCACCTACGACGCCGGCCTGCAGGATCTGGCAGGGCTTGCGCTCGATAACCCCGGCAGTTTCAGCTTCACCACCGCTGCGGCGGCGGATGGCTCAAACCCCGCGGTGGTGGCCTACGACCCGCTGTCGTCGGCCACCGGGGTGCCGCTGAACACGCTCATTCACGTGGTCTTCAACAAACCGATGGATGCCACGTCGATGATCGCGACGAATATCCAGCTTTATCCGAATCAGTCGGCAGGCTCGTATCCAATCGCCGGCACCGCGTCGCTTTCAAGCGATGGAATGACTCTTACGTTCGCGCCCACCGCCGCGCTGGCGCCCGAGACGCAATACACTTTCTCTGCCTATCCGTTGTTGGATTATGAAGGAAGAGCCACCTCGTCGCAATTCTCCTTCGTCACCGGAACCGCCAGTGCATCGGCGGGGCCCCAGGTGATTTCGATGAGTCCGCCGAACGGCTCAACCGGAGTGCCGTTGAATGCGGACATCTTCCTGAGCTTGAACGAGCCGATCAGCGTGGCGAGCGCCGGCCCGACTGCGATCGCGGTGAGCGCCAGCGGCACGCCGGTTCCCGGCTCGATCGCCGTGAGCAGCGATTCGATGGGGCTGACCTTCAAGCCGACCACCAATCTGGCTGCCAGCACGGCGTATACAGTCAGCGCGAGCGGCTTCACCGATCTCGCCGGCAACGCGGTCACTCCGTTCACCGGCACGATTACCACCGGCACGACTTCGATAGCGCCGGGACAGGTGCAGATCACCGGGTTCATGCCGGCAAGCGGCTCGACCAATGTGCCGGTGAATTCGACGATCTCTGTCACTTTCAGCAATCCGGTCAATCCTCTGACGATCAACCCTCAGTCCTTCCAGGTGGATGCAACTGTCGCCGGCCTCGGCGCGGTGGAGATCGCCGGCACATATTCTTTCAGCGGCTCCACGGTCACCTTTACCCCGCTTACGCAACTGCCGGGCAATGCAACCATCTCCTTAGCCGTGAGCTACTACGCCTCCGTGCAGGACATCGCCGGAAACATCAGCGCATATGGATTTGCGAACTTTACGACGGCATCCACGGCCGACACAACGGCTCCCCAAGTGGTGTCGATCACGCCGGCGAACGGCGCCACTGGAATCGGGCTGACGGGCCAGGTAGCGATCGTGTTCTCGAAGTCGATGAACCCGAATTTGCTCAACGTCAATACCGTCGCGCTTCTGGCCAATGGCCAGCAACAGTACTTTACGGCGCGGATGTCGGCCGACAACCGCACTCTGCTCCTGAGCAATCTGAACCTTCCCGCCTCGAGGCTGATTACGGTCGCGATTCCTCACACGGCGACGGACCTGTCGGGCAACGCGCTGGCGGATTTTACGAGTACATTCACAACCGGTCCGGCTTACAGTTCAACGGCAGGCAACGTGTCGAACCAGAGGCCTGCCAACGGAGCGACGAACGTCCCGATCTCGACCAGTCCGATTGTGCTGTTCGCGAACAAGCCGCTCAGCCTGTCTGCAATAACCAATGCTTTGCATATATCCCAGAATGGCCAGTTGGTCAGCGGCACCGTGAGTCTGGTCGACAACGGTGAGACCATCGAATTCACGCCTTCTGCGCCGTGGCAGAACGGCGCCGTAGTGCAGATCCTCCTGGATACAACCGCCCAGGCCGCTGACGGCAGCCCCGTCACTCAGTATCAGGGCTCGTTTTCGACGTTGGCGGATCCGTCCACGATCTCGCCCGCACCGGTGAGCGTCAGCCCTGCATCGGGCGCGCAGAATGTTCCGCTGAATGCGATCATTGATATCGCCTACAATGCGCCGCTGGCCGCCGCATCTGTGAATTCGACCAACGCATTCCTGAATGGATCGAGCGTGACGGTCGCGGGTACGCTGAGCCTGGATGCAAGCGGAACGAGGATCACTTTCAAGCCGAACGCGGCGCTCGCGGCCAATACGCAATACTGCTTCAGCGCCTACTACCTGACCGGAACCAACGGACAGCCGGCGGTGAACATTTTGCTTTGCTTCCAAACCGGAACTGCGAGCCTGACCAAGGCGCCCACGGTGATTGCTGTGAGTCCGCCGGACACCATCACCAGTGTGCCGGTGAACGCCAACATCAGTGTGGAGTTCAGCGCCGCGATCGATCCGGTGTCGGTCACCGGAACCACGATCAAAGTGACTGGCGGCGGACAGACGGTCATCCCGGTCTCCGCCAGCTTCAGCAACAGCAACCAGACGGTCAGCATCACGCCCGAGTCTCCACTGCCGCCGTCCACGGCAATGACGATCGCGGTCAGTGGAGTTACAGATGTCGCCGGCAACGCAGTGACTCCGCTAACCACTCACTTCACCACGGGCACTACGCCGACGACGGCATCGCCGGTGGCCATCCAATTCGATCCGCCGACGAATGCGAGCGGGGTGCCGTTGAATGCGGCATTGAGCATAAAGGCAAGCGCGCCGCTGGATCCGACGACGGTCAACGCGGGCACCTATTCGCTCTACGATCAGACGCTGAGCAAATACCTCAGCAGCACACTGACCCAGAGCGCGGACTGGACGACCGTTTATCTGCTGCCAGCCGCTCCTTTGTCTGTGGAGCGCGGATATCAGATCGTTTTGGGCTATCCAGTTTGCTGCATCACCGACCTGGCGGGAAATCCCCTGCAGAGTTCATCCCCCTTCACCACGGGAACGACGGCGAGCACATCCGCACCTCAGGTCACAGGCATCAGCCCGCCCAACGCAGCGACGGGCATTGCCCTGAACGCGCAAATTCAGGTCCAGTTCAACGAGCCGGTCGACGCCACGAAGCTCGGCGCCATCACGCTGAGCGCCAACGGCGCCGCACAGCCGATCGCTCCGATCCTGAGCAACGGAAACCAGACGCTGGTGGTTACGTCACTTAAGGGCCTGGCTCCGAGCACGACATTCACGTTGAAGATTACCGGCGTGACGGACCTGAGCGGCAACGCGATGACGGCTCCGGTCACATCGACCTTCACGACGGGCACAGAGGCCGATCTGACCAAACCGTCGATCGTCACGTTCGAACCGAAGAGCGGCAGCACCGGTGTTCCTTTGAATGCATGGTTGCGCATCCAGTTCAACAAAGCATTCATTCCGTCGACCTTGGGACCGGGAAGCGTCCAGCTCTATCCGAGTCAATTGAGCTATACGTCCGGCATCCCGGGAACTATCGTGCTCTCGCCAGACAGCACGAGCCTGATCTTCAAGCCGGCGGCGCAGCTCGCGGAAGATTCACAATACTGCGTGACGGTCACCGGCGTCGAAGATTTGGAAGGAGACCTCCTCCAGCAGTACTCGGTCTGCTTTACCACCGGCGAGAGTGTTTCGACCGCGCCTCAGGTAACAGCCATGAGCCCGTTGAGTGGGGCTACGGGTGTGCCTCTGAATCCATTGGTTTCTCTGGAATTGAATGAGCCGATGAGTGTGCTGAGCGCCGGCGCGAGCGCGGTCACTTTGAAATCCGGCGGCATTGCAGTTCCGGGTTCGACGACGGTGAGCAGCGACTCGATGACGCTGGCGTTCACGCCAACCGGCAATCTGGCGGCGAGCACCACCTACACTGTGAGCGCGAGCGGGTTTACCGATCTTGCCGGAAACACCGTTACACCATTCAGCGGCACGTTCACCACCGGCACTGCGGCGGTTCCGCCCGGCCAGACGAATGTGACAAGCATTACTCCCGCAAACAATGCGACGAACGTGGCGGTGACCTCTCAGATCGTCGTCACGTTCAGCAATCCGGTGAATGAGCTCTCGGTAACTCCCGTGTCGATCGATGTGACGGCAAATCAAGCTGGAAAGAACGCGGCGACGGTTGCGGGAACCTATTCTTTCAACGGCACGACCGTAACCTTTACTCCACTGACTCCACTGCCGGGAAGTGCGACGGTCACTGTTGCGGTGAGCTACTACGCTTCGGTCCAGGATCTTGCCGGCAACGCGAGCGCGTTCGCATTCTCGACGTTCACGACTGCCGCGACGGCCGACACCACGCCGCCAACTGTGGTTTCGATTACACCTTCGAACGGCGCGACGGGAATCGGGTTGATGGGCCAGATCACGATCGTGTTCTCGAAGTCGATGAATCCCAGTACGCTGACCAACAACAACATTGCTCTGCTGGCCGGCGATCAGCAGCAGTCCTATTCGGTGCGCTTCTCGTCCGACAACCGGACTATGGTTCTCAACGGCCTGAACTTGCCTGCTTCGACGTTGATCACGGTGGGGATACCGCAGGCGGCGACCGACCTCTCGGGTAACGGTCTGGTCGACTTTACCAGCACGTTCACCACAGGTCAGGGCTTCAACAATACATCTGGCAGAGTATCGAATCAGCGTCCTGCCAACGGAGCTACAAATGTAGCGACGACGGCCAGCCCCATCGTGCTGTTTGTGAACAAGCCTCTGATCGCGTCTTCCCTGACGGCGGCGTTCCACATCTCACAAAACGGCCAGGAGGCGAGCGGCACGGTGCAGCTCGTCGACAATGGACAGACGATCGTGTTCACGCCGTCATCTGCGTGGCAGTATGGAGCGCTGATCCAGGTCTTCCTGGATGCGACGGCGGAGGCTACGGACGGAAGCAGGATGTCTGCATATCAGGGTCAGTTCACCATCGTTTCCGATCCGGCTACGGCGGCACCGGCCGCGGTGAGTGTGAGCCCCGCCTCGGGTGCACAAAATGTTCCGCTGAACGCGAATATCGACATCGGCTTCAGCTTGCCGATCGACGCCACAACAGTGATCGCAAGCAACGTCTTTTTGAATGGGCCGAGCGGCGGGGCCGCGGTCACGCTCAGCCAGGATCAGACCGGAACGAGAGTCATGATGACTCCGAATGCGGCCCTTGTAGCCAGCAGCCAGTACTGCGCCTATGCAGTGAACCTGCAGGGCACAAACGGGCGTGCGGCCAACGGAGTCGCTTACTGCTTCCAGACCGGGACAACAGGAGCCATTTCAGCTCCGGCGATCCTCGCGGTAAGCCCGCCCGACAACGCGATGAACGTGCCCGTCAATGCCAACATCAGCGTGGAGTTTGCTGGGCCTGTCGATCCAATATCGGTGAATGGAACCACCGTCCAGGTGACCGGCGGCGCGCAGACGGTGATTCCCATCTCCTACAGCTTTACCAACGGCAACCAGGTAGCGACCATCACTCCGGAAGCGCCTCTGCCGTCGTCGACTTTGATGACGCTGACCATCAACGGAATCGTCGATGTGGCCGGGAACACGGTCAGCGCGCAAACCACGCACTTTACCACTGGAACCGCGCCGGTGACATCCGCGCCGGTACTCCTCGGCCTCAATCCGCCGCAAAGCGCGACCGGCGTGCCGGTGAATGCCGCGGTGAGCTTCCAGGCAAGCGAGCCGCTCGATCCAACCTCCCTGAACCCCAGGACCTTCGCGCTCTACCAAAATACGGGGAATCAATCTGTCGCCAACACGATCTCGCAAAGCTCGGACGGGACCTTTGGCTACCTGCTGCCGTCGGCAGCACTGGCCACGCAGCAGCTCTACCTGATCTACATCAGCTACCCGAATTGCTGCATTACCGATCTGGCCGGTAACAGCCTGCCGACGGCAATCTACGGCTTCACCACGGGAACGAACGCCAGTGCAACCGCGCCGCAGGTCTCGGCGGTCAGTCCTTCAAGCGGCCTGACCGGCGTTCCCATTAACGCTCAAGTCATGGTGCAGTTCAACGAACCGGTGGATGTGGATAGCCTGGGCGGAATCACTCTGGCTGCAAACAGCACACCGGTTGCGGCAAGCCTTACCCTGAGCAACGGAAACCAGACATTGGTCATCAAGCCTGCGCAGCCTTTGGCGATCAACACGACCTATACCTTGAGCGTCTCCGGGGTGTCCGACATCAGCGGAAGCACCAGCAGTTCTCTGTTCACCTCGAGCTTTACAACGAGCGCGGAGGCCTCCGTCGCGGGGCCCACAGTAACAAACATCACACCCGCCAATGGCGCGACGGGCGTTCTGACCACCACCACCGTGCAGATTCAGTTCAGCACATCGATGAACCAGATTTCGCTCACTCCGCAGTCGATTGCGCTCACCGTCAACGGAGGAGCGGCCGTTCCCGGCACCGTCACAGTAAATCCCGCTGGCACAATCGTGACGTACACGCCGGCGAACGCACTTGCGGCCTCTACGACTTACATCATCACCATCGGTTATTCGCCTATTGATCTAACTGGACGCAGCCCAAGCTTCCTGCAATACAGCTTTACAACCGGCACTCAATAGAGAACTGCGGCTCTCCGCTCGAAGATTCGAGTCATCTGGTCCGGGACCAGGGGGTCGGAGGTTCGGATCTTCTCTCCCCGATCCATTCTTGATCTTTCCGAAGCCCAATCAAAGAGCAGCGACGGCGAGGCGCATCTGCGCTATTGTTGAATGCGATGTGGAGGGCAGCACTGCCGAGGTCGAATTGGAATGGACGGCGGTGCGGCGCGGTTGGGAGTTACCGGGAGGATTCGAGATGCAGGGACCCGATGGTTGAGGTTTGTGCTCTCCCAGGTCCCTCAGGCGGCCTGGGGCACCCTCGGCTGGTGGCCGGGACGCATCGTCCGAGATCGGGGCCACCCGCCTGCGTCACGTGGCTGGCTGCAGGGCAGCCTACACGGAAGAATATGCAGCTCACCGGAAAATGGCAGAATCCAGGTACGGATCTAGGAAGCTATGCGTTACCAGCTGGAGGCATCCCGCTTCCTCCCGAGTGGACGGGGATAGTAAATAACCTCCTTGACAATTGTAAAAACTGCCAACTAACGGATGGGAGTGCGAGCCCGGAGGATGAAGAATGGAGAAGTCGACAGTTGCGAATTGGCTTGTTCTATTGTTCGCAATTCAGGTTGCGCCGCTGTTTGGCCAGTCAAACGACGAGTCCGGAAAAGCTGGATTCACGCTGACCCTCTCTTACCACTATGATCACAGCACCTTTGAACGGAACGTGATAGCTCTTGACGTGACTTTGACGAACACGTCCAAAGAGACGATGTATGAAAGTCCTTGTGCGGCGTTTGGGGGGCTCTACGAAGTCGTGGTTGTCCACAACGGCGTACCGGTGGACGAAAATAGCGAGGAGCGGGCACACAGAGAACAAATGGAGCGAGGAGAGGCCAAGGGCGGAGTTTGCATGGGAAGTGACCCTGGGCGACATGCCGCCCCCGGAAAAACATTGAAAGATATCCTCCGTTGGGGTACCGACAAGCATGGCACCTACCAGTTTACAGTCCAGCGAAAGGCCTTTCCACGAAGTTCCAGTCAGAGCGTGACGGTCAGATCGAACACAGTGACGGTCATTGTGCCCGAGCCAGAGGGGAGTGAACCGAAGTGAGTCTCGCTTTCAGTGGGCCAACCTAACACAAAGCAAGCTTCACTTAGCGCGAGGGCTGCGGAAATTAGCGCTCAGAAAGCACGAAACGGTCGTGAATCGATCAAGATCGAAACCTATTCACTACTGGCAGGTGGCCCGGTCAAGACGCAATGTAGATGCGGGCTGAGTGAGAGAGGGCTGTGCCCCGTTCATCGCGGCCTTATCGCGATGAGCGGGCGGGATGCAAGAAGCGCGGCCTGGATGGGGAACTGACAAGCATGCCAGTCATGAAACGAAAAGATCTGAGCGGGCCACCTGCCCCAAACGAATGCTTACGACGACAGAGGCAATGGTACGGGGTGGTCTGGCTGTCAGTGAAGCCTGGTCGTAAATAGATCCGGCTGCCCTGATAGATTTCCGAATCTCCGGAGACAGAGACAAAGTTCAAAGGGGAATAAATGACTCTAGCGAAGAAGCGCGTTGGGACACATGGGGTGGTCAGCGGCGTACTCGTCGTTAGTTTACTCGCTAGCTGCATCGGAATGCAGCTCGCTTTCAGTTCCGGCGATCGACAGTTAACACAGTTTTTTGCGGTGTGCTGTGGACTTTTGTGTATCAGCAGCACTTTGAGCATTTTCCTGCAAGCTGTACGTCATGTCGAGCGCAGGAAGCTGGAGGGTGGACGAGGACATGCCGGGAATTCGAACGCTCATCGAGACTATAGCGCGACGTATTCTATAAAGAACCGAATTGTTTTCTCATTGCTAACAACCGGAGCTGCTTTCTTTACCTACTTCACATATGCTCATCCGGGGAACTATTTGGTAAGGGTACTCATTTCAGCCCTGCTTCTCTTTTGTATCGTGACACTTTATCGATATTTCTTTACCATGGTCTCTTTCACCGAAAAGATCATCGTGGTTGAGCTAAAGTTTTTTGCGAAGCTCTCGGAGTCGTATGAGGCTGTTACGGCTATGCGCGCTCAGCCGGGAAATCTTCGAATCGAATTTGCAGATGGAAAGAAGGTGAATATTCCGGCGGGCTTGGGAGATTTCGCCATAATTACGTCGATTCTAGAAAAGCGCGTTGGAACTCCGCCTGATTTTGGACCGACTCGAAAGCGAAACTTCGGGAACTAATGTTGCCGGCCACTCTTGTAGTCGATTCACGTCGCTGCCGATCTCATTTTACCGGCAAAGAACGCGAGGCCGATTCCGGCAAGGCTAATTCAGGAGCCGGTTATTGGACTATATGGTGACCTTTCCTGACTTCGGTGAGGGTGCCCCCCGGTCCCTCGACAGGATAGACTCGCTCTTGAGATCGGGGCCACCCGCTCAATGAACTCGGAAGTATCGAATGATTTCGTTTTGATACGGTTGACTGGAGGCAGCGAGGTGACGATGCGCCGGCAAGCGGCAATTGCAGCGGCACTGGTTGGGGTTCTTCTGTCGGCGGGTCCGATATGCGCGCAATCCATCAACGAGGCGCAGATCCGAGGAGCGATCACCGACTCAACGGGCGCGGTGATTCCGGGCGCGACCGTCACAATCACGGATGTGGGCACGAATCTCTCTCGTACGACCACCTCGGATGATCACGGCGGCTATGCGTTCACGGCACTGAAGCCCTCCAACTACAAGTTGCTGGTGAAAGCCGCCTCTTTCGGACCCGTGGAAAAGGACGGGATCACTCTGACCGTCAACCAGCAGACGACGCTGGACGTCACGCTTCTGCCTTCGGGCACAACTGAAAGCGTCACCGTTCAAGCGATACCGCCGCTGCTTGATGCGGATTCGGCAACGCTCGGGGCCGATATACCGAGCGAGTACCTGACACAAATTCCGCTCGAGAACCGGAATCCCTTCGGGATTGCGTTCCTGGCCGCCGGGGTCACGGAGTCGGCCGGTTCCGGGATCATGGACTCCTATCCGGCCGGGACCAATTTTGTTTCCAACGGCCAGAGGAATTCGACCGCCAACATCCGCCTGGATGGAGTGCTCATTACCGCCCCGGAGCAAGGCGAAGGCGCCAACTCGAACCTCTATTACCAGGCCACGGTCGAGGGCCTCCAGGAAGTGAAGGTGCAGAACAACAGCTTTTCCGCCGAATCCGGCGGAGGCACTGTGATCGACGAAGTGATGAAGTCCGGCACCAACCGCGTGCACGGCAGCGCCTACTGGTTCAACCAGGACTCCGCCTACGACGCCAGGGACTTCTACAACAGCGGGCCCAAGCCAGGGCATTTGCAGAATCAGGCAGGTTTTTCTGTGGGCGGCCCGATTGTCAGGAAGAAAACGTTCTTCTTCGGCGACCTGGAATCGGTGCGAGCCAGCAATCCCGTAAATATCGTGGCCACGGTACCTACGTCCGCACAGATCAACGGGGATTTCTCCCGGGCGATGACTTACGACTCGAATGGAAATCCGGTCCTGAACCAGATTTTCGATCCCTTCCGGATCGATCCGGACACACAGATCCGGCCGGCCTACAACCGCAACACGATTCCTTCCGGAGAGATCGATAAGGTTGGGCAGGCGGTACTGAAACTGTATCCTGCGCCGAACAGCGCGGGAGATCCGGTTACGGGGGCGAACAACTTCCGCAAAGTGGTCCTGAGCACTTTCGACTCGCTGCAAGTCGACGTCAAAGTCGATCATCAATTCTCGCCGAAGTCGTCTCTCTCAGTGCGCTACAGCAGCATCTTCGGGAGCGGATCGACTCCGACGGTGCTGGGTGATGGCGAGTTCAACGACGGCACCCGTTTCACCGAACAGATCTACAACGACGGACTCAACTATTCCTACGCTCCGACGGCAAACACGTTGTGGACTGCCACAATCGGCCTCGATCGAGTCTCTCAGCCGACTCAAAACAACAAATACCCAAGCCCTACCTCCGTCGGGCTTCCTTCCTACCTGGTGCAGGGCGGTATTTCGAGGATGCCCTCGTTCCTCATGGAGGATGCGCCCTGGAGCTCTCTGTTCGATCAGTGCTGTGTGGATACGGAGTTTGCTCACACGCTGGTCAATTATTCGTCCGCCTTCTCGTGGACGCGAGGGCGGCACACGCTGAAGGCTGGTTTTCAAGAAGAGATTTTCTATAACAACTTCTTTCAACCAAACTATCCCGACGGGTATTTCAGCTTTGGCCAGGATATTACAGCGCAGGTCCCGTATGACACCAACAATGGGATCCAGGGGAATGACTTTGCCAGTCTTCTTGTGGGATGGGGCGACCCCGCCGGCAGCGGAATCAATGTAACCCAACCCGTGGCGGATAAGTCACTCACCACCGGTTTCTATGTGCAGGATGACTGGCGGGTTAATCCCAAGCTTACGTTGAATCTCGGAATTCGCTATCAATGGGACAATCCCTATGCTGAACGGCATAACAACAGCCAGTTCAGCGAATTTACAGGAGACAGCGGGATCACGGTCGATATACTTGGGCATTCTGAACGCCTGCATGGCACCACTCTTTTTGCCACTCCCAACAAGCGCAGCGTTCCCGTCGATGCCAGCAACGCTGGACCTCGCCTCGGCTTCGCTTATCTTCTGAACAAGGACCTCGCGATCCGCGGAGGCGCGGGCCTGTACTTCGGCTACGGAGTTGAGACCAACTTCCAATATCCGGGCGCGGCATTTACGGCGAGTCCGGAAGTCTTCTTCACGGAAGACGGTGAATTGACCCGCTCTGCCACGCTGGAGAATCCGTTTCCAGGCGGCGTGCCTCCGGCCCAGAACCGCAAGTATGGAAAGCTGGCCCTGTGGGGATTGTCGAATCAAAACAATCTGGGGACCGGGTCTGCAAAGAACGCCGACATTTACCAATGGAACCTGGGAATTCAGCAGGCTTTTCCCGCAAAGATTGTGATCGGAGTGAATTACTCGGCGAACCGGAGCACTTCCCTGCCGTGGGCCGGCACAGACAACCGCAATATTATTCCGTCTTCGGTAAGATCGCGGTATACGAGCGAGCAATTGAATTCGCCGGTCAATAATCCCTTCCGGAACTTGTTCTCGGGCCCCTCTGCAATCTTCAACGAGCCGTTATCCCAATATGGCAATGATCAGATTCCACTGCAGAATCTGCTCCGCCCCTATCCGCAGTTCGACGGTCCCTTTGAGGCAAACAAGCTCTTCGAGGCCGCTTCGTGGTACAACGCTCTTCAGGTCGTCTTTCAAAGGCGGGAAGGCCAATACATCAATTTCGAGGGCAATTACACCTGGTCGAAGAACACGGATGACTCTTCGGCCGGGGCGAACAACTTTATCGGCACGCTGGCCAACGGGTTTCCCCAGGAACTTGACCACCTCAAGCGCGAATGGTCCATCAGCGCCAACGATGCAACGCAAAGAATGGTTGTCGCGGGAATATTTCAGCTGCCTGTCGGCCGCGGCAGTTGGATCGGCGCAAGCATGAACCGCACTTTGGATGCGATTGTGGGAGGCTGGCAAGTGACTGCGTTGCTGAGTTTGCAGAGCGGACAGCCTCTCGATATTCATATGGGAAATCCACGAATCGCCGACGGCAATCAGCGACCCAATATCGTATGCCCAAACAACAAATCCCTTACCACGGGCATCGGCATCCATTCGGCAGGCAAGTATGGATTTTCCTGGTTGAATGCCAACTGCTTTGCCGATCCCGGCGATCAGCAGCCAGGAAATGCGCCGCGCTACCTGCCGCAATTGCGTGCGGATGGAATCCACCAGGCCGATATTTCGCTCGAAAAGATTTACAAACTGGGAGGCGAGAAGGGGCAGGTGGAAGTCCACGCCGATTGCTTTAACTGCACGAATACGGAGCGGTTTGGTTTGCCCGATTCCGGCTATGAGGACTCGACTTTTGGAGTCATCAATTCGACGGCCGGCGGCGCCTTGCCGCGCAACATGCAACTCGGCATTCGCTACCAGTTCTAAGAGGATGCGGAAGAAGGCAGCCGTTCGTCACGACTGAAGTCGTGCCCTGTTACAAAGCCTTGTCTTCGGGGAGTTTTTCCGCAGCCTGCCAAGGCGGGACGCGGGCGCCCGAGTCGATCTTCGGCTCACTGAACCTGATACTCCTGGAGATGCCGTGCGCATTCTGCATTTGTCGTGTTCCATCGCTTTGGGCCTTGCACTCTCCGCCGGGTCCCTACACGGCCAGAGTACCGATGCGCAGCGGTTCCAAGGCCCGCAACGAACCTGGCTTCGCAAGGTTCGCATCGCGGCCTACGGGCTCAACCCGGAAAATGCCGACCGCATTGTGCAGGATGCAAAGGCCAGCGGCGTTTATGGAATCGAAGTCGACAATGATATTCCAGGCCGCTACGAGAGCCTCCTCGATCCCGAGGTCAAGCTGGAAGCAATCCGACTTGTCGCACGCGCGGCTCACCACGCCGGCAACAAGGCATTTGTCTACGTCGCAGGACTTGAATGCATCTCGAAGGACGCGGACGGACCGCACACCCTTGCGAAAGAACATCCCGACTGGCTGCAGAGAAAAATCACCGGCGAGCCGGCCATCTTCACCTCCGGCGCGGCGTTCTGGATCGCGAAAGGTGAAGAAGATGTCTGGGTAACCCCCTACGCCTCGGCTTGGCGCGAGCTCTATATGAAGCGCGTCCGGCAGATCGCGGCAACAGGCATTGATGGCATTTACGTCGACATCCCTTACTGGATGACTCACTTTACGGGATGGGAAGATAGCTGGGCGAGCTTCGATTCCGCCACCGTGGAAGCGTTCCGAAAAGAGACAGGCCTCGACGCGCGAAAGGAAATTCACCTGGGCGATCCCAATGATGCCGGGTTCCGGAAGTGGATCGATTTTCGTATTCGCACGATCGACGATTTCATCGCCGAGATTCGAAAGAATGCAATCGCAGTCAGTCCATCCATCTCGATCATTCCCGAGATCTACCCGGGAATCGAGCAGGAGGCTCCAAGGGTTGGAGCCGACGTGTACCAGTTGTACCCGCTGGCGGATGCCATTGCACACGAGTACGAATTTGGAGACAGCGAAGATCACACCGCCGCGTCCCGCACTCCATTCGATTGGTTCATGTACCAGATCGGGATGCGGAGTTTCCGCGCCTTTGCCGGGGACAAGCCCACCTGGATCCTGAACTACTCGTGGGATGGCGCGGCCCACGTGCCACCGCGCGACGCCATGCTGAACCTGGCCATGTCGGAACTCATGGCCGGCGCCAACGTTTGGGACGCGCGCGGGCATGTTATGTCCGGGTCCAACGATGCAGCGACGCGAACGGAAATATTCGGCTGGATTGCGAAGCACGAAGACATCTTCGGCGCACTGCGAGTGCCGGTGGGTGAAACGGGGGTCTATTTCTCCGACACGACCAGGAATTACTATCCGTCCGAGTTCGTAAGCTCCTACCGTGGAGTGCTGCTCCTGCTCCTCGAGAACCATGTGCAATTCCAGATCGTCACGCCGCGAAATCTCAAACGGTTTCGCGGGAGAGTGCTGGTGCTGCCCAATGTAAGGTGCTTGAGCCGTGAAGAAGCTGCGGATTTGCGGAACTTTGTTTCACGGCGCGGTCGAGTTGTGCTGACCGGAGCCAGCAATTCGCAGTTGGATTCCCTTGATGGCGCGTTGCGATTCCCCGAAAGGCCGGAAGCCGCTTACCTGGGCCGCGCCGAACACGACTTTTCAGCTTCGGATCCCGCCAGCGAGCCGGCCCTTCTCGACGCGATCCGCTCCGACACCGATGTGCGCGTCTCGGCGTCGAAGAATGTGGTCATGCATGAGGCACGCATCGGCGATCGCGACTGCCTGTTTTTCGCGAACTTTGACGGACTCAAGGCCGGTGAAATCTCCACTCCGGTCTCGCAGCACAATATTACGCTGACTGTGTCCCGGCATTTGGGAAAGACAATGCATTGGCTGCCATTTCTCGGCACGGAGAGCGTCCTCCAAGGGGCGCCCACGGCCAATGGCGTCCGCTTCGATATCCCGATACTCGAACGCGGAGCGATCGCCTGGTTCACGGTGGACTGAATCTCGCCCAATGTATGTTCTCGTCGACTGCTCGCTACCATAGCCTTGCCTTCGGGCAGCCCGATCTCGCAGACGCCCTGCTCCCAGGTGAAAAGGAACACGTTCTCAATTCGGCTCCGGCGGCATGGGCGAAGAACTACCGCAATGAGATCCAGCACCGCGAATGGGGAGATCGCACGTGCATACTTAGAGGAGGCAGCCAGCGTTCTGGGAGAGACGGTGATCGATCTTCGATTTGAGACCCATGCGAATGAGAATGTGCACGCGGCGGGATGTGCCTTCATCCGCGGCTCGAGCATCCTTGAAGGTTGAGACCTATTCGCGAGGATTCGTTCCCGCAGCAGGAGTACGGTTTGAGAAGATTGGGAGCTGTTGTGGTCGTGGGCGCGGTGCTCTTCGCACTCCTGCAGTTTGTTCGTCCCGCCATTCCATCGCAATCGGCCACATCGGAGATCCAGGCGCCGGAAAACGTCAGAGGGATTCTGCGGAAGGACTGCTATAGCTGCCACTCCGACGAGCGGCGGCTGGCGTGGTTCGACGAGGTCGTGCCGGCGTATTGGCTGGTGCGGCAGGATGTTCTCACCGCCCGGCAGCACCTGAATTTCTCCACGCTGGGAGGCAAGCCGGCGGCCGCGCAGAAGGCGACGCTCTACGAGGCCGTGAACATGATCCAGCTTGGCGCCATGCCGCTGCCAAGCTTCCGTGCATTGCATCCAAATGCGAACGTGACGCCCGGGGAGTTGGAGACGCTGAAGGCATATCTGGCACCATGGGCATCGGCACCGAGCCGGCCGGGCGCTACACCGCCGTCTCCAAGCGGGGCTTCAGCACGCGCCGACCTCAACGCGGTCATGCCGGAGTACAACGGGCTTCCCTTCGAACCGTTGTTTGAAGGGTGGAAGCTTATCGCAACGACCGAACGCGGCGACAACAACACATTTCGCTTCATCCTCGGGAACGACATTGCCGTGAAGGCGGCGCAGACGGGCAGTATCTCGCCTTGGCCCGATGGATCGCGGTTTGCGAAAATTGCATGGCAGCGCGAGCCCGGAGCCGACGGACTGCTGCATCCGGGGCCGTTCATCCAAGTCGAATTCATGGCGAAGGACGCGCAACGCTACAAAAGCACCGATGGCTGGGGTTGGGGCCGATGGCGCGGACTCGACCTGAAGCCTTACGGCAGCGGCCCCGACTTTGTGAGCGAATGCACCGGTTGCCACAAGCCCGTTCTTAAGGACGACGCGGTTTACACGCTTCCCATCACTTCGGCACGAGTCAAGGGCGGTGAGGTGGTGAACGACCGGGCTGCGCTGCCGGCCAGTCTCCCTTATCAGCCGCTCGACTGGACCCCGGTCACGATGTATGTCGATCCCAGGAGCCGGACCACGGCGACGCTCTTCGGCAATGAACCCGCGGTGCGAGCGCTGCGGGCGCGGGGCGCGGGGAACAATGCAACGGATCTTCCGCCAGGGCCGGTGCTGGCGCTGGTGACGTGGGCGCAGCGCGACGATCCGCACTGGTTCGGCGCACGCATTCCCGATCGCCCGATCTCAGTTGAATTCGTTGAGTGGCTTACGGCAGGACCGCCAAACGTTTACCGGCGATTCGACGGCGATCCGCTTGTTGAAGACCCATCGCCCCTGGCAGCCGCAACCGAGCGCACGAGTTTCATTCTCGGCCTGGCTCCGGCGCAGCTGCCGTAGCGGGGAGAATGCAATGGCAGAGCCGGCGGGATTCGCCGCAAACTTTCGGCCGGCGATCGTTGACCGGCTCTGCCGATTGTGAGGAATCCGAGAGCTATCTAGTCGGCGGGAGCACGGGCCGCGCGCGGGTTATTCCGAGCGGAGAGCGGCGACGGGGTTCACGGCGGCAGCGCGGCGAGCGGGCAGGAAGGTCCCCGCGACTGCGAGCAGCGGCAGGACGCAAATGGCGGCCATGAGCGTGAGCGGATCGTATTGCGAGGTCTGGATCAGCTCGTCTTTTGCGAATCGGCCGGCTGCGAACGCAAGCGGCAGGCCCAGCGCGACGCCAAGCAAGGCGAGCAGGAAGGCCTGGCGGAACACCATGCGCATCACGTTGCCGCGATTGGCGCCAAGCGCCATCCGGATGCCGATCTCCTGCGTGCGCTGTGTGGTGATGAAGGAGAGCACGCCGTAGATCCCCACGAGCGAGAGCAAGAGAGCCGCTCCGGCAAACGTTCCAAAGAGCGCCAGGGAGAAACGCGGGCCGGCGTAGCCGTACATGTCGAGCATCTGCCGGAGCGTCATGGCTTCCATGATGGGTTGGTCCTTGTCCATGGCACGGATGGCCTGGCGGACGGGATTCATCAGTTCGCCGGCGGGCAGCGAGGTAGAGACAATGAGAGCGCTCGCCGCATCGGGCGCCGCGGTATAGGGCATGAAGATGTGAGGATAGGATTCCCTGAATCCGACAAAGAATGGCAGATCGGTTACGACGCCGACAACTGTGAATGCATTGTCGGCGATTTTGTTTCTGCCATCGGGCTTGAAGTCGGGAATGCGGACAGTGCGGCCGATAACGTTCTCGCCGGAGAAGTAGCGCGTGGCGAAGTTCTGGGTGATGACGACTTCGTGCGATTGCGCTGAGATTTCTCGCGCATCGAGGAAATGACCCTGGAGGAGCCGCCTGCCGGAAGCGATGAAGAATTCCGGATCGGTGGGGTGGATGGCCACGATCCGCTTGTCTTCCGGCTGGCCGCCAATCTGCACGCGATCGCCGTAGATATCCATGAAGGGGGCGGCCGCATCCACGGTGGCGGTGCGGACACCGGGGATGGCGCGGACTCTGTCGAGAAGATTGCGGAAGAACAGCGACTTGGTTTCGGGGGTGGGATAGCGCATGTCGCCGAGAGGGATGCGCATGAGCAAAGTGCGGTCGGGATCGAAAGGCACAGGCGCGGCTTCAACCGCAATGAGCGAGCGGACCATTAGGCCGGCGAGCATGAGCAGAGCCAGCGACAGAGCAATTTCGGTGACGACAAATCCGCTGAGCAATCGGCGCTGGGTGCGGCCGCCGATGGTGCGGCTGCCGCTGAGCGCGGCGGCGAGGCGTGGATTGGCGCTGTGCCACGCCGGAGCAAGCCCAAAGACGAGCACGGTGGCAATGGCGAGCGCGACCGATCCGAGCAGCACGGGGATGTTCATGGTGACCACGGCTTCGTCGGGGATGGTGTCGGCGGGGACGATGCGCAGAATGGCCTGCAGGCCGAGCCAGGCGCAGCCGAGGGCAATGGGCAGCGCGGTCAGGGCCAGGAGCACTGACTCAGTAAGCGCGTGGCGAACGAGACGCGCGCGGGATGCGCCGATGGAGGCGCGCACGACGAACTCATGTTCGCGATTGACGGCGCGGGCGAGCAGCAGGCTGGAGACATTCATGCACGCGATGAAGAGCAAAACGCCGACCGACGCCAGCAGCAGATAGAGCGTACCGGCGAGGTTCGATTTGAACATCTCATCGAAGGGCAGAACGCCGAGACCGATGTTCCTGGGGAAGATGAAGGGGGCGGTCTTGTAGAAGTCGTCGAAGATGGGGCGAAGTTCGGTTTCGGCCTGCGCTTCGGTGACGCCGGGTTTGAGCCGGCCGACGAGCGCGAAGAAGCGCTGGCCTTCAACCTCGGGAGCATTGGTCATCTGGATAGGCAGATAGAAGTCCGCGCCGCGCCACAGGAAGCGCGGAGGCATGACGCCGATGACGACGCGCGGATGATGGTCCACATACATCACCTGCCCGATCACCGACGGACTGCCGCCAAAGTGCGCCTGCCAGTAGCGATAGCTGAGCAGAGCGACCTCTTCATGGCCTGGGGCGACGTCGCTGGGCTGCGTGGCGCGTCCGAGAATGGGCTTTACGCCGAGGACGTCGAAGGTATTGGGTGTGATGTAGTTCCCGCGCAGGCGCTGCGGCTCGAAGTTGCCGGTGAGCTCGACCATGCCGATGGTGGACGCGGTGACGCCGTTGAAGATGTCGGTCTTCTCGGCGATCTCATTGAACTGCTGCGGAGTGTAGGCTCTCCAGCCGCAGTAACCGAGCTCAGGCCAGCAGATCTTGGGCGTGGCCAGGGTGTGAACGTCTTTGTAGGGGAAGGGATCGATGAGCACGCCGTAGGCCACGCTGAAGACTGCGGTGCTGGCGCCGATGCCGAGCGCCAGCGTGAGAATGGCCGTTATGGCAAAGCCCGGATTGCGGCGCAGCTGACGGAACGCGAAGCGAAGGTCCTGGGACAGCGATTCGAAGCGGACTCCTGCAAGGGAGCTCATGGCTCATCCTTTCCCGAACTCGATGAAGTCTGCGTGCCCGGCCTCTTTGCTTACTGCTGCGTCGATAGTCCAGCAACGGAACCAAACGGGGGAAACGTGTTGCAGGGATGAGCTGCGGCCGCGAGCGTGATTCGATGTCAACGCCTTCAATATAACGCGCTTGAAAGTTCAACTCGCCGCCGTTCGTCACAGGAAAGAACGATTCGAAATGCCTTCCAAGGGGATGCGGCATTCAGGATCACAACTTGACACGCTTGAAGCAGGGCTCCTAGCATGAGGCGGTGGAAACGATACCATCCCGTTCTCGTTTCCCCCATTCCATTCAAGCCAGCACCGCCCGGGATCGATGAGAACACCGATCTCGATGTTTTGCCTTGGCCGCGGAGGTTCGCATGTCCATTTTCTCGAAGAGACTGTTGCTTGCCGCATTCGCCCTGTTCACGGCGTCTGCCTTTGCCCAGACCATGACCGCGCCCGACATCACACGGCAGCCAACGCTCTTCGTGGTCCCTTACGCGCACCTCGATACGCAGTGGCGGTGGGAGTTTCCGCAGGTGATCAGCGAGTATCTGCTGAAGACGCTGCGCGTGAACTTCGACTACATGAATAAGTATCCGCACTACGTTTTCAACTGGACGGGCGCGAACCGCTACCGCCTGATGAAGGAGTACTACCCGGCCGACTACGAGCGGATGAAGGAGTATGTGGCCAAGGGCAACTGGTATCCGGCCGGCTCGTCGGTGGAAGAGGGCGACGTGAATCTGCCCAGCGCGGAGTCGATCATTCGCCAGGTGCTTTACGGCAACACCTATTTCCGGAGGGAATTCGGCAAGGCGAGCGCGGAGTACATGCTGCCCGACTGCTTCGGCTTCCCTGCTTCGTTGCCGACGATCCTGGCGCATGCAGGCGTGAAGGGGTTCTCGACGCAGAAGCTGAGCTCGGCGTGGCAGCCGGCGCCGAAGATGGGCGGGCCGGGATCGCCGGAGCAGACGCCGGACGGCATTCCATTCAATGTGGGCGTGTGGGAAGGCCCGGACGGCGAGACTGTGCTGGCGGCGCTGAACCCGGGTGGATATGGCAGCGGCATCCGCAGCGACCTGAGCAAGACGACGCCGAAAGCGCAGGCTGAGCGCAGAAACGATCCCGAGGCGGACTGGCCGTCGCGCATCGATATCGACGGCAAGGCGACCGGCGTGTTCGCGGACTATCACTATATCGGTACGGGCGACATCGGCGGCGCGACGGACGAGGAGACGGTGAAGCTGCTGGAAGCGACGGTGACGAAGGGTGAGGCGGTGATTCCGCCGGCGGGCTGGGGACGGAAACTGCCGCGTACCGCGGTGGACAACGATGGCACACCCGTGAAGATGGGCGAGGGGCCGGTGCGCGTGATCTCGTCGGCGGCCGACCAGATGTTTCTCGATATTACGCCGGAAATGCAGACGAGGATGCCGCGCTACAAGGGCGATCTCGAGCTGATCAATCACTCGGCGGGTTCGCTCACGTCGCAGGCGTATCACAAGCGGTGGAACCGCAAGAACGAGCTGCTGGCCGACGCGGCGGAGAAGGCATCGGTTGCCGCGGCGTGGATGGGCGGGCGGCCCTATCCGCTGGAGCGGCTGAATGATGCGTGGACACTGGTGATGGGCGGGCAGTTTCACGACACGGGCGCGGGCACGGCAACGCCGCGGTCCTATGAGTTTGCGCAGAACGACGACATCATCGCGCTGAACCAGTTTGCCGATGTGCTGACGAGCGCGACAGAGTCAGTTACCTCGGCGCTGGACACGCAGACAAGCGGGATTCCGGTGGCGGTCTACAACCCGCTGAACATCGAGCGCGAAGACGTGGTGGAAGCGACGGTGCCGTTCCCAGGCGGCATGCCCGAGGCTGTGCGCGTGACGGGGCCAGACGGCCGCGAAGTTCCGTCGCAGGTGGAGAACGGCAAAGTGCTGTTCCTGGCCAAGGCGCCGTCGGTGGGTTACGCCGTATACGACATCGACAAGGGAGAGGCGGCTTCGCCGGGGAGCGCGCTGAGGGCCAGCGAATCTTCGCTCGAGAACGCCCGCTATCGTGTCTCGATCAATCGCGACGGCGATGTGACGGGCATCTTCGACAAAACGCTGAACAAGGAGTTGCTGTCGGCGCCGATGCGGCTCGCGATCTCAAACGATGCGCCGAAATACTGGCCGGCGTGGAATATGGATTGGGACCAGGAGCAGGCGGCGCCGCGTGCGTATGTGAGCGGTCCGGCAAAGATCCGCGTAGTAGAAAACGGACCGGCGCGCGTGGCCGTCGAGGTTGAGCGCGAGACGGAAGGCTCGAAGTTCACACAGACGGTTCGGCTGTCGGCCGGCGATGCGGGCAACCGCGTGGAATTCAGCGAGTCGGTCGACTGGAAAACGCTGGGCGCAAATCTGAAAGCGGTTTTCCCGCTTTCGGCAAGCAACCAGAACGCGGCCTACAACTGGGAGATTGGCACGATCGAGCGGCCGACGGAGCAGGAGCGGCAGTTCGAGGTGGCGTCGCACCACTGGATCGACCTGACGGACCAGAGCGGCGCCTACGGCGCGACGATCCTGACCGACGTGAAGAACGGCTCGGACAAGCGCGACGACCGCACGATCCGGCTGACGCTGATTCGCACGCCGGGACCGGCGTCGCACATGAAGGGCGATTTCACCGACCAGATGAACCAGGACTGGGGCCACCACGAGATTCTCTTTGGACTCGCCGGGCACAACGGCGGTTGGCGCGACAGCGGAACCGACTGGCAGGCTTACCGGCTCAGCACGCCTCTGATCGCGTTTGAGACGGCGAAGCACGCGGGAACGCTGGGCAAGAGCTTCTCTCTGGTTACGGTGAGCAATCCCGATGTGCGGATTCTCGCATTGAAGAAGGCGGAGACGAGCGACGAAGCGATCGTGCGGCTGGTGGAGCTGCATGGGCAGCCGGCAGACAATGTGCGAATCAAGTTCGCCGGGCCGATTGATGCGGCGCGCGAAGTCAACGGGCAGGAGCAGGAGCTGGGCGCTGCGACGGTAACGGACGGCGCGCTGGAGACTTCGTTCAAGCCCTATCAGCCGCGGACGTTTGCGATTCGGCTGGGCACGGCGCCGGCGCAGCTGAATCGCGTGGAGTCGCAACCGGTGCAGTTGAAGTACGACCTGGCGGCGGCCAGCAACGACGACACGAAGCCGGTGGGCGGATTCAACAAGAAGGGTGATGCGCTGCCTGCGGAGATGCTGCCGAGCGAGATCAACCTGAACGGAGTGAGCTTCAGGCTGGCCCCGGCAGCGACGGGCACGAACGATGCGGTGGTGGCGAGGGGGCAGACGATCGATCTGCCCGCGGGCGAGTTCAATCGCGTGTATGTGCTGGCTGCCTCGGCAGACGGCGACCAGCAGGCGGTCTTCCGCGCCGGGTCCGATGCGGCGAAAGTGACCGTGGAGGATTGGGGCGGATTCATCGGCCAGTGGGACACGCGGGTGTGGAAGCCGCGTCCGGACAGCGTGAAGGAAGGCGGAGACCATGGCGAGCCGGTGCGCCAGGCGCCACTGCGCAAGGACTGGGCCGTATCGGCCAATCATGCGACGTGGGATCTCGCCAACACAGGTTCACCTGACTGGTCGCCGAGCTATCCCGAAGACTATCTGGGAATGAAAGCCGGATTTGTGAAGCCGGCGACACTGGCGTGGTATTGCTCGCATCACCACACGCCAACGGGACTGAACGAGCCTTACCAGTACAGCTACCTGTTTGCTTACGGCATCGACTTGCCGGCGGGCGCAAAGACGCTGACGCTTCCGTCGAATGAGAGTATTCGCGTGCTTGCGGTGTCGGTGGCGAAGGAAGACCCGCAGGTGAAGCCGGTGCAGCCGCTGTTTGACACGCTGGGGCGGACGGAGCCGGGGGAGATGGTGGCGGCTAGCAAGTAAACGCAAACGGGAGGTTGAAGAACGAGCGGCGTCCGGCTTTGAAGGCAGGACGCCGTTATTCTTTGCGCGGACGATGCACGGCAGCCGCCGGCCAGGCACACCTTGGAATCACTTTGCGCTGTACATGCCGAGAACCAGCTCCACGCCCGGGCCGAGTTCCACACTGCGGTGCTTGCTGGTGATCCTGGCGCTGCAGGACGGGCCGCCATCGGGATCGAGCTTGATATCGGGCAGACGGACAACGATTCCGGGATGCACGGTCTTCGGCGGTCCGCCGGGATTGAGATCGTCGTCGTATGCGGTGGTGCCGGAAATGGTGGCCTCGATGCTACGGCCGCCTCCGGCAACTGCCGTAGGCAGCGCCTCGTGCGAATGCTTTGACTCGTCGGGCGGCCCGACCAGACCAAGCAGACGCAGCGTAAGCGGCCGTTTGCCTCCGCTGGTGCAGTCGCCGTGATCGAAGACAAGAGCGAGTTCGGATGAATCGGGATCCCGGTTGGATGAGACCGCCGTCACGTGGCCATAGACGATGGCGTTGCGATCGAGCGTGCAACCGGGAAACTCGTATCCTTTGTCGAGTTTGACCCAGATCTCCTTGCCCGGCTTGAGATGAGCCGAGCTCATACCGCCGCTGACTGTAGCTTCAATCGTGGTGTTCGAGGGACGATCCTCAGTGTCGCTGGCCGGGCATTGCGCGGCGCTCGCTTCGGTGGATGCGGCATTGTTTCCGTTGCCGGGCGCGGCAAGGTCGGGGTTGTTGGTGTCGAACTTGACAAGGCCGTCGCGGTAGTCCAGATGCAGAGTGAGCTGGTGCAGAATGTCGAAGCCGAGCAGGCCCGCGATCTCGAAGCCGGCGCTGCGGTTTATCGCCGACGTGTCGTATTCGAGGATGCGGCTCTGACGAGTCAGCGAGAGGTTGGCGAATGCGAAATCGAAGTTATCGCGATAGACCTGGGCGGGCGGGCCGGACGCAGTTTGCAGTGCGTTGGTGAAGTTGACCTTGACATTCGAGACCGAGTGCGCGGCGTCGGAGGACATGGCGCTGAGGCGCATGCCGGTATCGAGAGCAAAGAGCTTGCGCGATTTGTTGTCGAGCGTGACGGGGACGAGCAGGTATTGGCGGCGGTGATAGACCGGAGTGAAGCCGGCGAGTTCGGGCGCGGAGGAGCGATCTCCGGGGAGCACGCTCGAGACTGCGGGCAGCGGATCGAGAACGAGCTTCTCCAGGCGTGAGTCGATCGTGATCAGGTAGGGCGAGAAGATGTCAGCGCCGATCGAGCCTTCGGCCTTGCCCGCGAACGGCGTGGCGGTCACGCCCACAATGCAGTCGTGGAACTCGAGCGGGCCGAGGCGCAGAGTGTCGAGATGGACCGTACCGGCGGGATCGGTCGGGCTCTTTTGCAAGCCGTTTTCATCGGCCAGCGTCTTCGAGATGAAGAGGCCCGATGCGGCGGTATCGAGCATCAGCCTGGCGCTGGACTTCGGCAGCTCGACCTCGAGCCGGAAGCCGTCGATGTTCCTTCCATCCTGCTTGGAGGGCAACAGCGGCAGCGTTGCGGACGGCGTCGAAGGTGGAACTTTGCAGGTCTGCGAGTTTTCGTAGAGCAGCGGCAGCATCGAGCGCATGGAGGCCTCGGCCTTCCGCTTTGTGTCGGCATCGATGTCTTTCATCGTTTTCAGCGATTGCTCGATGCCTTCGATCTCAAGCGCGGGCGAGACCACGCCGCTCCACGCGGTTACGATATCGGGATCGCCGGGATCGATCTCGTAGGCCTTCTGAATCTCCGCGCGCTCCGATGCGTACATGGAATCGATGCGCAGCATACGGCTGCGGATGAGATGGGTACGTGCGTTGCAAGGATCGGCGGCGAGGGCCGTATCGAGCGATTGCTGAGCCAGCCATGGTTCGCCCTGGCGGAGCTCGACTTCAGCTTGCGCGGTGAGCACAATGGCGGAGTGGGGATCGAGCGCGACCGATCCAGCCGCTTTCCCGGCAGCCTCCGATGTCTTTCCTTCGCGGAGGAGCGTGCGCACGAGCGCGGCCGCCAATGCGGGATCCTGCGGCTGCCGGGCCAGGGCCTGCGCGTAGAGTTGCTCCGCCTGCGCGTAATCGCCGTTGACGTAAGCACTGTCTGCCGGGGAAAGCGTGCGCGCAGGAATCGCCGGGCAGGACTTTCCCTCGCTGCACGCCGACGCACCGGAAAAAACAAGCGCCATCACGCAACAGGCACTGCAAAGAAAAAGTCGATGAAAAGCAAAACTGATACACATGGGGTCCGCCCGGTCGATGACTTCGAGAAACAACCGGAGTATATGACAAACCCGGCGGATGGCGTCGATTTCCTGCGGGCGACGCGCGTTCGCCCTGCATCGGCAATGGCGTTCCAAAGTCGACATGAACTGGATTGTTTCCGTTAGACTCAAACCGTAGAGGTCCTTGTTCTTGCAGTTTCCCCTTCGAAGTGTTCTGGCGATGGCTCTTGTGGCCGGCGGCGCACAATGTGCCACGGGTGTGGCACAGGATGCTGAAAAGGGGCGCACGGGCATGAACGCCGATTTGCGGACCGGAGCGAAAGGGCCAAACGAGAGCAGAAAACAACCCATCACCGCCGGCGGACTTGTGGATTCGGGACCGGTGATCTTTGAGGACGCCACGAAAAAGGCCGGGCTCGCCGCCTGGACGCACAGGATGGGCGCGCCGGACAAGGGCCTCATCATCGACACCAACGGTTCGGGTGCCGGGCTCATCGACTATGACAACGACGGCTGGCTCGATATCTACCTTGTGAATGGTTCGACCTTCGATGCGATGGACGGCAAGGAAACGCCACCGCACGCGGCGCTGTTCCATAACAATCACGATGGAACATTCACCGATGTGGCAGTGAAGGCCGGCGTGACAAACGACCGCTGGGGATTCGGCGTGGCCATCGCCGACTTCGATAACGACGGCTGGCCCGATATTTATGTTTCCAACTGGGGAAAGAACCGGCTCTATCGCAACAATCGCGATGGGACATTTACCGACGTTGCCGAGCAGGCGGGTGTGGCGCTGGGCAACTGGTCGCAGGGCGCGACGTGGGGCGACTACGACGGCGACGGCAGGCTCGATCTTTTTGTCGCCGGCTATGTGCATTTCGATCGCAGGAATCTGCCTTATCCGCTGACGCCGGCGGCGAGCATGAACACCTGCGAGTTCAAGGGAGTGGTGGTAATGTGCGGGCCGCGCGGCCTGGAGGGCGAGCCCGACCACCTGTTCCACAACAATGGCGACGGAACGTTGACCGATGTGAGCGTGAAGGCCGGCGTGGCCGACGCAACGAACAAGTACTACGGCATCACGCCGCTGTTCGTCGACGTGAACAACGACGGAAAGCCGGATTTGCTGGTCGCCAACGATTCGACACTGAGCTACCTCTATCTCAACCGCGGCGATGGAACATTCGACGATGCGAGCCTGACTTCAGGCTTCGGTCTGAACCAGGACGGCAGAGAGGTGGCCGCCATGGGAGTCGCAGCGGGCGATTATCTGAACAACGGGCGCATCGACTTTGCGATTACGGATTTCTCGGATGAGGCCAAGCTGCTTTTTCACAACGATGGAGGCGGCGGTTTCACCGACGTGGGAATGCGCGCGGGGATCGGCAAGGTCTCGGTTCCGTTTCTCGGGTGGGGAGATGGATTTCTCGACTACGACAACGATGGCTGGCTGGATCTCTTGATGATCAACGGTCATATCTATCCTGCTGCAGACCGGCAGGACTGGGGAACGTCCTACGCCGAGAGGCCGCTCTTGTTTCACAACACCCGCGACGGCAAGTTCGAAGAGGCGCCGCCGGTGAAGGGCTCGGGCGAGGCCGAAGTCATTTCGGGGCGCGGCGCGGCGTTTGGCGATTTGTTCAACAACGGCAAAATCGACGTAATCGTCAACCGGCTCGATGGCCCGCCGCTGCTGCTGAAGAATGTGAATCCCGACCACCATCGCTGGGTCGAACTGAAACTGGTGGGCGGGGCCAAGAGTCCGCGTGACGCGGTGGGAACCACAGTCTTGTTGAGCGCAAATGGAATTCGCCAGCGCCAGGACGTTCTGAGTGGAGGCAGCTACGTTTCGACGAACGATCCCCGGCTGCATTTCGGATTGGGTGACGCCGCCGATGCCGGAACGGCGGAAATTCACTGGCCGTCCGGCGTGAAAGAGACGGTGAGGCTGCCGGCGGTCGATCGTATCTTTACGATCACCGAAGGGAAAGGAATCACGGCTGCGCTCTGCGCTGGGCAGCCGTGCGTGGTACCGGATCCGCCGGAGGCCGCCGCGAAGACATCTCAGAGCAAACCGTGAAGTGGACCATGCTTCATCTCGCGCTCATCGCGACCGTTGCCGCCCTGCCCGGGTGGCCGGCGGAGGCGTGCGCGCAAGGTCCGGCGTCCGGTTCCGCCGCGGCGGCACAATCGGCAGCCAGGGAGCAGGTTCCGGGCAAGTTTGTCGACGTCACCGACAAGGTGAAAGTCAATTTCCTCCATCAGGCGCCGCACACCACGCGCAAATACCTGATCGAGACGATGGGGTCGGGAGTGGCGCTGTTCGATTGCGATAACGACGGCCGTCTCGATCTCTATCTTGTGAATGGCGCGCCTTATTCCGATCCCACGCCGAAGGGGTTTATTCCGCAGAAGACCGGGCCCGAGTACTGGAATCGCATGTACCACCAGAAGGCCGATGGAACCTTTGAGGATATTACGGAGAAGGCCGGAGTGGCCGGTGTGGGCTATGGGATGGGCGTAGCTGTGGCCGACTACGACAACGACGGGAACGAAGATCTTTTTGTCACCGGGTATGGCGGCAACCGGCTCTACCACAACAACGGCAATTGCACATTCAGCGACGTGACGGAGAAGGCGAATATCGGCGGCAGTGGATGGTCGAGTTCAGCCGCTTGGGTCGATCTCGACAACGATGGCCTGCTCGACCTGGTGGTGGCGCGGTATGTTACCTGGGATTGGGAAGACGTTTACTGCGGCGAACATCGCGAGGGATACCGCGGGTACTGCCACCCGGACGTCTTCCCGCCGATTACGATGCTGGTTTACCACAACGACGGGAACGGGCACTTCACCGAGGTTTCGCACAAGCTGGGGCTAGACAAGCCGGCGAAGGCCTTGGGAGTGGGCATTGCGGACTACGATCGCGACGGGCGAATGGATTTGTTTGTCGCGAATGACTCGATGCCGGAGTTTCTCTTTCACCAGAAGCCGGACGGGACATTTGAAGAGGTCGGTCTCGAGACCGGAGTCGCAGTGAACTTCGAAGGAAAGACCTATGCCGGGATGGGGATCGACTTTGCCGATTATGACAACGACAGCTGGCCCGACGTGGTGGTGACCGATCTTGCGCTGCAGAGGTATGCGCTCTACAGGAACAATCGCGACGGCACGTTCGACTACACGACACAGAGCAGCGGCATGGGCGAAATTACGCAACTGCACTCGGGATGGAGCCTGCGCTTTCTTGACTACGACAACGACGGCTGGAAAGATCTTTTGATCGCGCAGGGGCATGACCTCGACACCATCGAAAAGAGCTTTCCCCAGCTTCGTTACCGCGAACCGATGATGCTATTGCGGAACACGGGCAAGAGATTCGTCGATGTTTCGCCAGTCTCCGGAGAAGTCTTTCATGAAGCCTGGGTCGGGCGCGGCATGGCGATTGGAGATATCGACAACGACGGCAGGATCGACGCGGTCGTGAGCACGAATGGCGGTGCGGCGCATGTATTGCGGAACGAGACCGCCACCTCGAATCACTGGATTACTCTGCGGCTTACCGGACACAGGAGCAACCGGGACGGCATTGGCGCGGTGGTCAAGCTGACCACGCGCAACGGTTCGCAGTGGGCCACAGTCACAACGTCGAGCGGATATCTGTCGGCGAGCGATCCGCGGGTTCACTTCGGGATGGGTGACAACGCCAGTGCGGCGAGTATCGAGATTCGATGGCCGAGCGGCGTAGTTCAAACACTAACAGATGTAAGGGGCGACCGGCAGTTGCAGATCGATGAACCTGTGACTCCGGAGTCAGTGCGCTCGTCACCGAAAGCCCGCAGCCGGTAAATCGCGGGAGCCCATTCATCTCTCTTGAAACTTTGTTTCAATTGAATACCCCAGTAAGATGAGCATTTCCCGGCTTCGCGCAACCGCCTCGACACCCCGCCAGGGCGGTCGCCTCCGATGCCTTCGCCGGAGATGCGGCCGGCGGATCGAGACAAGTTTCTTCTTGACACTCGAATCTTCGCGCAAGTATAGTTGCGGCCAATGGAATCGTTACCATCCCAAGGTGGTAGCGATTCCAGTCCCTACAGCGTATTCCAGTTGATGCAAGTTCCCGGCCGATGCGAAGGCTGGCGTTTCCCCTTTGGAAACGCCTATTTGCGCATCTGCCCGGTCTTTCACAAACGGGAGACTCGCTGCATAACAATCAGGCCGGCAACTTCCCCGATCCCGTTGCACGGTCCGAATCGCGGTTTCTCAAGAAGACCGAGAGCTTTGTAAGGAGACACAGTGAGACCATCGCCCCCTGTACAGGAGAGCTATCGTCTGCGCAAGGCAAACCGACTCGCATGGATTGCATCCGCAGCCGCATTCACCCTGATGTGCTTCGTTCTTTCCCTTCCCCGGAATGCCTCGGCCCAGGCCAGCGCCGGAATTACCGGCACGGTCACCGATTCGTCCGGCGCGGTGGTCGCCAACGCCCGTGTCGACATCGTCAACGACGCGACTTCGGCCTCCGACCGCACAGTGACCAACAGCGCGGGAACTTACTCCTTCAAAGGTCTTCTCCCGGGTACCTACTCGGTCAGTGTGGACGCCACCGGCTTCAAGAAAGCCGTACAAAAGGGTGTGTTGATCGAGGTCAGCACCAACCGCACAGTCGACATCGGTCTCGCTACCGGCGCCACCAACGAAACCGTGCAGGTGGTTGCCGATCAGATTGCTTTGAACACGACGCAGCCGGAGCTGGGCAGCACCATCGAACCGGTCGTCGTGGCCGCGCTGCCTGAGGAAGTTTCGGGCCGCGGACGCCAGATCGACCAGTTGCAGTTCACCGCGCCGGGAACGACGGGCGGCACTTTCTCTCACCGCGTCAGCGGCGGCGTGGACTTCGAGCAGGAGATCATCTACAACGGCATTCCGGCTCCGCAGCCCGAGACGGAAGGCTACACGACGAACTTCAATCCGCCCTACGAGCTGGTCCAGGAGTACAAGGTCGAGCGCTCCACCTTTTCGGCCCAATATGGTCTTGGACAGGGCGCGCTGACCTACCAGATGAAGTCGGGCACCAACGCCTATCACGGCGACTTGTTCGAAATCAACCGCAACAGCCTCTTCGACTCGGCAGGCTTCTTCAACACCAAGGGGCAGGGTGGATCGGGCAAGGTGCCGACCGACCACGAGAACAACTACGGATTCAGCATAGGCGGGCCGATCCGCATCCCGCACCTCTACGACGGCCGTAACAAGACCTTCGGCCACTACAGCCAGGAGTGGTACAAGCAGAACAACGAGAACACGAACATTGGAACGGTGCCGACCGCGGCCGAGAGGGCTGGAGACTTCAGTGCCTGGGCAACCGCAACTGGCGAGCACATCATCGATCCGACTACCGGGCAGCCCTTCGTCTACAACGGGCACACTGACGTTATCCCTCCCGGCCGCATCAGCAAGAACTCGGCAGCGCTGCTCCAGTTCATTCCAGATCCGGACCGCCCGGGTTCTGGTGCAGGCGGGCTAGTCAAGAACAAGAACTTCGTGCCTTTCATCAATCCGACGATTCAGCACGTGTGGGGTTTCGTCGTCGACCAGACGTTGACGCCGACGCAGAGCCTGCACTACAGCCAGTGGCGGAACAGCTTCAGCAACTATGGCTTCGATTACGACCCGATCGTCCAGGCCCCGAACCCAATCAACAGCATGAAGTACTTCCCATCCCTGGGCAGCGTGTTCCTGCTCAACTACAACAACGCGCTTTCTTCGCACCTGGTGATGACGGCGGGCATCGGATGGATCGGCGAAATCAACAATCAGTTCAACATCACCAAGGGCTACACCACACCAACGGTGCAGAACGAGAATATTCCGCCGAACATCACGTTCGGAACAAACAGTGACCAGAACGATAGCAGCCGTTACTACACCGACTGGGGAACCAGCGGGTCGTGGTTCCAATCGATCAACCGCAAGCTGGGCATCGCCCTGGTGAACAATTTCCTGTGGACCAAGGGACGTCACACGTTCAACATCGGCTGGGAGTACCGCCGTTCCTACCAGGACGACAACGAAGAGCAGACCGAAGGCGGGCACTTCAACTTCAGTCCGGCTCAAACATCGACTAAGGATCCCAACGATAAGAACTTTGGAAACTACGGCAACGCGTTTGCCAGCTTCCTCCTTGGTTTGCCGGACTCGGCCAACCGCAGCAACTCGCAGGAGCTGCAACTGCGCAACCGGGACTTCTCGCCCTATGTGCAGGACGACATCAAGATCAATCCGCGGCTCACCGTCAACGTGGGACTGCGGTGGGATATCCAGGTTCCGTTCACTGAAAACCACAACAACGTAGTGTTCTTCAATGTCGACAAGCCGGGAACCAATCCGGCGGCGGGGGGCATTCCGGGTGCGGCCACTAAGTTCGGCAACTGCGCCGGATGCGCCGGTTTCGACCGCGCCGATATTCACTGGAGCCACTTTGGACCGCGCCTCGGCTTTGCCTACAAGCTGAGCAACAAGATGGTCGTTCAGGGCGGCCTCGACGTCGCCTTCCTGGATGGCGGCGCGTATGAGTACGGCACCAACAAGGTGGCTGTCAACTACGGCAACCTTTTGACAGGTTCTTACTCCCACAACACGACTGGAAGCAACACATCCTCCTTCGGCAGCTGGGATACCAGCTCCATTCCGGCGGTTAACCCGACACCGTTTAGCTCCAGCCTTGGAGTCAGCAACCAGATCAACGCCTTCAGCAAGAAGGACGGCTACGCTCCCTACAGCGAACAATGGAACCTGAACCTGCAGCGCGAACTGCCGTATAACATGTTCCTCGAGGTCGCCTGGGTGGGCAACCGGATCATTCATCTGCCCAGCCAGAACAACAAGATCAACCAATTGAATCCCACGTTTCTTTCGCTGGGTTCCAAGTTGAGCGATGTGTTCCAACCTGGCCAAACAAGTCTGGACGGCGTGAAGGCGCCTTACGCAAACTTCGCGAATGACTTTGGGGGTTCTGCTACGGTCGCGCAGGCACTCGTGCCCTACCCGCAGTACTCCAACATCTTCAACAACTTTGAAGGCTTCGGGACCACCTACTACCAGAGCGGACAAGTGGAACTGGAAAAGCGCTTCTCGAATGGTCTGTCCTTCCTGCTCGGCTACACGCTCTCGCACCTGATGGACAACACGAGCAGCGGCTTCTCGAGCTTCACCTCGGGCGGCATCAACAAGTACAACCAGAGCCCGGAATGGGCCACTTCAAACTCCGACGAGCCTCAGACGTTGAAGGCAAGCGGGACGTATGAGCTTCCCATCGGCCCTGGCAAGCAATTCGTGAACAATAAGAAGCTGGGCAATCTACTCGGCGGATGGCAGGTGGGCTGGATCCTCGACTATGAGGATGGCGGGGCCAACGGTCCCGGTGAGAATGGTACGCCGTTCCCCAACGGGTTTGACCGCCCAAACCGCGCCGAGGGAGTCAGCCTGAGCACGGCTTCAAGAGGCCGCATCAAAAATTGCTTCATCCACAATGTCTGCGAACCGGTGTGGAATCCTGCAGCATTCACACTCACGCCTTCGCAGTACGTCCTTGGCAACGCCAAGCGGAGCTACGGGGAGATGAGGAGCCCGGGGATTGCCGTCGAGAACCTGAACGCCCGCAAGCATTTCTACATGGGCGAGCGGTTCCAGGGCATCCTTCAGGTCGATTACTTCAACGCATTCAACCGGACACAATTCAACGGTCCCGATACGAATCTCAACGACCAGAACAGCCAGGGCCAGAAGCTATTCGGAATCGTGACCAACTCGGGAACGCCGGGCAATTTCCCGGCTAACCGGCAAGGAGAGGTAAAGTTCACGTTGGAATTCTAGCTTCGCCCGGGGGTTCGCCTCGGCAATGGGTTGCTTCAAATGCTCGTCTCGACGTCGCCGGGTTGCTCCCAAGCAACCCGGCATTCTTTTCTAGCGCTAAGGTCAGCGATATCCGAGCCCTCAAAACTGCTCACAAGATTCACATGTTGCCAGTCCGCGCCTTCTGGCCGCGGCCGATTTCAATCACTCTATAATGGGATTTCATGAGCAGGGGCCGTTCGATAACGAAACCCGGTTGGACCCTCCGCATGCTTGCGGCGACTTTCCTTTTTTCCGCAGCCGTGTGCGCGGCGGCGCAGGGCAACGACGAAGTGACGCCTGAGGTGCAGCAGCTCTACGCCGAAGCCAAGGCTGCTCAGCAGCACGGCGATACTGCGGCTGCCATCGCAAAGTACCGGGCGATGATCAAAGCGGCGCCGCACCTTGCCGCGGCCTACAACAACCTGGGCATGTTGTACTTCAACGAGCATGATTATCCGCACGCCGCTGAAGTTCTCAGGCGCGGGCTGGAACTGAATCCGGAGATGCCCAGTGCTTCCGCGATGCTGGGGATGAGTTATTTCCAGCTCGGCGAAAACGGCAAGGCCGAGCCTCTGCTGCGGGCAGCGTTGCGCGCCAACCCCTCCGACGACAACGTCGAAATGATCCTCGTCCACATCCTCATCAATCTCAAGAAATACGACGAGGCGACAGCGCATCTGAACAAGTTTCTCGAGCGCAACCCGAAGAACCAGGAAGCGTGGTATCTGCTGGGAAAGACCTACCTGCAGATGTCGGAAAACGCACTGGCGAAGATCAACGAGATCGATCCGGACTCCGTTGTGGCCCATGAGATCGCCGGCGAGGTGGACGAAAGCATGCATAACTACGATCTGGCGCTGGTCGAGTACAAGAAGGCGATCGATCTGGCGCCGCACCAACCGGGCACGCACATGCACATGGGCAATGCCTACTGGCTGACCGCGAAGTGGGCCTCAGCGGAATCGGAGTTCAAGGCCGAGTTGGAGAACGACCCCAACAACTGCACAGCGCACTGGAAGCTGGCCAACGCCATGCTGGAAGCCGAGGACTCGGCACAGGAGGCGCTGGCGGAGTTGGACAAAGCGATCGAGCACTGCCCGGCGCTGATGCAGGCACGCACAGACCGTGGACGGGCATTGATCCGTTTGGGCAGGCAGACCGATGCGCTGCCCGATTTGCTGATGGCCGAGAAAGAGAGCCCGTCGGAACCAAGTCTCCATTTCCTTCTCGCTTCGGTGTACAGGGCGCAGGGAAAGTCTGGCGAAGCGCAAAGGGAGATGCAGACGTACAGCCGGCTGCAGAAGGAGGCCAGCGAAACATTGGCCAAACAGGCAAGCGGCGTGACTGCGATCAGGAACACCGCGCACTGAATTGCAGCCGCGAAGGAAGAGTCACCGAAGACCGGGATTTGAACTGCCGGTTGCGGCAACTCGGCCAACATGCCATCATGACGGCGGCCCCTTTGAGAATCTTCGCTCAGCTCGCTGCTTCGGTCCTGGCTGCAATCTGCGCGGCGGCGTTCAGCCAGACCGCGGCCGACCCGCTGGCGGAGGCGCGCAGGTTGATCGACGCGGGCGCGTACGCGAAGGCAGCCGACACCCTGCGGAGTTATATCGTCGCCAACCCGTCGTCGGCGGATGCTCATTTCCTGATGGGATTTGCGCTGTTCCGCGAACAGAAGCCGCAAGATTCGCTGGCCGAGTTCACAGCCGGCGCGAAATACCGCCGACCCAGGGCCGATGAGCTGAAGGCGGTTGCGTCGGACTATGTGTTGCTTGGCGACTACGCCGATGCGGACAAATGGTTCTCCGAGGTCACGAAGGTAAGCCCATCCGACGCGGACGCGTGGTACCTGCTGGGGCGAACCAAGTACAGCGAAGGCAGATTCCAGGAAGCGGTCCCGGCCTTCGAGCAGTCTCTTGCACTGCACCCCCGACACATCGAGGCGGAGAACAATCTGGGGCTTTCGTGGCGAGAGCTGAATGAGATGGAGAAAGCCAGGGCTGCGTTTCAGAGTGCTGTGGAGTGGGAGGGCGAACATCCGACGGACCCGCAACCGTTTCTGAATCTTGGCATGCTGTTCGAAGAGGAGAACAAACTGGATGCGGCGGTCCCGTATCTGACGCGGGCCGCGATGCTGGCTCCTGACAACCCGAAGATTCACGAAGAGCTCGCGCACGTCTACGAGGCGCAGAGCAGCCTGTCCAAGGCGCAAAGCGAGTTGGAGAAGGCGGTCGCGCTGGCGCCGAATGCCTCCGAGCTTCATTTCAAGTTGGGGCGCATTCTTCGGCGAGAGGGAATGAGGGAAGAGTCTCTTCGCGAGTTCGCGATCTGCGACAAACTCAGCGGCACACATTCGTCGGTCGAGACGCCGAATCCGCCGCACTGAAGCGTTCTGGGATTCACGCGGGCATCGATCGGCCAATGTTGAAGTGCGATTGCTTGCAGGGTTCCCGATGCGGCGCGAGTCTCAGGGCGCCGGCGGTGTGCACCCGCAGGAACTGCGCTGGATGAGGCGCGTTTGCAGCTTGACCTGCAGGGGTTGCTTCGAGGCGGGCGGACCGGACCTGCGTTCGTCGAGAAGCTGGTCGAAAAGGATCTCGGCGGCACGGCGGCCGATCTCTTCGACGGGCTGCTGGATGACGCTGATCGACGGGCGTACGGTTGAAGCCAATTCGAAATCGTCGAACCCCA
>Ga0335069_10001112_pt1 | contig 43286 bp, 36 predicted proteins | sample Lox_Sample_11_FD_206714 | JGI IMG/M metagenome (GOLD analysis project Ga0335069, IMG submission 206714) | Soil microbial communities from Loxahatchee National Wildlife Refuge, Florida, United States - Lox_Sample_1.1 | ecosystem: Environmental > Terrestrial > Soil > Wetlands | place: USA...
GCACCGATAACTTGCGCCCATTGTCCAAGCCTGAGTCGCGACGAGCGGATTTCCCTGGCGTCAGCGATAATCGAGCGCGCCAGACGAATCATCGCCGCAACGGCCTGCGCTTCATCCTGACCGAGCTCATAAGGTAGATACTCGGAGTCATTGCGATCGCGAAAAAACTGATCGCATCCGCTCGTCTCGCCGGCCATGAAAACTCCCAGCGCAAGGCGTTTGAGCGCCTGGTCCCAATGAAGGAGGTCCTTCGGAAGGTAGGTGCCTTCGAGGTCGTGCGCGTCGGCTCCGAAAAACACCCCCAACGCACGGGACCACTCAGGCCATCTGACGACGTCGTTTTCCGGATCGAGTCCGGCGATCGCGGGATGCGTGAGGACCCGCAGCATCTCGTCGCGTGTGAAGCGTCCCAGCGGAAGCGCCAGGAGGAGGACTATCCCTTCAGCGACGCGGCTTTCCGATATCAGCGGCTGATTGACGATATCGATGGGAATCTCGTGCAGACGCTTGAAGGCGCTCTTGATCGCCGTCAGGTATTCGCTTTCCAGACGATCCGGAAACATCACTGCGATTTCATGAAATCGCGGTTTTTCGTTGGCGGCTCCATGCATCAGAGACCAGATGGCATTGGCGGCGATTTCGGCCTCGCGCGCTACGCTGGGGCATGCCAGGAATCGAATGCCGACATCGCCGGCTCCTGCCTTCGGATCGGAAGCCGCCGAAGGTTCGGGAGCGCGCGTCAGGATATCGTCTTGCAGGCGTGCGAGAATCGACGCTTTGCCGCCAGTCGCAGGACGAACGAAATGCGACGTGAAATCACAATCGGAGAGTTCGTTCAGAATCCGGACATATTCACGGCCCGGTCGCGCCCATAGCCGCAGCGCCGAGTTGTCCCACGTCGAGTCGAGACCGAAAGGATCGTCGCCCTCGCGCTCGAGTGCCTGCGATTTTTCGCGATGATGGATCGCGACAATCTTGCGGCGTTCCAGATCAGAGTACAACGCAACGTCTTCCCAGAACTCCATGCACGGATTGAGCGCGTAGATGTGTACGTCGGTCAGGATGCCAAGGCGTGCGAGAATCCTCGCGTAACCCGGACCGACGTAGCCGGGACCGAATGTGTGGATTGGGTGATCGAGAACTCTTTCGAGTTGCGCGTCGGGGATCGCGCCCATCGCGTCAGACAGCATCATCCATCGAGGTTTGCGCTTCGCGAGCCATTCGTCGCGGACCGATAGATCATCGCTGAAGACGCGCTTCCACAGTTGTCGCTGCCACTTCTCGACATCCTCGAAAGGGGCCCCTTTCAGGTCTTGGCGATTCTTCCATCGCTCGAGCATCTCGGGCCGCGAAACGGAGTACTCGCGGAACAGGTCCGCGAGCGTCGCGGCCAATTGAAAAAGCCGCAGTTCTTCGTCCGATTGCTCCGCCGATCCCGCGCGCGCATATGCGGTTATCGCGGGGATCGCAGCTTCGCCGCCGCCACGCATCGCACGCATACATTCGAAGAGCACGATCCGCAGTTCAGCGCTTTCCAGAACCGCGATAGTTTCGGCGCTCGCGCGCCCGACGAGTTCACGCAGAAAGCGCCTGAGAAACGGGAAGCGCAGGTTCGCGGCGACCCCTAGGCGCGCTGAGAGACGGAGCTTTACGAATTCCTCGATCGCGCGATTCGGAACGATTGTCGAAAATGGCGCAAGTGGGCTGCGCCGTTGATGTGCATCGACCGCATCGGCAAGGGGGGCGATAAGGCTTTCAAGCTGATTCGAATAATGAAGGAAAATCATCCCCCGCACGCATCCTCGTGACGAAACTCGTCGTCATCAAGAAAGGCTGCGAGTATATCAGATTCGAGCTGCTGAGATCAGATGTGCGCGCTTTGAGTTGCCGCGCTCGCTGTCGAGCGCGATAGGCGCCCGACGATAGGCCGGCGACGATAGGGATGCTGGTCGGTGAAATAGTCGATCAGCTTTCCGCCGTGTTCTATGAGCACGCGGGCTACCTTGATTCGATGCCGGCGCATCTCCTCAACGATATCGGCCGCGCGCCATTGAGGCGGAACAATAATGACTTCAGCCGGGTGGCTTTTGAGCCAGTCGCGCGAACGGATCTGCTGACCCATCCCGGGCACGAATGTTCCGGCTTTGCACGCGTCCGAGTCCACAACGATCGGAAAGCGCCCGCCATCGAGACCATAGTGATTTATGAAGGCTGCCGATTTTCCGGTGCCGCCCCATATGGCGACGCGAGCGCCACTGGCCACGAGTTCATCGAGTTGCTCGCGAATCCGGACACGCGCGAATTCGGCGGCCGTCGAAAATGCCTTTGCGCCTTGCGCGATCGCAATTCCGCCGGCTTTCGTACCCAGAACGACGTAGCCGTAGATGACCTCGCCCCCGTAGCCGTAGCCGGATTCGACCGTGCGCAAACCGCATCGCGACAGCATCGCGCGAAACGATCGAGTCGTGAACTGCGAATTGTGTTCGTAATAGAAATCGACCGTCCGCCCGTGCGCCAGAGCCCGATCGATGCATGGCACTTCGAAGTAGGCCAGTTGTTCGCGTCCCAGCCGCCCGGCGCAGAACGCGATGCGCTGAAGAAAGCCCAGAGGGTTGGCGAGATGCTCCAGAACGTGGCGGCTGATAATCAGATCGGGTCGCAGTTCCTCAAGATGGGCCTCGGGATCAAAGAGTTCCGATCGCAACTCCAGCTCGCCCGTCGCCTGGGTTGCGCCGTGCGGATCGAAACCGACAAACCGCCCCATAGGACGCGCACAGGCAAGCGCCGTTAGGAGGCTCGCTTCGCCATGCCCAATTTCGACCACCGTTGGGCGCGGCGGTATTCGACGCAGTATTCCGTTCGTGGTGCGCGCGATGAACTTCGACCACGAAACGCCGCTGTTGAACATCAGATTGGGCTTCTTCGTATACGGGACCTCCGCGTAATCGAAACACGGATTGAACACGTGCCCGCATTCAACGCATCGCACAAACGCCGTCGGCAGGCGCTTCATCTCGCGCGCCTGCGATTGTGACTCGGGCCATCCAAGCGTCGCCAGGGGCTGACGACCACCGTCGAAGAACGGCACCGCAACATGATGGCCGCACGCCGGGCAGGTGGCTTCCAGAACAGTGCCGGGGAACCCAAAACCCTCCGTCACAGCCAGCTCCATCCAGTGATCGCTTCGCCATTTGCATGCGCGTTAACCGCCGCAGCCAGGAAATCCTCGAACTCTGACACAGCGATTTCGTCCTCGAACAGAATTGGAGCGCGCTGCACGATTTTCGTGCACATCGCTGAGCGCCAATCGAGGTCGGATGCGAGCCTGATCGCGAGGTCGACATATTCCTTCGGACTGGTGACGATCAGATCGCTCATTCCCATCTGCTCGTAACACGCCATCGTGACCCGGCCGCGCATGAACTCGCCGGCATAGGTGACGATCGGGAGTCCGGCCGCGAAAGCTTCGTAGCTGGTATTGCCGCCACCGAAATGAAACGGATCGAGGAGAACGTCGGCGACTTTAAGAAAGCGTATGAAATCGCGCTGCGAGGTCCGGGGCGCGAAAACGATTCGATTTGAAACGTCGGGGTGGGCGCGAGCGATTCGCGAGGCAAGCGTCCTCGTCCAGTTCGAATGGATTCCCGCAATCAGTACAACCAGCGCCTCCGGATCGCGCCGGAGCAGTTCGGCAATTATCGCATCGAAGTCAGGATGAAACTTGAACAGGCTGTGCGGACACGCGTAGATGTGTGCCCGCTCCGGAAACCCCAGTTGCTCTCGCCGCAAGGGCGAAAGCTCGACGTTCGGACGAATGTAATATGTGGGCAGGCGTTCGAAACATATCAGTCGTTCCGAGTAATGCGATTGGGCATTGGCCGGTTCTGCGGCGCGCGAGGAAAGAAAATAGTCGACCGTCGGAATTCCGGTCGTCACCGGATGCCCCCATCCAACGCACTGCACGGGCGCCAATCGTGCAAACGCGAAGAAATAGCACAGCGGGTCCATTCCGATTTCCGGATAAAGAACCACGTCCGGGCGCGCGTCCGCGATCATCTGACGCGCTACAAAGAAAGCGCGGGGCATCTGGACGACTCGTTCGCACGCGCGGTCCACGGCGATCGCAAGCTCTTCATTGTCATGCGGAGGACGAAACAGGACAATCTCGAAGCGTTCGCGCGAGAGCTTTTCGATCAGTCCGCGATAGAGCTTCGAGATCGTATTCTCGCGCAGGTAGGAGCATACGATTGCCAGCCGAATACGTCCTCCGCCCGTCGGCGCAGGCTTCTTATGGAGGCAGTGCGCGGCAGTCCAGTTCAGGTTGCGGCAGATGCGGGAATGAAACTCGGCGATGGCGCTCTGCATCTTGAGGTCGTCAAGGCCGTGATAGGCGAGGTAAAAATTCGTCATCCCGATTTCTTCCATCGGGTCGTCGATGCGCGCGCCATCGGACATGAGCATCGCAAGCCTGCGTAATGTTCTCTCGCGATTTCGGAGGGCGTCGTCGCTCGATTCGAGAATAACCGGCTGCGTCAACGCGGATTTGACACGGGCGGAGCAGCTATCGGGATGGCGTCTGGCGAGATCGTCGTAGGCGGCAATCGCAGGCCGGAAGAAACCCTGAATTCGCAGCAGGTCCGCGGTCTTTGCAAGCGCCGACGGATGGTCGGGGTCGAGCGCAAGGGCGCGGCGCGTGCATACCAGCGCGTCTTCCGTGCGGTGGCCGGCGAACAGCGCAGAGGCAAGATCGGACCAGGTATCGGCGCAGCACGGATCGAGCTCGAGGGCTCTGCGGTAATGCTCGATGGCCAGGCCCGGCGCTCCCATGCGCATCAGAACTCCCGCCAGATTGCGCCGCGCATTGAGATGATTGGGTTCGACCGCGAGCGCGCTTTTGTAACAATCGACCGCCTCCGCCAGCCGGCCTTGAGCTTCGAGCACTCCGCCAAGATTGCTGTGCGACGGCGCGTGCGCATCCTCGATCGATAGTGCCGTTCTGAGACACTCCTCGGCACGCTCCAGTTGCGTCAAACGCCAGTATGCGCATCCAATGTTCGACCATATTTCGGCAACCTGCGGCATCAGCGCGATCGCACGTCTGTAGCTCGCAATCGCCAGATCGTAGCTGGCATTGCCCATGTATGCGTTGCCGAGATTGAAATGGCGCAGCGCCGGCGACAATTGCGTTCCGGCCTGCGGACCGCGATAGATCGGCGCGGCAGTCGCCCAGTTGCGACGCAACAGTGTTGCCTGCGTTCTGCGCTCTCTGCGGTTCATCGTCGGATGGACCGAAGGAGCAAGAGCGATGCCCGCGAGAACCTGCGTCCCACGTTAAATCAACGTCAGCCCGTTCGCGAAGCTGTGATCTGATGGTTGACCCCGCTTGCACTTGCGTGAAAACCTCGGATGCAACGGCATTAGAAAGCGGAGGTTCCGAACATGTCCATGAACAGACGAGGCCTGCTTTACGGATCGCTTGCTCTAATCGGGGGATTTTTCGGAGGAATAGTTGCGGGCCAATTCAGTCCGGGCGTCGCGATGGCGTCGCGGCAGACGAAAACGTTGACATCCGAACAATTCGTTCTTGTCGATCACAGCGGTTTACAACGCGCCGTGCTGGAGGTGACTCCGCAGGGACTGGCCAGCCTGGCGTTTCGCGACGGGAAGGGACGCGATCGCGCGGAGCTTCGCGTCGACCAGAGTGGCGGGGCCGTCGTAGGATTTTTCGGCGAAAAAGGCGAGCGCCGGGTGATGGTGGGGTCCGCTGAAACGGGGCGCGACGGAATTGCGATCTTCAGCGCGGGCGGACGCGCTCTCGCCCAGCTGTCAGCGTCTCCGGATAACGGAGCCAGCTTGACGCTTTATGATCCGACCAACGGCCGCGCCCGTGCGGGACTCGGCGTATCAACGGAAGGCGCGCCTGCGCTTGTGCTGTTCGATCAAAACGGGAGGGATCGCGCGGAATTCCGCATCGATACCAGGAACAAGCCGCGTCTGGTGATGGTTGATGAGAACAACAAGGCAATAGCGGCTGTACCCGAACAATAGTAGTCGCCGTTCGTCCGGCACCAGGAAGCGCGGATCGTCGCCGTTAGACGGCGCGGTCCGCGCTTTGTCTCGTTGCAGCCGGATGTCGTTCAGAATCGAGGATAATCGCCCTTCGAGCGATGGTAGGCAGTATTGAAGACGCCGTATGCGCCGCATCGGGTGCAATCGACGTCGTTGCCGTAGCAGCAGAAAGGCTTTTCGAAATTGCCGCCGCGGCCCATGTATAGCGGCAGTATCGAGCGCATCATGCAGTGCTCGCCGTTCTCGCCCGTATACTTAAGCGCGCGATCCGATTTCATCATTTCCAGCGCTTCGATATTGCTCTTGATCAGATCGGGATGCTCGCGCTTGAGAGCGATGATTCGGTCAAGAACCGGATCGCGTTCACGCAAATCATCCCAGGCCAGCGGTCCGTGCTCGCCCTTCGATGGGACGTGAAGAGTAAACGCGATTCCGTCAATCGGCCAGTCCTTGATTTCCTCGACCAATTCCTCGATCCCCGGCGCGTTCTCTCTGGTCACGGTCATCTGCACGATCACCGTCGTGCCGTCGTCGGGATCGCGCGCGAAAATCGCCTCGCGAACCTTGCGGAAAACGCCTTCGCCGCGAATCGGATCGTTCATCCGCTCCGGGCCGTCAAGAGACACCGTAACCACGTGGCCGGGAAGGACTGGAATTCCATAGGTGCCGTTGGTGACTATCGACGCCTGTTCGAAGAGCCTGGCGGCTTCCAACACCAGGCTTTCGCGAATCATGGGCTCCCCGCCCATGAACAGCATCGATTTAATGCCGTGCTTGTCGCGCAGGACGCGCAACTGATGGAGCATCGTTTCGTCATCCATCTTGTCGCGCGCGGAATTCGGGTTGTCGGCTCGAAAGACGAAGCAGTGCCGGCATTCGAGATTGCAGACGTTCGTAACGTTTACGAGCGCCGCGCGAAACTTACCGTTTCCGAAGTCGGTAGGTTCGCGCAATCCGTTACCGTTGAGTGATTTCGGCATCGGTGTGAGCCTAGCACGGAACTCTCGTCACGCGCGAGAATCGAAATCAGGCGCTTGTCCTGTTTTGCCGCTTATAGCCCGAAAGCAGGCCGCGCTCTCGATCGAGAAGACGACTCAGCGCTGCCAGAGGATATGCGCGGCTTCGAGCGGCACAACGGCGTCCGGTTCCCAGCCCACGACGCGCGCCGTATAGTCCGAGGCCGGGCGCGTCGCAGGCACCTCGCATCGGAAATTATAGCCGCCGATCGCTCCTATCAGCCTCTCGCTGCGCGCCATCTCGATTCTCTCGGCGCCGCTGCCTTCAGCTTCGACAGGTTCCGCATAAAGCTCGACGCTGACGACATCCGGATCGATTTCGTCGAAGTAGACCTGAACCGTGAAACTGTGCGAAACCTCGTTGGTCTCGACGTGCGCGTCGCCGAACCGGATCTGGTTCCATCGCCGATCCAGCATCCGCTTCCAAGCGACGATTCGCTCGCCGATCGCGCATCGATCGGCCTCTCGTCTGCGGAATTCCCGCGCGGACGTAACATAGAACTCATCCGTATACTGCCGCACCGCGCGATTCGCCGAGAAGTTCGGCGTGAGGCGAGCCATGCTCTCGCGCATCTTCGCCACCCATCGGGTCGGGATGCCGCGCACGTCGCGATCGTAAAAAGCGGGAATCACCTCATTCTCGAGGAGATCGTAAAGGTGACCCGCTTCCTGCTCGTCGGACGAGGAATCGTCATTCAGGCGGGCGTCGCCGATAGCCCATCCGACCTCGGGCGAATACGCCTCCGCCCACCATCCGTCGAGGACCGAGAGATTCAGCCCGCCGTTGGCCAGGATTTTCATTCCACTGGTTCCACTCGCTTCCCAGGGACGGCGCGGAGTGTTTACCCACAAGTCGACCCCGCGCACCAGATGGGCGCCCAGTTCAAGGTCGTAATCGGCAAGGAAAACCGCGTGCTGCTGGATGTCGTAGCGACGCAGGAATACCAGCCACTCGCGAATCATCCGCTTTCCGGGCGCATCGGCGGGATGCGCCTTGCCGGCGATCGCAAATTGAACCGGGTATTGTGAATTCTTGATGACCCGCGCCAATCGGTCGGGATCCTGAAGCAATAGATTCGGTCGCTTGTAGGTCGCGAACCGCCGGGCGAATCCGATCGTTAGCGCGTTGGGATCGAAAACATGCCGAGCCCTTTCGATCTCGGATGGTGAACCGCCGATTGTGGCGGTCTGCTTCTCGATTCTCCCTCGTACGTAGTTAACCAGTTCCGCACGATTCGAACCGCGAAGATTCCATAGCGCTTCGTCCGACACGCCGCGAATCGACTCGCCGACGTTTTCGGTGGCGCCAAACCATCGGTCTTTACCTGCCGCTTGCGACCACAACTCGCTCGCCGCGGTCGATTCCCAACTGGGTGTATGGACCCCGTTGGTTACGTAGTCGACGGGAATTTCCTGCGTCGACCATTTTGGAAACAAAGGCTGGAAGATTCGGCGGCTGACCTGCGCGTGCAGGCGACTGACGGCGTTGGTCGCGCCGCTGCCGCGGATCGCCAGGTAGGCCATGTTAAAGGGCTCGAAACGATCGTTGGGATCCATTCGGCCCAGTGCGAGAAGCTCGGAGAAATCGATACCGAGCTGCTCGCGCGCGTAGCCCTCGAGATAAATCCTGACCAGTTCAGGGTCGAATCTATCGAATCCCGCGGTGACCGGTGTATGGGTGGTGAACAGATTGCCCGCACGCGTCACCGCCAATGCCACATCGAATGGTTTACCGGTGTCGGACATGAAGGCGCGCGCCCGTTCCAACACCGCGAAGGCCGCATGCCCCTCGTTCAAATGGCATACCTCGGGATGCAATCCGAGTCTCCGCAGCAGGCGCCATCCGCCGATTCCCAGCACCAGCTCCTGCGCAAATCTGACCTCGGGCCCGCCGCCGTATAATTCGCTCGTGATACCGCGATGCATCGGCAGGTTTGCAGGATCGTTGCTGTCGAGAAGATAGAGCCGCACCCGCCCTACCCTGACTTCCCATACCCGCAGTCGCAGCTTATATCCGGGAAGATCGAAATCGACGCGGACGAGTTCGCCTTTGCTGTCGCGCAGTAAAGTAATCGGCAGCAACTCCGGCGAGTTGAAGGGATAATACTCGATCTGCTCGCCGTGAACGTCGAGCATCTGACGGAAGTATCCACGTTGGTATAGGAGGCCGACGCCGACCACGGGAACGCCGAGATCGCTCGCCGCCTTGAGCTGATCGCCCGCGACGTTGCCCAGGCCGCCGGAATAAATCGGGATGAGGTCGCTCAAGCCGAACTCCATGCAGAAGTAGGCGGCGCAGGTCAGGTCGTGTGGCGAATGATTCTGGAGAAACCACCTGGTCGAGTTGAAGTACTCCCGATGCTGATCAGCCAGTTGCCCGACGTGTCGCAGGAACGTACCGTCTTGCGCCAATTCGTTGATCTTTCCCGGAGACGCTGCGCGCAGCACCGCCCAGGGATTGCGGGTAAGGTTCCACAGATCGGCGTCGATGCGACGCCATACTTCGGCGCTCTCGTAACTCCAGATTATGCGAAGATCGAGCGCGAGATCTTCGAGTATTGCGAGCTTTTCGTGGTCTCGGACCAGCAGTTCTGGCGATACGGACATTCAGAAAGCGCCTCTCAGACGCACACCCAACTGAAGCTTGTATCCATAAGGCAGTCTCACGAGCGAGACAATGCCCCGGGTGAATGAAGTGCGTCCGGCCGCCGGAAATCAGGCCACATCGCTGAAAAGACGTTTGATGATCGCCTGAGCTTCTTCCTGAATCCGGCGCAGGTGGGCGTCGCCGCTGAAGCTTTCGGCGTAGACCTTATAGGTTTCTTCCGTGCCCGACGGCCGCGCCGCGAACCATCCGTGCTCGGCGATGACTTTGACGCCGCCAATTGATTCGTTATTTCCGGGCGCCTTCGTGATCACCGAGGTAATTTTCTCTCCGGCAAGCTCGCGGGTACCCAGTCTATCAGGAGAGAGCGCCTTTAGAATTTCCTTCTGCGCAGCGCTCGCCGGCGCGTCGATTCTCTCATACACTGGTGCGCCGAATTCCCCCGTCAAGCCGCTGTATATCTCGCCCGGATCGCGGCCGGTTCGCGCGATTATCTCGGCGGCAAGAAGCCCCATAATGATACCGTCCTTGTCGGTCGTCCAAATGGTTCCGTCACGCCGGATGAAGCTCGCGCCCGCGCTTTCCTCGCCTCCAAACGCGATCGATCCGCTCATCAAACCTTCGACGAACCATTTGAATCCGACCGGAACCTCGACGAGCCTGCGCCCGAGACTCTTCGCCACGCGATCGATTATCGAACTGCTGACCACGGTCTTGCCGATCGCCGCGGTCGAAGACCATTGCTCGCGATGGCGATAGAGGTACGAGATGGCGACCGCGAGGTAATGATTCGGATTCATCAGACCGGCGCCCCGCGTGACTATCCCGTGCCGGTCCGCATCGGTGTCATTTCCGAAGGCGACATCAAAGCGATCGCGCATCGCGACCAGCCGCACCATCGCGTACGGCGACGAACAATCCATCCGGATCTTGCCGTCCCAGTCAGCCGTCATGAATCGGAACGCAGGGTCGACCTCTTCACTCACGACCGTCGCGTTGAGGCGGTAGCGCTCGATGATCGCGGGATAGTAATGCACCGAGGCGCCACCGAGCGGATCGATTCCAATTCGCGCGCCGCCCGCGCCGATCGCGTCCATGTCGACGACGTTCTTCAGGTCGCTCACGTATTCGCCGATATAGTCGTGCCGCCTGATACACCCGGCTCGCAGCGCGCGTTCGAAGGGAATCCGCGATACCGATTCTGTGCCGTTCGCCATCAATTCGTTGGCGGTGTTTTCGATCCATTTCGTCGCGGAGGTATCGGCGGGACCGCCGCTCGGCGGATTGTATTTGATGCCGCCGTCGGGCGGCGGGTTATGCGACGGCGTGATGACGATGCCGTCGGCCAAACCAGAGCTGCGTGCGCGATTGTAAGTCAGAATCGCATGAGAGATTGCCGGTGTCGGTGTGTAAAGCCGATCTTTATCGATCAGCGTATCGATCTGATGCGCCGCCAACACCTCCAGCGCGCTCGCGAACGCCGGTTCTGCGAGTGCATGCGTGTCCATCCCGAGGAACAGCGGACCGCTGACGCCCTGGAGCTGCCGATATCGGCAAATCGCCTCAGTGATGGCGATAATGTGAGACTCGTTGAAGGAGTTTGAAAACGCAGAGCCGCGATGGCCCGACGTTCCGAACGATACGCGCTGCGCCGGCTCGCGTGGATCGGGACGATTCGCGTAATACGCGGTAACCAGCCGCGCCACATTTACCAGCTCGGCGGGCGGAAGCTGCTTGCCTGCCATCGGATGCGCCATCGGCAACTCCTGTCACTGATGCACTAGTTCGGCTAAAGTTCGCGGCCTGCTGCTTGAAACGAATTCCAGTCGCTTGCTCGGCGCCGACAAGTTTCCTGACCTGCGGATAAGGCCGCTCGGCGATTGATACCAGCGCCTGCGGCCCTCACGCCACGATACGATCGGGCGATGCGGCGCTTTCCGGCTCGGGCGCGGATCCGGATTGCAGATCGAACAGTTTGCGATACTTGCCTTCGAGCGCGTGCAACTCGTCGTGCGTGCCTTCTTCGACGATGCGCCCGCCGACCACGACCATGATTCGATCGGCGCGGCGCACGGTCGACAGGCGATGAGCGATCAGCAAGGTCGTGCGCTTTTCCATAAGGCGCTCGATCGCATCCTGTACGACCAGCTCGGATTCCGAATCGAGATTCGAGGTTGGCTCATCCAGAATCAGCATCGGCGAGTCGCGCAAGAGCGCACGCGCAATCGCCAGGCGCTGGCGCTCACCACCCGACAGGCGCACGCCGAACTCTCCAACCCTCGTGCCGTAACCGCCGGGGAGACGGCTGATGAAATCGTGCGCGTTTGCGAGTTTCGCGGCGGCGACGATTTCTTCATCACTGCGATTCGGGCCTCCGTACGCGATGTTTGCGCGAATCGTGTCGTTGAAAAGAAACGTATTCTGCGCGACCGCTGCAATTTGGGCGCGCAGCGAGCGAAGCGAATAGTTTCTCAGATCGATTCCGTCGATAAAGATGCCGCCCTCCCACGGATCGTAAAATCGCGGGATCAGGTCGGCCAGCGTCGATTTCCCACCACCGCTCATCCCAACCAGCGCGACGATTTCGCCGGGATTTATCGTCAAATTGATGTTGCGCAGGACCCACTCTGTCTCCTGGTTGTAACGGAAGCTGACGTTGCGAAATTCGATCTTGTGCAATCCTCGGGGCAGTTCGATCGTGTCGGGCGCGTCCAATATTTCCGGCTGACAATCGATCACATCGAAAAGACGCTCGCCGGAAATCAGCCCCTGCTGAATTGCGTTGTTCGCCCCCGCGATGCGCTTGAACGGTCGATACACCAAAAGCATCGCGGCGAAGAAAGCCGCGAACGTCCCGGGCGAACGCGTTCCCGCCAAAACCGAACTCGCACCGAACCACAGGACGGCGACGACCGCCAGCGCACCCAGCACCTCGATGATGGGATCGGTGGACGTGCTGATCCGGAGCACCCGCCGAATGAATCGCAGCTGCTTTCTCAACTCGGTGCGAAAGCGCTCGGACTCGTACTCTTCCATCCCGAATGTCTTTACGACGCGGCAGCCTTGCGCGGTTTCCTGCAATATCACCGATACGTCGCCCAGCTTGCGCTGCGCATCCCTGGTCATTCTGCGCACCCGCTTTGCGACACGAATCACCGGAATCACGCCGACGGGGAACACCACGAAAACGATCAGCGCCAGCTTCCAATCCATCCAGAAGATTCCGCCGACCAGCGCGACGAGCGTCAGACTGTCGCCGATCATCGAAAAGAGCGTAGTCGTAATAACGCTCGATGCCATCTGCGCATCGGTCAGCACCCTCATCAGGAGCGTGCCGGTGGCCGTGTAGTGAAAGAACGACAGCGGAAGATGCTGCACGCGATTGTTGAACTCGGCGCGCAGATCGAATGCCATGCGCATCCCGATGTATCCGGTTACGTAGTCCGCCACAAAATCGGTTACCGCGCGAAGGACGAATACCGCAAGAATCTCGATCGAGAGAATCTGCACCGCATGCAGATCCTTGAAGTTCGATAGCCCGTCGATCGCCCGCTTCATCAGCACCGGGATGGCGCCGTTGGACGCGCTCAGGATGATCATCGCAACTGCGGCGATAACCATGTCGGGATAAGCATACGGGCGCGCGTAGCTCAGGAGCCGCTTGTATATCGCCCGGTAACCGCCGGCCGGCATTTCCGCAGCCGCGACTCCGTCACCGAAGATTTGGGCAGCCAGCTTATCGCGAATTCGATCGGCCATTTCCGTGATTAATCGCAGCAGCCCCGACGAGCGTACGGCTGCGGCCAATGCGCTATTGTCACACTGTGTTGCGCGCCTGGCCATAACCTCGCGGAGCCTGCCCGGCCGAATTTGCGATGCCGATGCACCGGTCAGTCGGGCGTCGCAGTTTGCGGGTCCTTGCGCAGATCGCGCAGCGCGCTGTCGAAGCCGTGGGCGAATCGATGGTAATGGCCCTTGAACAGCAGCCGTCCGACCTGTCGAGCTCTCTTCCAGCGGTCGCGGTCGAACGAAGATCGCGCGATTCGGAACTCCACCCATTGCGCAAGGATGCCCGCCAGCCTGCTGTCGTCGCTCTTCCTGACCGCCTCCGCCATCTCGCGCACTCGTGCATCGGCAAGCACAAGATCGGCGGCGGTATTCGGGCATCCGTCGCTCGCGAGGGCGCTCGCGCCCTTCTGCAGCGCGAACGCGTAGGGAACCAATATCTTGAGCGACTCGGGCAGCGACTCCTGAAACGGACGCAACGTCCGCATCCGATCGTCGAACTCATGCACCGTGCGCAACTTGGACTCGTCACTTACGCGACGCCATACAAGGGCGCGTGGGACTGATTCTATTTTGAATCCTCGCAAGGCCGCTTTCGCGAGAAACTCCCAGTCTTCAGATCCGGCGCCGTAGTCCTCGGCGAATCCGCCGATCTGGTGAAACGCGTCTTTGCGGGTAAACAAAGTGCGATCGCCAAAACAGTTTCTGAAGATTCCGGGCAGCGCAGCGCCGCCCAGAAACGGTCGCCGAACCAGATGCGTTGCGGACTGCGCAGAGTCGCCGCCGTGAAAAAAATCCAACGCGCACGTGAGCATATCCGCTCCGCCGTGCGCCATCGCTTTCAGGAACGTCGAGACTTCTTCCGGTTTCGCAACATTTTCGACATCCGTGAACAGGATGAATTCGCCGCTTGCGCGCCGCGCACCCGCGTTGCGCGCCGCGCCGACGCTCCCTTTCGATTCGCGCACAAGCTGCCAGTTGCGCGCACGGAAGCCGGCCTCGAGACGACTCACCTCGTCTATTGCTTCTGGCGTGACGCTGCCGTCGTCGACCAGAACAACTTCGATTCGCGGCCAGTCCTGCGTCTCTATCGATGCCAGCGCCGGCTTCAACAATGCGGGACGGTCGCGGTGGACAAGGCAGATGCTGACCAACGGCCGCGCTCCATTCAGATAGGCAGCTTTGCGCGCGACGGGCTCGGCTTTGCATGAGTTTACGCCGCGATGCCAATCGATCCAGCGCTTGCGATTCTCTTCGGGATCGATCGCAGGAGAACCCGTTCTCACTCCGTCGCGAAGGGCCTGCTCCAACTTTCGCGCGAGAGCATCCGCCTCGAGCGCAAAGGTCAGTGCGCTTAGATCGGATTGCGCGATCATCTCGGGAATTCCGCCGGTAGCGGCTGCGACGAACGGTATGCGCGCGCAGAGGCATTCCAGCACGGTGTTCGGAAGATTGTCTTCGAGCGACGGCATAACGGCGAGGCGAGTGCCTTCATCGAGAAACTTGAGCGCGCTGTCGTGGTTGATGTCCGAAAGCACCCGGTGCTCGAACTTCCAGCGCTTCGCGCGGCTTGAAAGGTAGGCAAGCGCGTCGAGCCCGGCGATTTTGCCCGGGCGTCCCAGGAAGGTCACCTTGAACTTCCGATCGATGCGACGCGAAAGAATCTCGAGGGCGTCGCAGAACACGCCCAGGCCCTTGCGCTCCTCCAATCTCCCAAAAAAAACAAATTCCCGAACCGGATGCGACCGCGTATCGGGATCGCCCCGTGTCCATCGCGACCACAACTCGGGAGAGAGGATGTACTGCTGCACGTAACAACGCGATGGCAGCGTCCATCCGTTGCGCACCATCCAATTCAGCAGATACCGGCTGGGGCTGATCACCACATCCGCCCACGCAACGGCGCTGCGCTCCATGAAATCGATTTCCAGATCGTCCAGGCCGTCGTAATACTCCTTGCTGAGCTGTCTGATCCACGAGATTGGGCTGTGCGCGCCGACGACGATCGTAGTGTTTTGGAAATCGAGTCCCTGGTGCTTCGCGAGAACCGAGTAATAGCCGTGACCGGGCAATTCCGGGAAATGGATTACGTCGAAGTTCTTGTTCTTGAGCCACAGATAAGCTTCGTAAGAGACGCTTGCGTTGGGCAGCGCATCGATCTTCACCGGCGGCGCGGGGAGAACGACAAAATCGATGCCCCGTTCGCCGTAGTATTTTTTCCAGTCATCGAGCGTTGCGGACGCGCAAAAGTGACGCCACAAATACAGGATCGTAACATCGATGCCGGCTTCGGCGAGCGCGACCGCTAGCGAGAAATATGCTGTGCCGATTCCACCGTTGCGGCTCGGTCCAACAATCTCAAAGGTTGCGATACATACGCGCGTGCGCGCGGACGCATCGGGCGCGACGGGGAGCGCTGGCAAACTTGCATTCATGACTTGATTGCCAATCGATTTAGTTCATCGCACTGGCGCGAGTCGGCAAAGCGGCAAACGCGCGACATCTCCCGCAACGACCGAAGCAAATGCGCCCGCGCAGCATAAGCGAGCACTTCTGCCAACGCAATCTCGATCGATGCGCGGACACGACGTTCACAAAACGTGCAGCTCGGAGAGAATCCCGCACATTCCGCAGGAGGCCCCGCCTGACAGTGACTGCGCCAACCGGCTCGTCCGAAAATCATCTCTTACATCTTTCGAGTGTGGCCAAAAGAGTCGAATGCATCTCCGCAACCGTTTTAGGTCTGCAGCGTCCACACCCGACCACCGCGCTCCCTTCGGTTCGCCGGAAAAGCAATGTAAACCAACTTGCACGGGCCCGACCTCGATTCATTGCAGCCCCGGAGCGGCCAGTGTTCGCAGTGGCTGAAAGCGTTTCTCGTTTTCTTCCCAACGCTGTGTTTGCGAACTTTCTGTCGCCTTGACTTGAAGCTACAACGGACGCTACGCATAACGAGCAAATTGTTACTCTCGATTAGGGTCCACCATGGCGGATACGAGCCACGATCTCGACAAGCGACGGGATACAAGCGATACACCTTGCCCTGCGCCTGCTTCTGAAGTTCGGCTGTTGTACGTACCCCGAAGAATCGTTCTACTTGCCGTTTCCGCTCTTCTCCTGTTCGTATACTGTCCGGTCTTGATCGGATCATATGCTTTTTTTGACGACTATTACTATCTACAAACCTTTCTTAAAGGAGGAAATTCCGGCGCGCGCCTTTGGTTATACAAGCGATATATAGCCTTTGGGCGCGTATCGGCCATTCCTTTAGCTCATATTTCATTCGCGCATCTCCACAACATAAGCGATGTGCGCTATGTCAGGCTGAGTAGCGTAATCGCGATTGCGGCCGTTGCCTGTCTGCTTTACAGGCGACTCACAAAAGTAGGTTGGACAGACTGCCAGTCGGCGTTTGTAGCTCTAGCTGTCTCGACGATGCCTCCGTTCCAGGTACTCGCCGCTTGGGCGGCCGCAGCTCAATACGCGATTAGCGCTGCGCTGACGGGCATCGCGTACGAGGCGTTTGACAGCGGATTTTACCGCTGTTCAGGGTTGCGGCGCCGGGCTCTGCTGCTTTCGGCTGCCGCCATCGAGATCATATCCTTGACGATCAATCAGTCCGCCGGTACCTATTTCATCGTCTTTGCCGCGGCAGCACTGTTCGCGCCGACTTTTGGATTCTATCCGCGGCTTGGCCACTTCATTCGGACCATCGGAGTATTCTTCGTTTGCTTGTGTGTGGCCTTCGCAGTTGATCGCGTCGGTGTTCGACTGTACGGCCCGTTGATGGGATTGGACGCCGCAAGAACGGCCATTTCACTTGACGTGTGGGGGAAGTTGAGCTGGTTCATCCGCTTCCCACTTATGAATGCTTTGAACTTGTGTCACTTCCCATCAACAAGTCGCGTGGCAATGGCTATCGCGCTTTTTATCGCCATCGGCCTCCCAGCCTACTTCACAGAAATCGGGGGAGGACAGATAATCAGTTTTGTTGTCGCACTGGTGCTCCTTGTTTTTGGCTACCTACCCAACCTTGTGGCGGCCGAAAGCTGGCCTTCATATCGCACGCAAGGAACACTGAGTTCTCTCATTGTCCTTTACGGCTTTTTCGCGTTGCGCGGCTTACTCGCGAGGGCAGGCAAGACCGATCTCCTTGGCTTGGTGCTGGGAGCATTTGCGTTTACGTGCTGTCTGCTAGCCTCATTGAACGTCCTAACCTATTTCGTCATACCGCAGTCTATAGAGCTTGCCGTAGCGAGGTACCAAGTTCGGCAGATTGATCTGTCCACCGCCCATACTCTGCAATTGCGCTGTTCAAGAGCGACGGACTCGGTCGCTCCGGTCGTAACGTATGATGAGTTTGGATTTCCTTCATCGGCCAATTGGGGAGACTTTGGGCCCGAAGTAGCCTTGCTCCTTCGCGAAAGGGGTGTCGACTATCGCGGTTTGGTGATCGAGTTTGTTCGCGAGCGCGACGACACTCTAGTCGAGCCACGGAACGGCATCGCCGTAATTGACATGCACGAGCTCGCCAACTATAGGCGGAGACCTCCGCTCGTGTTGCCGCCTGTGGGAGAGCTACCCTATCCGTAAAGTCCTCGAGCAGCTCCATCAAGTGAAGAGTCGGAACTCGCCCTGGTTACGTATCCCCCGCTGAGCGCCAGTGCCGCTCTGAGCGGCAGAAATGTCCTGGCCCAGCGCAGCAGGGTGCGCATGTCGAACGCGTTGTAGCGCAACGCGCATCGAAATGCGCGACGAGCCGCATATTTGTCGCCGGCATTGAGCGCCTTTAAACCCTCGAATCCCCAGGCGCTGATGAATGCATGTCTCACATTCGCGATCAGACGCCGTCCGTCGACGCCGTAACGATCGCAGACGAGTTGATCGAAAATTTTGTAACCGTTTTCATATTTTTCCATCCGCGCAGGAGCAGGCGGCAGACAATATGTCGCAAGCCGCCGATTCACATATGCGAACGGACCAATTTCGCGCATCTGCATCCATAGATACGGGTCTTCGAACCCTGGCGCTCTGAAACTCGCGTGAAAACCGCCGACCTCCTCATATGCGTCACGCCGCAACACAGCGGCGCTGGGCAAAATCGGCCACCATTGCCTCAGGAGGTCGTTCAATGAAGGGGCAAAGGCGCATTCTTCGGGCACCACCTGCACCGCCAGCCCGCGGCCCGACTCGTCGACCGCATCCACATCGCTGTACGCCAGCACCGCCACCCGGTCGCCTTTCAGCGTATCAGCAAGGACGCGCAGCATATCCGGATGCCACGCGTCGTCAGCATCGAGGAAGGCTACAAATTCTGAAGGCGGAGACGCCAGGACGCCGGCATTGCGCGCGGCGGACGGGCCGCTGCGCTTCTGCCGCACGACAGTAATTCGGTTCCTGTACTTCGATAGAACGGTCGGTGTTTCATCAGTCGACCCATCGTCCACAACGACAATCTGCGCCGGCGCGAGCGTCTGACTCAAAGCGCTGTCGATTGCCCTGCCTAATGTTGCTGCCCCGTTGCATACCGGAACGACCGCGGTGATTTTTGCGTCCAAGGAAAACCTCCTCCCGAACGCTCAGGCCGATTTTTTGCGGGGACTTATCGAACACGCATAATGTTCAATAACCGCCTTGTTCATTCCGCCCTCTGCGAAGAAACATGTCAAGGAAAACGAACAAAATTCGGCGAAAATTTTATCCTTCCCGCAACATTCAGAGCGCATCACTGGTCGCCATTCACGGTCGAATTTTCCCATCAGACTGCACGCAAATGCGCCATAGTTCGGCGTTGATGGCATAAATGGTTTAAAATCAGTCGGCCGGGTTTCCTGATCGGGAAACACGGAATTATTTGTCCGGTCGGAATTTGCCGCTCAACTAGTTGGCTCTCCACTTCACATTTAGTTAACATCCGAGGTTCGTCTTGACCCCTACCTGCGGGCAATGCGGGAGCAACGCGCACGCTTCGCACCGCGCTCGTCGCGCATTGCATACCGCGCGGCCGTGAAGGATTAGGCGCATCGAAAACGGCGTCCACTCGGTTGGCGGAAGCAGCTTCGTCAGATCGATTTCGATTTTGTCCGCCTCGACATTCGTCGTCAGCCCGAGTCGTTGAGACAGCCGCCGAACGTGTGTATCGACAACCATCCCCGGTTTTCCATGGACGTGACCGAGGACAACATTGGCGGTTTTTCGTCCGACTCCCTGAAGCGTGACCAGCTCCTCCATCGTATCGGGAACACGCCCGCCGAATCGCTCTACGATATCGTGAGCGCTCGCCTTGAGGGCCTTCGCTTTCTGCCGAAAGAAGCCGGTATCGATGATCATGCGCCGCAATTCCTCGATATCGGCTGCGTCCATCGCGTACGCGTCGGGGTACTTGCGGAAAAGTGCGGGGGTCACCCGGTTCACGCGCGCGTCAGTGCACTGCGCAGAGAGAATCGTCGCGGCGAGACACTGCCAGGCGGTGTCGAAATTCAGGCTGATCCGCGCCTCCGGATAAAGTTTCGCCAGTTCCGCCGCGATTCGATGCGCCCGTGTTGTTCTCGATTTGGCCGACTCGTCTCGGGTTGATTTCTTTTTCACGCGGCGCGCCTTCTTTTGAGGTCGGCCACAAACGCCGCGCATTGCGATTCTTCATGCTCGCACGTCCATCCGAGCTGCTCCGCCATGATACGGGCGGCGGCGGATGCGGCGGCGGCGGCTTCGATCGGGAATCTCCATGAAAGCGAAGTCCTGCGGACCAGAAAATCCGCGAGCGAGTGCGCCATCTCGTTTCGCACCGCATAAATGACTTCCGCGCCGATCGCGGGACATCCGTCGGCAAGCGGTCGCGCGAACTGTGGGTCCTGGACCGCTATCTGCGCAACGATCGCCGCGCGCGTCCCGTAGCGCGATATCAGAAGGTCGCGAGAATCGGCGGCGAGCGACGCCAGCGCATCGGCCCCGCCCGGATCGTTCAACGGCCGCGCACCTGGAAGCGGAGTCTCAAGAGTTGGACATCGACCAACGTCGCGATTGAGCGCACGCGCGATACGTCCGACGATTCGGTCTGCGATCTCGCGATGGGTCGTAAGCTTGCCGCCGGCGACGGTGATCATTCCGGACGCACTTTGCACAACCACCTCTTCGCGAGAAACCGACGACGGCGACTCGCCGCCGTTGTTTACCTCCAGGGCTCGCAAGCCCGCAAAGCTCGAAACAATGTCCTCGGCGCCGATACGGAGCGAAGGCAGGCTCGCATGTAACACACCCAGCAGATACCTGATATCCACGGCGTTGACCGCGACTCGCGCAGGATCATCGCTGTAGTCGGTATCCGTGGTGCCCACGAGCACGTACCTGTCGTGCGGCATCACAAAAACAATTCGCTCCTCCGAGTCCGACAAGACCAGCGCCTCGCGCACGGGCAGCCTGGCGAGAGGAAACACCAGATGGACGCCCTTGGTGAGTCGAATCGAGGGGCGCGCGCCGGGATCGTCGATGCGACGAATGTGATCCGCCCACGGCCCTGCAGCATTCACGACGACGCGGGCATGCGACTCGAAAGTACGATCGACGAGAACGTCGCGCAGCGTGATCGCCTGACGATTTCCTTCTCTTACAAGGCCTTCGACGCGTGTGTAGTTGACGACCGCCGCTCCGTGGATTCCCGCGTCGAGCGCGTTTTCCAACGTAACCCGCGCATCGTCCGCCCACGCATCGCAATACAGAGCGCCGCCGGTCAGACCGTCGCGAGCGAGCGCGGGTTCCATCTCGACAACTCCGGCGGCATCGAGGCTCCGATGGCGTTCGTTCGCCGGCGTGCGCGCGAAGAGATCGTAGAGAAAAAGCCCGGTCGCCATAGTGAAGCGTCCGAAGCCGCGACCGCGATAGGTAGGAAAGAGAAATCGTATCGGATGCACGAGATGGGGCGCGGTGCGATGTCGCAGCAGTTCACGCTCGCGCAGCGCACCGTACACCAGTCGGAATTGAAATTGCGGCAGATACCGGAATCCGCCGTGGATCAGTTTCGACGACGCCGACGAAGTCGCCCCCGCCAAATCACCGGCATCGACCAGCGCGACCGACAACCCGCGCATCGATGCGTCGCGGGCGATCGCAGCGCCGTTGATACCTGCGCCGACGACGCATACGTCGAAGCTCTCGCGCGCCATCCGCGCGAGGCTCGCCTCCCGATCGAAGGCCGGGTCGTGCGCAACAGCTGTCAGTCTTCGCGATCCTCCTGGAACGAATACCGTTCCTCTTTCCATGGATCGGCATGATTATGATAGCCGCGCACTTCCCAGAATCCGCGACGATCCTGCTCGGCGAACTCGATGGCACGCACCCACTTGGCGCTCTTCCACGCGTACAGCTTTGGAACTACCAACCGCAGCGGCCATCCGTGATCGGGCTGGAGGTCGCGACCGTCGTGCCGGCGCGCCAGCATCACGTCGTCGTCGAGAAATTCTCGCAGAGGAAGATTCGTCGTGTAGCCGCCGTCGCAATGGATGATGACGTGCGTGACGCCCGGCTTGAGGCGCACGCGCGCCATCAGGTCGGCGATCTTCACGCCCTCCCATTCATTATCGAGTCGCGACCACGTCGTGACGCAGTGGAAATCCGTCACCTGCTTCGTATGCGGCAGCTCAAGAAATTCCCTGTAGGAAAAGCGCAGCGGCTCCTCGACCATCCCGATCACGCGAAAATCCCACTTCTCGGGGTTGAAACGCGGAGTCGGGCCGTAACTCAGGACCGGGAACTTTTCAGTCAGATATTGGCCGGGAGGAACCCGCCGGCGCAGGTCCTCGGCCGTAACAATTCTTGGCGGCATAGAAGCGATATAGCCGACCGATGGGAGCGGTTAAAGGCTTTACGGTTGTCCCATCGCCGCGATAATCGCGTCGCGCATCTCGACAGTTCCCGCCCGTCCGCCGAGGTCGCGCGTGACGTGCCGGCCTTCCTTGATGACCTCGTGCACGGCTTTCGATATGCGCGCGGCTTCGTCCGGATGGCCGAGATATTCCAGCAGCAGCGATGCCGACATTACCACTGCCGTCGGATTCGCCAGATTGCGTCCCGCGATATCGGGCGCGGTCCCATGCACCGCCTCGAAAATCGCGCCCTTCTTGCCGTAATTGGCGCCCGGCACGACCCCGAGACCGCCGACAAGTCCGGCGCAGAGATCCGAGACTATATCGCCGTAAAGATTTTCGAGCAGCAGGACATCGAATGACGCGGGGTCGGTGACCAGTCTCATGCAGGCCGCATCGACGATCGCCTCGTTGTATTTGATTTTCGGGTAGCCTCGGGCGACCGCCCGGGCGCAATTCAAGAAAAGTCCGTCGGAGAGCTTCATGATGTTGGCCTTGTGAATAGCGGTGACGGACTTGCGCTTGTTGCGTTTGGCGTAGTCAAAAGCGAATTTCGCGATTCGTCGTGACGCTCGCGCCGTTATTATCTTGACGCTCTCGACGACGCCGGGCGCAACCTGATGCTCGATTCCAGCGTAGAGGTCTTCCGTGTTCTCGCGCACGATGACGAGATCGACATTCTTGAACGGGGTGCGGATTCCGGCGAAGCTGCGCGTGGGCCGGATATTGGCGTAAAGGTCGAGCTCGCGCCGCAGATAAACATTGATCGAGCGGTATCCCTCGCCGACCCGCGTCTCCAAAGGTCCCTTGAGCGCGACTCCCGTGCGCCTGAGCGAAGCGAGCAACTGGTCGGGGGCTGGAGAGCCGTAGCGTTTCATCGCGGCGGCGCCCGCGAGCTGGCGATCCCAATCAATGTTGACGCCGGTTGCGTCGATAACGCCCAGCGCCGCATCGATTACTTCAGGACCGATACCATCGCCCGGAATCAACGTAACTTGTCGAGGAGCGTTTCGTCGGCTGCGCGCGGTGGGAGAGTTTCGCTTGTGCGCCACGGGTAGTAACAGCTCCTTTCACTGAGAACAGTCGATAAGCGCGAGGGCGATATCTGCGACGTTGGTGCCGGTCGGACCGGTCACGAACAAATCTCCGGCGGCGCTCAGAAAATTGTATGCGTCATTGCGGGCGAGAGCCTTCTCGGCGTCCGCGCCTGCACGCGTCCCACGCTCGACGGTGTCAGCGAATGCGAACGCTCCAGCTGCATCGGTGGGGCCGTCGATACCGTCGGTTCCTGCGAACAGCGCCGCGATGTCCCGACGCGATCGGTCACGCGACAGCTCGATCGCCATAGCCAACGCGCACTGCTGCGCCCTTCCGCCTTTTCCATTGCCGCGCACGGTCACGACCGGTTCCCCGCCGGACAGAAAACAGGTGCGGTGCTTGCGGATCGATTTCAATTCGATCGCAAAGTCGCGGCCGATCTGATCGGCTTCGCCCCGCATATCGCGCCATCGTTCGACGTTGTAACCGAGACGCTCCGCCATCCGCACCGCGCCCTCGATCGCAGTCCGATTATCGCCAATCACGATATTCGTGACGATTGCGACTTCAGGATCTCCCGGTTTGACCGTCTCGCGAATCTCGCCGGCGTTGCCGCGCTCCAGATGCTCGCGAACCGCTTCGGGCGCGCGCCCCCACAAATCGCGGCGTTTCAGAACCGCGATTGCGTCGGCGAACGTGGTCGGATCGGGAGCGGTAAGGCCGGACCCGATCGTGGCCAGGTCGTTGCCGGGCACGTCCGAGAGTATCAGCGTGAGCACACGCGACGCCCGCGCATAACGAAGCAACTGGCCGCCCTTCACAACCGAGAGATGCTTGCGCACGGTGTTGAGTTCGCGAATCGATGCTCCGGATTTCAGCAATGAATTGGTCACCGCGATTTTACTCGCGAGCGGCGCCGTATCCGGCGGCGCTGCGAACATCGCAGACGCTCCCCCACTGAGTGCGACAACGATTAGGTCATCGGGACGCGATTGGGAAAACACCTCGACCGCTGTCGAAGCGGCGAGCACTGACGCCTCTGACACCTGCGGATGCGACGATTCACATATGCGCACGGATGGATCGGCAAGCTCACGATAGCGGCTGCGCCAATCGATGCCTGCGGGCGCGACGACCAGTATCGAATCGAGTTTGGCGCCGAGACGTCGACGCAACGCGGCCGCCATAGCGGGCGATGCCTTTCCTATCGCCAGCGCACGGACACGACGAGCCGACGCCAGCATCGCGGCCGCTTCACCGCAGCCCGAAGCCGCACCGACTATCGCGCTCTCGACCAGTTTTTCCGGCTCGACGGCCTGGATTGCGGCCCGAACGATAGCTTCAAGGTCCGAGCGCGGATCGGAATTCAACGTTTGCGCCTTAGCACGCGCACCGGGTTCCCATCGGACGGCGCAACCAGCACCATGTCCGTCATCCCGACGAACAGCCCGGTTCCGACGACCCCGGGAATCTGCCTCACCTCGCGATCGAGGCGCGCCGGATTTCTAATGTCGCCGACCGCACAGTCCAGAATCGGGTTTCCGTTGTCGCTGAGAAATTCGGAACCGTCGCCGTTGAGCCGGTCGCGGGCCTTGAGTCCCAGCGGCCTCAGGCGCCGCGCCACGTAATCGCGCGCGAACGGCAGAGTTTCGATCGGCAGGCGGCGATGCGCGCCGAGGCGTTTAACGAGCTTTTCGGCACCGACCAGGATCACGACACGCTTCGAAGCCGCCGCAACGATTTTTTCGCGCACCAGCGCTCCGCCGTATCCCTTGATCAGGTTGAGCCGCGGATCGACCTCGTCGGCGCCGTCGAAGTCGATATCGATCTTCCCGGCTTCGCCGAGCGTGGTAAGTTCGATACGGCATTGGCGCGCAAGCTCTTCGCTGGCGAGCGAGGTCGCAATGCCGCGAACGTCGATGCGCCTGGCGCCCAGCGCGCGGATAAAGGCGCTCGCCGCCCTGCCCGTTCCAAGCCCGATCGTCATGCCGGACTTTACAAGACCGATTGCGTGTTCTGCCAATTTGTCGAGCGAGGTGTGATCGATCGTGGTCATAAGACGCTTAACGCGAGCAGCCGTGAATTAGATTCATGAATTCCTGGCGAGTCTCGCTGTTCTTGCGGAACGTCCCGAGCATCGCCGACGTTGTGACTTGCGAGTTCTGTTTTTCGATCCCGCGCATGCGCATACACATGTGCTCGGCCTCGAGCACCACACCCACGCCGAGCGGTTCAATCTCTTCCATGATGGTATGCGCGATCTGCCGCGTCAGACGCTCCTGCACCTGAAGCCGGCGCGCGTAGATTTCGACCATCCGGCCGAGCTTCGAGAGCCCGACGATACGGCGATTGGGGAGATACGCAACGTGGGCCTTGCCGAAGAACGGCAGCAGATGATGTTCGCACAGCGAATAGAAGTCCAAATCGCGGCACACGATCATCTCCTGGTACTCTTCCTCGGCGAAGAGCGCTCCGTTGATCGCAACCTTCGGATCTTCGAAATAGCCGCGTGTCAGAAACTCCATCGCGCGGACGTATCGGGCAGGAGTGCGGACCAATCCTTCGCGATTTGGATTTTCGCCGATATGCGACAAAAGCTGACGAACCGCCTCTTCAACCTTGGCGGTTTTGTCACGCGAGCGAACCTCGGCGAGGCTGCGAACGGACGAGTTTATCGGGGGTTTTCTTTGCGCCATCGATCGAACTCCAGCGATAATTCGATTGCGAGCGAAGGTCCGCCGCCGCTCATGACGTTGAATCCGGCAACTTCACGAGACAGCGTTTTCATCAGTGAGAGATTATCTTCGATCGAGAGACTGCGCACCTCGTCTTCGCTGCGTCCGGTGTACCTGTCCAGATGATGTCCGACGCCGTGAAGATCGATGACGCGTTCCTGCATGTAGCGCGCCATCGCCGCGCGCTTGACGGGCAGGATTCCCAGGACGGTCTTCAGTCCGTATGCGTTCGCCTGCGCGATAAAGCGCCGCGCCGCAACCGGCTCGAATACCGGTTGCGTCACGATGAACTGCGCACCGGCTTCGGCTTTGCGCCGCAGCAGATCGAATTCGCGATCGATCTTGATCCGGTTCGGATTTCCCACCGCTCCCGCGACGATATTGGGGATCGTCTTAAGAGTGGCCTTGCCTTCGCCCGTATCGCCGCGATTGAGCGCCGCGATGAGGTCGAGCAGGCCGATCGCGTCAACGTCGCGAACCATCCGCGCACCCGACGGATCGTTTTCGGGAAGTTTGTCGCCGGTCAGCGCCACGACCGCATCGATCCCGAGCGCTGCCGCTCCCAGCAGATCGGACTTGAGCGCGAATCGGTTGCGATCGCGGCATGAGAAGTTGAGTGCAACCGGAATTCCAAGCCGGGACTTGATTATCGAGCCGAAGACCAACCCCGACATCTTGACGCGACCGAGCGAGTTGTCCGTGAGATTTATCGCATCGACCCGCCCGACCAGTGCGGTCAAGCGACGCAGCAGAAGTTCCGGATTGATTCCGCGCGGAGGCGCAACCTCGATCCACAGCGCCGGGCCGCCCGAACCCGCGAGCCGCTCAAGAAGCACGGCCAACGCAAGCGCCCCGATGGGCGCTGAAAATACGAGTGATAGCAAAAAAAATCATCGGCGGATACGAACCGGCCGGCCGGGCGCTCAAGCCTGGCGCCGTTCGTTCGCTTTGACCTTCTGATATTTGCGGTAATCGTACCCGGTCGCCATCGCCATCAGCAGCGGTTCCATCCCGCCCTCGCGCTCGCGCCGCAGCACGCGCAAACGGTCGAAAAACTCGCGGAAATCCTTGTCGACGCGCGCCGCGCCATCATTCGGATGCAGAAAGAAATCCTGAAGGCGGGTAACCGTGAACCGCAACGACGAGTAGCGAAGCTCGTTGGGAAACGCGTCCCATTCCGCCAGCGAAAGCGTGCGCACGGATTCGTAACCCTGCAGCAACCATCGGAATCGATCCAGCGAGTACGAATCTTTCACGAAGCAAAGCGCATTCACCGCGGTCGCGATATCGAAAATGAACTTGCCGCGGCACGCAGCATCGAAATCGAGCACCGCAACAAGCTTCTCGCCGCGGAACAAAACGTTGTCGGCGAACAGATCGCCGTGAATCACGCCCTTGGGAAGCTTGCCTTCGAGATAACGGGTCAAATACTCGATCTCGTCATCGAGCGTGCGCAGAATCTTTCGGAAATAATTCGGGAGCCTGGCTCGAACGCTCAGATACAGATCGGCGATTCGCTCGAAGCTGAACCGATTGTCGATTCCCTTCTTGTAAGCCTTCCCGACTACGTGAAGCTCGCCCAGCGTGCGTCCGATCGATTCCAGTTGGGAGGCCTTGAGCTTGACAGGATTCAGCACCCGGCCTTCATGATAACGAAAGACCGAAACACATTTGTTGGCAAGCGAACGGTAGAGCCGGCCCGTCCGATCCTGCAACGGATGCGGACAGGGAAACGAATGCTTGCGCAGGAACGTCAGGAGGTCGAGCTCGCGCTTGAGCTCGTTTTCCCCTTTCACCTCTTCTACACGCAGCAGGAAGCGTCCTTTGGCGGCCTCGAGGACGTAGTTCGTGTTGATGGACCCCTCCGGGATGCCGGCGGCGCTCATGACACGCCCGAGCCCGTAGTCCTCCGCAAGTTCCTTGAGGAACGCTTTGTTCAACTCGGTATAAACTGCCATCAGAGGGGGTACTTCCCGATTACGCGGCAAGTCTAAGCTGGACTCGAAAACTCGTCAACTAGGGGTCCAAACCGAACGTTTAGGTGAGCCGCGAAGGGCGGCTCGCGCAAAAGCGCTGCGATTGAGTGAGTCCGGACTCTTCATTAGAAACATGACATGCCAAGTACAAACAAGAAGAAACCCGCACCCGCGAGCGCCAGGGGCGGCGCCTCCTCCGCGAAAAAATCGGACCTCGAGGGCCGCAAGGCGCCTGCTTTCACCCTTGCGGATACGGATGGCAATCCGGTGTCGCTCAGCGAGCTTATCGGGCGATCGAACCTCGTGCTTTACTTCTATCCCAGGGATATGACGCCGGGATGCACGACTGAGGCGTGCGATTTTCGCGACAGCCTCGCGTCGGTTCGCAAAGCCGGCGCTCAGATCGTCGGCGTCAGCGCAGACGGTGCGGCGTCACATCAAAAGTTTACGGAGAAGCACGGGCTGAATTTCCCGCTGCTCAGCGATATCGATAACAAGGTCGGCAAGCTCTACGGCGTTTACAAAAAGAAATCGCTCTACGGCCGTGAATTCATGGGAATCGAGCGGACGACCTTTCTGATCGATCGAACCGGAATCATCCGCAAGGTGTTCCCGAAGGTGAAGGTCGCGGGACACGCCGTCGAGGTTGTCGCAGCGCTGAAAGAGATTCGCTGAAGCGAACGCGGATTTAGAAATCGAACCCGGTTGCCGTGCTGTTGGAGGCGACCAGCGTCTCGCGCAGGAAATCCCGGACCGGGCCGCGCGCCCGCGATCCGAGATCATGCTGGCCGTTGACAACGTACGCGGTTTCGACGTGCGCGCCGCGACTTTTGAGCTCGTCCTCGAGGCGGATAGCCTGACGAATCGGGATTCTGCGATCGCGCGCGCCGTGAACTATCAGAACGCTGCAATCCACGCGCTTGGGCAAATTCTCGATTACGCTGCGCTCGCGCAGGACGCGCCGGCTCGGCCATACCTGATGGATCATCGTGAACTTGGTGCGCAGCGGAGCTTCAGGCCACAGGCGCACCATGTCGTATGCGCCCGATTGGAGAATCAAACTCCTGGGACGACGGTCGTAATCCATCAACAATCCCGCAGCGACTGCGCCGTCGGCGACGCCCCAGACCGCAAGTCGATCGGCGTCGATCTCAGGGCGTTGCGCCATCAAATCGAGCGCCCGACGCGCGGCGGCTACGGCCTGCGGCCCGACCAATCGGCCCGGACCAGAGGATTGCCCGTAACCCGGGATGCTGATGCATACGATGTGAATCCCGAGCGCCGCAGCAAGATCGCCCTGCGAATCGACACATCTACGCGCGTCACCCTCGCCTCCGTTGAGCACCAGCACGCCGGGAAGCCTGCCGGACTCCGGGCTGCGCACGAGATAGCCTTCAATCTGAAACTTGCTCGGGCCGACCGGGACCTCGAAGCTGAAGGGGATCGGTTTGATCGTTGCGGCACGGGGTCGCGCGGCGTCGCGCGAGCCGCATCCCGCCAGCGCTAACGAAAAAAGCGCTAGCGCAGCGGCGATTGCCCGAACTGCAAAAGGATTGCGCTGAATCGATTCGCAAAACGAGGCGTCAGCTGACGCAGCGGTCTCGCATGACTTGGCCATAGCCAACGAGAATGTACAGGTTTGGTAATAATATCGCAAAGCATCGTTAAATTTGCCTAATTTTCGCGACCATTCGCGCCGCATCGCGACCATTCGCTGCGTATACGATGTTGAATACGCCGCGTCATTCACAAATACTTGGGAATCTCGTGACTACAAATCCGTCATCATTGATCGACTTCGACAAAAACGGCGGCGTCGTCCCGGTCGTTACTGTCGACTGCCAAAGCGCCAAAGTCCTGATGGTCGCCTACATGAACAAGGCGGCGTTCGAAGAAACCGTTGCGACCGGCAGAGCGTGTTACTTCTCACGCTCGCGAAATCGCTTGTGGCGCAAGGGCGAGGAATCGGGGAATTTCCAGGTCGTCCACGAGATTCGTCTCGATTGCGACCAGGACACTATCGTCCTCGCCGTCGAGCAGCGTGGTGACGCCGCGGCGTGCCATGAGGGATATGAATCCTGTTTCTTCCGCGTCCTGCGCGACGGCAAATGGGAGGTCGCAGAACCGCGCAAAGTAGATCCCGCAAAATATGGTCCGGGCTACGGCCATCAGAAGAATCCATCGGCCTCGTAATCGGTGCGGGAGAGTAATCGCAAGTGGCCTCTGAAAACGTTCTCAAGTTCGGAATCCCCAAGGGCTCGCTCGAACAGACGACGATCGAGCTGTTGCGCAAGTCGGGATGGCGCATCTCTGTCGACGGGCGGTCGTATATCCCCAGCGTCGATGACGCCGCGCTCAGCCTGCGCATCATGCGTCCGCAGGAGATGCCTCGCTATATCGCCGACGGCGTGCTCGACGCCGGCATTACGGGCAGCGACTGGATCGTGGAAAACGACGTCGACCTGGTCGAGGTTGAAAAATTCGTCTACTCCAAGGTCTCGCTCAAGCCGACGCGATGGGTTCTCGTCGTTCCCGAAAGTTCGCCGATTCGTCGGATGGAGGATCTCGAGGGCAGGCGTATCGCAACCGAGATGGTCGCGTTCACGCGTCGCGTATTCGGTCAGCGCAAGATCAACGTCGATGTCGAGTTCTCCTGGGGCGCGACCGAGGCGAAAGCCGCCGACGGCCTCGTCGATGCAATCGTTGAAGTTACGGAGACGGGCTCGTCTCTACGCGCGAACAAGCTGCGAATTGTCGAGGAGTTGCTCACGTCGAGCCCGGTGCTGGTAGCCAATCGCGACGCATGGGCAGATTCCTGGCGGCAATCGAAGATTCGCCAGATCGGGGTCCTCATGCGCGCGGCGCTCGACGCGGAAAATCGCGTGGGCCTCAAGCTGAACGTCGCGAAAAAAAACCTCGAGAAGGTGATCGCCGTTCTGCCCTCGATCACGGCGCCGACGATTTCGCAGCTTTATCCGTCAGCCGCCCTCAAGGGCGAGCAATGGGTCGCCGTGGAAACGGTGATCTCCGAGCAAATGGTGCGCGAGCTTTTCCCGCGCCTGCTCGACGCCGGCGCGATCGGCCTGGTCGAATATCCGCTGAACAAGATCATCTAGCGCGCTCCGTGCTATACGGGCGGGGGAGGAATCTTCGCCATGGCAAGTCCCACCCTACGCACCGAAACACGAAACGGCGTGCGCCGGATAATCCTGTGCCGCGCTGCTGAATACAACACCATCACGCCGCAATTGCGCGACGAACTGGCGGCGGCAATCGACGCCGCGGACGCCGACCACGATGCGCGTGTGATCCTGCTGAGCGCCGAGGGCCCCGCATTCTGCGCGGGTTACGGACTCGATTGGTCCACGCGCGCGCAGGCCGAGGAATCGGCGGAAAGACGCGCGCGCGTCTGGGATTCGATCGGCGATTTGCGCATGATCTCGCAATTCGTCGCCGTCTACATGAAGCTCTGGTATGCGAGCAAACCCACGATCGCAGCAGTTCAAGGATGGTGTATCGGGGGCGGCACCGACATGGTGCTGTGCGCGGACATGATCGTTGCCGGCGAATCGGCGTCGTTCGGATATCCGCCCTCGCGCGTATGGGGAACGCCGACCACCTCGATGTGGGTATACAGAATGGGTCTGGAACGCGCGAAGCGATACCTGCTCACGGGCGATGAGATCACGGCGCCCGAAGCGGCTCGGATGGGACTGATCCTCGAAGTCGTTGCCGACGACAAGCTCGAAGATCACGCGGTTGCGCTGGCCGAACGGACGGCGCCGGTACCGCTGAATCAGCTTCAAATGCTCAAGCTTCTCTGCAACCACACCGCGGAAAACATGGGTTTCGCGACTTCGCGACTCGTCGGATCGCTGTTTGATGGAATCGCGCGCCATACGCAGGAGGGACTGGAGTTTGTCGCACGCGCGCGCGAAGCGGGTTTCCGGCAGGCTGTGCGCGAACGCGACGAACCGTTCGCCGATTACGGATCCGGGCCGAAATCGCGCGGCCGCAAAAACAAAGGGTAAAAAAGGGCGGAACCGCAGTTCGAAGAGCAGTCTGCGTAACAAATCCGAGGCGTTTCGAGGTTTGCGCCAGGGGCGACTCTGCCACCGAGACGCACTGCCGAGCATTTTCGATAACTTTCGCGTGCTATTGGTGCATTCGAGCAGTTTCATCGTCCGATTGGCAGATTGTCACCATCGCTGTTGTTGAGAAAATCTTTTGCCCTAATGCCGTTTTCCCTTGTCTTTTTCTCAAGAATATGGGACTTACGAGCGGCGAAGAATCAGAACCATAGCGGGCGCGGACTTTCGTTCGCACTTGGCCCCCGGGTTGTTCGCACGTCGACGTTTCAAGGTGGAGGAATTTATCTATGGTTAGGTCACGCGTCCTCAGTCTTGTCGCGGGGCTTTTCCTCGTTGCGACGGCGGGTGTTCAGTCGAGTGCGTTCGCGCAGACCGACATCGCGCAAACCAATTACTACGATACGAGTTCCAGTGTCTCGTCCAGCGCCGCCGGATGGGGTGGTCCCGGCTTTTCAGGCGGCCAGGGAGACAATGTGTTGCGTATCGTCAATCCGACTTCGGCGGCAACTTCGCCCGCCCCCGGATGGCTATGCGCGATGATCTACGTGTACGACGACATCGAAGAGCTCGAGGCCTGCTGCGGGTGTCCGGTATCGGCGGACCAGGTGTTCTCGCTTTCCGTCCAACGCGGAATTACCAACAACTTCGCGACGAATACGAAGAAGAACAGCCAGGGAGCGATCGAGATTCTCTCCTCGAACCCGAACTATCAACTGGCGCCTACGAACCCCAACGGATTTCCACTGCCCGGTGTTTTCCCGGTTCCGGGCAACGTTTTTGATTGGGCTTGCAACCCGGGAGCGCCGTTGGCGCTGACGCCAACTCTGCGTTCGTCGATGAGCCATCCGGAAATCAATGCACCCACGATTCCCGGCGCTTTCATTGCGGGCACCTCGGTCGAAGAGTTCACCACCTACGTACCCGACCCGACCGAACTGTCGAACATGGTCAACGACTGCAATATCGTGCAGGTGAACTTCAGCGGATCTGGCGCCTGCAACTGCTATCCACCGACGCCGACTCCCACTCCGACGCCGACATTGACGCCAACTCCGACCGTCACTCGGACGCCGACCCCGACGGCGACACCTACGCCGACGGTTTCCGCGACGGCAACCGCGACACCGACGCCCACGCCGATAGTGCCGACCCCGACTCCGACCCCGCATCCCGCGTTCTTCAGCGGAGAGGTGTCGGTCGGCGGCGGGTACTACTATCTTGTTTTCCCGGATGGGACTCCGTTCGGTTACTACACCTACCAGTACTTCCCGGACCTCTACCACGTCGATTTGGGCTTCGAGCAGTTCGTCGACGCCAACGACTCGGCTCACGGAGCCTACTTATACGACTACATCCTCGGGCAATGGTTCTACACCAGCCCGGCCGATTTCCCGTTCATGTACAACTACACGGCGAATGCTTGGTACTATTACTTCCCAAATGCGAGCCTACCTGGGCATTACACAACAAATCCGCGCGTGTTTTACAACGAGACCACCGGCAAGTACATCTTCAGCTGACCGATTGAGGAACAGCTAAGAAAAACACGGGCTGGAAGGCGTATCACCTTCCAGCCCTTTTCTTTTCGAAAATTGCCCGCTTTTCAGCGCCGCCGAGTATGACTATCTCTGCGGATCTCGCTGCGGTTCACCGCCGGAACTTCGCCGAATCGCGTCGATTCCCGGAATACCCCGAGGCGTCTCGTCGTCGAAGAGCACGGAGATTACTCCGTATAGGGTCACCATCGCCCAGAAAGCCCCTGACAGCATAGGCGGCCACGTAACTCCGACGGCCAGGGTCAGCAATGCCGCGGCGACCCCAGAAACGATTTCGATCGGATCCATTCGTCGTCCAAATCATTCACCGGTCCAGTTCGGTTTGCGCTTTTCCGAAAACGCCAGCGGCCCTTCGATCGCGTCTTTCGAGCGGAACAGCTTTGACTGGAGGTCGTAGGACTTTCCGATCGCATCCGCGACCGGGATGCCGAGTCCCGTCATCGACGCATGCTTGGTCGCCTGAATCGACAGTGGCGAGCACTCCATGATTTCGTTTGCCCATCGCTCCGACGTCGCCATCAGATCCTTCAGCGGCGCCACCTCGTTAACTATACCGTACGCGAGAGCCTGCTGCGCGGTGATATGCTTGCCGGTCAGCATCATTCCCATCGCGATCTTCAGCGGAATCTGCCTCGGCAGGCGATGAACGCCCCCCGCGGCAGCCATCAAACCGACGCGCGGCTCGGGAAGGCCGAATCGCGCGTGATCGGCCGCGATCAGGATGTCGCAGCAAAGCGCGATTTCGAAGCCGCCGCCAAGCGCGAATCCGTTAACCGCTCCGATGATCGGCTTGAAGATGTCGTAGCGCGCGGTGATACCGGCGAAGCCGCCCTTCATGGCCGGGAAGGCCTCGCCACGATGCTCCGCGGTCCAGCGCAAATCGTTGCCGGCGGAAAATGCCTTGTCGCCCGCCCCGGTGACGATGGCAACCCACATCGTCTTGTCGGCAATAAAATCGTCCCACACCTGATCCATCTCCGCATGACACGGAGGATGAAGCGCGTTCATCCGCTCGGGACGGTTAAACGTGATGTAGGCGATATGCCCGCGTTTTTCGTATTTGACGAATTTCAGTTCCATTTCCCATCTCCCTCAGGATTTTGGTTCATCGATCAATTCAAAAAAGGCATCGATGCTGTTCATGAGTTGTCGGCGAATTTGCGCCCGGGTTCCTTCTATCAAATGCATCGAGACTTGGCGTGTGTTGCCGTCGATCGTTGAGACGCGCGCGTCGTCAACGCCACTGACGGCCCCCTCTTCAAACCATCGCATTCCGTATACGAGGGTTCCACGCTGCGATCCGCCCTTGACCAGTTTGAGCTTGCGGGTCATCCGCCGCCTCCGTCGCGTTCGCGACCCATGCTCTATAGCACAGCCGCCGGTATTGTCATTTGGAAACGGACCTCGTTGACTTCAGCCGGTCCGATCAAAACAATCGAATACTCGATGCGATATTTCGTCAAATACGTTGGTGCATGGGCGCTGGCGGGGGTCCTGTCGGGATGCGGTCTGCTCTATCAGGGCCACTCGGGGTATCGCGCCCAACGCATGGAAGAGCAGGTCGCGCCAGGGGAGTCTATGCGCGAAGTGCACGATCAATTCGGGGAGCCGGACATTCGCGCTTATCCCGATCAGACGACCGAAATCTGGAGTTATGCGAAAAGCTCCAACCAAAACGACGTAACCGCGAAGCTCCTGTACACCGCGGCACGCGCCGGGGATGCGGGGACATTTGTGGATGTAAAATTCGTCGACGGTAAAGTCGTCAGCGTAAACGAGGCGAACCATACGATGCCGACGAAGCTCGGATCGGGGTTCAGTGCCGGATTGGGAAGCCCGTCAGTTGGGCATTCAGGGGGAATCGGACCAACGTCACACTATTAGGCGCAAACTGCCGCTGCTGGCGAAAATAGGCGTGCTTAATGTAGCGTAAAATCGCTTCGTTTGGCTCAATTGTGGTATTTTGTAAAGCCTGTGGCTTTTATTACCTCGTGATGCGATCATAGTTCCGGAGTTTAATGGCGACCGCCCGCAAGAGTTTTGAATCGCTGCTTTTAGACCGTTCCTGGGTCTCTCAGCAGGACCTTGATCGTGCCCGACAGCGCAAGAAACCCGGTCAGGAAATAACCGACGTCCTCGTCGAGATGGGGGCTCTTGAGCCCCAGCGCTTCGCCCGGGCGTTGGCCCAGGAATATGGACTGAACTTTCAGCCCAACGTGGACGATCATGCGATCGAGTCGTCGCTGCTCGGCAAAGTACCGATAAATTACGCGAAGAAAAATCGCCTTCTTCCGCTGCAGATGGAGAATGGGGCGCTCAGGGTCGCAATTGCCGATCCGGCCAATTACGAACCGCTGGACGATCTGCACGTCCTGTTCGGCGCCGCGATAAATCCCGTCGTCGTACCGGCGCAGGCTATCGAAGACGCGATCAATCGCGCCTACGATCAGGCGACTACCACAACCGCCGCCGATTTGATGATCGATCTCGAAGAGGAAGGCCTCGACGCCGTTGCCAACGAGATCGCGCATGAAACGCGCGACCTTTTGGAATCCGATGATGCGGCCCCGATTATCAAGCTCGTCAACGGAATTCTTTCGCAGGCGGTTAAGGACAGGGCCAGCGATATCCACGTCGAGTGTTTCGAGAACGACCTCGTCGTACGCTTCCGCGTCGACGGTATGCTCTACGACGTCCTCTCGCCGCCCAAGAAGATTCAGGCCGCGATCACCTCGCGCATCAAGGTCATGTCCGGGCTGAATATCGCGGAAAAACGTCTCCCGCAGGACGGTCGGATACGGGTGCGAATCGCCGGACGCGATATCGATATCCGCGTATCGACGATTCCGACCGCATTTGGCGAGCGTATCGTCATGCGTCTGCTCGATCGCGCGCAGGCGCTCGTCGATATCGATCTCGACCGACTGGGGTTCTCAGGCGACAACTTGCAACGGATCGACCGGCTTATCCGGCAGAGTCACGGAATTATTCTGGCGACCGGGCCTACCGGTTCGGGAAAAACTACTACGCTCTACGCCTGCCTGGGACGCATCAATTCGCCGGAGAAAAACATCATCACGGTCGAAGACCCGATCGAATATCAGCTCAAAGGCGTCGGTCAGATGCAGGTGAATCACAAGATCGATCTGACGTTCGCCAGCGCCTTGCGATCGATTCTTCGCCAGGACCCTGATGTCATCATGGTCGGCGAAATCCGCGATATGGAAACTGCGGAGATCGCAATTCAAGCCGCGCTTACGGGTCATCTGGTCTTTTCGACCATCCATACCAACGATTCGTTCGGCGCCCTGACCCGTCTGGTAGACATGGGAATCGAGCCGTTTCTGGTTTCCTCCTCGATTCTCGCGGTCCTCGCTCAACGCCTGGTGCGCCGACTGTGCCCCGAATGCCGGGAGCGATATCTACCCGGCCCGCAGGAACTTGTGCGCATCGGGATCACCGGCGACGGTGCAGGGCTCAAGATTTATCGGGCCAAAGGATGTCGCTCGTGCCGCAACACCGGTTATCGCGGCCGAATGGCCATCCAGGAATTGATGATCATGGACGACGATATTCGCGCGCTGGTGATGAAGAACGCCGACGCCGCGACTATCCGCCGTTCGTGCATGAGCAAAGGAATGAAGCTCCTGCGTCAGGACGGAACAGATCGTGTGCTCGCAGGCGAAACGACGATCGAAGAGCTTCTGCGCGTAACGCAGGAAGATATTATCTGACCGGAAAATCGGTAGTTCGCTAGCCCATGCCCGTCTTTGCCTATCGAGGTTTGGCTTCCGATGGCCGCGCTGTAGCCGGCGTCGTCGACGCGGACAGCGCCCGCACTGCCCGCGCCAAATTGCGCGCGCAATCAATCTTCCCGACCGATATCAATGAGGAGTTGGCCTCGTCCGGCCGTTCCCTGCGCGACCTGCTTCCAAGCTTCGCATCGGGACGGACCAAGATGTCCTCGGGCGAGCTGTCCTTATTGACGCGCCAGCTCAGCGCCCTGCTGGGCGCAGGCGTTCAACTGGTTGATGCCATCGGGACACTCAGCGATCAATCCGCCCGCCCGGGCGTAAAGAAGATGCTCTCGCAGGTTCGCGAGCGCGTCCGCGAAGGTTCGTCGCTCGCCGATGCTTTGTCGGCGCATCGCGAAGTCTTTTCGGATCTCTATATCGGGATGGTTCGCGCCGGAGAGGCGGCGGCTGCGCTCGAGCAGGTCCTGGATCGACTCGCCGAGTACAGCGAGCGTCAGGCGGAATTCGTCGCCAAGGTCCGCGGCGCCCTCACCTATCCGATAATCATGATGTGCGTCGGCGCGGCGATAACGGGTTTTCTCGTAACTTACGTCGTTCCGCAGGTCGCGACGATCTTCAAGGAAAGCCGCGTCGCCCTGCCGACGGCAACGAGAATTCTGATCGCCATTTCCGAATTCATCATCGGTTGGTGGATGTTCCTCCTGATCGGGACGTTTGGTCTCATCGGCGCAATCTGGTTCGGGCTTTCGACCCCGCGCGGGCGGCGCATATACGACGAAACGATCCTGCGCGTTCCTTACCTCGGAACTACGATAACGCGCATCATATGCGCCCGCTTCGCACGGACGCTTGGGACTCTGCTCGCCAGCGGCGTGCAGCTTTTGCCCGCCCTCGACGCCGTCAAAGGCGTCGTCACCAACGTTGTCCTTCGCGACGCGGTCAATCAGAGCCGTGACAGCATCCGAGAGGGTCACGGGATGGGCCAGACCCTCGGGCAGAGCGGCCTGTTTCCGCCCCTGCTGGTCGAGATGGTCAAGGTGGGCGAGCGCTCGGGCGAGCTTGAGCCGATGCTCGATCGCGTCGCCGACAACTACGAACATGAGGTTGCGAATTCGCTGTCGCAGATGACGACCATTTTGGAGCCGGTGATGACGCTGACGATGGCCGGGGTTATCGTCTTCATGATGCTCGCCGTGCTGATGCCGATATTCCAGCTCAACCAGTTGATGCAATGAGGGGGTTCTGTGCGAACCCGGAAAAATATGAGACGACGCTTCAATCAGGACGGCTTCACGCTCATCGAAATCATGGTCGTTATCCTGATTCTCGGTCTGCTCGCGACAATTGTTGTGCAGAGCCTTCGGGGAGCGACGGACAAGGCCAAGCGCACCAAAGCCCAGGCCGACATTTCCGAATTCAAAACCGCTCTCGACCGTTACTATCTGGACAACGGCTTCTATCCCACTACCGACCAGGGGCTTTCCGCGCTCGTCAGCGCACCATCAAGCGGACGCGTACCGGCCAACTATGAAACGGGAGGCTATATCCAGCGTATTCCGTCCGATCCGTGGGGTAACCCTTACGTCTACCAGAGCGACGGCAACAGCTACATCCTGAAATCGTATGGAGCCGACGGCGTCGAGGGCGGCGAGGGCAAAAACGCCGACATCGACGGTAGCCAGCAGTGACCGCGCCCTAATGCCGGTCGCTGCGAGGTCCGTATGTTGAGGGTCCTCACTTCTTCGCGATCCAATCGCTCGCGTCCTCGCGTCGTAAATACCACGGGAATGAGCGCAGCCCCCGGCTTCACGCTGCTCGAGCTGATGATCGTGATCTTCATGATGGCGCTGGTGATGAAGGTCGCGATGCCATATTTCGGCGGATATCGGAGCGCGGAGTTGCGCAGCCAGACCCGCCGTCTAGCAGGTCGCGCCACCTATCTCTATGACATGGCGACAGCGCAGCGCCTGGTGCTGCAACTTGTCTTTGACATCGATGCGAATGCGTACCGCGTGATGGTCGCGGACCCGTACGCACCCCAGCCCAAGTTCCTTCCGTCGCATTCGCCGGGCACTCTGCCGGTGGCGCTGCCGGCCGACGTGCGCATCCGCGACGTAACCGTTGAGGGAATGGGAACCTGGTCGGGCGGCAGAATCGCCTGCCAGTTCTATCCACAGGGCTACGTCGATGCGACAGTGATTCACCTTGTCGATAGCGTGGGCGAAATCATGACGCTGGGCATCAACCCGCTGACCGGACGCGTGATGATCGGCAATGGTGATCTGACGCTCGAGCAGTTGATGAACCAATGAATCCACGGCGCTCGAAATCAACCGCGGCGGTCTTGAAACGCCGTACCGCCGCTGCCGGCGGATTCACGCTTATCGAGGTGATGGTGGCGCTCGGGATTATCGGCATCGCGATGGTCGCGCTGCTTGCGCTGCATCATCAGAACATGCAGAGCGTGATCGCAGCGCAGGATTTGAATCGCGCCGCGATGCTCGCGCAGACGCTGATGACCGATGCGGAGATGCAGCGCTTTCCCGATCTCGGAACCACGCGCGGCGACTTCGAGCGTTACTTTCCGGGACTGTATTCGAACTTTCGCTGGCAGCGCGTCGTGGAAGAATCCGCCATGTTCACCGACGTGCGCAAGGTGATCGTCACCGTGTTTTACGGACGGCGTCTAAAGCGAACCTTCTCGCTTACCGAGTATATGCACAACCCGCAGCCTGCGTTGATGTTTGCACCCGGCCAGAACGGATTGCAGACGCAGCCGTCGACGGCGCTGCCAAGATGATTCGTCGGCGCGAAAATCGCTCGGAGCGCGGTTTCACGATGCTCGAGATGATCCTTGCGCTGGGCATCATGGCGCTGATCCTTGCGATGGTCGCGAGTTCGTTCAACGTCGTCGCCCACAGCAAGGTTGATGCTGAACAACGGTTGGATGTCGATCGCCAGGGGCGCGCCCTGCTCTGGCAGCTGACCAACGAGCTTCGCGGCGCGGTTCTGACGCCGCTCGCGCCGAGCAACACTCTGCTGATCGGCGCCGCGCATGTCGGAATGAACATGCCGCTGGATTCGATCACCGTTTCCACCCTCAGCGCCGGACACCATCGCAGCGTCACCGGTTTTGGCGCCGAAGAGATCGTGACCTACACTGCCGAGCCGAACCGCAAACATCGGGGGACCTTCGTCCTGACGCGCTCGCAATCCAGCGCACTCCAGCGCGGCGTCGGCGGACAAAGCCCGCGCGCGATGGTCGTCGCAGACAATGTCGTCGCACTCAGGATTCGCTATTTCAACGGCGTGCAGTGGCGCGAAAACTGGGATTCGACGCAAATTGCAGCCAACATCGCTCTGCCGCTCGCCGTCTCGATCACCTTGGAGCTGGCGGCGCTCAACGGCAGAACGATGGTGTACTCGACGCAGGTCGAGCTGCCCATGGCGATCGGACTATGGTGAAGCGACGGCTTAAAAGGGAACAGGGCGTAGCGCTGCTGGCCGCCTTGCTGGCGATCGCGCTTATGACGCTGGTGGTCGTCGATTTCATGACCAGCAGCGCGCTCGGATACATGTCGGCCGCCAATCAGGCCAACGACATCAAGGCCACTTATCTGGCTCGCTCCGCGATAGGAGTCGGACTGGGACTGCTCGAGCAGGACAGCGCCGCCAAGGCGAATGCCCAGGAACCTTGCGACTCGCTGTTCGATATCTGGGCGATGCCGTTCCCGCCGATGGGCGTGGACGGCGGGATAGTGTCGCTCTCGATAGTCGACGAAGCGCGCAAAATCCCAATCAACCAGATCATAGACCGTGGCGGAAACATCAACGCGCAGCGCGCCCAGCAACTCGGCAACCTGATAAATGTCCTCGGGATGCCTCCGGAACTGGTGCCTGCGATTCTCGACTGGCTCGATCCCGATGATGACACCCTGCCGGGCGGAGCTGAATCCGACTATTACATGCATCTGATCCCGCCCTACGCGACACGCAATGGCCCGATGCCGACGATCGGCGACCTGCGTCTGGTGCGAGGCGTCAACGACATGATTTTCGCCAAGCTGAGTCAGTATCTGACTGTCGCGCCGGAAACCCGGGTCAACATCAACACGGCGGCGCCGGAAGTTATCGCCAGCATCGACCCCGGTCTGATGGAAAATCCCAAGATCGTGGGCGAAATCCTGGCGATGCGCTCCCAGCACCCCTTCAACAACGTCACCGACATCGGTAATCTTCCGGGACTTGGGAACGAGCAAAATACGCTGATGCAGAACTTAACCACGCGCAGCACTTACTTTACTATTAGCGGGATGGGAACATTTGCCGGCGCCCGGAGAGCGGTTTACGGCACTTTCCGCCGCAACCCCAATGGTACCGCTATCCTGGGCGGTTGGAAGGAAGAGTAGAGTTCGGACGATGCCCCGCGTCCTCGCAATCGATATGCCCGATGACTGCGTTCGCGCCGCCCTTGCCGAACGCACTTGGGACTCATTGCATCTCGAGCAGGTCTTCGAGGAGCCACGCGAGCATAATGAACAGGACTTAAGCGGCGCTCTGAAGCGCGTAATCCAACGGACAGGCGCCCCCGACATCGTCGTATCGGCTCTGCCGTCGGAGTTCGTCGTCAAGCGCCTGCTCGAATTGCCTTTCAAGGACCTTCGCAAGCTCTCGCAGGTTGTCCCGTTCGCTTTGGAGGAACATCTGCCGTTCCCGGTCGACGATGCGATCGTCGCATTCTCACGCGTGGGACACGACGGCGACAACACGCTGGTGATGGCGGCGCTCGCGCGCCAACCCGACGTGAAGCGTCATCTCGACCTGCTCGCGAAAGCTGAGATCGACCCTAAAACGGTCACGCTCGCGGAACTCGCCGTCGCGGCGATGCTCTCGCGATCGGAAACCGCTCCGGGCGCGCACTTGGTGCTCGACATCGAGGAAGGATCGACCTCGATGGTCCTCATGGATTCGCAGGGGACGCCGCGAGCGATGCGCAGCGTCAACGCCGGGGTTTCCGCGACTTCAAACGGCGCAGCGTCCGCGCATACGGCCTCGATCATAACGGCCATCCGTCAGACGCTTCTCGCCCACACCAGCGATTCGAAGCCCGACATTGTGCTCTCCGGCTCAGGAGCCGCCGTACCCCGGCTCAAGACCGAGATGGCCGAGACGTTCGAGGTTCCGGTTCGCGACGCGACTGAGTTCGATTTCTCGTTTCTGCTCGACGGCCAAAAGCCGGACATGCGGCGCTTCGCCGGATGTGTCGCGATGCTGCTCGGCGAATTGCCCTCGAAGCCGGCGGAGATGCTCAACTTCCGCCAGGGGACGTTCGCGTTCGCAGGCGCTTCGGGACACGATTTTTCGGAATTCCGCACGACGTTTCGAATCGGCGCGGCGATGGTGGGCCTTGCAGCAATGGCGCTGTCTCTCAATATCGGGACCAGTCTTTATCGATTGCACAAGCTCAATGCCGAGATGTCCGCGATCGCAGCGCCCGCTCTCGGACACCATACGTCATCGGACCCGGTCGGCGCGCTGCAGTCGGGAATTGCAAAGATCGAAAAACGCCTGACCCTCATCGGTGCGGGCACCAGCGCATATTCGGCGCTCGACGCGCTCGCCGCTCTTTCGCGAGACATTCCCAAGCGCTTCCCCGTCGAGATGGACGAAGTCGATATCGACGCTTCGGGCGTCAAAATGAACGGTCAGGCTGATTCTTTCGCCACCGTCGATCAGGTCAAGAAAACGCTCGGCGACGATCTGTATTTCGGAGCAGTCGAAGTCACCAATTCGAAGGCCGC
>Ga0335069_10001113_pt1 | contig 43266 bp, 45 predicted proteins | sample Lox_Sample_11_FD_206714 | JGI IMG/M metagenome (GOLD analysis project Ga0335069, IMG submission 206714) | Soil microbial communities from Loxahatchee National Wildlife Refuge, Florida, United States - Lox_Sample_1.1 | ecosystem: Environmental > Terrestrial > Soil > Wetlands | place: USA...
CGCGTTATCTTATTCTTGCGACATAAGGGGGCCTTCGGAAATATCCGGCCAAGTCCCTTTGTTTGCAATTACGGCAGCTAAACAATCCTGTTTGCAATCGTTTAGATTTGGCCGAAAGAGTTTTCGAGCAGTTTGTCGAACCTGCGGTACGTGGAGCGGGGCTAACCAACCAGTAAACATGGATGGCGCACACGAAAACAACGCAATCCAGCTAACTGGAATGGAATGAGGAACCTACCCTTAACCCGTTTGTTATCTCATCTTTGCCGAAAAGTCCGTGCGTAAGTCGTTGATTCTGCCACCCCGCCCGGGGGCCTACCCCTACCTGACAGAGTTAACTCATCGAATAACACTTATCCCGGAGGCCACGCCATCTTCCGCCCCCCGATCAGGTGCAGGTGCAAGTGGAACACCGACTGCCCCGAGTCCGGACCGACGTTGTACACCGTCCGATAGCCCTGCTCGATCCCGCGCTCGCGCCCCAGTTTGGCCGCGATCAGGTGCGAGTAGCCGATGATCTCGGCGTCCTCCGGTTTCGCCTCGTCGAGCCCGACAATGTGCTTCTTCGGGATGATCAGGATGTGCGTCGGCGCTTGCGGGTTGATGTCCTGAAAGGCAAACACCTTGTCGTCTTCATAGACCTTCTTCGACGGAATCTCCCCGCGAATGATGCGGCAGAACAGGCAATCGGACATAGCGCACCATTCTAGCTGGGAAACTCCGCCTCAGCTAAGTTTGACCAGACACCCTGGCTTCGCTAGAATAGAGTTTTGCTCAGGCAAAATTATTGTTTCTAGAGGAACTTAGCACAACATGGCAAATCACTTTTCGGCCCTGAAGCGGGCCCGCCAGACGGAACGGAAAACGGCCGTCAATCGCAATAACAAGAGCCGTCTGCGCACGGCTGTTCGCCGCTTCCGTGAAGCGCTCGCCTCCGGCGATAAGGCCAACGCCACTAACGTCTATCGCGAGACTGTTTCCGCGCTCGACAAGTCGGTGCAGAAGGGCGTTATCCACAAGAACACCGCGTCGCGGTACAAGAGCCGCCTCAGCGCGCGCCTGGAAGCGATCTCCGCGAAGTAGTTCCGGCTTAGAATTGAATTCAGGTCTGTGAACGGCAGGCTTTCGAGTCTGCCGTTTTCGTTTGTCCAGAGAATCTCGATGCCCGCTCCCGACAGCACGCAGGAAGAAGTTCGCGCCAGTGTCTTGCGGTACATCCGCATGTACGAGGAAGGCCAGTTGACGCTCGGCGACCTCGCCGCCGAACTCTCGGTGTACGCGCCCGCCTACAACGAAGCGATGGGAGGAGTTTCGGATCACTGGGCTACGCTGCTGAACGCCGCATTCGATCAGCATCGCCAACCAGGCAGCGATTTCGGAGAACTGGAGCAGGCTCTCACCGAGTTTCGCCGCACCGAAGCCGCCTGGTAGCTACTTCTTAATTCCCAGTTCGTGCGCTTTTTGGAATTCCTCTTCCAGGTCGCGCGTGCGCAGGCTTTCGCGGATGTGCGCCAGCTTTTGTTCGAGTTTGAGCAATGCGTCCTGAATGTTCCCGGAGTTGGTGAGCGCGATGTCGCGCCACATCGAGTACGGACTGCGCGCGATGCGGGTCATCTCGCGAAGCGCGCGCCCACCGATGGCTCCTGCCTGCGGATCGTCGCCGAGTTCCTCCACCAGCATCGACGCGAAAGCCGTCGACATCATCTGCGGCAGATGACTCACCAGGGAACACACGCGATCGTGTTCCGCCGGATCGAACGTCAGCACGCGCGCACCGAACTTGCTCAGCAGATCTGTGAATCCTGCGAGCTTCGGCTTGGCAATGTCCTGCCCGGGAAATGGCGTCAGCAGCCACACCGCATCGCGGAACAGGTCGGCATCGGCGTACTCGACGCCGCTGTTCTCCTTACCCGCCATCGGATGCCCGGGAAGAAAACGGTTGTTTACATTCAGCCCGAACACGTCGCGGGCGCGCGCCATGATCTCCATCTTGGTGCTGCCGACATCGGTAATCAGGGCTTCAGCGGCGACAAGCGGTCCGATGCGTTCGATCAGGTCGATGATCGAACCAACGGGAGTGGCGAGCACGACCAAGTCGCTTCCCTTCACCGCCTCTTCTGGGCTGGTAACGCCGCGATCGATGGCGCCGAAGTCGCGTGCTTTGTTGAGCACCGCCTCGCGGTCACAGCCGACAATCTTGCCAGTGAATCCGGCACGGCGAGCGGCCAAGGCGAAGGATCCGCCGATCAAGCCCGTACCGACGATGGTGATTTGCGTAAAGGTCACGTTAGTCAAACCGCAGGTCCCCTGGCGTTAGGCAGCCGAGCGTGACAATAATTTATTCGACGGAGTCGTCTTCGGCTACGATTTCCACCTTCTGGATATTGCGCATGATCTCGATAATGCGCTCGAAGATCAGGTGCAGATCGGTATCAGCCAGCGGTCCGCGATTCGAGCGCGAGATATTGCGCAGGACTTCGCGTTCGCGGTTGACTTCGCGAATCGGCATATCGAGGTTGCGCTTCATGCGGCCGATCTCGCGGGCGGCGGTTGCGCGCTGGTTCAGCAGGTCCACAATTTGCGGATCGATTTCGTCGATGCGTTTACGCCAGTCAATGATTTCCATGTTTTCGGTTATCGGTAGTCGGTTTTCGGTTTACGTCGTTGTGCTTCGAACTGATTGCCGCGATCCCGACAGCAAAACAGAAATGAAATCGTACACGGCTTGCGGCGCATTGCGACCGGATTTTTCGATCACCTGCACAATTCCGCTGCCGACCACCGCGGCGTCGGCAAACGAAGTGACCTCAGAGAGCTGCTGCGCGTTCGAGATGCCGAATCCGACCGCGACCGGAAGCGTGGTGAACTGCTTGATCCGCTTTACGAGTCCGCTGGCATCGGCCGCAACTTCCTGTCGCGTTCCGGTTACGCCGGTTCGCGAGACAGCGTAGACGAATCCGCGGGAGACGTCGCAGATGCTTTTCAGCCGCTCATCGGGGCTGGTTGGTGCAGCCAGAAAGACCGTGTCGAGGTTCGCCGCTCGCATGATCGACAGGTATTCGCCAGCTTCTTCGACCGGCAGATCAAGGGCAAGAACGCCGTCTACTCCGGCATCTTTGGCTTCCTTTGCGAACTTCTCCAGCCCCATGCGGACCAGCGGATTGAGGTAAGAGAAAATCAGCAATCCGGCTCGCGATTCCTGCTTACGAATTTCGCGCACGAGTTCGAGAACTTGCGGCAATGAAGTTCCTTGCTTCAGGGCACGTTCGCTGGCGCGCTGAATTACCGGACCGTCGGCGACCGGATCGGAGAACGGAACGCCCAGTTCGATAACGTCCGCTCCGGCGCGAATTGCGGCAAGTATTATCTCGCGCGAGGTGTCGAGATCAGGATCGCCACAGGTAACGTAGGCGACAAGCGGCGGTTTGCGATGGAAGGCTAGTGTCATTTGATTAATAGGGATGTCCTGCTTCGCTCGACATGGCAAATCAGCCGGCTATGTCCTTCAAGTTCTCCCGCAAGATTCCGATGTCTTTATCTCCGCGCCCGGAAACGTTCACAATCACAATCTCTTCCCTGCTCATCTTGGGCGCGCGCTTGATACACTCGGCAACGGCGTGCGACGACTCCAGTGCCGGAATGATTCCCTCCAGGCGAGCCAGAGTCTTGCAGGCTTCCAGCGCTTCGACGTCAGTGGCAGATACGTATTCGGCACGGCCCTGATCTTTCAACCAGCCGTGCTCGGGACCAATCGCGGGATAATCGAGTCCTGCCGATACCGAATGCGTTAACGCGATCTGGCCGCCTTCGTCCTGCAGAACATAAGAGTATGTCCCTTGCAGCACGCCCGGTGCGCCGCCCTCGAATCGGGCAGCGTGATCGCCGAGTTTCTTGCCACGGCCTCCGGCTTCGACGCCGATCAACTTCACCTGCTTGTCGTTGATGAACTCAAAGAACGCGCCGATCGCGTTCGATCCGCCACCGACGCAGGCAATCACTGCATCGGGCAAACGCCCCGCTTGTGCGAGGATTTGCTCTCGCGCCTCCAGCGAAATACAGCGATGGAAATCGCGCACCATGGTCGGATAGGGATGCGCGCCGAGCACGCTGCCGAGCATGTAGTGCGTCGTCCGGACATTGGTGACCCAATCGCGCATGGCCTCGTTGATTGCGTCCTTCAGCGTGCGCGATCCCGAATTGACGCCACGCACCTCGGCTCCGAGCAACCTCATGCGGAAGACATTCAGTTCCTGACGCCGCATGTCCTCGGTGCCCATGTACACGACGCACTCCATGCCGAACAGAGCGCAGACCGTAGCTGTCGCGACGCCGTGCTGGCCTGCGCCGGTTTCGGCGATGATGCGATGCTTGCCCATGCGCCGCGCCAGCAGCGCCTGCCCAAGCGCGTTGTTGATCTTGTGCGCACCCGTGTGGAGCAGGTCTTCGCGTTTCAGGTAAATCTGTGGTCCGCCGAGATGCTCGCTTAGTCGCCGCGCGTGGAATAGCGGAGTCGGCCGACCGGCAAACTGGTGCAGGAGTTCGTCGAGTTCGCGCTGAAATCCTCGATCTTGTTTCGCCTTGTTGTATTCGCGCTCGAGTTCCTGCAGCGCGGCCATCAGCGTTTCGGGAACGTAGCGGCCGCCGTACGGGCCGAAACGTCCGACAGGATTAGTGGCAATAATTGTGCTCGACATGACCTCAGTTCCTGGCATCGCGTGCAGCGGTGATGAACTCTCGAATCTTCTTCGCGTCTTTCCTGCGCGGTTCACTCTCCACACCCGAGCAGACATCCACACCCCACGGCTGCAGCACGCGTACTGCGTCAGCGACATTCGCTGCTGACAGCCCACCGGCCACAATCACGCGCGTTTCACGTTGCACGCCGGGGAGAAACTCGTTGGCGCGCTGCCAATCAAAAACCTGGCCGGTTCCACCGCGATGCGTCTCGCCGGTCGCGGCATCGTGCACCACCGAGTCCAGCAGGAAGCCGTCGACACAGCGCTCGTTCAGAAACTCGCGCGCGACGCTCTCGATTCCGCTGGTCACGTGTAGGGTCTTGAAGACGCGCATCTGCGCGCGGCTGCGCCCGACTCCGTGGCGGAAAAGCATGCGAGCGTATTCCGATGACTCGTCTCCGTGCAACTGCACCGCCGTTAAACCCACCTCAGCAGCAACTTCTTCGAGTCGCTGCGCTGACTCGTTCGCAAAGACGCCGACTTTTTCCAAGGTCCTGGGCAGTTTCTGCGCGATAGTCTTCGCCATCTCCGCCGTGATCTGCCGTTTGCTCGGAGCGAAGATGAAGCCCACCGCGTCGGCCCCGGCTTCGACCGCAGACAGCGCGTCTTCGAGACTCGTCATTCCGCAAATCTTGACCCAGAGCATTAGTGTGCCGCAACTTTCTGGGCCTGCTCGGCCGAGACGATTAATTCCCGGAGCGCTTGGCCAGGATGCTCGACCTTCATCAGCGACTCGCCAATCAGGAACGCGTGAAATCCCGCCGCGCGCAAGCATGCGATATCCTCGCCGGTCGCAATACCGCTCTCCGCCACGCGTATTACGTTCGGCGGAATCTTCGGCCCGAGTTGTAACGCAGTGTTTAGCTCGACATGGAAGGTGCGAAGATCCCGGTTATTGACGCCGATGATCTCGCAGCCGGCGGCAATGGCGCGTTCGAGTTCCGCCGCATCGTGGACTTCGCACAGAACGTCGAGTTCGAACTCCTTCGCCTTCGTGTGTAGGTTCCGAAGTTCGTCATCGCTCAGAGCGGCAACAATCAGCAGAATCGCGTCGGCACAGTTGGCGCGAGCTTCCACGATCTGAAATTCGTCGATCATGAAATCTTTTCGCAGCAACGGGATTGCCACCGATGCGGAAGCTTCCGCGAGATAGTCGAGCGACCCCTGGAAGAATTCTTCATCAGTCAAAACCGAGAGCGTGGTCGCTCCCGCTCCCGCCAGTTCGCGGGCCAGGGCTGCAGGACGGAAGTCTTTGCGAATCAGGCCCCGCGACGGAGATGCCTTCTTCAGTTCCGCGATGATCCCGAACCCATTCTGCGAGGCCTGCCGCAGCGCGCGGGCGAATCCGCGCGGCTGGTGCTTTTGTGCCTGACCCTCAAGCGCGCGCACGTCGGTGTAGCTTTTTGCTTTGGCGACACGGCGGCGAGTGGCGCTAACGATCTGGTCGAGAGTCACAGGCATCGGTACTTCGATTATATGCAGTGCAGGCTAAATTACGGCGGCGAATTTCAGGGAGAAAAGAAAATGGCCGACTAAATCGCCGGCCATTCTCGCAGAGCGGCTTACGAACTAGAACCAGCAGCCATGCCCATCATGAACGGACGTGAGAGCGCCACTCTGGGACGCGATACTGCGGTTGTAGCAGTCTCCGGTGCTGTCGCGGAAGGAATAGCTCTGCGAACTGCTCTGGGCCTGATTTCCGGTGATCAATCCGGAATTGGGGTCGAAGAACAGCGTATCGGCAGCGTTATCGGTATTGTCGAGCTGGCTCCAATAGAAGCCGTCTTCACCCAGTTCGGCTTCGGTCTTGTGCAGGCCCTGCGACAGAATGGTCGTCTGCGGGACGGGATTGGCACTGAAATCAAGGGTTATGTTGGCGTGCAGCGGCCACTGCTGCTGGATGGTGGAAGAGAGATTGGCGCGGCGGCCGAAGCTCCCGCTCCATGAGTTGATGAACGTGTTCTGCTTGATGTCCTGCACGTACAGCCCGGAGCTCTCGATGTCGAAGGTCTGCACGTTGCTGAAGTCGATTTGCTGTCTTACGGAACTCTCCACACGCCCTTTCGAGGTATGAATGTAACCGTCGATCTCGAAGTGGCGAGAGGAAGTCGTGCTCACCGAGCCGGTGATGTTTCCGCTGGCGTCCGTCGTGATGTTTTCGACGGTGTTGGGATTAGGAGGCTTAATCGTGTTCTTTGTAACTTCTCCGGTGATCTGCGATGAGTTGGGATCCTGGTAGATCAGCAGTGTTGCCGTTGTCGAGAAGTAGTTATTGGCGCCGTACACGCTAACTGCAACGGTATGCGAAACTCCGTTGCTGAGGACACCGGCGAAGGGCGTCAGGTCCACGCGATAAGGGGTGAAGTCAAGAGTGGAAATATCGGGGATGGGACGCCAAAGTTCGGGATCGATGCCGCCTGTGTAAATCCAGGGATAGACGGGCGAGACGCCGGCGGGCGTGCCGTCGATCGTGACTTGGGCTTCGCGAAATGCGCCACCGCCACAGCTTTCCAATTCATTCGCAACATCGTTGGGCACGCACGTGTACCAGAATTCGTCTCCGCTCTGGCTTTGCGCGATCACGTCGAGATACGCGCGCTCGATGTTGGTCGGCAACGTCAGCGTTGTCGAAAGCATGGCGGAAGAATTGCCGAGAGCGACCGTGCCTCCGTTAGGACCCGCCGAAAGTGGGTAGACGTGGCTGGCCGTATCGGGCGCCTGCTCGTGCCAACGCTTGGGAACCGGATAGAACTCCAGTTCGGCGCTGCCGTAAAGGATTCCCGTGTACGTGGAGTTCACCAGGTTGCCAAGGTCGACTTCGCCATTCTGGTTCATGGCGAACAGCGGTGCGTAATCGGTGAGATCGCTCTCCACGTGCCAGTTGCGCGCGACGTTATGAGAAGGCTCAGCCGTAGTGCCGAAATAGACGTTCACTCCGCCGATCCAGATGTTGGCGGTGCGATCGTATTGAACTCCGGCGGTGATGTTGAAATCGGCGCTGAGGATCACCTTTTCCCATGGACCCGGGCAGGTTGCGTTGTAAGAAAACGGATGCCCGCTGAAATCGTCGAAGGTGTAATCCGAAAATAGTTGAACGACGCAGGGCTTGGTTTCGGGCCGCGGCTGAGCAGGATCAGCCGTGACGGTATTGGCCGATCCGATAACGGGTGTAGAAGGGGCGGTGTACTTTTGGGCTGCGGCGCTCGACACCAAAGCCACGGAAACGAGGGCGATTGCGATTCGGGTCAGCACGATGAACTCCTTGGACGAGGGGCGCCAGTTCCGTTCCTGACGGGAACTCAGGATAATCCGGCGGCTCAGGATGTCAAGTATCGTGCACCGAGAGATTTGCAAGAGCGCGTAATCAAGAGGCCGGGCAATAAAAAAGGCCCGCTTCGTAGCGGGCCAAGCAGCAACTCTGGTTTTAGTGGTGGCCGTCGTGATCGAAGGTGAAGAGATCCATCAGGTCGCCGATCGCCGGGCTGTTCACGGGCACATAGGGGTTGCCCCACGCAGCGCGCGGATTGGGGAAGTTGTCGCGGCTGCGGTTGGTGACCGGCGGCAATCCCCAGTTCGCCTCGATGAACTTCAGGACCGAGACGTGATCGCTGTAGGTGTGCGAGATGTGACCGGGCTTGGTGAGTGGCGAGACCACGATCAGCGGAACGCGCGTGCCGTCTCCGAAGAAGTCGAGCGGTTGAATATAACCGGAATCGTAGTAGCCGCCGCCTTCGTCGAAGGTGACGAAGATCGCGGTGCTCTCCCAGAGCTTCGGATTCGCCTTTACGCCGTCCACAATCTTCTTTACGAAGCCTTCAAACAGGTCCAGCTTCGAAGAGGCGGGATGTCCATCTAGCCAGCCGCTCGGCTTCACGAAGGAAACTGCCGGAAGCGTGCCGTTCTGGATGTCCTGGTAGAGGTTGACCGTGTCCTGCAGGTGCGCGGTGCGAACCGAGGCGTTAGTCATGATCGACGTTGAGTACTGGAACGGATTGCAGATCGTGCAGTACTGGTTGTTGAGCGCGACGTAGTTGAGGTCGGGATTGGCAACGTACGCGTTCCACTGGTCGCCGTAGTACTTCCACGAAATGTCGTGTTGCAGCAGTTCATCGCCGATGTTTCGCAGCTTCGATGGCGGAATGGTGAAGACCGTCTGGCCAGGATCGGACATGACAGCCGGAGTATAGGCATTGGTGCCGTCGCCCAGGTATCCGGGATTGTAGTTGTTGAGCAGGTAGTACGCGCCGTTCTGGCAGCGCGGATTCGGGTGATATGGCAGCGCGGCAAGGTAGTCGCGAATGACGTCGACACCAGGCTGGTTGCTATCGGAGCAGTTAACATAGCTGCCGCCACCGGAAGAAGGCGATCCGTATGATCCGCCGCCGTAACCGTCTTCGGTGTAGAAGTTGTTGGTTCCGGGTTGCGCGTTGGGGTTCTCGATCTCATCTACCGTGCCCGAGTTCGGCCCGGCGCTGATGTACTCGTTATGCGGAGGCACGGCGGCATTCCCGTTCGCATCGCTGAAGTACATGGCATCCCCGGAGCCCAGCATGATGTGATTCGCGCCGGTGCCGCCGTTGACGGCCTGATGATAGTTGTCGCTCATGGCGAAGTTGTCGGCCAGATATTTCAGGTACGGCGCGTCGCCGTTCAGCATGTTGTAGAAGCCCATGGAAGTTGAGCCCTCGCCCGTACTCTCATCGTTGAAGCCGGCAGGTTGCGCCTTGCCGTTCGATCCGGCGCCGACCGTGACTTCCACCCACGGAAAGAGGTCGTTCCGGCAGCCTGCGGGGTTCCACCACGACACGTTACGGGCGCTGCAAGCCATCTGCTGCCACATCTGGTAGAAGCGGTGCACTGGGCTGGAGGTGTACGCATCGTATGACAGAGTTGCGGAGGTGAGTTGGTACGGTCCCGGCGGAAGACTTGTAACGTTGGGGATACGGGTGTCGGGAACGCGCGAAGGCAGGCCGGTTCCGCCCGTGGTCATGTACTGGTAGTAGTTGGCAGGCAGACCGTTCTCATTCGCCATCGCGTCGGCCACGCTGCTGAAATACGGAGTTGTGGGGGCGCCGTCGGTGAGTGTTGGCGGCAGAACGCTGTACGCCTGCTTGCCCGAAGGGCTGATCTGGTATCCCTCGGAAGCCGTGTCAACGGCCGACGACTGCAACGCTGCATTGAAGTTCGGGCCGGGCTGGCCGTTCGCCTTAATGATTCCTTCCGACAGAAGGTTTCTGACGGACTCACCGCGCCGCGGCTCGTAGGTCGCGAAGATGTGATCGAAGGTGCGGTTTTCTCCGATGATCACAATCACGTGCTTGATCGGGGTTCTCGTCTTATTGTCGTTATCCCTGTCATGTTTCGCGCCCGGATCGGCAAACGCCGGGGCAACCATCTGCGTCAACAAAGCAAGCGTACTCAGGCTGGCCAGGGCACGCTGTTTCCACGGAAGGTGCTGCTTGAACGACATCAATATCCTCCTCCCACTCGGGGAAGCGAATCCTAGAAGTCGAATGTTTATCTCGTGTAGCGACAGAGTTGCGGCGCAGTTAATTTCCGTCCACAGGATTAGAGGCACCCTTAAACCTCTGAACGGGAGCGGCTTTTGCGCTTACTACGAAACCGTCGATGCGCTGGTGTAACCTGTTGGAATGGTGAGCGGTAACGCACAATTCGGCTCCCACCTTTTCGGCCAAATACTGGAGGGTGAGAGCATTACACGCGGCCAAGCGCTGTCGCTCATGAAATGTGCGGATAACGATTTGCTGCTACTGCTCCAGGCGGCGCATACGTTGCGCTCCCGTTACAAAGCACCGACCATCACTTATTCGCGCAAGGTTTTTCTTCCGCTGACGAATCTTTGTCGTGATTACTGCGGATACTGCACCTTCCGCCGCGATCCCGGCCAACCCGGCGCACACACGATGACGCCGGATGATGTGCTGCGCGTTGCTAAAGAAGGCGAACAACTCGGCTGCACGGAAGCGCTCTTTAGCCTCGGCGACAAACCCGAAGCCGTCTTCCACGAAATGCAACAGACATTGCGCGGGCTCGGCTACAAATCGACGCTGCATTACTTGGAAGCCATGTGCGAACTGGTGCTGCGCGAAACGAAGTTAATCCCGCACGCCAATCCCGGTTTGATGAGTGCGGAATGGCTGCGCCGACTGCGCGACGTCTCCCCGAGTATCGGCTTGATGCTTGAATCAACAAATGCCACGCTGCCTCCTCACGTCGATCGCACACCTGACAAACTTCCTGCAAAGCGGCTTGCCGTGATCGAAGATGCAGGCAAGCTTGATATTCCTTTCACGACCGGAATTTTGATAGGTATCGGCGAGTCATTGGCCGACCGCGTCGATTCCCTGTTCGCGATCCGCGAACTACACGACCGCTACGGCCACGTTCAGGAAGTGATTATTCAGAACTTCCGCGCGAAGCCAGGCATTCCGATGGCGGGTCATCCCGAGCCGACGGAAGGGGACATGCTCCGGACAACAGCGGTCGCGCGATTGATCCTGCGCGACATGAACGTGCAGGCGCCGCCGAATCTCTCTGCGCCTGACTATCCGCGGCTGCTCGATGCCGGAATCAACGACTGGGGTGGAATCTCGCCACTGACGCCCGATTTCATCAATCCCGAAGCGCCGTGGCCGCATCTTCGCGACCTCGAAACACAGACCCAAAAGCATGGCTTCACGCTCACACAACGGCTTCCGGTTTATCCAGAGTTCCTTGCCGCTGCCAGCGAACGATCGCCGAAATCTGCGCCGCGACTGCGCGACCTAGCCGATTCCAGCGGCTATGCCTGCACGCCAATTCCGGCCACAGCTTTGCCCTGAGCCGCCCTGGCGGTTCATAATCGAAGTTTGTTCAGGCCGAATCGATGATCACCGTACTAACTGGCGGTACCGGCGGAGCGAAGTTTGTCTGGGGATTAGCCCAGGTGCTCCCTTCCGAGCAGCTCACTGTGGTTGTCAACACCGGTGACGACATCACCTGGTGGGGACTGCATGTCTCTCCCGATATTGACTCTGTCATGTATGCCCTTGCCGGCAAACTGAGTCGCGACCGCGGCTGGGGCTACGACGACGACAGCTTCCGTGTGCTTGAACGGATGCGCACGCTCGGGGCCGATGCCTGGTTCGGAGTTGGCGATCTTGACCTCGCGACACACCTTCGCCGCACGCAACTTCTCTCCGCTGGAAACAGTCTCACTCAAGCCACGGCCGAACTCTGCCGAGCCATGGGCGTAAAACAGCGGCTGCTTCCGATGTCGGACGATCCCGTCGAAACCATTGTTGCCACGCCCGATGGCGATCTGAGTTTTCAGGAATATTTCGTCCGCGAGCGCTGGAAGCCCCCGGTACTGGACGTGACGTTCAAAGGCAGCGAGAACGCTCTGACCGCTCCTGGAGTCTTGCAGTCGATAATCCGTTCCGACCTTGTGATTATTGCACCCAGCAACCCCATCACAAGTATCGGACCGATACTTGCGGTGCCGGGTGTGTGCGACGCGTTACGTTGCACGACGGCGCAGGTAGTTGCCATTAGCCCCGTAGTAGGCGATGCGGCGGTCAGCGGCCCCGCCGGTGAGATGATGAAGATGCGTGGGCTGCCGGTTTCCTCCGCGGGTGTGGCTCGCCACTATCGCGATTTGATTGACGTACTTATCGCCGACTCACAGGACGAAGACAAACAAAAGGAGATCGAGGCCAGTGAAGTGCATGCGGTGTTCACCAATACGATCATGAGATCGGACACGGAGAAGATCGCATTGGCGAAATTTGCGCTCTCCACGATGGCTCCCGAGGCGGCCCGATGATCCTGGTTCCCATCAAGGACCTTCGCGGCGCGAAGCAACGGCTTTCACCGATTCTGTCGCCCGAGGAACGCACGCAACTGGCGCGAGCCATGGCCGAAGACGTATTCGACGCTCTTGTACCCTTCGCGTTATCGCCGGGCGTTGCTGTCGTTAGCGGAGATCCATGGGCGTCGCTGCAGGCGAAACGCCGACACTTCACCATCATTATTGATGACGAGCAGGCTGGGGAAACGTCCGCGATTGAGTTGGCGACGTCGTTCTGCGTTGATAAGGGGACTGACTTCTCGCTGGTGTTTCCGGCCGATATTCCGCTCATCACTTCCGAGGAAGTCCAGGTGGTACTCGAGGTCGTTCCCCCTCGCGGTTGTGTGGTGGTGCCGGGGGGCGACGGACGCGGTACCAACGGCATTCTTCGCCGTCCTGCCGATCTCATTCCCCTACGCTTCGGGAACGATAGCCTGCTGCCGCATCTCGCCGCCGCACGCGCCACCGGGAACGAACTCGTCGTTCGTGAACTGCCCGGAATCGCACTCGACGTGGACCGTCCCGAGGACCTCGCGCTGCTGCTGGCGCAACCGGTTCGTTCGCGCGCACAACGCCTGCTGCACGATTGGCAAATCCCTTCCCGACTGGAAGAAGCGGCGCATGCCTGAACTCCGCGCCATCCCGATTGAAGGCATTGGCGAGGTGCGGAAGGGCGACAACCTTCCCGCTCTCATTCTCGAAGCGTTGCGCAACGAGAAGGCTACTCTCGTGCAGGGCGACATACTCGTAATCACCCACAAGGTCGTCTCGAAATTCGAAGGACAAGTCGTACCGCTCGCTTCGGTAAAACCTTCGCGCAAGGCTGTTGCTTGGGCGCATAAATATAAGCTCGACCCGCGATTAACTCACATCGCGTGGAGCCAGGGGCAGATCGTCAGGCAACGACACGGAGTCACCATCACCGAAACGGCACACGGATTCGTCTGTGCGAACAGCGGCGTCGATGCGTCAAATGTCGACGGCGGTCACAGTGTGGTGTTGCTACCACGCGATCCCGATCGATCGGCGCAACTTATCTCGCGGGCGTTACAAAAGGAGATCGGCTTCGCCGTTCCTGTCATCATCACCGACAGCTTCGGACGTGCTTGGCGCGAAGGCCTGACCGAAGTTGCCATCGGCGTAGCGGGCATGCGTCCGTTCCGCGACTCGCGCGGCGAACGAGATCCTTATGGCTATAAACTTAAAGTCACGCTGGAAGCTATTGCAGACGAACTGGCCGGTATGGCCGGGCTTGCCTGCGGAAAGCTAACGCGCATCCCAGCGTGTATCATTCGTGGTTATCCCTTCCAGCCCGGACGCGGCCGTGCGCGCGACCTCATCCGTGCGCGGGAACGTGACCTGTTTCGATAGGAGACCCATGCAAGTCCTGCCTCGTCCGTGGAATGCCGATGCTGTCTGGAGCGCCCTCGCGCCCGAGATCGAGCCTGAACTTCGCAGCTCACTGGAAATGGTTCTCGCCAGCCACAATGGCAGTGGGCTCTCACGAGAGGATTGCCTGCGGCTGGCTAACGCCAATGGTAACGACCTGCTCGCCATGGCTGCGGTTGCCGACCTGCTACGTCATCGGCTCGTGGGTGACAACATAACGTATGTGGTAAATCGCAATATTAACTTTACGAATATCTGTTTTGTCGGCTGCAAGTTCTGCGCCTTCTTCCGCGGACCGAATCACCCCGAAGCCAGCTTCTATTCTCCCGAGCAGGTCGTCGAGAAGGCCATGGAAGCTCGCCAACTCGGCGCCACCGAGGTTTGCATTCAGGGTGGACTCCCACACGGTCTGCCCAAGTTCTACTACCGTGACCTGCTGCGCGCGATCAAGGCCGCCATTCCCGACATGCATATCCACGCGTTCTCGCCTATGGAGGTGACGTACGGCACCCAGCTCACAGGAATGACGACACGCGACTACCTCGCCATGCTGCGCGACAACGGGCTCGACACTCTGCCCGGCACCGCCGCCGAAATTCTGCACGACGATGTTCGCCATCTCATCTCGAAGTACAAGCTGAACTCCAACGCGTGGGAAGATATCATTCGCACCGCCCATTCGCTCGGCATCCGCACCACCAGCACCATGATGTATGGCCACGTCGAGCAGCCCGAACACTGGGTCGATCAGCTATTGATGTTCCGGCGCATTCAGTCCGACACAGGCGGGTTCACGGAGTTCGTACCTCTCGGGTTCATACACAACAACACCCGAATTTTCTTGGAAGGCACTTCTCGCCCCGGGCCGACACCGGAAGAGCACATCCGCATGCACGCTCTTGGGCGCATCATGCTGGCCGGCAGCATCAATCACGTGCAGGTTTCGTGGGTGAAACTGGCACGCGAGATGACCGAGCAATGCTTGCAATGCGGCGCCAATGATTTCGGTGGCACGCTGATGGAAGAAAACATTTCGCGCCTCGCCGGATCGACGGCGGGCCAGTACATTAGCCCGGACGAATTCGACGAGCGCATTCGTGCCCTGGGACGCACTCCCGCGCAACGCAACACGACGTACTCGAAAATTACTCCACGACTGCAAGAGGTGGCATAAACGATGGTGCGGAAGATCGCTGTGGTAGGAGGCACAGGAGCAGAAGGTTACGGACTCGCGCTGCGCTGGGCTCGCGCCGGCGAACATATCGTGATCGGATCGCGTGACGAACAACGCGCACTCGCCGCCGCCGACAAACTGCAAAAAGAAGTGGGTGGCAGCGCCCAGGTCAGCGGCGCGGAAAATCAGCAGGCCGTCACTGGAGCCGACGTCGTGGTGCTCACCGTTCCCTTCCAGGCACACGCGGCGACTATCCGCCACATAAAGCCTGCGTTAAAAGCCGGCGCCATCCTCGTCGATGCATCCGTTCCACTCGCCACCGCAGTCGGAGGAAAAGCCACGCAAACCATTGGTGTGTGGGATGGCTCCGCCGCACTGCAGGCAGCGCACGCTTTGAAAGGAGCGGCCTCGGTCGTCTCCGCGTTTCAGAATGTCTCCGCCGATCTCCTGAACGATACCCGCGACATAGAGAGCGACGTCATCATCTGCACCGACGATCCTACTGCCCGTGCCGTTGTAACCGAACTGGTACACCAGATCCCGGGCCTGCGGGCGCTGGACGGCGGAGCACTCGAAAACTCGCACATCGTCGAGCAGATAACGGCCCTGCTAATCACGCTGAATATCCGGCATAAATCCCACAGTGCGGGACTTCGCATCACCGGACTCGACGAGCCGTCGCGGAAATAGCTTCATCGCATTTTCACGTGCGGGTCAGTTCCCAAATCTTCGCCAGGTGATGGTCGTCGTGCTCGGCGACAAAGTACAGATGATCCACCGGTCGCATCGACTGCTTTAGTCGCGGATGCAGGAGCGTTCTGCCAAACGCTACCTCATCGAGTCCTGTGAGTCGATTCAGTAAGCCCATTCTCGCTGCGCGAAACTCCGCGAGAATTTCACGAATGTCGCGGCAGTTGTGATTCGCTTCGTGGGTCTTGCGATTCGGAAGATCGGCGACGGTAAGCGTCTCGCCATCCGAGAGGAAATCGCTCACGCGCGCGTTCCACAGCGACTCCAGGTCGAGCAGATGCCCTGCATGCTCCTGCGCCGACCACTTGTCATCCGCCTTTCGGATTAGAACCTCGCGCGGTATATCACGCAAGATTTCTTCCAGGCGCACCGGCGTTCTGCGCAGGCGCACGCACAGGTTCGGATATTGCGAAGCGGGAAATGTGAACTTGAACTTCCGCTCAAACCACCCAGGCACTTGGCTCATCGGCGGATTAGATTGCGGCCCACCGATTGAGTTCCAAGAAAGTTACAGTTCGATTCCCACCGCCTCGGCGATTCCCGGCAACCCTCCCTCGACCAGTTGATCGTCGACAATGACCGACGGCGCCGCGTATGCGCCATAGCGCTCACCCAGTTCTTCGAGATGTTGCGGATTGCCGAGGCTGCGCTCTTCGAAATCGACGTGATGCATAGCGAGGAACTCTTTCACCGTGCGACAGGCCGAACAATCCGACGAGGTGTAAACGATCACCTTCACTTTTTGCTACGCTCCTTTTCTTTCTCGAGTAATTGCTTCTTGCGCTCGACGCCCCATCGATATCCGCCCTTTTGGCCATCGTTCCGAACCACGCGATGGCACGGAATGACCAGCGCCACCGGATTGGCGGCGCAGGCATTGGCCACGGCGCGCACTGCCCGTGGCTCTCCGATGGCCTTCGCCACCTGCTGGTAACTGCGCGTCTCGCCCAGCTTGATTTTCCGTAGCGCCTGCCAGACCTTCCACTGAAACGCGGTGTGCCGAATATCAAGGGGAATCTGGTGCGCAATGCCCTTGCCTTCGGCCGCGCCTACGATGTCGCGCACGTACGAAGCTAACTCGCGATCGTCGCGCGCGATCTCCGCCTTCGCAAATTCGTCCCGCAGCGTGGCTTCGAGTTGCTTATCGGAATCGCCGATCCGCACCGCACAAACGCCCTTGTCGGTGGCGGCGATCAGTACCCGTCCCAGCGCCGAATTAGCCAACGTGTAACGAATTCGTTGCCCGGGTGCCCCGGATCGATAGGCCGAAGGTGTCATGCCCATCGCTGAGGTCGAGCGTTCGTATAACCGGCTGGGGCCGCTGAATCCCGCTTCGTACATCGCGGTGGTTACATCATCGCCCTTCTGCAATCGCGACTTGAAACGCAAAAAGCGCTTCAGCTCTGCGTATTGCCGTGGCGAAACCCCCAGCGCACCTTTGAAACTCCGCTGCAGGTGAAACGGACTGACGCCCGCTACCTCCGCCAATCGATCGAGTGTGGGACCCTCGTCGATAATGTCGTCGATAAACCGGCAGACCCGCGTGATCACCTGCGGCATCTCGCGTTCGCCATTCAGTTCTGTCGGACGGCAGCGCAGGCACGAACGAAACCCTGCGCGCTCCGCTTGTTGTGGCTGCTCGAAGAACTCCACCATTTCGCGCCGCGGACGCCGCGACGCGCATGACGGCCGGCAATACACGCCCGTCGATTTCACCGCGTACACGAACATGCCGTCGTAGCGACGATCACGCTCCTGCACCGCGCGCCACGCCTGAACGTCGTTTGCTATTGCCGTCGGTTTCGCCTGTTCTGCTTTCGCAACCACCAAGATGGGTTTTGCCTCTGCCAGCATGATAATTCTCCTTTCATGCCGGATTCTAGGCAGGACGACCCACAAGCAATATCCGAAGCTTGCGGGCAAAAGAAAAGGCCGGCACGCTCGTCGCCGGCCCAGTTCCGAAAACAACTAGCCCTCAATGACCGTCTTGATCCGCTCACAGGCCCAGTCGATCTCGTCGCGCGTGATCACCAGTGGCGGCCCGATCCTTATCACCCGGTCGTGCGTCTCCTTGCAGAGGACACCTTCCTTCATCAGCGCTTCGCAATACGGACGCGCCGCCTCCGTCATCTCGATCCCGATCCACAGCCCGCGTCCGCGCACTTCTTTGACCTTCGGGCTGCGAATCTCCTTCAGCTTGCTCAGGAAGTACGCGCCATTCTCCGCCGCCCGCTCTACCAGCTTTTCGTCGATCAGAACGCGCAACGCAGTCCGAGCAACGGCGCAGCCCAGCGGATTGCCGCCAAAGGTGCTGCCATGATCTCCCGGATGCAGCACACCCAGCACGGCCTTCGACGCCAGCACCGCCGACACCGGATAGTACCCTCCCGCAAGCGCTTTACCGATGATCAACACATCAGGCGTGATTCCTTCATGCATATACGCGAACAGCTTGCCAGTGCGACCCAAACCCGACTGGATCTCGTCGGCCATCAGCAGCACGTTGTTGCGGTCGCAAATCTCTGCCGCCTGCTTCAGGAATCCATCGGGCGGAATGATGATGCCCGCCTCGCCTTGAATCGGCTCGACCAGGAACGCGCACGCGTTCAATGTGATCGCTTCTTTCAAAGCTTTGGCGTCGCCGAACGGAATGACTTTGAACCCTGGCGTGAACGGCCCAAACCCGCGGCGATATTGCCGCTCGGTCGAGAAGCTGATCGTGGTCACGGTGCGCCCGTGAAAATTGTTGGCGCACACGATGATCTCAGCACCGTCTTCCGGAATGCCCTTCGCCGTGTATCCCCACTTGCGCGCGACTTTGACGGCGGTCTCGACCGCCTCAGCGCCCGAGTTCATCGGCAGCGCCATATCGAAGCCAGTCAACTCGTGTAGTTCCTTGTAGAGCAGCGGCAACTGCTCGTTGCGAAACGCGCGCGACGTGAGCGTGACCTTGTGCGCCTGATCAACCAGCGTCTGCAAGATCCTGGGATGGCAGTGCCCCTGGTTGACCGCCGAATATGACGCGAGGCAGTCGAGATACTTCTTGCCCTCCACGTCGTACACCCACACGCCCTCCGCCCGCTCGATCACCACATCAAGCGGATGGTAGTTGTGCGCCCCATACTTCTCTTCCAGTTCAACGTACTCTTGCGTAGTCATATCTTCGATGGCTGTAAGCATATATGTTTCTTTCGGTACTAAGTAGTCGGGAGTCAGGAGTCAGTCCATGCTCGACCGACAACTGACCACTTGCCTTCCTAATCCTTATCTACCAACCGCTATCCCCTATTTCATAGATCTCTATCCAGCAGCATCGTCAGGATCGCCATTCTTACGTACAGCCCATTCTTCGCCTGCCGGAAGTACAGTGCTCGCGGGTCGTCATCTACCTTTTTGTCGAGTTCGACGGTTCGCGGCAGCGGGTGCAGGATCATGGCATCCGACTTCATCTTCTGCAGAACAGAGGAATCGACCGCGAATCGCTTCAGCGCCGGAACGCCGCTAACGCGATCAGGCCGGATGCGCGTCTGGTACACGACATCCACCTCGCTCACGACGCGACCAATATCCGATTCGAGTTCGAAATCAATCTCGTGCCGATCAAGGTAGTCCAAGATGTCGGGCTTGATCTGCATCTCCGGGGGTGCGACAAAGAAGATTTTCACTCGCTCGAATTTCGCCAGCAGATACGCCAGCGACCGCGCCGTTCGTCCACGATCCAGTTCCCCGATGAACGCGATACTCAGTCCATCCAGCGGCCGCTCGCGATAAATCGTATAGAGGTCAAGCAACGCCTGCGTCGGATGCTGCCCGCCATTGCCATCTCCTGCATTAATCACCGGAACGGGCGATACCAGCGCTGCGCGTTTCGCTCCGCCTTCTTCGTTGTGCCGGATCACGATCACGTCGGAATATCCGCCGATGATGCGAATCGAATCCTCCACCTGCTCGCCTTCGATCTCCGACGAGAATGCCTTCGCGTGCTCGGTCGAGAGCACGCTGCCGCCAAGCCGATACATTGCGGCCTCGAAGGAAAATCGCGTACGGGTTGATGGTTCGTAAAACAGAGTGGCGAGAATGCGGCTCTGGTAATCAAGTGTGCCGCCACGTGCCACAACACGTTCCATCAACCGCGTGCGATCGAACAATTCCATCAGTAACGGCACCGTGAATTGCTGCGATTCGACCACGTGCCGCAGCTTCGTGGTCGCAACCGCGGGGACAATCTCTGTGCTAGACATGAACAGCGACCTCTTCTCTTTTGCTCTGCTTTGGCGTGCTGTCATCCGGGAGGATGTGCGTTCCCGCATTTCCGCGCACCGCCTGAAGCAGGTGCTCGAACGATGTGACGATTACCTCTTTGCCACCGGCCTCCAGGAACCGCAGCGCCGATTCGATCTTCGGACCCATGTTGCCCGTCGGAAACTGCCCTGAGTTCAAATGCGCTTTGATTTCGGCCGCCGATATCTGACGAATCGGCCGCTGCGTCCTCTTCTTGTAATCCAAATAAACGTAATCGGCGTCGGTCGAAATCACGAACTGGTCAACCTGCAACTCCGTCGCGAGTAATGCCGATGCCCGGTCTTTGTCGATCACCGCTTCCACTCCATGCAGTTCTCCGTTTTCCTCCACCACTGGAATTCCGCCGCCACCGCACGCAATTACCAGGACACCATTGTTGACAAGGTCTCGGATGACCTTCTGCTCGAAGATCTGGGTCGGATCGGGAGAAGGGACTACGCGCCGGTAGCCGCGGGCTGCATCTTCCACGATCTGCCAGCCCCAGTTCCGGCGGCGTTCCTCGGCATCCGCCCGCGAATAGAACGGCCCAATCGGCTTTGAGGGATGCCGCATTGCCGGATCGTCACGTGACACGATTGATTGCGTTACAACCGAAACAACCGACATCTCAAGCCCCGCGTGCTGCAACTCGTTGCGCAGAGCCTGCGCCAGCAGATAGCCGATCTCGCCCTGGGTCGCGGCGCCACATACATCGAGAGGCAATCCGGGAACCTGGTCGCTGGCACGTTCGGATCGCAGCAAGTCCGCCCCAACCTGCGGGCCGTTGCCGTGCGTGACTACCAAGCGATAGCCATCGCGAATCAGACCAACAATGGCCGCTGCCGTGCGACGGGCGTTCGCCGCCTGCTCCGCGACGGTCCCTTTTTCACCGGCGCGAATCAACGAATTGCCACCGATGGCCAGCAGAATCGTCTTAGGCATGCGTTGCTGCCGATTCCAGGGCACTAAATCCCACCGGAACATCCCTCATACACTCCAGCAGAATCGCCTTCTGCGCGTGCAAACGATTCTCTGCTTCATGAAAGACAACCGATTGCCGCGAGTCGATCACCTCGCTCGTAACCTCATCTCCCCGATGCGCGGGCAAGCAGTGCATAAAGATGGCGTTATGTTTTGCGTGGGCCATCAGAGAACGGTTCACCTGGAAGGGCGCGAAGATTTGTTTGCGCTCTTCGGCCTCGTGTTCCTGGCCCATCGACGCCCACACATCGGTGTACACCACGTCGGCACCAATCGCTGCCTCGGTGGCATTGTTGGTGATCCGACAGGAACCACCAGTCTGGGCGCAGCGCTCTCGTGCCCACTGGATCGCATCTTCCTTCGGCTCGTAGCCCACTGGCGTCGCCACCCAAACGTGCACACCCAGTTGCGCTCCGGCGAACATCAGCGAGTGGGCAACGTTGTTTCCATCGCCAATGAAGGCAACCTTGAGCCCGGCGAGGCCACCTTTGATTTCCAGCATGGTCAGGTAGTCCGCCATCGCCTGGCACGGATGACTGTAGTCGGTGAGCCCGTTGATCACCGGCACGCTCGCGTGTTCCGCCATCTGCTCGACGATCTCGTGCGCAAACGTCCGAATCATGATTCCCTGCACCATGCGTTCCAGGTTCTTCGCGACGTCATACACCGACTCGCGTTTGCCCAGGCTGATCTCCGCCGGCGACAGGTAAAGCGAGAACCCGCCCAACTGCTGAATTCCGACGTCAAACGTTACGCGCGTTCGCAGCGACGGTTTTTCGAAGATGAGTGCGAGCGTCTTGCCCTTAAGGCTGCTGGTAAATTGCTCGGGGTGCAATTTCATCCGCATGGCGAGATCAAGCATCTGCTTGATCTCGTCCGGTGAAAAATCGCGAATCGACAAGAAGTCGTTCACGCGGCCTCCTAGACCATCATTGGTTTGCGTTCCTGCATCTTGTTGGAGAACTCGGTCAGTAGATCGAGCAGCGACGGCTTCGTGATCTCTTCGATCTCGTAGCCGACGCGGACCGACGGCTTGTTCAGCTTCAACACGCGGCCGAGGTCGATCGGCGTTGCAACTACGACGAGGTCGCAGCGTGTGCGATTGATCGTCTCTTCCAACTCGTGCCGCTGCATTTCGCTGTAGCCCATCGCCGGCAGAATGCGATCGATGTGCGGATACTTCTCGAACGTCCTCCGAATCGAACCCACGGCAGTGGTCCGCGGATCGACGCGGTCCGCCGCGCCATATTGCCGCGCTGCGACCACGCCGGCGCCGTAGGGCATCTCGCCATGCGTAAGTGTCGGGCCGTCTTCAACCACCAGCACGTTCTTGCCGCGAATCATCATGGGATCGGTGACGCTCACCCGGCAGGCAGCTTCCACTACGGTGGCAGTTGGATTCGCAAACTTGATGTTCTTGCGAACCACGTCAACCGCCTTCGAGTCTGCTGTATCAATTTTGTTAATGATGATCACCTGCGCGCGGCGGAAGTTCACTTCGCCTGGGTAGTAGCCAATCTCATGGCCGGGTCGATGCGGATCGGCCACCACGATCTCAAGGTCAGGCTTGAAGAAGGGCGTGTCGTTGTTGCCGCCGTCCCACAGGATGATGTCGCCTTCCTTCTCGGCTTCACGCAGGATGGCTTCATAATCCACGCCTGCGAAGACCACGGTGCCTTTGGCGATGTGCGGCTCGTACTCTTCGCACTCTTCGATGGTGCATTCGTGCTTGTGCAGGTCTTTTACCGTCGCAAACCGCTGCACAGCTTGCTTGGCCAGGTCGCCGTATGGCATCGGATGCCGCACGACTACTGGTTTCCATCCCAAGCCGCGAAGGTCTTCCGCGACGCGGCGCGACACCGGGCTCTTGCCGCAACCGGTGCGGACCGCGCAAATGGAGATGATGGGAACTTCGCTCTCCAGTTCCGTCGCTTTGCCCGGAAGCCAGAAGTCCGAGCCGGCCGCGAGCACGCGCGATCCGAGGTGCATCAGGTTGGCGTACGAAATGTCGCTGTAGGAGAACACGCAGAAGTCGACGTTCTCCTTGCGGATCACGGCCTCGGCGAGGTCTTCCTCGATGATCGGAATGCCTTCGGGATACCACGGGCCGGCCAGCGCCGCCGGATACCGTCGACCCGCGATGTCGGGAATCTGCGTGGCCGTGAATGCCACCACGCGGTAATCCGGATTGTTCCGGAATAGAACGTTAAAGTTATGAAAGTCCCGGCCTGCGGCTCCGAGGATGACCACCTTCTTCATAAAGCCTCCGACTGCAATGCTGACGTGCGCGGCGCTCACAGGCAGTGAGTGATGTCACCTCGCGGGGTGAGAGTCTGGCGAAAACTCGGTGACGCTTATTTATGCGGGCGCTCGCATAGACATGCGTTCCATGTATCCTTTCGTGTGAAGATGAAAGTGGATCGCGCGCTCTTGCAGGTTTCCGCGAGCCGAATGGCCGCCTTGGTCACGGCGAAACAGTTGTCGCCAGTCGAATTGGTCGAGGCCCATATCGAGCAAATCGAGCGGCTAAATCCAAAGTTAAACGCCTTCGTAGACCTTCGTTCGGAAGCTGCGCTCGCCGAAGCACGCGTGGCCGAAACCATGGTCACCAATGGTGACCAACTTGGTCCTCTGCACGGCGTTCCTATCTCCATCAAGTCGTGCATCGATGTCGCCGGAATGAAATGCGAAGCCGGATCGAAGCTCCGCGCCGGCAACATCCCCAAAAAAGACGCCGTGCTGGTGCAGCGCCTCAAAGCTGCCGGTGCCATCGTTCTCGGCGTTACGAACACGCCCGAATTCCTCATGGCGTGGGAAACCGACAACCTCTTATATGGGCGCACGAACAATCCGTGGGACCTCGCACGCACTCCCGGCGGATCAAGCGGCGGTGAAGCCGCAGCCATCGCCGCCGACATGTCGGCCTGCGGTGTCGGCAGCGACGGCGGCGGATCGGTTCGCGTCCCCGCGCATTACACCGGCATCTATGCCCTCAAGCCCACTCCCGGACGCATTCCCGCCACTGGCCACTTCCCTTCCGGCGCCGGTCCGTTCGCGTGGCTCGGTCAGGTCGGTCCGATGGCACGCTACGTCGAAGACCTGCGGGTCATGCTCGGCGTGATGTCGGGATACGACATTGGCGATCCTGTCGCCGCGCCGGTTCCGCTGGTCGAAACTGATGCCAACGGACTGCGCCAGATCAAAATCGGCTACTTCGAGGATGACGGCGTTCATCCGGTTTCGAGCGAAACGCGCGCTGCCGTGCTAGCGGCGGCGAAAGCGCTCGAGCAACAAGGCTTCGTCGTCGAATCCTTTCGTCCCGACCATCTTCAGCGCGTTCACGAACTGTGGCAGGATGCGTTCGTCCGCATGACCGCCATGCTGTTCGGACCGATGCTCAAGGGGCAAGAGCATCGCATCTCGCCAATCCTCGCCGACATGCGGAAGCTGCAAGCCAACCTGCCGCCGTTCACCGCCGAGTCGCTGCTGACGTCGATCATGGAACGCGACATTGTCCGGGAAGCCGTGCTCCGCCAGATGGAGCGTTACCCAATTTGGCTGCTGCCGGTCGCGCCAGGACCGGCGTTCCGCCATGGGGAGATTGGCTGGACACCAGAGAACCATGTCGCGACGTTTGTCGAGACCTTCCCTTACACGCAGTGGTTCAACCTGCTCGGCTGCCCGGCGGCGGTGGTGCCAGTCTCCAAGTCAGCGGAAGGGCTGCCGATCGGGGTGCAGCTCGCGGGACGCCCCTGGGACGATGCGCTAGTGCTCGCGGTCGCCGGAGCCGTCGAGCGGGAGTTTGGATACGAGCCGCCGCCAGTCGGTTAACCGATGCGTTATACCGGTTCAATATTCGCCTTGCCAAGACTTAGCTTACGCTTCTATTCCAAATGAAACTCACCGCCGCTCCAGTCTTCGGGAGCGATGTCAGCGATGGTTTCGGTGAAGTCCCAGTAATGACCGTGGAAGTCGCGGGCGTTGTATTGGCGCTCACCGTAGGGATGGTTTTGTGGCTCGCTGAGAATAACGGCGCCGTTCCGCCGGGCGCACTCGCAGTGAGCGATGGTATCTTCAATTCGAACCTGCACGATGTGCGATCGAGTGGGCACAACGTCGCCTTCGGCTACGGTGATGCAGCCGTCGCCAGCCTTCATCTGGATGCGGTGATTGGCGATGCGAAGACGGACGGTAAACCCAAAAGCCCGGGACAACCAGTCGGCCGCGGCCGACGGGTCAGGATAGATGAGCACAGGGATTACGGCGCAGGGTGGCACCGATCGATTGAATCGCATGTCGAGACTTTATCATTCAAATTGAGTGGAGATGGTGAAGAGGCGATTACGCTACTTGCGCCACTTCCGTGTGAGCGTTGACGGCTTCACGCAATAACGAGAAGAGTGCGTTCGAGAGCAGTTTCAGTTCCGGAAGAAGCTGGCTGAGGTCGGTTCCCAGCAGGTTCTGGTGGATGCAATCGAGCACTGCCGCGCAGATCAGCCGGTTCTCCTCCACCAGCATCGGCGCCGAGTAACCCTGGCGAAAGCGGGCTTGCCCATGCTGGCGCGCAAGCTCAAGCATCTCCGGCATGAGTTCGGCACTTCCGCTAGCCACCTCCATTGCCAGCGCGCGCACGAACTGCTCGGCGTTCCGGCGACACTCCTGTTCCGTCAGGTGTATGCGGGGCAATTGCAGGATGTGACGTGCGGAATGCAGGATGCGTTCCGAGATCTGGGCTACGTTTTCCTGAAGGATTTGCGGCACACGCTTGAGCTTTTCCAGTTGATGGGGACGCCGGTCACGCAGCTTGTCCTCAATCGCCGTGACCAGTTCGTTCACTCCCGCGGGCTTGATGAGGTAATCGTCCACCTGGCTGCGAATGGCTTGCAGTGCGGTTTCGAACGCGGGATATCCGGTCAGAATGAGGGTGACGCAAGTGGGCTGGGTGCGCCGCATGGCGCTGACCACGGTGAAACCGTCGCCCGGACTGCCGATGTTCAGATCGGAGATGAGAACGTCGAAGGGCTGGGACGCGATCGCCTGCACCGCCTCGCCCACGTCGGAGGCGCTGGTTACGTCGAATCCGTGCATGCGGAGGATCGCCGGCAACGACATGCGAATGGCTGGTTCGTCATCGACAAACAGGACCCTCACCTGATGTGCAACCACTACTGGCTCCTCGGTCCAGTTTGGTTGGATGCAGGAACAAGGCTGTGAATAGCTGCCTTAAAAACCTTAGTCGTTGTTGCTGCTACCCAGGTGGCGGTCGCTGATGGACATGGCGTCGTCCATGAGACTGCGGACGCCGGCTGGTTTTATGCGGAGATTGGCTTGCCGGGACTCATTCTGGCGGGAGAGGAGCACCCACAGCAAGGGGCGGATGCGGTCGATGGCGTCCTTAAGGTGGTTAAGGTCGTCGGGAGGGGCAAAGGGGTCTTGGAGGTGCTGCCGTTCAGGGAATTCGACGGCTACGCCGAGCGACTTTGTGAGCCAATTTTCCACGCGCCGTAAATCGGCAATTACAGCTTCCAGGTCGATCCCGTTGGTGTTCATGTCCCCTGCCTGGCGCGCCCCGAAAGTGGCCTACAAAACCGGTTCCACACTAACCTTATGGGTACAACGCGGCAAGTTACGAGAGTTAGATCGACGGTGCCCTTCCGTGTACGTTCACGCAAGAATCTTCGATATTCGGGCACAAATCCTTGTGGCAAATCGATAACTTCTTTGCTACTCTCTCCGCCCATTTAGCGGCTAAAACTCGACCGCGAAACTCTACAAGCGAATTCCGGCCCCTCGGCAACTTGGCACAGGGGGATGTGATTACTGTCACTGACCCTTGGTATAGCTTGCCACCACAATGCGTCACCCTCTCACGGATGGAACGACTGTTCGAACGGGGCATGGCATAAAAACAGATTCGAACTCCACTTATCTTTTCCGTTAAGGGTCGGCACAAAAATCGATGGAGGTACATGTGAAGCGACCAGTGCTCTGCGTTGTTCTGGTTGTACTGGGACTCGCCACCTTGACCTGGGCCGGCTTGCCCGATGGCGCCTCGCCCTCATCCCCCAACGCTGCAGCTGCAGCCTCACCCGAACCCGCCCCTACTCCCAATCCCACACCCGCGATCGGCAATAGCCCTTCGATGGTCGATTCGCTGCTCAGCCTGATGGTGAGCAAGGGAGTCATCACCGGAGCGGAAGCCAACTCGCTGCGCACGCTCCCTCCCGGACAGCAGTTGTCTCCGCTGCTCTCGCTGCTGGCCCAGAAAGGGGTGCTCACGCAAGCTGATCTGGCGGCGCTCAATTCGCACTCCGCTGGCGCGAATGCGGCAGTGGTAACTTCCGGCGGCGCTAGTTTTGCGGTCGCCTCGCCCGTGTCTTACGGCTATGGCGAACCCGCGGTCGTCTCGGGCAGCTCGCCGGCTTCCCAACCGCCACCGCCTTCGGGACCAGCGGTGATTCCGGCCATAGCTCCAATCCGCGTGCTCCCGGTGGATCCCCCCCGGCGGGAAGGCATGATTCCTGACATCCACGTGGGACCGGTGGGAGTGAAACCTTACGGCTTCTTCAAGATGAGTACCGTTTACGACTCCTCGCAGCCGCGCGGCGACGACTTCCCATTGCCCGGCTTCATCTACGGAGATACGGGACCCAACGCCTCGCCTGAGTTCCACGTTAAGGCGCGTTCTTCGCGATTCGGGTCCAATTTCGAATGGCTCGACCCGAGCAAGAAACTGACGGTAACCGCGAAGATCGAGTTCGACTTCGAAGGGAACTTCAGCGCGGCTGACAACCGGAACATTTCGTCAATGCGTTCCAACATGCCCTCGCTGCGCCTGGCCTACGGACGACTCGACTACGCAGCCTCGGATAACACCACGATCTACGGCGTTTTCGGACAGGACTGGACTCCGTTTGGCTCCAGCACTCTGCCCAATACGCTGGAGACGACAGGCGTCGGTATCGGTTTCGGCAGCTTATACGAACGCGACCCACAGGTCCGCGGAGGTTTCGTACACAAGTTCGAGACCTCACGGAACCTGAAGTTGCTGGCGGAAGCCGCCGCAGTAATGCCGTCCTTTGGCAATGTGCCCAGTTCCAGTGCGTTTCAGATTCCCGGAGTCGTGGCCGGAAACAACGTGGTGAATGTCTTCGCTCCCGGAACTACCACTGTGATTGGTACGGTCACCATCCCACAGACCGCAAATACCGGTCTGGGACTGGCCGATCAACTTGCCTACGGCGAACGCCAGGGTGCCGATTCCGCGCGGCCAGAAGTGCAGGGCCGAGTCGCACTGCAGTGGCAACTCGATAAGGCTCCCGGCGTCGCTCCTGCGCAGATCATCGTGAGCGGAGAGCAGGGAGAGCGGACAGCGATCGTGCCCAAGGGGAACGTTCCCAAGCCTGTGGCCGGAGGAGCGCTGCCAACCACGTTCTGGACGGCGGCCTACCCCACGGGCGTGCAGGTTAGCAGCAATACCTGGGGCGGCTCGTATGAAATACAACTGCCGACCCGCTGGCTCACCCTTATCGCCAGCTTCTACAACGGCGCTGACCTGCGATACTACTTCGCCGGCCAGCTCTACTCGTACTACAACAACAGTGCCGCCATGGGTCTGAAGAACACGGCCGGCGCTCCGTCCATAGACGGATCCGCCACGGTCATCTTCGGTAACCTCAACGGCGCGCCCGCGGTCGCCACCCAGCGGCCGGTGCGCGCTTACGGTGGCTTTGCCGAACTCGGCCTGCCACTCTCCCGCTGGTTCAATGCGAATCCGAAGGGTCGCATGGCCGGTTGGACGGCAAACGTTCACTATGGCGAAGACCAGGCGAATGCCGCCGATGAGCGGAAATTGAACCCCGCTGGCCAGCGCTACAAGAGCGACTGGTTCTTCGGCAACGTGCAGTACAAGCTGAATTCCTGGGTGACGCTCGGTTACGAAGAGTCGGCGTATCGCACCTTCTCACTACCCAATGCAGAAGGCGCCTACACCACGCTCTTCCAGGGCGTTCCGGCACATGAGTGGAAAGACATTCGGTCCGAGTTCGCCACCATCTTCAGCTTCTAAATTGATCCACCTGCTACAGAAGGGCCGGAATTTCTCCCGGCCCGGATTTTTGCAGTCTAACTTTCTGGTCATTCCGGCTGCATATGGAGCGGACGGTCGAGCCGGAAATGCAACAGCGTCTCGGCCGGAACCCTCACGTTTTTCCCGCGGGTGAGCACCTGTGTACCTGCGCCCGCGCCGGCTCCAGCGACAGCGCCGATCGCGGCGCCTTTGCCCCCTCCCGCGATGGCTCCGATGAGGGTCCCCAGCACGGCTCCGCCTCCAACCATCTCGCCGGTGCGCTTGTTCTTCCCAAGGCCGGTATCGCCCTTCTGCGTCACCGCTTCGCTCGACACACGATAGTGATGCCCAGCAACGGTCACCGAATCGAGGCCGAGCGCCAATTCCGGAGAGCCGGTCACGCCGTGGCCGGAACTGATGTCGCGTATGGCCAGCTCAGCCTGGGAACCGTGCGGAATCACGACGTGGCCGGCGGAATCGACTACGTCTTCTGAGACTTCGGCGGGAAATCTCTGTCCTTCGCTGGCGTTCTCCGAGTCGATGGTTTCGTCGGTTCGAACCGTAACATGGGTGCCCTCAGCCAGCGTGATTGCACCCGGTCCGTTTACTGGCGCGCGTGCGGTCTCGTTCGACGAGTGACTGTTCTGCTGGTATCGGTCGGTGGACTCTCTGCTGTTTTGCTCGTTATTGGATCGCGCCTCAGTGGTTCCGGAGCTGTTGAATTGAATCGACTGGACTTCGGAACGCGAGTAGCGATGGTTCATGCCGCCTTCGCGGAAAACGATGTATTGCTCGGTAGTACTCTCCACGACACCGTTATGAGTAGTACCGTCCTTCAGGACCAGCGTGTCGCCCCAAGCCAGCCCAGCAACCAGGAACAGGAGCAGGAACATCTTGCGCATGGCTCACCTCGACAGGTTCGATGCCATTGCCCGAATGCGCGCTGGCTGCTCTGGTCACAGCGTAGCGATCGGCGATTGGGTAGAATTCCGGCCACAGGAGCACGCATGAGATTCGTATATCGATACCTGTTTGTTGTCATGTGGGTCGCATACATCTTGTATTGGCGCTTCATGGCGGCCGATGTCAAAGCGGACGAGCGAATTGAGGCCAAGGGAACGCGCCAGCTAAGGTTGATTGTGATGGTTGCGGCGCTGGTGCTGCTTGCGATACCACAGATTCCTCTCTGGGTGCTCGACTGGCGTTTTTTACCCGAAGGGCTTTGGTGGTTCTGGGTCGGCGTCGCTGTGACCGCGAGCGGCCTGCTTTTTTCCATTTGGGCGCGACGCTACCTGGGACAAAACTGGAGCCAGGCCGTGTCGATCAAGAAAGACCACGAACTGATCACCGGAGGCCCGTACTCGCTGGTACGACATCCGATATATACCGGAATGCTGCTGGGTCTACTCGGCAGCGCGATCGCGGTTGGCAAGTGGCGCGGCTTACTCGCCGTGGCGCTCGTTTTTGTGGTGCTGCTACGGAAATTAAGGCTGGAAGAACAATGGATGCGCTCGCAATTCGGGGAGACGTACGAACACTATGCGAGTCGGACAACAGCGCTGGTGCCGTTTGTCCTGTGAGCGCAGGTCGCCGACAACTCCACGGAAGAGCGCCGCGACAAGCACCGCCGCGTGGAACTAGCCAAATCGTGACTTCTCGCGATCAGTTAAAGGCGCCTCACGAGCGCTCCACTTCCGCGACGAAATCGGAAAGGTACTCGTACCCCAAAGCCCGGGCAAACGCCGTCAGATAATGCGATGAAGGGTGTTTGATCTTCCCGTGTTGTAATTCCGAAAGGCGGCTGATGGCGATGCCGGTCTTGACAGCCACCTCACGCAACGTCAAATCATTGTCCTTGCGATAAGACGCCAACCACTTTTGCAGTTTTCGGTGGTCGAACATGCGACTGTTCGCCCGCCCGGTCTTCCTTGCCATGTAATTGGGCACTGTATTAAGTCACCCGCCAAATGTCAATCTCATGCCCCTTTTGCCCGCTATCCTGGCAAGTTCGATAGGAGAATAGATTTCGGCGCTTGTTTCGGCTTGCGCTGATCGCGGGCGAGCCGGGATTAGCAGACCTGGGGAATCCACCATGACGTGGGTACCAGCAGCACCGGAAAGGTATCAACGACGTGCCGGAAGTAAGCGAGGTGCTCTGAGGCGAACGTTCCTCAAGTGTCAACGCCACTTTTGTGTTGCAGTTCGTGTTTAGTTCGTAGAAGCTGTGGTTAAGCAGTTCGCGTGGTGGGTGAATTTGGCAGGCCCCAAAATGCAGTGTGTCACCCTCGAAGTAGGCAAGGTAGCGATTGCGTTACACTCTGCCGATATTGAGTACTGCGCGGAGGTTCGCGGCCGATATGGCGACTTCGTTCGCGAACACGAAAATCCTTCCGCCAAAATCGACGTTGAATGCCTGCCCGAATCGGATTTCACTGACGATCCCGACGAAGATCTCGTTGTCGACCACCAGCGCTCCCACTGGACGCTGCGCCGGGGCGACTTTCAGGCGGAATGGAATAGCGCGACCGGGCTTGGCTCCGTTCGCCAGGTACGCAGCCCATACGCCACCGATTCCCTGCTGCGCGTGCTGCATTCGCTGATTCTTGCCCGCAAGGGCGGGTTCCTGCTCCACGCATCCAGCTTTATCATCGGCGGTAACGCCTACGTTTTCCCGGGAATTTCCGGCAGTGGCAAGACCACCCTGTCCCGACTGGCGCCGCAGGATGCCGTACTTTTGACCGACGAAGTGTCGTACATTAGAAAGGTCGGTTCACGATATTTTGCGTATGGAACTCCTTTCGCCGGAGAACTGGCGTTGAATGGGGAAAACGCCTGCGCGCCGGTTCGCGCGGTGTACCTGATCTTCCATGGACCGAGCAACATCGTGACACCGTTGGCTGCCGCCAACGCAATTTCGGGAATCATGCGTAACGTGCTGTTTTTTGCCGCCGATGAAACTCTCGTGCAGTCGGTGTTCCAAACGGTGTGCGATTTCGTGCTGAACGTTCCGGTTAGGCGGCTCGATTTCGTTCCCGACGCCTCGGTGTGGGAGGTCGTTCGATGAACGATCCCTATGTCGCGCGCAGCACCCGACTGGGCACGTGTACGTTGGGTGGCGAGGCCATCATTATTACTCCCTCCGATTCGCACCTTTACAACCTGAACCAAGTTGCCACCTGCATCTGGGAAGCCGCTGATGGCCAATCGCGCATCTCGGAGATCGTAGAGAAGCGAATCTGCGCGGAGTTCGAAATCGATCGAGAAACCGCTCTCGCCGATGCATTGGAGTTCCTCACCGATTTCAGCGCCAAAGGTCTGCTGCTGACCTCGGAGCACCCAGTCGATCCGGCCAAGGTCGCGCAGCCGTTCCTGGAGGACACGAATGGCTGAACTGCTCGATCGCATCCAGGACCGGGCGTTGCAACTAGACGTACTGCTGAACCTGCACGTCGATATCACTTATCGCTGTAACGAGCGGTGTATTCATTGTTATCTGGATCACGACTCGCGCGACGAACTGGCGCTCAGCGAACTCGAACGAGTGTTCGCCGAAGCCCGCGAAATCGGCACGCTCTTCCTCACGCTCAGCGGCGGCGAGCCCATGATTCGCCCCGACTTCTTCCCGATTCTTCGCTCCGCCTGCGCACTCGGGTTTGCCGTGAAGCTGAAGACGAACGGCACCATGATCCGCGACGCGGAAGCGGGAGAGATGGCGAAGTTGGGCGTTCACCAGGTACAAATCAGCGTGTACTCCGACGATCCGGAAACACACGACGGCATCACTAAGCTTCCGGGATCGTTCCGACGATCGCTAGACGCGATCAACCTGCTGCGCGATAGCGGCATTCACGTCGTGCTTGCCGACCCGCTGATGCGCGCTAATATCGATGATTACCGGAAAGTTCAGACGCTGGCCGAAGAGTTGGGCGTGGCGTTCACCTTCGATCCCACCATCACGCCGATGATCAACGGCGACCTCGACCTGAGCAACCAGAGAGTTACGCGAACTGCGCTGCGGCAGCTTTATCAGGACGCAAGCCTGGTGGGCGATCCCGCCGAGTTCTGCCGTCCAGGGGCACCGCCCGACAACCTTCACGAGCAGGTTCCCTGTGGCGCCGGGCACAACGCCGGCTATATCGATCCTAACGGCTCCGTTACACCCTGCGTACAATTCCCGTATCCCTGCGGCAACGTGCGACATCAATCGCTCGCCGATATCTGGCGACACTCGCCGCAAATGCTCGAAGTAAGATCGATCCGGCTGAAAGACCTGCACACTTGCTCCTCCTGCGACCTGGTCGGAGGGTGCACCCGTTGCCCCGGGTTGGCTTACATGGAGGGCGACATGCGCGGGCCGTCGGCAATTGACTGCGAAAAGTCGGAAGTGCGATTCAGCCGGGTGCCATCGCCGACCCTGGTGCAGATTTCGATGGGAGGCCAGTTGTGAAACCGATCCCATCCAATGATCGAATCAATGTGAGTACCTGTAACATGGATGCGTCGTTCTTTAAACTCATGGAGCAGTCTGCCTGATGACCGAACGCGATCCCAATCCGGGAAAGCACGTCGAACCACGGCCGAAGAAGCCCTACGTGAAACCTGCGTATGAGTCACAGCAGGTCTTTGAAACGCTGGCTCTGGCCTGCGGTAAAATCTCGCCCACCCAGCAGCAGTGCCGCTTCAATCGCAAGCTTTCTTAGCCCTTGCCCAGCGAACCACAGTCCGGGACCGCGCAACAGATCGCCGATTCCATCCGCAATCACGGCCGAGCTTTTTTCCGGGTTCTCGGCACCAGCATGTCACCCGCAGTGCCAGACCAGGCGATCGTGAATGTCGTGGCAGTCGATATCGGTACGGTTCGAACCGGAATGCTGGCGGCCTTTCTTCTCGATAACCGCATATTCGTGCACCGCGTCGTATCCGCGAACCCCGACCGAAAAGAACTGGTCACGCGTGGTGACGCACTCCCATCTAACGATCCTCCTGTCACTTCGCAGGAGTTCCTCGGAGTCGTAACCGCGGTGATTCCGCCAACACGGCGAAGCTTGGCCAAACGAGGGGCCGCTAGAATGAAGGTGGTCTATAGGAATCTGCTGCGGGGTCTTCGGGATTAGCTACTGATGTTGCCCGATGTGGATGGTCCATCCCTCTTCCTGCTGGCGCTGGTGCAACCAGCGGTCAAGAATAATTTGCGCGTGCAACGGGAAGTTGATGAAGCGCAGGCCGGCCTTCTTCTGCACGTCCGCCCACGCGACGCGCGCTTTTGTCTGAACGATCTCTTCGGTCTCGGGCATAGGGAAATTGATATCGAGTTCGCCGGCGCATTGCAACGGGTTCTCGATCCCGGTCACGCACATGCCGCCCGACGACAGATTGACGATGCGCGCCTCGATCTTTTCCCCCTTGCCGTTCCTAATCGAGACTGGCAAATCGATGCCCGCGCGGAAGTATTGCTGCTGCTCGCGATTTAACGAGCCCAGAGGCCCTTCGTTTCCGCGGTCATTATTCAGGTTATAGAGCTTGAGTTTGCGGCTGAGCGTTCGACGCGAGATGCCGAGCTGTTCCGCCGCTTTGCCCTGGTGTCCGCCGGTCTGGGCGAGTGAGCGCAAAATGGTCTGCTTTTCCAGTTCTTCCAAATCCGTGACCGATGCCTGCACCGTGATACGTGCCGAGTTCGGCGGAGCAGCCATGGGCGCGCTCGGGGCAGCCTGCCCGGTCCCGGAGAGAATTTCGGACGGCATATCGCTGGGTTGCACTTCGTTGCCTTCGGCGATCATCGCCGACTGAATCACCACGTTGCGCAGTTCGCGAACGTTACCGGGCCAACCGTAATTGCGAAGTACGGCCAGCGATGGCGTCGAAAAACGAAGTCCCGGACGCTGCTGTTGCAGGAAGAAATCGGCGAGCGCGTCGATTTCATCGGGACGCTCGCGCAGTGGCGGAATGCGCAACTGAATTTGTCCCAGGCGGTGATACAGGTCGCTGCGGAAGCGTCCTTGCTTCACGGCAGCTTCCAGTTCCTGGTTGGTGGCCGCGATCACGCGAGCGTCGACGGCGACTTTGCGATTGCCGCCCAGGCGATAGTAAGGTGCGCCGTCGAGCACGCGCAGCAACTTCACCTGGATCTTCGGCTCGAGTTCCCCGATTTCGTCGAGAAACAGCGTGCCGCCCGAAGCCAGTTCGAACAAGCCCTGCTTCAGCGACTCGGCACCCGAGAACGCGCCCTTTTCATAACCGAAGAGTTCGCTTTCGACCAAGTGCTCGGGAAGTGCGGCACAGTTCAGATCGACCCAAGGCTTGTTGCAGCGCAACGAGTGGTGATGCAACGCCCGCGCGATGAACTCCTTGCCGCTGCCGGTTTCGCCGGTGATGAGGACCGAGGCGTTGGAACGAGCCACACGCTCCACCATCTGCATGAGCTTGCGCATCGACTCATTGCAGACAACGGCTTCAAAACCCTGTACCTGGTACTGCGCCGAAACCGCGGCTCCGGACAGGTTCTGCGAACCGACTGACAATTCGGTACTCCTTTGCACCAGTGCTCCCTATGCGTAGAGCAATCGGGCAGCCATTTAACGGCTGCGTTTTCCTAACCCGACGGTTCATTGTCCACTCGGTTTGCGAAGTTCGCCAGTAACGGGGGTAACAAAACAGGACAGTTTGTCCCGAAACAGGTCCCGCTGGCGCGACAGGCTGTCCCTCTTTGGGTCTCGTGGCTCCAGCCGACCCAGCAAAATCAGCAACTTAGGCGTGGCGAGTTTCTTGCAAAGAAAATTGCGGCGCTGAACTTGGCGCAGTTCCTAAAGGGGAGTTGAGATGAAAAAGACGGAGCGCATCACAGAAATGCAGCCCGAAGATTTGGAGATGCAGTGCTCGGCCACATGGGGCGGAGCCAGAGCTACTACCCAGACTGTCGCGTTTCGAGTCACCGGAACCATGAAAGACGACGAGAAGGGATGCGTTCCGATCTGGGAAGCCAGCCCACTGACCGAGCAAGAAGAGGAGATCCTGCGGGGCTTGCGATTAAGCAATTGAGCGGAATCCGCTCTAGATCAGCGATTTCTCAAGTTGGGGACCCGAGATGACCCTCGAGCTTTCGGGTTCCCGGCGGCCGTCGTGCAGCGCAAGGGTGGGCCGGCGGCCGCTTACTGATTTGAGCCAAAATGTCTCATTCTGAACTATGGGGTCGGAGACAATCTGTCTGGACTGGCCCAATCCACTGCGCTATACCACACGACCACACCACCTAAGTACCTGAAAATTAAGGGAAAAGAATTTCTCCTGGGTGAGACCGGCTCTGGCCATGTGCGTGCGAGGTATTCACCGGAGCTCAGTGTATGACCGTTAAGGCCAAGGTGTACCTGGCAAGCGTGTACCTGATCGGTCTGGCGACTCTGACAGTGACAATGTCGGAGTGGCACTGGGTCGACTTCAGCCGCTTCGCCTGTTACCTGCTAATCGCGATGCTGGCCTCCGGGCTCAAGGTCAGCCTTCCCGGCATTAACGGCTCCATGTCGGTGAATTTCTTCTTCATCATCCTGGGCGTGATGGAGTTGAGTGTTCCGGAGACGATCGTTATCGGCTGCGCCTCCAGTATGGTGCAGAGCTTCTGGCGCTCGAACTCCAAACCGAAACTAGTTCAGCTCACGTTCAACATCGCAAACATGGCGACGGCCATCTACGCAGCCGGCCTCGCGTACAAATACACCGCCATCTACACGGGCCACACCATCGCCCTCATGCTGGTTGCGGCCGCGTGCACGTACTTTGTCACCAACACCGTTCCGGTGGCGATCGTCATTGCCCTGACGGAGAAGAAGTCGTTCCAGAAAATCTGGTCCGAGTGCTACTTCTGGTCGTTCCCTTACTACCTCGTCGGTGCCGCCATCTCCGGCTTGGTCAGCTACGTGAACCGCTTCGTCGGCTGGCAAACGTCGCTGCTGGTGTTCCCGGTTATTTACTGGGTCTATCGTTCTTATCGACTCTATCTCGGGCGCCTCGAGGACGAGAAACGTCACGTCGAGAACATGGCCGCCTTGCACTTGCGCACCATTGAAGCGCTGGCTCTAGCTATCGAAGCCAAGGATCACACGACCCACGATCACCTGCAGCGCGTTCGAATCTATGCCATCGAAGTCGGCAAGGAGCTGAACCTTACGGAAGAGCAGATCGAAGCCCTGCGCGCCGCTTCGTTGCTGCACGACATCGGCAAGCTCGCGGTTCCCGAACACATCATCAACAAGCCCGGAAAGCTGACACCGGAAGAGTTCGAGAAGATGAAGATCCACCCCATCGTGGGTGCGGAGATTCTCGAGCGCGTGAACTTCCCTTACCCGGTGGTCCCGATTGTGCGCGCTCACCACGAAAAATACGACGGCTCGGGATATCCGTTCGGACTGAAGGGCGAGGAGATTCCGGTGGGCGCGCGCATCCTGGCTTGTGTCGATTGCCTGGATGCGCTGGCTTCCGACCGGCAGTATCGCCGGGCGCTGCCGCTGCATGAAGCGATGGAAGAAGTGGTACGGCAGTCGGGGAAATCGTTTGATCCGAAAGTGGTGGAAGTGCTTCGCCGGCGTTATGTGGAGCTCGAGCAACTGGCGCAGCAAAAAGCGCAGTTGCTGGTGAAACGCAAACTGTCGACCGACCTGAAAATCACGCAGGGAGCGGCTCCGGCAGCAGGCTTTGCGCAGTTGCCACCGGGGATGGAATCCACCAGCGGCAGCTTCCTGAGTTCGATCGCAGCGGCTCGTCAGGAAGCGCAAACGCTGTTCGAACTCAGCCATGAGCTGGGTAACTCGCTCAGCCTCGATGAAACGCTCTCGGTACTTTCGGTGCGCTTGCGCAAGCTGGTGCCGTTCGATTCGATCGCCATCTATGTGCTGCGCGACTCGAAACTGATCCCGGAATACGTGAGCGGCGACAATTTCCGCCTCTTCTCTTCCCTGGAAATCCCGCTGGGGCAGGGGCTTTCCGGGTGGGTAGCGGCCAATCGTAAACCGATCGTTAACGGCAATCCGTCGGTGGAACCGGGATACCTGGCCGATCCTTCGAAGCTGAGCACGCTGCGTTCGGCCATTTCCGTTCCCTTGGAAGGCGTCAGCAATGTGCTGGGCGCGCTTACCTTGTACAAGGCGGAAGCCGACTCCTTCACCCAGGATCACCTGCGCGTCCTGCTGGCTATTAGCTCGAAGGTCGCGCTCTCGATCGAGAATGCTCTGAAGTACCAGCAGGCCGAAAGCTCGGCGACCACCGATTACCTCACTGGTCTACCGAATGCGCGCTCGCTCTTTCTGCATCTCGACCAGGAACTCTCGCGCTGCAAGCGTACTGACAGCTCGCTGGCCGTTATGGTGTGCGACCTCGACGGATTTAAGGCGATTAACGACCGCTTCGGGCACCTGGAGGGCAACAAGGTCCTGCGCGTGTTCGCCAATTCGCTGCGTAACGTCTGCCGCGAATACGACTACGTAGCCCGCATGGGCGGAGACGAATTCATCATCATCGCCCCGGGAATGACACGCGAAGCCGCCGACGAAAAAGGTGCTCTGTTAAACGACCTTGCCGTAGAAGCCGGACGCGAAGTTTGTGGCGAGGACCTGCTCTCGATCAGCATCGGGACCGCGTTCTTCAGCGAGGATGGTATGGACGCGGAGCAGTTGCTGGCCGAAGCCGACCGGCGCATGTACATCGTGAAGCAGATTCATCACGAAAAAATGGGCCTGACGCAAACCAGCGACGGAACGAGCGTCGACATTGCCGTGAACTGAGGCCTCCATGCTGCACCTCATTTCACGACACGTGTTGCGCTTGGCGGTAACGTTACTGTTAGGCGGATTACTGGCGGCAACACTGATTCGCTTTGCGCCGGGATTCGACTCCGATGAACAGCAACTCGATTCGCGGCTGAGTTCCGAATCGATTGAAGCGTTACGGCAACAGCGGGCAGCACAGGGGAACGTGCTGGAGTTTTACGCGGGGTTTTTGGGGTCGGCTGTTTACGGTGATTTTGGGCAGTCGCAAACGCTGAATCGTCCGGTGCGCGAACTCGTCGCGGAGCGCGTGCCGGTAACGCTGAAGTTGATGGGCTACGGGCTGCTGGTGGGATGGAGCCTGGCTCTATTGTTTGCTGCTACGGCAACAATGGCGCGGATCGTGGCGTGGGACCTGACAACCACGGCTTTGGCCGGGTTGTTTCTGTGCGTCCCTTCGGCGGTCCTGGCGCTCGGGTTTGTGTTTCTCCGCGCACCGGGATTCCTAGCGCTCGGCTTGATCGTGTTTGCGAACGTGTTTCGCTATTGGCGCAACTTGCTGGATAAGAGCTACGCCATGCCGCACATTGTCACGGCGCGAGCCAAGGGACTGGGCACGATGAAGGTCCTGCTCTGGCATGTGCTGCCGGTAGCGGCCCCGCAGTTGCTCGCGGTAGCGGGAGTTTCGGTCAGCGTAGCGCTGGGTGCATCGATTCCAGTAGAAGCGCTCTGCGGTATTCCGGGAATCGGGCAGTTGGCATGGCAAGCGGCCTTGGGCCGCGACTTGTCGCTGTTGGTAACAATCACGTTGGTAGTCACAGTTATCACGATGCTGTCGAACACGTTCTCAGAAGTTATGGGCCACGCATTTCGGGTGCAACGAGCGTGAAGAGAATTCGCCAATTCGCATGCGTGTTGTTGGTCGCCGTGGCCGTCTTGAGCCTTGGCGCCAGTGTCTTCGCGCCGGCGAATTATGCGACGCAGTTCCGCGACGATCTGCCCAACGCCGCACCATCTCATCAGCATTGGCTTGGGACCGACGATCTCGGCCGCGATCGGTTTTCCCGTGTCCTTTATGGAACGCGAGTGTCGTTGTTGCTAGCTCCGACTGCGGCGCTGCTTTCAACTCTGCTGGCCGCGTTCGTTGGCGCACTCGCCGGATATCTTGGTGGCCCCTGGGAAAAGCTGGCGATGGCCGGCACCGACCTGTTCCTGTCGCTGCCGTGGCTTTTCCTGCTGCTGATGGTTCGGGCCATGCTGCCGCTGAACATCTCGGCGTTCGCCTCCGTCACCGTAACGTTCCTGTTACTAGGACTGCTCGGATGGGCCGCTTCGGCACGTGTGGTCTGCGCTGGGGCGAGGACGATCCGCAATTCCGATTTCGTTCTGCTCGCTCGTGCTTCCGGCGTCAGTCGGGCCCGCTTGCTGATGCTGCACGTTCTGCCGAACCTGAAGCCCGCACTGCTGGCGCAGTTCTGGATTTCCATTCCAGTTTTCATCTTGAGCGAGGCCAACCTCGGTGTGCTCGGACTCGGCGTGACCGAACCGCTGCCGTCGTGGGGGAGCCTGCTGCGTGAACTCGAATCCTACGCCAACTTCAGCAACGAGTACTGGCGATTGGTTCCGCTGATCCTGCTGGTGATCACGGTCACCAGTTTTCAACTCATTCTTACCCGCGACGAGGCTGCCGCATGAAACGCAAACTCCCTCTGTTCCTTCATCTCGCAGTTGTTCTTGTGCTGGCATCATCTGCCTTCGCTCAGGGCGAACTGCACTTCTGCCTGAAGTCGGAACCGAAGACGTTCAACCCGATCCTGGTGCAAGACGATTCTTCGGAAGTGATTCGCTATCTGACCGGCGGCGTGCTGCTGCGCATCAATCGCCAGACCCAGCAACTGGAGCCGGAACTCGCGACCTCGTGGAAAATCAGCGACGGCGGCCGTACCATCACGTTCAAGCTGCGCGAGGGACTCTACTTCTCTGACGGTACGCCGTTCAGCGCCGACGATGTCGCCTACACCATGCAACAGCTCATGGATCCGAACCTGCATTCGGTCACGGGCGACATGTTCCGCTCCGGCCAGGGCAGTGTTGTAACCAAGGTGTTACCGCACAATTCGATTGCGATCACCTTCCCTGCCCCGGTTGCCGGCATCGACCGCCAGTTCGATGAAGTCGCCATCATGTCGGCCAAGTCGCCGAAGAAAGAAATGGCGGTTCTTGGCCCGTTCTACGTCGCCGATTACAAGCCCGGCTCTTATGTCTATCTGCGCAAGAACAACAATTACTGGAAGAAAGACGCGCAAGGCCGGAAACTGCCGCTGCTCGAGGCCGTGAAGCTCGACATCCAGCCCAACCGTGACATCGAGTTGATGCGCTTCAAACGTGGGGAACTCGACCTCATCAACTCGCTCGATTCCGATTACTTCGACAAACTGGCGTCGGCATCTCCGAATGAAGTTCGTGATGCGGGGCCATCGCTCGATTCCGAGCAGATGTGGTTCAACCAGGTACTCACGGCGCCGATTCCGGATTACAAGAAAGCCTGGTTCCAGTCGCAGCCGTTCCGGCAGGCGATTTCGATGTCCATTAATCGCGCCGACCTTTGTCGCATCGTCTTCGCCGGGCACGCGCAACCGGCCATCGGACCGACTTCCCCGGCTAATCACGTCTGGTTCGACAGCAGGCTGAAGCCGTACCCATTCAACCAGCAGGAAGCGTTGAAGGAGCTGGCAGCAGCTGGATTCAAGCTCCAGAACGGCGTTTTGCGCGACAGCAGCGGAAATCCAGTCGAGTTCTCGATCGTCACCAACTCCAGCAGCAAGCCGCGCGAGCGCATGGCGACCATGATCCAGCAAGACCTCTCGGGTATCGGCATCAAGGTCAACGTCGTGGTGCTCGACTTTCCATCTCTGATCGAGCGCATCACGGAGAAGTTCAATTATGAAGCGGCGCTGCTCGGGCTGACGAATGTCGAACTCGATCCCAACGTGCAGATGAACGTATGGCTGAGTTCCGCCGAGAACCACCAGTGGAACCCGAACCAGAAAACTCCCGCCACCGCCTGGGAAGCAGAGATCGACAAACTGATGCGCGAGCAAGCATCGACGGCCGATCTCAAGAAGCGCCAAACGGCATGGAACAGGGTGCAGGAAATCGTCTACGACCAGCAGCCGTTCATCTATCTCGTGAACAAGCACTCGCTGTCGGCGGTATCTCCGAATGTCGCGAATGCCGAGCCGGTGGTGCTGCGTCCGCAAACGTACTGGAACATCGACGAGCTGTATCTGCGTAACGGCAGCGATAGGGCAGGCAAATAGTGGAGCCGTTCCTCTCCATTTCGCTGACGGTACACTACCGGAATCGTCCGGCGGTGCTGAAGAACGCATTTCTCCAAATGCGGCAGGGCGAAGTACTGGGACTGATTGGCCAAAGCGGGTCGGGTAAGAGCACGCTCGCACTGTCAATCCTGCGGCTGCTCGAACTCAAAGGCGGCAAGGCCGAAGGCAGCATCTTCTTTCAAGGCCGCGAACTGCTAAACCTCAAAGAACGCGAGATGCGCGAACTGCGCGGCCGCGAGCTCGGGCTCGTTCTGCAAAGCCCATTGTCATCGCTGAATCCTGCACTGCGCATCGGCACGCAACTGCTGGAGGCATGGAAGGCACACACTTCCGGTCCGCGCGAAGAAGGTCTGCGCCGCATCGAAAACGCGCTGGCCAGCGTGAGCCTGCCGCACGACGCGGAGTTCCTGCGTCGCCTGCCTTCGCAACTGAGCGTCGGGCAGGCGCAGCGCGTGCTGATTGCGATGGCCATCACTCATCGTCCGGCGCTGCTCATCGCCGACGAACCCACCAGCGCGCTGGACGTGATTACGCAGTCCGAAGTGCTGGCGCTTTTCCGCAAGCTCAACCAGGAGCTAGGCACCGGCATTCTCTACATCTCGCATGACCTGCTGTCGGTGTCGTCGATCTGCGATCGCATCGCGATTCTGAACGAGGGTGAGATCGTGGAGTGCGGCCCGACCGGACAGATCTTCAACCATCCTACGCACGCCTACACACGCAGGTTAATCGAAGCACTGCCGGAAAAACCGACGCTCCTGCGTACCGAAAGAACGCAAGGCGTAATCAGTCCCGGCGTGTTGACGATTCAATAGGTTTCCGCTGAGCAAATCGAAAGGCCGCCCACAAGCGGCCTTCCTGTCATTCGTTTCCGCAGGCACCCGGCCCGCCGCCCATCTTTCAGGTACCGCCGGCCTGGCCGCAACCGCCACCCGCAAACTGCTGGCC
>Ga0335069_10001114_pt1 | contig 43255 bp, 76 predicted proteins | sample Lox_Sample_11_FD_206714 | JGI IMG/M metagenome (GOLD analysis project Ga0335069, IMG submission 206714) | Soil microbial communities from Loxahatchee National Wildlife Refuge, Florida, United States - Lox_Sample_1.1 | ecosystem: Environmental > Terrestrial > Soil > Wetlands | place: USA...
CCTGCACGAGCGCGATCGCGCCGGTGATCAGCGGCATCGCCGCGATGCCCGGCACCCCCGCCGCTTCCAGTCCCGCGCCCGCCGCGGACCCGAGCGCCGAGCGCGCGAGCACCGTCGCGCCCGCGGCCGGGGCCATCCCCTCCACGCGCGCCGCCGTGTCGCGGATGCTCTTCGCGATCTGGTCCCACCGGTCGATCACGCTCTTCAGCGTGGAGTCGATCCGGTCGAGCACCGTCTCAATCGAGCGCACGAAGTCGGTCGTGTTCCCGGCCACGCTCCCGAAGAGCCGGCCCATGATCGTCCAAACCTTCTCGAGGATGCCGCCGATCTTCTTCCCGAGGATCTGGAGCGTGCCGATGATCTGCGTCTTGTAGAGCAACAGGTACTTCACGACCGTCCCGAGCTCGTGCTTCACCGCGTTGAACGCGCTCTTGAAGAGGTTCGACTTGAAGATGTCGACCGTGTCCTGGATCGTGCTCGTGAGGCCCGCCCACGACGAGCCGAACGCGTCGGCCGCCGGCGCGAACTGTTGCAGCGCCGCCGAGAGCACCTCGATCCGCTTCGACGGGTCCATCGAGTTGAACTGCTCCGCCGTCTCCCGGATCGTGCCCGTCGCCTTCAGCATCGCCCACAGCCGGACGTGCGAACCCGCCCGCCCGCTCGCGAGCATCTGCGCCTCGCGCTGCGCCACGTCGAGCTGCACGCCGAGCGCGGTCGACGCCGACACGAGGTCGAGCGTCAGCTTCCGCGCGTACTCCATCGACTTGCCCGCGCCGAGCACCGCGCCGGACACCGCCCCGAAGATTTGCGCGAGCTGCTGCGTCGTCGCGACGCTCTTCACGGCATCGTTCTGCAGTTCGGCGAACATCCGCCCCGCGGACCGCTGCGCCTCGGCGAAGGGGATGTGCTGCACCGCCCCGATCACCGCCGACAGCGAGATCGCCGTCTGCTCGAGCTGCGCCTGGTACTCGATCGCGCCGTCCGTGAGCGCGTGGAAGACGCTCTCCCCCACGCGCAGGGCCGCGTACCCGGCCCCGAGCAGCCCGACGCCGCGGAGCACCGTGCCCAGCATCGACGAGTGCCCCTCGAGACCGCTGCCGATGCCCCGCAGCGCCCCGGACACGCTCTGGAGCTGCGACTGCGCGTTCCGGATGTTCTTCAGCCGGAGCTCGGCCTCGATCGCGTACTGCGACTTAGCGGTCACCGGACGAGCCTACCACCGACGGAAGGCGAACGCCCCGGCCGAAGCCAGGGCGCTCGCGTCTCGCCGGCCTAAGACGGCGAGGTGGTTCAGGTGCCGGTCGACGCGACGAGCTGCCACGCCGAGCCGTCCGCGATCAGCATCGCGGTCTGGTTCTGCGCGAGCGTCTTCCCCGCGACCGTGACCGTGTGCGACGCGTCGAGGTTGATGATCACGGACACCTTTCCCGCCGTCGTCGCGGCCGGCATGGTGACCGTCACGTTCCCGGACAGGCCGCTGTACTTCGTCACGACGTGGTTGCCCGTCGGGTTCCCCGCCGTGAGCGACTCCGGCGTCCACACCTCGATGCCGCCGTTCGTCACGCCGGCCGTCGCCGCCACCGCACCCGTCAACGTCGACGCTCCGGTGACCGCCAGCGTGCCGCCGACCGTCTCGTTCCGCGTCACCGCCAGGTCGCGCGCGATCGCCGTGTCGCCGGTCGCCGCGTCCACGGTGAACTTGTTCGTGTTGACCGTCAGGTTGCCGTCGACCTCCGCGGTCGCCGCGAACGTCGCGGCCCCCGTCACGTCGAGCGTGTCGTCGAGCGTCGTCGCGTCGGCCACGTCGAGCGTGCCCGTCACCGTCAGGTTGCCCGGCGTGGACGTCGAGAACGCCCCGGCCGCGATCAGGCCGTTCAAGAGCGCGTACGCGTTCGGCGCCACGCCCTCCTGCAACGCCCGTTGCACCTTGTAGGCCGCGAGCGCGTCGGCCATCGTGCCGGCATTGTAGAGCACGTGCACGAGGCCGGCCGCCTCCTGCTCTGCCGTGATGTCCGCCGAGTTGAGCAGGGTGCCGGCGACGATGGTGCCGCCCGGCTGCACGAAGTCCACGAGCACGATCTGAGTCGTCATGCGGCGAGCCTACATCACTTCGGCTGCGTCGGCGACTCCGCTCGCAGGATCTCCGCCACCTCTTCCGAGAGCCGGTCGAGGAACACCTTGTCCGTGTTCCACACCTCGCCCAGCGAGACGTGCGTGTAGCGCAGCAGGAACGCGATCTGTTTCAGGCGCCCCGCGGCCCGCTCGGTCAGCCCACCTCGAGCGAGCCCTGCGCTTTTCCCGCAGCGTCGTCCGAGAGGTGGGTCTGCAGGTTCTCGCTGAACATCTTCATCACGAGCATCCGCCCGCCCTCGCCGAGCAGCCCCCAGAGCATCTCGCGCTCGGCGTCGCCCAGCTTCTCGCCGTTGAACGCCGTCACGGAGAGGAAGGCGAGCTCGCGCTGCGTCCGGATCAGCATCGCCGTCGGATCCACCGCCGCGCCGCTCTTGCCGACCCCCAGCGCCCGCATGGCGCGCGCCTCCGCCTGCGACTCGATCGCCGGCGTCACGGACTGGAGCGTCAGCTTGAAGCTCTCCCGGAACGCCCCGGGGTGGCACGTCTCCGGGTCGACCTCGAAGGTCACGACCGTTCGCGGCAGCTCGAAGGTCGGCCCGTGCGGCGTCTCGCGCACCAGGTGTGTGATCGCGTCTTGGAACTTCGTCATGTTCGTCCTCCGGTCAGTGAGGGTGCCGCGTCGGATCCAAGGTCAGCGCCCGCGCGGCAACGCCACGCTGACCGAAGCGCAGAAGCGCACGCGCGCCGCCGCGCGGGCTCTCAGAGCGCGAAGATCGTCGGACGCTGCGAGCACTTCCACGGGAGCTTCCCCGAGATGTACTCGTCGCGGCCGCCGATGCTGTACTCCTGCGCGCCGAAGTAGAGGTCGCTGAACGTCAGCACGCGGACCTGCCCGTCGCGGAAGAGCAGGCGCAGCGTCAGCGTGAAGACGAGCGTCTGCGGAAGCCGGTCCTGCGCGCGCAGCACGATCCGGTCGACCAGATCGAAGACGTTCGGGTCTTGGATGTCGACCTCCATGTCCCCGTCGATGCCGTTGAAGATGTCGTCCTTCCGACCCGTGACCTCCCCGAGGTAGCCCTCCTCGAGCAGGTCCATGTCGTAGGTGAAGGACGCCGTCTTCAGCGCGGCTGTGAAGAACGTCTGCCCGCTCAGCGTGTCGGCCAGCGAGACGCTCGCCTCTTGGCCTCTAATCCTTTGCGGAAGTCCCATCGTCGTCTCCTCAGCTCGCCGTTACGACCACGGTCTCGCCCACCTGGAGCGAGAGCACGATGACACGCGCGCTCGGCAGCGTCTTGATCGCCTGCGCGAAGATGAAGGTGCCGGCGTCCGTGAGCGCCTGCGTCTGCTGGCTCTTCGCGTCGATGCTGTACGCGCTGATTCGCTGGTTGCTCGGGTTCGACTCCGAGAGCAGCCCCGCGAGGAACGCGTTCAGCGTGCCGAGGATGTCCGTGCGGAGCTGCTGCGTCGCGACCTTCTTGACGAAGGGCTTGATCCCGACCGCCTCGCTGTCCGCGATGTAGTCGAGCATCTTCAGGCGCGCGATCGTCGTGAGCCCCGACTCCGTGTTCATCGTCACGCCGTCGTCGAACTGCGGGCCGACCGTGTCGTCGACCACCGGCGGCGCGATGCCCGCGGCCTCGAGCGTCGCGTAGCTCGAGATGTCGAGGTCCGTCGGAACGTCCTCGACCGCGAAGAAGGGCGTCAGGAGGTCGGTCGCCTGGCCGGGGTTCGTCTCCGGCTGGAGGCACGCCATCACCGTCGCCATCGTCATGTCCGCGGGCACGGTGATGATGCCCGAGTCGGTGAAGCCGGCGCCCCCATTGAGCGCGCCCGTCTCCGCGATCTCCGGCACCTGCACCTGCCAGCCCGGGTAGGTGAAGATGCCGCGCCCGTTCTCCGGGTCCGGGTACTGATCCCGGTCCGTGAGCGCCTGCGCCTGCGAGAGCCCGAGGAACGCCGCGACGACCGGCTTGCGGCCTGCGAGCCCGCCCGACGTCGCCGTGATCGCGTTCGCGAGCACGTCGGCGCGGTGCGTGTTGGACGTGCGCGCCGAGACGGAGATGTTGGCCTTCTTCGCCTTCCCCTTCGGGGAGAGCGTCGCGTTCAGCGCCGCGAGGTAGGCCGCGTCCATCTGCGGCTCCGTCAGCGCCGCGGTCAGCGCGTTCGCGTTCGTGACCTCGACCTCGAAGTTCGTCGGCTGGTCCGTGACCGTCGTCACCGTGCCCGAGCTCGCGCCGACCGCCGTGCCGTCGTCGAGCGCCGGACGCACCTTCACGACGTGCGGGCCCGGGTTCGGCGAGTCGGCCGTGCCCTCGGCGATCGTGAGGGTCTGCATCGTGACCCACGTCGTGGTCCCGTCGGTGACGCGCGTGCCGGCGGGGATCGTGTCCGCCGCGTGCACGCCCGCGTCGACCTGCGTGTCGAGCGGCGAGAAGCCGATCGTGGTGCCCATCGCGGTCGTGTTGACCTTGATGTGCCCCGTGCCGCCGACGGTCGAGTAGACGCGCAGGAGCCCGTCCGAGCCGACGCGCGCCTTCGCGTTGATCGAGCCGAGGCCGGCCGTGCCGTTGATGATCGTCGCGACCTCGGCCGCAGTGACCGCGTCGACGTTCGCCACGCTGCCCGTGCCGTTCGTCGTCGCCGCCGTGAGCCCGATCGCGGCGAGCGTGCCGGCTGTGACGTTCGCCAGCGTGATCGCGCCCCCGGTGCCCTTCTGCTGCCCGACGAGCACGAGGTGCGCGCCCGAGTCGCTCGCGCACGAGTAGCCCACCGCCGCGTTGATCGCCGCCGCCACCTGCGCGCGCGTCGAGTCGGACGACGAGAAGACGACGTTGATCGTCGCGCCGCCGTCGATGGTGATCGCCATCGTCTCGCCGCCGACGAAACCCGACGTGCTGAAGCCGGAGCCCGTCACCGTCGCGACGACCGCCGTGATCGCCGTGGACGACGCCGGGCCGCCGGTCTCCGTCGTGATCGACACCTGGCCGCCGACGGTGAGCGCGAACGGGCCGGCCCCGCCGAGGATGACCGCGAGCGGCGAGAAGGTCACCTGCCCGACCGACGTGTCCACGCGCGCGAAGATGAAGCCCTGCGCCTGCGCGTACTTCGCCTTCAGGAAGCCGTTGCCGTTCCAGAGCTGCGAGAGGTGCCGGCGCGCGCACGGGTTCTGGTGCTTCAGCGAGCCGTACGTGAACCCGAGCCCGCCGAACGCCGCGAGCTGGTTCCCCGGCGTCACGTCCGCGGGCCCGGTGCCGTAGATCGGATCGTACTCGACGGCGTCTCCGCCTGCCGCGAACGGCCCGTCCTCGAACTCGCCCGTGAGCAGCACGTAGCCGGTGGGCGCGCCCAAGATCGGCGAGGGCGGCGCCACGTCGCGGATGTAGATCCCCGGGACGTTGTAGAAGGGGAGCGGCGAAGTGCCGCGCTGCACGAAGGTCACGGGTTCGTCTCCTCGGTTGAGGGAGTAGTAGCACGGACCGCACGCGGAACGCGACCCCACTCCTCTGGCGTCTTCGTGTTCTTCCGCGAGTTGCACGAACGGCAAGCCGGCACGACGTTCGACGGCGCGTGCTCCCCGTTGCGAGAGAGCGGCACCACGTGATCCATGGTCATCCGGCCGCCGGCGCCACAGTAAGCGCAATGGTGGCCGAACGCGGCGAGGATCGCCCTCCACTCTTCGGCCGTCACGCCGCGGCCGCTCGCTCGCTTCGAGGCGCGCCGCTTCGCCTCCCGCAACATGTGCCCGCTGCAATCCAGACACGTGACGCGGTAACCATCTTTCGTCGGAGAGGACGGCGTTGCCTTCCGCGCAGGCTTCAGCTCGTTGCACTTCCGGCAGATGCGCCACGCCATGCCGTCACGCATCACGATGGGCGATCGCTTCGCAGCTCGCGCGGCCACGGCCAGCACTTGCGCGACCAACGCCGACGCCGACTGTGCCGGCGTGGGCGGAACGCCTCGGCGGGCTTCCACGCGCGCAGCAACCACCTCGGGCCGCTGCGCGCGTCCACGGAGCACCCCCTGATGCGAAGCCGACATCTTCGCGCGCGTTTCGGGCGACGCCTTCCGCCCACGCATGATGTCGCTCAGCAGCTTCCGCTGCTCCGTCGACATCGGCCCTCGCGGAACACCCTTCGGCCAGGGCTTACCCACTCGGGTCCTCTACCAGGGTTCTCAGTTGCACGCTCGCAGGAACCGCTCGCCGTTCGTGAACGTCCGCAAGCTCTGCGCGAATCCTCACCATCAGCCGCCGCTCGTTCGCGTAGACGGCGCCGGCCTCGTCGGCGCGCTGCATCGAGATCAGCGTGAGCGTCACCGGCACGCCGAAGAACTCTTCGCCCGTCGACACGACGATCCCGTACCGCCCGTCCGTCGGCGCGAACGCCGCGGGCAACCGCGCCGCGATCGCCTCTCGCAGCGGCTCGTGGTCGGCCCAAAAGTCGACCTGGAACGTCGTCACGACCTCCGCCGTCTTCCACAGGACGGTACAGCGATCCTCGTCGAACGTCTCGACGAGCGCCTCGGGCACGAAGTTGAAGTCGTCCTCCGCGACGTCATCGAGGTCGAGCACCGTGACGCTCGGGTACTGCTGGAGCGTCTGCGGATCGGGCCACGCGCTGTTGATCCGCTCCGCCGGGATCTGGAACGTCACGTCCTCGCCGTCGCCGCCCCAGCGAACGAACTCGAGGCCGGCGAGGTACGCGCACAACGCGTCGCTCGCGGCCTTCCGCGCGTCGACCTTCGGCACACGCGTCACCTGGAGCGCGCCGTCGCTGAAGAGCAGCTTGCCGAGCGGCTCAGTCGCCACGCGCGGACCGGGCGAGCTGCGCGGCCTGCACGTGGTGCATCGCCGCCTGCTCGTGCTGGTACGCCGCGGCGCCGGCGTCCGTCTCGGTCGCGGCCGCACGCTCGCGGTGCAGCGCGGCGCCGGCGTGGTTCTCCGCTGCGCGCTTCAGGTGCTCCTTCGGATCGCGCAGGTAGCCGGACAGCTTGCCGCCGCGCTTCTTCACGCTCTCGCGAGCCTTGTTGAGCCCGATCGCGATCGCCTGCTTGCGCGGCTTCCCGGCCGCGCGTTCGGTCGCGATGTTCTCGCCGATGGTCTTCGGGCTCGATCCGCCTTTGAGCATGTCGAAGAGCCTACCCGATCCGGTCTGCGAGCGCAGCGAGCTCCGCGTCGATCTCGTCCTTCACGAGCTGCGGCACCTCCCGCCACGACTTCGCCATGTAGTGCCGCGGCGCAATGCCGACCTCCGCCATCTTCTTCGCCACGCGGAACGCGATGCCGCGCGCTTCCTCCTCGTCCATCGCGAAGCCCTTACGCATCACCCAGCGCACGAGCGGCTCGATCGGCGGGAAGTGCGGCCGCGCGCCGTTCTCGATCGCCTGCGCGTGCGGCGCGTTCACCGCGACCACCGCGCCGTCGCCGAGATCCTCCTTGTCCACGGACTGCCGCAGCGAGCCCGTGTCGACCGCCGGGTGCGGCTCCGCCGTGTCGATCGCCTCGACGACCTTGCCGACGTAGCGCGACCCGGCCGACTGCAGCCCGCGCACCGACGCGTCCCGCAGCTCGCCGGGGAGCTCGTCGAGGATCTGCGCGAACTCCTCGAGCGAGACCCGCTTCACCGCCCGAGCCTGCCCGAGATCCCGCCGGGCTGCCCGTTGCGCGCACGCTCCATGTCCTGCCGCATGAGCGACACGCGCCACTCGAACGCCTCGGCCTTCCGGTACGGCATGCCGCGCACCACGAAGCGCCGCCGCTCGGTGACGCCGTCGCGCGCATCGACGCGGACCTCGATGAACGTCTCCTGCCCCGGCTTCAGCCCGTCGCCCGGCGCCGTCGGACCCAGCGGCGCGAGCATGAACATCGAGCGCACCTGATCCTCGGTGTACGACCCCGACACCTGCGACAGCGTCACGCTCCCGCGCTCGACGAGACCCGCCGACCGGATCTCACCCTGCACGCCGGACGTCTCGTTCACCTTCGGAGTCGGCAGGATCTCGACCTCCTTCACGCACCTCGCAACGCCGCGCCCGACGGCGCCGCCGTCCCACTCGATGAGCACGGAGAAGACCCGGTACGGCCGCACGCCGAGGTCCGTCGCGATCTGGCGGAGCTCGTCGACCGTCTCCTGCAGCTCGTTCACGAACGAGCGCTCCGGCGACGGGTTCGGGCCGATGCCCGGCTCGTCGCCCGGAAGGAGCGCGCGCGGGTTGCTCGTCGCGTTCGTCTTCACGAGTTGATGACCGGGACGTTGAAGCCGCCGCCCATCGCCCCCGCGAAGCCGAAGCTCGCGACCTCGCCGTACGGGTTGATCGGGCACGCCATCATGTCGGCGAGCTGGCGCTGCCACCGGATGAACTCGCCGGTCAGCATCGACAGCTCGTCCTGGTTCAGCTTGATCTCGCCGATCGACGACGCGCGGATGCGCGACCGCGCCGTCGCCATCTGCGCGAGGATCGCGTCGAGCTGACACACGATCTGGAGCACGATCGCGCCGCCCTCCGGCAAGATGCGATCGAAGTTCGTCTCGAGGAGGTAGAGCGCGTTGCTGAGCTGCGGGATCCCGAGCGCCATCGACGACGACATCTGAGAAACGGACGGGTAGCCCAAGAGATAGCGGATCTTCGCGCGCTGCTCGAGTGTGAAGACGGCCTTCGGCGGATTCTGTGCGTCGCTCACTCCGTAAGTGTGCGCCACGTGTGCCGCTGGATCAACAGCGTGATGGTTCCGTGAACCACACCAAAGCGTCGCGCCAGAGATGCGCCGCGCTCGCCATCTCTGTGCGCCCGCCGGATCTCGATCACCTGCTGTTTCGTCAGTCGCGGGTAACCGTGGTGCCGGTTCTTCCGCACCATGTCGCGCATGTTGTCCTCGTGCGTGCCCAGGAACAGATGGTCGGGGTTCACGCACGCCGGTTGATCGCAGCGGTGCAAAACGAACAGGCCGTCCGGGATCGGCCCGATGAACACCTCGTACGAGACGCGGTGCGCCGGTCGTTTCTTCCCGTCTACGGTCATTCGACCATACCCACCGGAACGGTGAGTTTGCCGCGTCCAAAGCCAGCAGCCCGTGTTCGGTTCGGGCTCACCGTACGCTTCGATCCGGGCCGCCAATCCGCGCAAACGATGTAGAATCATCGCCGTGACCTCCTGAGGGTCGCCATCCGCCCGGACGATCTCACTCGTCGCGGGCGGTGTTGTTCTAGCGCTTCTTCAGCCCGCTGAGAAGTGCGCGGCCCTTGCGCGCGAGCCCGCGCACGTGCGCCTTCGTCGTCGGGATCGGCTCGCCCACCCGGTGCGCCATCATCGCGTGCGGCGTCGGACGCCCGTGCCGATCGCGCAGCGGCTTCGCGAGCGCGTGCGCGCCGCCGAAGTGCCGCGTGAGCACGCCGCCCTTCCGCTTGCGCTCCGCGTGCGTGAGGTCGTGGTCCATCTTGCGCGGGTTGTGGAGCAGCTTGTGGACGCGCTCCGGCCCGTGCTTGCCCGGCCTCGAGTCGGCGCCTCCCGGCTGCATCGCCGGCTTCACAGCGGAACCCCGTCGCGTCCGAGCGCCTTGTCGACCGCGGTCAGCTCGGCGTCGACCTCGATCGGCGTGTTGTCCGGGTGGTCGGCGTCGATCACCGGGAGCCCCGTGTCGTCGTCGATCTCCACCGCACCGGCCACGCCCGTCATGTAGACCGTCGTCGTGCGCCGGAAGGTGGGCGGCGGCCGCTGCGGCTCCGGCGCGTTCGGCCGGCTCGGCGGTCCGCTCGGCTCGAGCTGCACGCCCTGCGCGAGCATCAGGTGCACCGGAACGTGCATCACCGCGTAGACGTCCCCCTCGACCGCGGTGCAGAGCCCCGTCGGCCCCACCCAATCCTGGGTCTTCAGGCAGCGGTAGTGCGTCGGCTCCGCCTTCGGCTGCTCCGGCGCCGGGGGCGGCGGCTTCGGGTTCTCCGGCGGCGCGTCGTCGTCGTGCCCGCCCTTCTCGTGCTCCGCGTGCGCCTTGAGCATGTCGGCGAGATCGTCGGGCAGCGTGCCGCGCGCGTCCTCCTCCGACATGCCGAGCCGCTCCTTCGCGGCCTTCACCATCCGATCGAACCGCTTCCTCTCCGCGTCCTTCGCCATGCGTCGAGCCTACCCCTTCACGCGACGTGCTTCCAGAAGCGCCGATGGATGATGGCGTTCACGTTCGTCCGGCTGATCCCGAACCGCACAGCCAGATCGCACTGGCGTTCGCCGCGCGCGGCGGCGGCGCGCATCTCGCGCACCTGATCTTCGGTGAGCTTCGATCTGGCGGTGGCACTGCCGCGCGGCCGACGAGCATCGACGTCGATCGTCGTCGTGATCGGTCCGCCAGCGCGCTTCCAGAAGTGCCCTTGCACGGCTCGCCCAACGGTTCTCAGCGCCACACCGAATCGGTTCGCGCAGGTTCGCAGCGACGCGCCGGCCGCATACATCTCGCGCATCTCGACCACCTGCGCATCAGTCAGCACGCGCGTCAGCGGGATCATCCCGCGGTTCCCGGCCCGGCCCTTCTCGGCCATGTCCGCCATGTTCTCGGCGTGCGTGCCGCTGCGGAGGTGCGCCGGATTGATGCAGGCCGGTACATCGCAGAGATGCAGGATCTCGTGCCCGGTCGGGATCGGCCCGATCGCCAGCTCGTGCGCCACGCGATGCGCACGACCGAGCGTCGAGTAGCCGTAGCCCGACGGATGTCGGCTTCCGGTCCAGATCCAGCACGGAGTGCCGAGCGTCGGGTGTGGCGGCCCGCTCCTATCCGTGCGTGCCCAGAACCGCTCGATCGCTTCTTCGCGTGCTAGCTTCCGCATGTCGGCGTCTCCTCGCTGACCATCCGCCTCGGACGCTTGCCGGCGTCGCGAGGCGGTTCTCTTTCTACCAGATGCGAGAAGGCCCGCCACATCTTTCGACGGGCGGGCCCACTCTAACCCATAGAGATCACTCTCTAAAAGTTCGCGCTCGAGCTTGCGTGCTCGAGCACGATCGCCCTTCTGAACTGCGAGCCGTTGCTGTTCATGCCGAGCACGTCGCTCGGCACCGCCCAGCCGCCGCTCCACGTCCACGAGCTCGACACGACCTGCTGCTTCCGGTCGAGCGGCGCGCGCAGGATCATGCGGATCCGGTCCGTCATCAGGGAGATGCCGTTGTTGACGACCACGAACTCGCCGACCTTGCCGGTGTAGCCGGCCTCGGTGAGGAGCTTGCTCTCGTCGATCCAGTGCTCGTAGAGCCCTTGGCCGCCGAGGATCAGCACGCGCGCGATCTGGACGCCGCCGTCGTTGATGACCTCGCCGTTGATCTCGGTCGCGAACTTCGACTCGCCGGAGCCCGTCGAGATCAGCGTGCCGCTGTTCGACGACGTCGGGTTCTGCGTGTCCTGGTAGAACCGCATCCCGAAGAGCTGCCCGAGCGCGCCGTCACGGAAGACGGTCGTGTCCGGGAGCGACTGGTAGAGCTGCCGGAAGTTCGCGTCGTTCGACACGAGCTGCGCGATCGCGTCCGGCTGCAGGTGCACGTGGTAGGTGCCGTCGACGCACGGCGGCACGTTGAGTGTCTGCAGGTACTTCAGCGCCGTGAAGAGCATCGCGCTCGTCAGCGTCGACGAGCTCGTGATCCCGTCCACGCTGTTCGCCGCGTTCGGCCGGAGCACGCGCGACCGGCTCGACGCGTAGACCGCCGCGCGCGCCGACGCCGTCACCGCCGCGTCGAGGTAGAGCGTGCCGGGCCCGAGCGGCACGCTCGAGTCGTCCGGCACCGCGTTGATCACGTTGACGCTCGTCGGGCTCGACCCCGGGTTGATCTGGATCGGCAGCTTGTTCGTCGAGCTGACCGGCACCGGGAGCGGCTTGCCCGAGACGAGCACCGTCACGGTCGTGAAGCCGTTGATCGCCGCCACGTGGATCGCCGTCGCGGACGTCGCCGCCGCCGTCATGCACGTGTTGCCCGCGAGGTAGGCCGTGTACAGCGCGTTCCGCGCCAGGTGGTTCAGCGTCTCGGCCGCGTTGATGCCGAGCATCTTCGCGTTGCGCAGGTACGTGCTCGCCAGCGTGAGCTCGCTGGTGAGCATGTCCGTGTCGACGCTGTTGCCGTACTGGTCGTAGAAGACGTTCCACTGCTCGAACTGGTACGTCGCCGGCGAGATGTCCTTGCCCGTGACCGGGGTGACGTTCACCGCGATCGGACCGGGGCGCGTCATCGTCAGGCTCGCGCCGATGTTCGCGGCCGCCTTCTCCGGCGTCGCCTCGGCGCGGTAGATGAACGTCGCGATCAGCGTGTCGTGGAAGACGCGCTGCAGGAGACCGCTCTGGACGATCTCGGTCGGTACGCCTTGGATGATGGCTGCGTTCGGGTCGGCCATGTGTAGGCCCTCGTGCGTGAAAAGGGTGTCTGCGCGGGGCTCACCGTGAGCCGCTCGCTTTCACCTGCGCCGAGATCCCCGTCCACCTGTTTCCCGCCGGTGTGCGCGTGTGGGGCCGTGCCTTCAGGTCGCCGCTCTCTCCCGTCCACCTGTTGACCGCCGGTGTGCCGCGTGCTGGGAGCGCGTGTCGGTGTCGTGACCCTACGCCGTGCAGACGGAAAATGCAAAGGCCGCCCCCGAAGGAGCGGCCCGTGCGAGCGATCAGCGGTCGACCCTACAGCCCGTAGTGCCGTTTCTGCGCGAGCAGCGCCGGGTCGTCCGCCGGCACCTCCATGAAGTTGGGCTTCTCGCCGTTCGCTCCGCGCGTCGTCGGGTCGTCGGGCCGACCGGCCCCCGAGGCCGCGGGCTTCCTCCCCGCGGGCGCGGGCGGTGCGGGCGGCGCCGCGGTCGGCACGCCGAACGCCGCGCGGTGCCGCTCGTCCTTGAGCAGCTCGTCGAGGTAGACGCTCTCGTCGAGCGTCTCGCCGTCGCTCATGGTCGCGAGCTTCTCGCGGATGCGGTACTTCGCGAGCCCGACGTCCTTGATCCCCTTGCCCGCGGCGAGCTCCGCGAGGTAGGCGTCCTCGGCCGCCTTCTGCGCGACCTCCTCTGCCCGCTCGGCGCGCGCCTTCGCCTCGGCCGCCTCGGCGCGCAGCCTCTCGGCCTCGGACATCTGCGCCTTGCGCTGCTTCTCCGCCTCGGCCTCGAGCTTCTCCGCGGCCTCGAGCTTCGCCTTCAGCGCCGACGGGTCGTCCGTGCCGAAGGTCTCGCGCAGGAACTTCGCGCGATCGCGCCGCATGCGCTCCGTGAGCGCCGCCGGGGTGAGCTTCAGCTCCTCGTCGCCGCCGCCGGCCGGCGGGGCCGCCGGCGTCTCGTTGTTCTCCGTCATGCTCTTCCCTTTCGACCGCGGGCGCCGGTCAGGACGCCCGCGGGTTCACCGCCCGATCTCAGAACGTCGCGTCGCCCGCGAGCAGCGCCGCGCCGACGCTCGGCTGGTCGCCCACGCCTGGCGTCGCGATGTAGGTGATCGTCACGCTGGTCTCGGAGCCGCTCGCGTAGAGCTTTGCGCCCGTGCCCGCGTCGGTGAGCGCGATGTGCCCGGACGCCGGGCTCGAGGTGCCGCGCACGTCGACCGTGAGCGCCGTGCCGGCCTGATCCTCGGCCGAGATGATCACGAGGCCCGCGCGATCCTGGGCGAACGTGATCGCGTGCGAGACGACCTGGCACACCTCGGTCACCGTCTGGCCCTGGTAGGGCTGGTAGGTGATCTCCGCCTGCGTCACGGCGTCGGACGCGTAGAAGAGCACGTTTCCGTTGCCGTCCGGCGCGCACTGCTTCGTGGAGAGCGACGTGCCCGGGATCTCCGGCGTCTGCTCGCCCTTCGTGGTGCCCGCGCTCGCGTACGCCTTCAGGATGCGCGCGCACGGCGGGTCCATCGTCGCCTTGTTGCTGGACACCGCCACCTGCACCGTGAGCGGGAGCTGCGCGAGCATCGAGCCGAGCTTGATGGCGCGGAGCTGCTCGGCGGTCTGGTTCAGGTTCGTGTTGTCGAGCGCGTCCTTGAGGCTGGTCGTCATCTTCGTGTGTCTCCGTTGAGGATCTGCGAGGAGCCTACACGAGCGCTCCGGCGGACGCTACGTCGTCGAGCCCGCGGCCACGATGGTCACGTTCCCGGTGCCGCTGATCTGCACGCGCGCCGGCGGCGCGGGCGTCGAGCCCTTCGGCGTCGAGGACTGCATGAACGGCCCGTACACCGTCATGTCGGCGCCTTCGCCGAGGGTCGTGCCGGTCGTCAGCCCGAGCGCGGTGTTGCCCGTGCCGCTCGCGACCACGACGGACCCGTCGGAGCCCGTCAGGATCCCGTCGAGCTGGAGCTGCCCGCCGACCGCCGTTGCGCGCGGCGTGGCGAGCCCGGCGAGCGCCGCGGCCGCGTTGATGCGCGCGCACACCTGCGCGAGCGTCTGATCGCCGATGAGGAACGTCCCCGAGACCGCGACTCCGTCGATCGTGAAGCTGAACGTCTCGCCGCCCGAGAAGCCGGTCGGATACGACCCGCCGGATGCGAGCACGGTCGCCGGCGCCGCGCCGATACGCAGGATCATCGGCTGCGTCGTGTCCACGTAGAGGAACTGGATCGCCGTCAGCTCCTCGAGCAGCGGGAGGTCGACGAACACGTCCCCCGGCAGCCCCGAGGTCTGGATGTAGAGCGGGGAGTTGGGCGCCGTGCCGACGACCGAGCCGTAGACGCCCGCGCAGCCGCACGCGAGCTCGAGGACGTACGTCGCCGAGCCGCCCGATCCGCACGAGCAGCCGTCGCCGCCCGCGCTGATCTTCCCCGAGAGCTGGAGCTGCCCCACGGGTTAGTCCCCGTCGCCGGCTTCGGGGTGCGGCTTAAGCGCCTGCCGCGCGGCGGCCGCCTCGACCGACTCCTGCGCGTCCGACGGCGCGAAGCCGTCCTTGAAGAACGCGTCACCCGCCGCGCCCATCGGCTTCGGCGTCTCGGGCACCATCGGGATCAGGCCGTCGGGCGCGCCGTCGGTCATCGACTCGGCGTCGGTCGTCGGCTGCCAGACGTCCATCGGGTGCTCGGCGACCGGGTTGCCGCCTTCGGAGGGGAACGGGAGCTTCGCCATGCACGAGAAGATGCACGACTCAGCGCGCGGTGTCCACCAGGCCGCCGATGCCAGAGAAGAGCGACCCGATCGTCACGGCTCGCCGACGTGCGATCGCGCGTGGTCGAGGAAGAAGTTCTCCGCGCGCGCCGTGAGCCTCGTCCCGTACACCTGCCATCGGCCGTGCCCTCGTTCGGACTGCAGCTTCGCCATGCACTTCTCGCACGAGACCCAGCCGTCGGAACCGACCTTGAACCCGAGCGCCTCGAGCTTCTTTGCGTCGTCCTTCGTCATGCCCACTCGATCGACACGGAGCACGTCGTGCCCTTCGGCGTACCCCCGCGCGCGATCTCCATGAAGAGGAAGTCCGTCGCCGGCGACGTGTCCTTCGCACCGACGAAACGCGGCCGCGCGGAGAGCACGCGCACGCGCGTGGGGTGGGCGACCGACGTCCACAGCCGATGCCGGCTCTGACCCGGATCCTTCTCGTTCTTCCCGAAGAACACCGAGACCGGCAGGATCATGCAGACGCGCGGCGTCCAGGCCAGCGCGCGCTCGATGAACTCGAGCATCAGCGAGAAGGGCGGGTTGCCGACGGTGACCTCGGGCAGGAGCCCGGGAGTGTAGAGCGCCCGCTCCACGGCCGGACGAAGCTCGCTGACGAGGAAGTCTCCGCACGCGAAGCCTCCGCGCTCCGCCCACTCCGGATCGAGCTCGAACGCCAGCACGCCACGCGCACCCTGCGCGCGCAGCTCGCGCACGAGCTGTCCGGTCCCCGCGCTCGGCTCGAGCACGACCTGCCCGTCGATGTGGCACCACGCGACGAACTCCGCCGCGAGCCAGTCCGGGGTCATCCACAGATCGTTCGGGTTCGCCACCGTGCGCGCCGTGTCGATGCCCGGAAGCCCCTGTTGCTCGTTCATCGCAGCCCCATCGAGACCAGCACACCCAGCACGGACAGCACGATTCCGATCACCAGCAAGCACCCGAGAAGCGCTTCCTGCTCTTCGTTCACGCGAGCACCGAGGCGATGATCTCGCCGAGCGTCGCGTCGTTGACGTCGCTCGGCTGCGAGCCGAAGCGCGCGTCCTCGGCGTAGCGCGGGAGCTTCGCGTGTAGCTCCTTCCAGACCTTCACCGCCTGGTGAGGGTCGCCACGAACGCCTTCCGGCCCGTCGGCACGTGCGTGACCTGCGAGACGAGGGTGCCGTGGTGCAGGCCCCACACGCCCTCGACGTCGGCCTCGACTGCGCACCCGATGATCTTCTTCATCCGTCCGTTCCTCTCCGCCGCGGCTCGCGGCCATGAGCTTCTAGCGCCGCCTCGCGGGCTGTCCAGCCTCTCGCTCCGCCTGCTCTCGCTCGAACCGCGCAGCGCGCTCGATCTCGAGCTGCTCTCGCTCACGCTCGACGCGCGCTGCCTCGCGTGCCGCCCACTCCTCGATCCGCGACGGTCCGCCGCGGAAGGGTTGCCTACCTCGCGTCTCTCTCCGCTCCATCCGCCTCCTGATCGAGCCGATCGGCTCGCGCGTTCTGCCCGATCCGGCGCAGCTTCTTCGCCGCCTCACGAATCCAGGTCGCCGCCATGCTCGCCGCCTCGAGTGCGTTCTGCGTCGTGGGCAGCCGCGCAGGCCGCGTCTTGTCGTCCTCGCGCGTCACGGCGTGGACGCCTGCGCGCGGAAGCGCTCGATCGCCTCGCCGCACACGCGCTTCAGCGTCGCGGCGTCGCACGGGGACGGCGTGCCGGTGTGCCGTGTGAACCGCTCCACGATCTGCCAGAGCTCGAGCCCCGCGAGCGTCTCGGGCCGCTGCCGGCCCATCCAGGCGCCGAGCTTCCGGACGAAGGCGTCGAAGCGTCGCTCGATCGCCCGCTGCGCTGCCGCGTGCCGCGCCACGTCAGCGCCCGGAGCTCGCGTTCCGCCACGGGACGCCGGTGCCATCCGTCGCGTCGACCGGGAGGTCGGGCGGATCCTCGGTGAGGCCGCCCGACTGCGCGCGCTCGCTCGCGATGTGTTGCGGCAGCACGGCGACGAGCGGCCCCATGCGCTTCACGGGCTCCGTCTCGGGGATGGGAGGCTCGACGAAATGGTCTCCGGACATGAAGAGAGCCTACCTCGGCACGCGCGAGCACGCGAGCCCTGCATCGTTCTCCGGGCAGAGGGCCGGCGCGCCCGGGATGCCGCGCGGCGCGCGCAGGTCGCGCCCATGCGCTGGCGGCGCGACGATCTGCCCCGGCACGTAGACCGGCGCGGCCGCGTCGCCCTCCCACGTCTCGCGCAGCTCCGCCACGCCCGGCCGAACGTCAGCGCAGCCGGCGAGCATGAGCAGAGCGACGGCGGCCGCGCGCGTCACCGCACGCCCTCCGCGGTCAGCTCGATCGCGATCGGCGCGGCCACGTCGGGATCCGTGCCCGCGCGCACGAGCGCCGTGAACGCGGCGAGGGCGCCGTGTCGCTCCGCCGCGCGGTACGCCGCCGTTGCGGCGCACTCGTGCGGCACGTTCGCGTACACCTCCCGAGAGCAGCCCCCGCACTTCCCGATGACCTTCTGCATGTGGACGTTCCTTTCCGAGCGCGATGCGCTCACCCGAACTTGGCGCGGATCCCCGCCTCGATCCAGCCGTCGGCCAGCCGCAGATCGAGCGGGGCGACGTCGAGCAGCCGCGCCGCGCGCGCGAGCTGCGTTGCGTGCGCGAGCGCCGTGCGCGCGTCAGACAGGTACCCCTTCGCGCTCGGCAGCTCCGGAGCGATCGCCGCCCAGCGGTAGAGCAGGCGCGCCTCGATCAGCCACGCCTCGAGGAGGACCATCAGCGCCTCGTCGCGCGGGCTCATCGGCGCCGCTCCAGCGCATCGCGCATCGCGCCGCCGGCCTCCGCGTGCCCACCAAGGGGTTGCGGCTCGCACTCGCGACAGAGGTAGTAGTCGTCGCGACCCATGTCGTGCGCGGTCGCGTCGTCGCGGTGCGGGCGCGCGCTGCACCCCTCGCACGCGACGCGGTCGAGGCAGTCGCGCGCGTCGCAGTCGGGGCCGCACGCATCGGGCGGAGTCGCGTCGCACGTGTGCACGTGCCGCAGCCCTTCGCGATCTTCCGATTCGGTGCACCACCCCGTACAAGCGCGGCACGAAGGATCGCGCCCTTCCGCTTGCGCGCGGAGCTGCGCCGCCTGCCTTGCCTTACACGCGGGGCACCGCAGCTCCGGCGACTCCGCCGGAAGCACGCGGCCGCACCTGTCGATGCACGGCCGATAGAACGTCTTGATCGTGCGACTCATGCTCGGCTCTATTGCGAGCGCCGTGCCAGCGTCGAGCGCGCGTAAGTCGTTGATCCGTCGTCGCGCCGGGCCCCGATCGTAACGCTCGAGCGTAACAGTCGGTGTTACGGTGTGACGCTTCCCGTTACGGTGTTACGCCCGCAGCGCGGCTAAGTGCTTGATCCGTCGTCGCCGCGCGCTGGCACGTCGGCTGCACTAGACGGGGGCATGCAAACGACGCAACGCACCGGGCGCCCGCTGAAGTTCGTGGGCGACGTCTGTCTATACGGAACGCCCGCGATCGGGTTCCACTACCTCGCACGCGCGAGCGCGACCGGGCCCTTGATCGAAGGCGGGCTCCGTGACCGCGAAGGGCACGGCGGCACCTTCGGAACTACGACGGAAGCGATCTGGCACGCGTGCGATGCGATCCGCGCCGCCGGCACGACGCGCGGCGCAATCGTGATCCACGCGCCTGGCGGCACGATGCATGCCGTTACCTTCCTGCATGCGCACGTGCCGAATGCGGGCTCGCTCGAATGGGTTTCGACATGACGCGCGAGGAAGCGGCGACGCTGTACCGTCGCGAGCGCGGGGTCGCGTGCTACTCGCTTTCGTGCACGCCTGAGACGTTCGACACCGCGTGCGCCGCCGAGGTACTCCGCGGCGAGAAGCACAACGACGCGCTCGCGCGACACCTCGCGTGGATCGCGGCGCTCGACACCGTGCGCATCGATTGCCCGAGGTGCCACGGCACAGGCGTCTACGCCCGTTCGTGGGTTCACGAGCTGGGCTGCGGCATGCGGCCGCAAGGCGAGACCGGCACCTGCTACCGATGCGAGGGGAAGGGCTTTCAGGTGCGCGCCGACTGGCATCGGAACGCCAAGCGCGACGAGCACGCGATCGCGGAAGCGTTCCGCGCGATGATGGGAGTGTAAGGCGATGATCTCTTCAGTTCTGGATCACGCGGAAGGCAGGTTGATCGAGCCCTACTCGATCAAGCGCTACCTCCGAAACCACGACGCGGATCAGCTCTGGATCGTCGACGTCGACGTCATCGGCGACCGCGTTACGCGGTGGCAGTTTCTCGTGCACGCCACGACTGCCGATGACGCCACGCGCGCATCGCTGACGCGTCTCCAGCATGTTCACGGAGGCGATTGGAGATTCGATCCGATCGAGTGTCACCCTGCGAAGGCCGCGCGTGCCTAGGATGCGCTTCGTGCGCGACCTCCGCGCTGGCGATCATGTCGTCGTCACTCACACGGGCGACGTCACAACGATCGTCGCCGTGCACCGCGTCGACGGCGCGCCGTTCTACGAAACGGCGCTCGCGGGCGATGAGCGGTATCAGTGCGCCGGAACGCTAGAAGCGCTCCGCGTCGAGCGCGTAAGGCTCGGGCGCGACTAGGCCGCGCGGCGCGCCGAGCGAGGGATTGAAGCCCGAGCTCGAGCGCCGACGCGTCCCTCGCGCTCGCCCTCCGGCACCTCGCGCGAGTAGGCCGTCTCCTCCCACCGGCGCCGCCACGGGATCACCGTCTCGCGATCGTTCGGCCGCCCCGGCGGGTAGGGGTACTCCCGGCCGGCGCCGTCGACGAAGTAGTCGTCCACGCCGCGCACCTGGCCGTGCACCGCGACGGAGTCATACGCCGTGCGGTTGTCGAACGTGGCGAGGATCTTCTTGGCGGCGTCCGCGAAGACCGCGCGGTCGGCCCGGATCGTCTCCATGCGCGCGACGCTGTACGCGCGCGCCGTCTCCGTGCGCACGATGCGCTCTGCCCGGTACGCCGTGCGCTGGTACGTGCCCGGCAGCGGCTCGCCTACGCGCGCGAGAGCGACCTGCCCGGCGCGCACGACGCGTCGCACCGTCTGCGGGATCTTCGCGACGCCGGCGATCGACACGGCGAGCTCGTGCGAGCTGAGGCCGGACGCGAGCCCGACGGCGAGCGTGTGCTCCATGTCCGCGATCGTCGCGAGGCCGTAGCGGTTGACGCTCGACTCGTGCACGCGGAGCAGCGAGCCGCGCGCCGCGGCCGTCGCTTGCCGGATCGGCAAGAGCGGCATCGCCCGTGCGCCGCCGAGCAGCGGCTCGAGCTGCGCGAGGATGTCCGCGCCGGTCGCCAGCGACGTCTCGATCGCGCGGAATGCTTCCTCGCTCGTGAGGCCAGCGAGGCGCGCCTGCATCGCCTCCACGGACGCGCGCACCTGCTGACGCATCGCCATCGCCCGGAGCGCCGACGGGGGCAGGTCCACCCCGCCCATGCCCGCGAGCCGCGCGAGCCTGGACTGGAGCTCGGCGTCGGCGTCGAGCAGCACGTTCAGCAGCCGCCGAGCTGCGCGACGGCCGGCAGCGTCCTCGAGCCCCACGAGCGCGCTCCCCTCTGCGGCCGCGCGGCGGATGAAGCGGTCGGCGTCGCGGAGCCTGCCGAGCGTCCTGCCCGTGATGACGTCGACCATCTACGTGCGCTCGTCGATGTGGTGTGGAAACGACCACACGAGTTGCGTGACCTCGAAGTTCGGGCACGTCGTCCGATCGATGTGGTCGGCCAGCGTGCACCACTCGTAGACCTGCGCCGGATCGTCGGCGCCGAACCCGTCGCCCCCGTGGAAGTCAGCGGGCCGCAGATCCTCTTCTCGCTCGCTCCGCACGCGCTACTCCTTCGGGCGCTCTTCCTCGGCGGCCGGCTTCTTCTCGAGCGCGGGCGCCGCGGCCGCGTCCTGCTTCGCCATCATGTCGAGCGCCTTCTCCGCGGCCGCGTCGGCCTCCTTCTCGATGGCCTCAAGCTCGGCGTCGACGTCCTTCACGCCGTACATCGTCGCCACGAACTCGACCGTCGCCCGCTGCGAGGCGACCGCCTTGCCGCCGTTGGCGAGCTGCGCGGCCGTCGTCGCCGCCTGGATGTCCGCGTACGTTGGCGAGAAGTACGGAGGCCAGTTCAGCGTCACGTTCAGCTCGAGCGCGTTCGCCGGGAACACCCGCTCCGTCACGGTGACGGCCTTCGTCTCCTCGTCCGTCGTCACGCGCGGCGGCAAGATGATCTCTTCGCCGCGCGCCACGTGCACCGCGCCGGCGCGGAGGAACATCCGCACCGTGACGATGATCCCCTCCTGTCCGTACTGCTCGCGCAGGATGTCGCACGTCGCCAGCATCGGCTGGTAGAGGATGCGCATTGCCTGCGCGCTCTGCGCGGCGCCGGTGATGTCGGCCGGGTCGGCGAGGATCACCCCCGTGGCGTCGAGGATGTCCTTGCGCAGCTCCTCCTTCACCCTCAGCCCGGCGTCCGCGGCGCCGGCACTGAGCTCGAGGTAGCTCGCGCCGCCCTGCGAGATGATCGCCTGCCCCGAGCCCTTCCGGATCGGCTGCCCGTTGTACGTGCGCGGGTCCGCGTGGATGACCGGCGTCGGGTCGCAGTTCGCCTTCACCCCCCGGATCGTCGCGCTCTTGATCTGGTTCAGCTCGTCGAGGTTCGGCTCCTCGCCCTCGTAGTCGCTCTCGCCGTCCTGCTGCCCCGCCCACGGGCGGTTCTGCAGGTAGACGAACGGGCAGAAGCCGTAGTCGTGCCGCGTCTCGCGCCAGCCGCGGCGCGCGAGCGGGCTCGAGGACCAGCTCCGCGTCTTCGCGAGCTCGCCCGGCACCTCCGGCCAGACCTGCTCCGTCTCCGTGTTCCAGTAGCGGACGTACCAGTAGGTGCGCTCGACGAGCCGGTCGTCGACCATGACCGTCTTCGGGTACGGGTAGCAGAGAACCACCTGGAGCGGGACCGGCTTGTTCTCGCCCGTCTCGTCGTCCTCCTCGCCGTCGCCCCACTCGAGCACGGTCACGTGCCGCGCTGCGTGCACTTCCATCCGCGGCTTGCCCTTGCGGTAGCAGATCGACCAGCACGCCGTGCCCATCGCGCCGCCAAGGTCGCGCGCCTCGCTCATGCGCACCCAGAGCCGCGCCGTCTCCGCGAGCACGCGGACGTAGTCCTCGCCGTCGACGTCGCCCCTCACCTGCAGCGTCGGCGTGCGGTCGGCACCGAAGAGCATCGACGTCAGCCGGCGGACGACGATCTTGCCGAGGTCGTACCGCCCGCAGGGCCGCCGCTTCGCGTACGGTACGGAGATCCCAGGCTTCACCGGCGAGTCGCCGTAGCCGACCATCATGCCGTCCCAATCGTAGAGCTTCGTCGCGTCCTGCTGGCCGCGGAAGTAGCTCTCAAGACGGTCGAGCCGGGCCACGCGCGGGTTCTGCGCGAGCTCGGTCAGCTTCACCCCCGCGAGCGGGATGACCGTCCGCTCGTTGCCCTGCGCCGGCATCGATCCGCCGCCTCCCGGCGGCAGCATGTTCCCGAGCTCGTAGATTCCGCGCTGAAGAGGGCCGGCCACGGAGGGATGCTAGCGCGTCTTGCGGCGCGGCGCGCGCTCCACGATCGCGTTCAGCGCGCGCGCGGCCTCGACTTTCGTGTCGCGGCCGGAGGTCCAGCCCGGTTCGACGAAGCGCGCGAGGCGCGACCGCCGCCGGCCGAGCGTCGCGTTCTCGACGCCGCGGACCTCGCTGTTGCGGAAGGTCCAGACCTCGCCCGTCTCGTTCAGGATGACCGTCCAGAGATCGTCGTGGTCAACCCCGTAGTCACGCACGAGCACGGCGAGACCGGCGCCCTTCGGCGTCCACAGCGGCAGGGGCGGGTTGAGCTGCAACATCATCGGCCGGCGTTCTTCCTGGCGACCTTCGCCACCTCGAGCAGCCGCGCAGCGACCTTCTCGGCCGACTCGGGCGACATCGCGATCGCCGAGTCCTCGTTCAGGATCAGCGCCACGAGCTCGTCGTTGAGCAGCCCCACGTCCAGCGGCCCCTCGACGAGGTCGTACCGGAAGCGCTCGCGAGGGGCCTCGGCTACCTCGCGCGCGCGCCTGCGCTCCTCGAGTGAGACGACCTTGTCGCTCACGGCGCCGTCGGCGTCGGCTCGTCGTCGAACGAGTCCGGCTCGGGGTCGTTGACCGCTCGCTGCGACGGCGTGATCGGCATCGGGCGCGTGTGCTTGCCGGGCGCGTGGAGCACCCCACACGCCCCGCACCATGTCTTCTCGGCGGGCGGCAGCTTCTCTGCGGACCCGCCGAAGACGGCGCCGCAGGCCGGGCACTGAACGCTCATCCGAACGCCGCCTGGTTGACGTCCGACTCGCTCGTGAGCGTCCAGAAGTCCGACGCGATGCCCTGGAGCACGTAGTCGTACGGGAGCCAGCCGTAGCCGCGCTCGCCCCACGACGTGCCCCACGAGTTGCGGAAGAGCAGCATCCTCGTGTTGTCGTCGTACCCGACGAAGAGCAGCGCGTGGCCGCCCTCGACGCGGTCGTGCGGCCCCGGCATCGGGACGACGCCGTCGCCACCCTCGTGCATCGGAAAGCTCGAGTAGACGGTCGTGCCGAACATCACGCCGTGACCGGCCGCGAGGCGCGCCTTGATCGCCCCGAGCACGTCCGTCGGCGCGACGCCGTGCGCGTCGAGGCGGTAGTAGACGAGCGACCGCACGGCTGTCGCGGCCGCCGCGATGATCGCCGGCGGGTCGGCATCCCACGCCGGGCCGTCCGTGTGCGGCCACAGGCGCTCTTCGACCGCGCCAACCGTCGCGAGCGCGCGCATGGTGTCCCGGAGCTCGGCTCCGGAGTCGCCGTGCAGCCCGGCAAGCATCCGGGTCGCCTTGTAGGTGAAGAGCGGCGATAGGATAACCCGGTCACCGCGCGAGATCCGGAGGAAGAGCATCACGAGCCCGGTCCCGGCGTGACCGGTGCACGACCCGATCGAGCCCTGGTCCATCACGGGGGCGTCGTGCTGGCGCAGGTCGACCGACGAGACGGGAAGTCCGTTGACCGTGGCCACCCACATCCCTTTCGTGACGGCGTCGATGCTCTTGTGAAGCTGCTCCGACGCGAGCGCCTTTGCCACGGCCGGGTGCTCCGCGTGGTAGTCCCGGACGTCGCGGAGGTCGCGGCGCCAGCCGAAGGCGCGGCGGGTCACGACTTCACCTCTGCGGACGCAGCGGCGAGCAGCCGCTCTTCCGCTTGCTGAAGGGCCGTCCACGCGCGCCCGATGGCTCCCTGAGCCTCTTCGTACGACACGCTCTGATCCTCGTGAGCGCGCCGCACCTCAGCGCGCGCGCTCGCCCATGCGCGGGCGAGATCGGCGAGTTCGTGATCTGCCGCGCCGGTCATCGCGGCCCCATGGCGCGGAGCGCGGCCGACGCCGGCGCCTCGGCGCACGGCCCGACGAAGTGCCCGAGCGCCGTCACGGCGTCCGTGAGCCAGGGCGGTACCTGCACCCCGGCGTCGGTCATCACCGCGAGCAGCCGGGTCAGGGACGCGACCACGCACGGCGCGACGGCGAGCCAGATCGCGACGACGTTCCGGGTCACGGCGGCACGGAGCGCGGCCTCGCCGGCGACGACGGCGTCGTACGCGGCCGCGAGCGCGTCGGTGACGACGTCGTAGCCGTGCTCGTGGAGGCAGTCCGACGTCGGCGACGTGCCGCAGTCCTGCGCCCGGTGCGTGTCGACGGTGTCGCGTGCGGCGACGACGCCCTGCGAGGCGATGCCGAGGCCGACCTGCCCGTCCTGCAGCGCGCTCGCGCCGCAGCCGGTCGTGAGCACCGCGCCGGCCAGCACGAGGAGCAGCAGCACGGTCGGCGGCGGGGACGGCACGTCGAGGTGCATCGCGTGCGCGAGGTAGTTCAATCCGGCGGCGAGGATGCCGCAGACGACGCCGACCCACATCGGCGCGAGCTTCAGGAACGGTGTCGCCGCGCCCAGCATCGCGAGCATCGTGCCGACGGCGAGACCGAGCTGCACGGCGTTGAACTTGAACTTCATCTCGAGCCTTCCTTTCCTGCGCAGCCCGTCAGAGGACCGCGGCCCAGATCGTACCCGCACCAGCCGGCGGCGTGGTGACCTTCACGTAGACGTACCCGTACACGGGGAGCGAGAGTGCCGCCAGCGTGCCCGCGGACAGCGAGAGCGAGCTCTGCAGGAGCCAGAACCGCCGGCCGTCGAGCTGCGCCTGCGTGATCTGCGAGTCGTACACGTTCGGGAACGTCGAGTCGTCAGCGACGTAGACGCTCACCGTGCAGGCGACGTCCGACACGAGCACGGTCTTGCTCGGCGGCGCGAGGTTGTTCGGGTCGCGCTGCGGCACCACGAGGATGCGGGAGAGCGGCACGTCTCCGGGATCCGTCAGCGGGTTCGTGCTGTCCGTGCTGGTGTCGATGGCGATCTTGCTCGGGAAGAACACGTTGCCTCCGCTGCTGCTTGAGGGTCGACTCTACGGCGAGAGCTGCCCGCCGTCCACGCCCTCCTTCGCGAGCGCGGCGCGCAGGTCGCGTGCGGGGCAGTCAGACGCGTGCTCGCCCGAGTCGCTCGCGCCGCAGAGCGAACACTGGCCGTACTCGACCACCGCGAGCACCTCCCGCGCCGCATCCCGCACCGCGCGCAGACGCTCTACCTCGTCGCAGAGCGCGGCGAGCAGCGTCGGGGCGGCGGCGATCAGGGCGGCGTCGGCCACGGTAGACAGAACCCGCGCATGATGAATCGGACTGCCGCGATGCGTTTCGCGCCCAGCCTCAATCAGCCACTCGCGAGGACCACTTGTTACCGCTTCCCACGGCCCCGGCGTGGCCTCCGCGAGCAGCCGGCGCGCCTCGTCCACGGGGTCAGCCATGGTCGTCCTCCTTGTCACCAGGTGCCTCGCAGATGCCCCAGCGCGCGCATCCGCTGGCCTCTGGAATCACAGCAAGCTGCGCGCCGCCGCGCGCGGTGCGGGACCATGCGATTACATCGCGAATCGGTGTCGGGATCACGCGTCGCGCATCGCCAGGGCTCTTCCCCGACCGCGACTCCTCGATTGCAAACATGGTCTGTCCGATGTCGGACTCCATCGCGGCCACGCGCTCGATGCGCTCGGAGTCAATGTCTGCGATCAGGCGCAGTTCGGACTTCCGCGCGTGGATGCAAGGCCAGCAACCGACCCGTTCGGCGCCGAGCTGATAGAGCGGGTTGAGCGGAACGCTGGCGCGGTGATGCTCCGCGACAACGTCGGCGAGCGTCCACGAAATCAACGGGCGCCACACTTCGCAGTCGTACGCGTCCGACCACTCGCGCTCAGGCATCCTAGATCGCGAGCGACTTTCCTCGGCTCGGACGCCGACGACCATTACCACGTCGCGGCCGGTCTCCTCTCGGATGCAGTCCAGCTCTGCTCGGGTCGGCGCCACCTTCAACTCCGGCGAACACCATTTCCGCACACGCGACGGGAACGTCCCTGTGCGGCGCGCGCGTGCCTCAAAGCCCTCGGCTGACGTGCGTCGCAGTGGCCCCAACCGTTGCTCCAGCACGTCGAGATACGCGTACGTCTGCGCAGCCTCCCAGCCTGTGTCGTTGAACAGGGGGATGATCGGAGAGAGGTTCGTGCGCAGTGCCCAGCACCAGAGCGCGGTGCTGTCCTTTCCGCCCGAGATACCGAGCACATGAACCCGTTCCTGGTCAGCCACGGTCGCCCTCCTTCGCGGCGGCGAGGGCGGCGCAGAAGGCAGTCCACGACACCTGCATCGCGTCGTGGAGACTCTCGAAGCCATCCTCGCCAAGCGCGCCTTCCAGCGCCTCCACAGCAACACGATACGCATCCGCCGCCTCGACGAGCGCCGCCAGCTTCGCGCGCAGGGCGGCGACCTTGTTGTCTCGTTCGAGCCACGCAGCGGACTCGCGCGCGCGCGCCTCGTCCCGCTCCTTGGTGAGCGTCGCGACCAGCGCGTCCCGAGCGGCCAGCGCGGCGCGCGTGGCGTCGAGTTCGGCGAAAGCCCACTTCGTCGTATGGGCTCGGATGTACGCAGCCGCGTGCTGGCCATCCCGAACATCCGCTAGCCGCCTCGCCTGCACCTCGTCCTCCACCGTCATCGTCATCGGCGGCACGGCCGCGCAGAGCTTCGCCCGCTCGTCGGCGCGGATGGCGGCGTCTACGGCGGCCTCGGTCACGCTCGTCGGGTTGCCGGGGGTCCACAGGTCGGCCCACGCCTCCCGCACCGCCTTCTCGGTCTCGCTCATCGCTTCCTCCTCGCCAGCCATTCGTTGGCCTCTGGCACCCACGTTCGAAGCATGTCGACCAACGCCACCGACTCCGCGTCCTCCTCCATGCGGCGCAGGAGAGCGCGCAGCGGTGCCGCGAACGCTCGCAGCGTCGCCGAGTCGCCGTTCGCCTCACACGCGCGCAACATCGCGCGCACCTCGTCGATCGTCGGCTCTCGCTCGTCGCTGGCCCGTTGCTTCTCGTCACCCATCTGCACCGCCTTCCTCTCCGCGCCTCGCGACGCACACGTGTTCTAGAGCTACCTCGACAACGTGTCCAGCACCTCGGACGGAGGCCCGGCGAGCGACATGCGTGCGCCCTCGCGCGCAAACCAGCTCGACATGAGGTAGTCCCCCGTGTGCGCGTTGGGCGAGTAGAAGAGCGCCTGCTGCTTCCAGATGCGCACCGGCTCCGGGTGATTGCCGGCGCCGTCCGCCGGGATCTGCCAGAGCCCCGACCGAAGCTCGACGCCGAGGCTCTCGATCCCGAACGCCTCGCTGAACTTGTGCCGCGGGTCCGTGTTGAACGGGATCACCGGCATCCCGCGCGCCTGCCCAAACTCCGTCATCCAGAGCTGGACGCCGTTCGACTCCACGACGAACGTGCACCCGTAGCGCTGGTAGATGTCGCCCATCCGGTCGAGGATCTCCGGCTGCGTCCAGCGCCCAGCCTCGATCGCGAGGATGCGTCGGAACGGCTGCCCGCCCTCCCGAGGGTTCGGCACCATCCCGATCACGAAGAACACCGTCTGCGCGTTCGTGTGCTTCTTTCCTGCGGCGAGGTCCAGTCCGCAGAAGCTCGGCATCAGTGCGCCGTTGAGCCCGATCCGCGGCGCGCGCTCGAGCATCCGCATCCCGCGTCGCGTACACCTCGTGAACCACTCCTCCTTGAAGCGGCTATCCGAGTCGATGCGGCGCAGGCAGAGGTACGACCTCGCGAAGGCCACTGGCGTCGTCGTCGCCTCGATCTCGATGATCTCCGCCAGCGTGAGCCGCTGCGGCCAGAGCAGCCGCCATCGCTCGTGCGGCTCCTCCGGGTTCAGCACGGCCGAGTAGCGTAGGTGCGTGTAGCCTGGACGCCGCGAGAGCCGGTCGAGCCGATCGCCCGGCACCCACGGCGTGCCGATGCTCACGTGCCAGCCGTCGGGCTCGAGGCGCGTGCGGACCGTGTTGTCGGCCCACTCGAGCGTGAGCTCCACCTGCTCCGGCGTGCGCGTGTTCTCGAAGTTGAGCAGGTCGTCCTCGACGACGACGTCGGCGCGCGAGCCGAGGATGCGCTTGGACTGACGCGCGATCGCGACCATCGACGGGTCACGGATGCCCGAGCGCCGGTCGATCGTGATCGCCGTGTCGTGCCACGGGTCGCCCTTCCGCTGCGACTTCCGCAGGTGCGGGAAGACCTCGCGCACGCGCGGGTTGTCCTCGATCGCCGCCTTCACGTGCGAGAGCACCTTCGCCGACTGCGCCTCGGCTCCCGACGTGTAGAGGATGCGCAGCTCGGGGAACTTGCCGAGGAGCCACACGAGCCAGATCGCCACCACGGACGTCTTCGCGTGCCCGACCGGCGCCTCGATCACGAGCCGCTTCTTCGTGCACAGCGCGTCGTGCCACTCGACGTGGAAGGGCGCGTTGACGATCTCCGCGCCCGTCTTCTCTGCGCGGAAGGCGAACTCCGCGAAGGCCGCCGAGCTGCGCCTGGACTCCTCGATCTGGTGCCGGCGCCGAGCCAGCGCGCGAGCGAGGCGGTCGTCGTCCCCCTCCTCCGAGATGGCGACCGCCTCTTCCACGCTGCTCTACGACCGGCGCGGCGGCCCGTCAGATCGCGTGTCGTACGTGATGGTCGGCACATCCACCTCGACCACGCTCCCGTCGATCTGGGCGTCGGCCGCCTCGGCCAGAGCACGGAAGAGCTCGAGCAGCGACGCGTGCGCCATCTCGATCCGGGTCATCACCTCCGCCCGTCGCGCGAGCGACTCGTCCTCGAAGATGCGGCGCTCGAGCGCGGCCCCCTCCACTGCCTGCGTCTCTCGCAGCACGAGCGAGCCCGCGATCGCGGCCCGCGCCAGCGCCGGGAGCTCGTCCCACGCCCTCCCGAACCCCTCGAGCGCCTTCCTGGTCGATTCCCTCATGTCGTCGCCGCTTCCTTTCCGCGAGCCCGTCGCTCGCTCGTCTCCCACCTCTGCGCCATCTGTCCGATGGTCGCAAGCCCCTCGGCAAGGTCGATCGCCTGCACCACGAACCGCATCGCGATCGGCTTGTGCAGATCGAGGTCGACGTCGTGCTCGCGGAGGAGCTGCACCGACATCTCGAGATACCAGTACGGCTTCCGCTCTCTCGCGACGAGCTCGTGGACGATCAGCCTCATGCGCCCGGCACCAGCACGAGGCTCGGGCGCGGCTTCACGACGCCCATCGCCACGAGCGTCAGCATGGCCCGGCTCGCCGCCTGCGCGAGCACCTTGTCCGGGAGCGACATCACGAACGCCGCGGTGACCTCCTTCGGCTCGCGCCCGGTGAGCGCCGCCCGCTGTCGCTCGCGCACCTCGAAGTCGACCACCTGCTCCGAGAGCGGCCGCGTGTCCTTCGGCATCGCCGAGCCGTAGCGCTCCTTCCCGACGTAGAACTCGTACGCGCGCGTCGGCGCTCCGTCGAACTCGTCGTCGAAGATGCGGAAGCCGGTGACACCGAGTGCAGCCGCGAGTTTCGCAACGTGCTCCTTGTCCGTCTCGTCGTACTGGAGCGGGGTCACGGGTCGAGGTCTCCAGCCGCGATGGCGGCGATGCGCATGCCGACCTCTGCCCGACGGTCGAGCGCGTCGAGCACGACGTCCTCGCCGTAGAGGGTCTCGCGGTCATGCGGCCGGCCGACGATGGCCGCGCCCACGCGGGCCGCACGTGCGTGCTTGTACCCGCGCGCCACGGCGACCGCGAGAAGCCTGTCCCACTCGACCTCCAGCATCACGCCTTGCTCGGGGTAGAGCATCACGTTTCTGCCTTCGGCCACCGGCCCGTCGTCGCGTAGTGCAGCAGCTCGTCGGGCGTCCGACCCACGAACTCGTCGGGCACGCTCGGCGCCTGCGCGGGCGCCGGCGACGTGTCGACCTCCAGCCGCATCGACGGTCCGCGCGTCGCGATGTTCCCGAGCCCGAGCATGTCGTTGATCAGCTCCCGCTTCACCGCGGGCGGCGTCTTCGGGTCGCGCAGCAGCCGCCGCTGCTCCGCGAGCGCGAGCGCCGGACCCGAGAGGCACTGCGCGATGTGCGCGGCCCGCATCTCGGCGCGGCGCTTCTGCGACTCGGCGATGTAGCCCGGGTCGGTGCGGATCTCCCACAGCCGAGTGCGAGAGAGCCCGGTCTCGGCGGACATCTGCTTGATGTTCGCGCCGGCGATCTCCAGCTCGAGGAGCTGCTCGCGGAGGAGCTCCTGCTGCTCTTCCGTCCGACGCAGCTTCTTCGCCGGCGGCCTTCGCCGAGGTTCCGCCTGGTTCTCTTTCCGCGCGGCTTCCGCCATGCGTTCAGCCTTCCTCTCGCCGACCTGTTGACCGGAGGTCGTAACCCGTGAGGAGAAGGTGCCCGTCTACAGCGTGGGCGTCAAGACGTCCCGCACGGGGCCACCCCGGACCATGCGTTCCAGGGGGCCTCGCACGGATGCGGGCCGCCAGCCCGCACGGGAGCGCGGCTTCTCACCCCCGTCCAGGCTCGAAGAGCGACCTCCCGGCGTGCCACTTCCTGTTTCGGCAGCTCGGTCCAGGTCGATGTCGGGCGCACGGCGCGGTCGAGCACGCGCTCGGGGCGGAAGACGGCGCGTCCGTGCCGTGCGGGCTGTGGCGTTCCGAAGGGCACCCCCCACACGAGGGGACGCGGGAAGAGGTAGCCATGCATCGGGTAGACCGCAGCGTTGCTCGAGAACCCGTGCATCGTGTACGTCGACGACGACGTCCCGTTGTACATCACCCGACCACTGTCGGCCGGCGTCTCCGGTGACGCTCCCACGCGGCGCGCAGGGTCGAGCGGGCGCGCTGCATCAGCTCGACCGACTCGCCCCGGGTCCGGCCCGAGAAGTGCCCCATGGCGTGCCAGCCGTTGTGACAGCGCTCGCAGAGCGGCACGGCCGTCGAGTCGGGGGCTCTCAGGCCCATGCCCTTCATGGTGCCCTTCTCGCCGTGCTGGTGATGGGCGACGCCGCCGGGTCCGCCGCAGCAGACGCAGGGGAGGGTGCGGAGCCAGGCGAGGTAGCGGGGCTCGGGCTTCGCCGTCGCCTTGCGGATCGGCTCGACCGGCGGCCGTGCGCTCGCGCCGATCTCGCGCAGCATCGCTTCCTTGCCGTGCGCGGGAGGAGGACCGAAGACGTACGCCGGACGCGCGGGGAGCTCGGGGCGACGGAAGCCGGAGCGCTTCATCGAGGAAACTCCCGAACCCGCAGATCCGGACTCCACTCGGCCATGTCGCCGCCCTTGCGATCGCGGAGGCGCACGCGGACCTGCGCGCCTTGGTGCCCCTCGCGGAAGCCGTGCACGTCGCTCTCGATCCGATCCTCGTCGATGAGGTGCAGCGGCCAGCAGTCGCGCTCGCCGTCGTCAGTGAAGTTGTCGTCGTTGCGCGTCCGCACGTCGGCGCCGAGCTGCTTCACGAAGCACGCAACACCCGCTGCCTTGCACTGCGTGACCGTCGAGCGCGCCCACGCGACGTCGAACGGCCGCGCGCCGGGGCCGCTCTCGCCGCCGACGATGATCCAGTCGATCGTCCGGCCGTGCGAGAAGCCGTCGCGGTCGTCGCTCAGCGCGTTCATCGTCGCGATGTTGGTGAAGTCGACCGGCCCGAGCGCGGGCTCGTAGCTCACGAAGCGCACGGCCGCGGGCGTCTCGAGCAGGATCGGGATGCGCTCGTCGGCGGTCTTCTGGTCCTCGACGCTGACGCCGAGCCAGATGTTCGGCAGCGGCCACGGGCCGGCATACGGGATGCTCGGCTTCAACGCGACGATCGGCGCGTGCGCGAACGCCTCCGCATGGACGATCATCCGCGGCGTCGCGGTGTGCTGCTCGCGCGCTTCGACCCACGCGAACCACGCGCGCATGCGCTCCGGCCTCTTCGTGAGGATCTGGAACGTGTGCTGCGACGCGGCCGCCATCACGCCGAAGACGGCCGCGATCGACTCGTTCGGCAGCTCCTCGTGGAACAGGTCCGACATGCTGTTCACGAAGACGCGGCGCGGCTTCCGCCAGCGCAGCGGGTCCGCGAGATGCTCGGCTCGCAGGTCGACGCGGCCGGTCCACTGCGCCCCCTTCTTCGAGAGCCGCACGAAGCCCTCGAAGGGCTGCCCGACGCCGGAGAAGCGCAGCGCTGTCTTCTCCGCGTAGCAGTTCTCGCAGCCCGGCGAGACGCGCGAGCATCCGCGCACGGGGTTCCACGTCGAGTCCGTCCACTCAATCGAGGTCTCACCCATCGAAGATCCCCGGACGCGCCGCGCGCGCCTTCGCCGACTGCCCGCCCGGCTTCACCTCTCCGGGCGCGACCGTGAACATCTTGCCCCGCAGCGTGCTCGCGATGGCGACGACCCGCACACGGCCGTCTGCCTCGATGCCGACCACCTCGCCAGCGAACCAGGACAGCCCGTAGCAGCCGGCTCCGCGACGAAGACGGAAGCGCACGCGATCGCCCTTCTTCATCAGAGCACCTCTCCCTCGATCTCGTCGCCTGCACCACCGCCGAGCCGCGGAGGACCAGCTTCGTACGCGGCCGCGATCTTCGGGAACGCGATCTCCGACAGCGTGCGCCCGCCGGGCATCACGAGGTCGGCCATGAACTCGCGCTCCGCCGTCGACTCCTTGGACGCGATCAGCTCGAGCTTCGCCTTCGAGACGAGCAAGAGCACGCGCCAGCGACGCCGCCACTCGTCGTCCACCATGCGTTCGAGCTCGCCCGACTTCGGGTGCCCGCGGCGCTTCTGCTTCTGCCGCTCGGCGCGCGCTTCATCCAGCGTCGGCCGCGTGACGCGGAACCTGAAGAAGCGGTCCGCGAGCTGGATCAGCAGCGTCGCCACACCGCCTCCGTCGTCGGCGTCGATCATGACGCGCGTCGCCCCGGCCTTTCGGAAGAGCGTCTCGATCTCTGCGCGCGACTTCTCGGGCGCCACGCGCGTGCCCTCTGCGTAGCGGGTCATGGTCCCGTCCCGTAGCAGTCGTCGATCGCCTGCCGCTTCACGAGCCGGACTCCCACGCCCCGCGGAGGCGCTCCATCTCCTCGGCGTACATGCGCGCCGTCCACACGAGGCCCTTGATCCACTCGACGCCGGTCCACCTGGCGTCGGCGTTCTGCGGATGCAGCACCAACGACGGCCCCATCGCCAGCGCGTACTCGTTCGCGTGATCCATGAGCCGAGCGACGCGCTCCGATTCGCGGGCGGCAACCGTCCGCTCGACCGCCGCGAGCACGCTCGCCGCGTTCGTTTCCGCGTCGGGCCCCATGCCGATCGCGTCGGCGATGTCGGCGAGACACTGTGCCATGAGCGCCGCCTCGTCCTGCGCGCTGCGCTCCGCCTCGCGCGCGGCATCTCGCTCCTCTTCCGCCTCGCGCTGCTTCTCGCGCGCGAATTGCTCCGCTGACGCGTAGAGCTGCGCCCCGCGCTCTGCCGCGCCCAAGGCCAAGCGGAGCCCCTCCGCGACGCGCATCTCGTGCTCGTGCGCCTCCTTCAGCCGAGCGATCTCCTCCTCCAGTTCCTTGAACGTCGCCATCGTCCTCTTCCTCTCCGCGCCCGAAGGCGCCGTCACCCGATCAGTCGGAGCACGGCGGCGCCGCGCTCCTTCACCATCTCCGCCTCCATACGCTGCGTCGGCGTGAGCCTTCCTCCGTACTCGAGCAGCACGTCGATCTGCTGGATCGCGTCCCGGAGCACGGTGCTCGCGCGATCCTCGTCGGCGAGCTCGGCGTGCATGAGCCGGAGCGTCGGGAGCGCCGTCTTCAGTGCGGCGATCTCCTCCGCGTCGTGCCGCTGCGCCGCCTGGTAGCGGTTGCGGAGCCCGGTGTCCTTCGGCGGCTCCTGTTTGCGGTGCTCGGCGAGCCGGCCTTCGAGGAACTCGAGACGACGGACGAGCCAGCCCAGCGCGCGGGCGACGTCTCTCTGCTCGGGCTGCTGATCCTTCTCCACGCCGTTCCTTTCCGCGGCACACCGCGTGACCGATCTTGGTGCGCCCTGGAGCTTACCGCAACGGGTCGCCGGGCACCTTCGGATCTTCGATGTTCGGGTCGGAGTACACCGCCACCTGATCAGCGAGGTCGCCGTCCATGCCCGGCATGTTCGCGATGCGGTCGTGGATCACGCCGACCTGAAAAGCGACGGTCTCGTCGAGCACGTCGTTGATCTGCCGAACGTCGAGCACCATCGCCTGCATCCATGGCTCGAGGATCTGCTGCTGCTCCTCCTCGGACAGCCGATCGAGCTGCTTGCCGGCAACGCGGCTCTCGACGCGCAGGTAGATGCGCCGCACGAGGCGGAAGATCGTCACGCGCGCCTGCTCCCGCGGCGAGAGAGCGGCGTCCGCTGCGGCGATCTCCTCGGGCGTCACCTGCGACCCCGGGCCACGGCAGCGGGCACCGCCGCCGACGTGGACGCGCGCGCTAGCGCGAGCTCGTCGGCCGTGTGCCACGCGGGCACGAGCCAGCCTTCGTTCCGCGAGTTGCCACAGCGCTCGGGCACCCAACCCTCGGCCAGGCCGCGCTCGTGGTCAATCGGGCCGCCCCAATGGTCGGCCGGCACCGGACACGAGCGCGGCACGCGACCCTTCACGATCGCGACGGCGTCGGCGACGTCGCCCATCCAGAGATCGTAGCCGTTGAGGGCGAGCCCGTTCGAGGGCGCCCCGGTCCAGTAGAGCGACTGCGGCCAGCCCGCGGGCCGCCACGCGCCGACGCGCAGGTCGGCGATCCACGGGCGCGTCGCGTCCGGGTGGAAGGCGTCGGGGCTGTACTGCTCCGCGAAGCGCTGGTAGCTCGTGTGCGTGCGCGCCGCGCCGCGCTCGAGCACGTCGTTGATCAGCGACATGCCGTCGCGGACGTGCGCGCGCTGCTCCTCGACGGTCTCGTGCCGCGAAGGGAAGAGCGACTCCTCCTTCACGCCGAGACGCGCGAGCACGAGGTGCTTCGCCAGCGGCGGGGAGTGCCGCGGGGCGTCCTGCGCGTCGGCGTAGGAGCACGCCTTGATTCCCCACGCGACCACGAACGCCACGATGATGAAGAGCCCACAGCCGACGTCGTCACTCTTCCTTCCGCGCACCGCGACCTCCCTTCAGGTGCTCGCGCATCCACTCGATCCGCTGCGCGTAGTCCGGAAGCAAGCGGAACGCCGCGCGCGACGCGTCGGCGAGGTGACGGCCCGGCCCCTTCGCCCACCGCGAATACGCCATGTTCTCGAGGGACTGCTGCACGCGCGCCCTGTCTGCCGTGAGCACCACGCGGCCGCGGAGCCGGTCCTTTGCGAGCTGCTTCTGCATGCGCTTCTGCGCACGCTTGTCGTCGAGCTTGACCTCCATGGGAGCGATCCGTTCTAGCCCGCCGCGCGCATCGCCGCACGCACGACGTCCGAATCGAGGCACGCGTGGATGACGGCGACGGCATCGGCCGCGTGCTCCCGGTCTCCCTTGCGCATCGCGTCGAGGAACGCGGCAGTCGACGGATAGCGCTGGCGCACCTGCAGCTCGACGTCGTCCTTGGACGCGTTGCGAGCTCTAGCGATCTTCGCCTTCACCTCCTGCGGCGACGCCTGCACGATCGGAAGGTTCTTCGACGCGGCCACGGCCACGACGACGCCGAGCGCCACGCCGATCTTCGCGGACGACCCTGCGTTGCGCGGAAGCGAGAGCGTCTCCATGCAGACCACGCGCACGTCGCGCTCGTACAGCTCGAGCTCGAGCCACGACCAGACCTCGCGCGCGCGACGGACGACGTCTTCGCTCTCGCGCACGGACCGCTTCTTGTCGCTGCGCTCAGTCTCGATTGTTTTCATGGAGACGACCGACGAGTTCCGCGCGCCGCTGTCGAAGTGCATCAGCGCGACCCCCATGTGCGAGAGTCCGCCGTCGATTCCTACGATGTGCATCACGTTCCTTTCCGCGGCCGGAGCGCGTGCCGCACCGTCGCGCTGCAGACGTCGAGCCGCTGCGTCTTGAGGAAGAGCCGACGAGGATCGCCGGCGTTCTCCACGTCCACGTCGTACTTCACCTTCACGAAGCCGGCGATCTCGCGCGCTGCTTCCTCGGGCTCCGAGCCCTCCACCCCGCGCACGAGCTCGTACGCGAAGAGCAGTCCGGCGAGCCTCTTCGCATTCGTGCCCTCGGCCGTGAGCACGGCCCCGAACCACGCGTTGAACGCCTTGAGCGCGGGGAGGTCGCCCTTCATCGTCTCGGTCGCGTTCCGGCGTCGCAGTTCGTAGAGCTCCGCGTCATCGCCGAGCGCGTCCGGCCGGTTGGGCATCTCCTCCGGCGCGAAGTCTCCGAGGTGCCGCGACACCTCGATCCCGGCGAGCACCCGGTCCGTCTTCTCGTCGCCCGTGACGCCGCCGATGGGCAACAGGAAGCTCTCGCTCACGCCGGACGGCGAGAAGAGGTCGCGCGTGCTCTTCACGTTGCCTTCGCTCCCGCGCGCAGCGCGCGCACCTGATCGGCCAGCCGGTTCGCGTCGGCGGTGCGCCCCTCGGACAGCGCGACGAGTTGCTCTTCCTCGAGCCGCGCGACGCGGTCCGCGTGCTCCTCCTGCGACACCGACCGGCTCACGCGCGCGCCCTCTGCCTTCTCGCGGAAGCGCTCCACGTTCGTGTCGTTGCGCAGGATCATCGTCAACTCTGTGTGGCCGCCCTCGGTGTGGAAGTCGGAAGTGCAGCACCCGAGGATGGCGCGGCAGACGTCCTCTTCCGAGTAGCGCCGGAGACGCGCGCGGATCGCCGTCTTCCGCTCGTCGGTCAGCGTCGCCTTCTTCTTCCCGGCGGCCTTCACCCAATAGGCGAAGATCCGCTCGACCTTCTGCTCGAGCGCCACGTCCTTCGACGGCGCGCCCTGGATGCCAGGCAAGCTCGCCTGCGCCTCGCGCGTCGCCTCCACGTCGGAGGCGAGCGCGCGAAGGCGCTCCGCCAGAGCGGACAGGCCGACCGTGCCGCTGTTCAGCTCCACGATCGCCTCGGCGAGCCGCCGGGTGATGTCCCGGCCGGTGAGCGCCATGCGTTCACCAGGGGATGTCGTCGTCGCCCTTGCCCGGGCCCATCGAGTCGGTGAAGAGATCCGACGGCCCGGGGCACACGCTGCCGTCGAGCTCGTGCGCGGGGTTGCCGCAGACGCCGCACCGGGTAGGCCCGGTGCCACCGTCTGCGTCGCCCTCGCCGCCAGCCTCGTACGGCGGCGGCGCGCCCATGTCGTCGTCCTGCGGGATGTCGCGCGCGCCGCCGACCGGACCGCCCATGTCGTCGCCGCTCGTCGAGCCGGCGCCGCTGTCCGAGCTGTAGCCGTTCGCGGCCTGCTCCTCACGCCACGCGGCGATCATGCGGCGCTCATCGTCGGTCCACTCCTCCGGAGGGTAGTACCGCGCGACCTCATTGCTCTTCACCATGCCGTCGCGTCCCTTCCACGCGTCGACACGGAGCTGCGCGACAAACGGCTTGAACTTGAACCTCTTCGCGATCGCGCGCGGGTCGCGCAGGTCGAACGCCTCCATGTTCCCGACCGCCTGGCAGTAGTACATCAGCCGCTTGCGGTCCTGCGGGTGCTTGCCCAGCTCGAGGTTCCACCACGGCGTCCGCCCCTTGCCGGGGCCCGCGATCACCTCGAACTTGCAGCGGCGAAACGGCCGGTTGTCCTTCCCCTTGAGCTTCTCGTTCGCGAAGTACGCCATCGCGAGCATGTAGCGGCCCGGGGGCAGCGCGCTCGAGTCGGTCTCGGGGTGATCCTTCTTCTCGCCGACGGCTGCCGCCGGATCGAAGTAGTCCGTCTCGCGATCGTCGCTCACGACGCACCTCCCGCCGTCGCCGGCGCAGTCTTCTGGTCGGGCGTCGTGTCCTGCAGCTCCTCGCCGGTCGCCTCGCCCTTCGTGAAGGCCCGCACCCACGCGGTGAAGTTGGGCACCTCGACCTCGCGAAGCGGCGGCATCGACTTCGTCATCATCCAGTCGGGCCCGGACGTCTCGACCCCGAACTGCACGACGCGCCGCGTCTCGCCCGGCTTCACCTCGACCGTCTTCGTCTGACGGAAGGTCATGCAGACGAGGTTGGACGCGTGCTGCACGCGCGCCGCGAGCTTCCGCATCGGGAACATCGGCCCGATGGTACGCCCCTGCACGACGCCGTCGTCGTCCTTGATCTCGCGCTCCTCGCGCTCGGCCAGGAAGAGCACGTGGTAGGGGCAGTCCCGCACCGCGCGCACGAACGCGTCGAAGCGGTCGGTGAGCAGGTTGCCGTACGGATCCTTCCGCTTCGGCATCCCGTCCTTGTCGACCTGGCCCTGCGTGCCCATCGCCTGGATCTCGTCGGAGAGCAGCTTCGCCATGTCGGTCAGCGAGTCGAGCACGATCGTCTGCGGCCACCACTTCGGCCACGTCTGGATCACGGCACCCGAGCGATCGGTGATCGTGAAGCCCTTCTCTCCGCCGCGCTCGACGCGGATCGCCGTCCGGATGTTCCGCAGATCCTCCGCGTTCTCGACGAACGCGATCTTCGGCACCGGCCGCTTGAGCCGCGTCGCGGCCGCGCGGATGTGGAACACCGCCTGCCTCTCCGTGAGGACGAACAACGGCTCCGGAGCGGTCACCCCCAGCGACGTCTTCCCGGTTCCCGAAGCGCCGTACGCCAACGCTTTCAGGTAGGTCTGCTCGCTGTCCTGCGTGATGATCTTCATCTGCTCTCTCCTCGAGCCCGGCACACCGTGCCGTCTCGCTTCCTTCCCGGCCTACGAGGCCCGGGCACTGCATCCTCTCCGCTGTCTCGCCACCATGGCGGGAACAGCGCGCGGGCGACGACGGTGTTCTCGACGCCGCCCGCGAGCCAGCCTTCTAGTGCGGCGCCGCGCGCGCCGCAAGCCCGCTCACCACTTGAGCGCGAGCTGCCGCGTCTCCTCGACCGCCTTGCCCATCGCCTCGAACGCCGCCTTGCGAGCCTTCTTCGCTTCCTTGCGCTCGTCCGCGGAGATGACCTTGGCCTCCTGCCAGTGCTGCCACGCCTCGGCGATCGCGTCGCATTTCTCGTGGTACGCGCTCGGCCCGGACGAGACGTCGACGCCGGTCTCGATCGCCTCGACGAGGCTCGCCCACGCCGCCTTCACGCCCTCGGCCGCCTTCTTGCCGACGTCTGCGAGACGACCTTCGGTCTTCTGGATCTGATCCCAGCGGCGGAGCAGATCCTCGGCGGTCGCCTTCGCGTCCTCGGCGTTGACGCGCCGCTCGGCAGCGTTCGGCTTCTTGCCCTTCGGGTTCAGAGCCTTCTTGGCATCGGCGAGCGAGACGCGCTTCGCCGGCTTCGACGCCTTCGTCTTCTTGGCCTTCTTGCTGCCGCCCTTCGCCTTGGCCTTCTTGTTGCTGCCGGCGTGTCCGCCGTGCGTCTTCTCTTCGGCGCGCTTCGACGCCTCTCCGTCCGTGAGACTCATGATGATCAGCCTTCCTCTCGATCGTCGACCACCACGAGCTCCGGGTGCCGATGATCCCGAACTTTGTACAGCGACCGCGCGTCGCTGTCCATGCGGTCGCCATCCGGGGACGTGCATATCGGCAAGAACTCGCAGCCGCGCCCGTACGCGTAGCAGTGCGTCGTGTTCCGCGTCGCGCGCCGCGGGTCGCGCTCTGCCTCGCGCATCCGCGCTCCGTCCACGTAGAGGTCTGCCGCGAAGCGCTCGAGCTGCCACGGCTCGCGGTACGTCTCGAATCGCGCGAAGAAGCGATCCCCCTGCTCCATGAGCGACTGCGAGATCGCGAGCTGCTTCTCGGCAACGTCCGGCTTCGGCGTGACGCCGCGCGCAGCCTGCGCCGCAAGCGCGGCGCTCCAGGTCGCGTAGTCCGTGTCGCACGCGGCCACGCTCACGGTACCGTTCTGGTTGACCTTCGGCTCTCGCGGCGCCGCACGACGAGCCACGTGGTAGACGAACCGCCGGCACGTGGCGTTGCGCAGGTCCGGCACGAGGTCGCCGTCGGGCGGCCGGATTGCCCCGCGCTTCAGCAGCTCGCGCACCGCGAGGATGTACTTCGTCGCCTGCTCGTCGACGTCTGCCTTCCGCTCGATGTCGAGCATCGCGGCCGTGGTCGCCTTCGTCTTCCGGTCGACGACGACGACGTCGCCGTGAGCGCGATCGAAGTAGACGCGATCCAGCCGACCCGTGCCGTAGAGAGGGCCACCGCGACCGTCGACGCGCGGGATCGGCACCACGAAGACCTCTTCGACGAGCAGCGGGACCAGGTTCTCGCGTTCCGTGGCCGTGACCTCCGCGTAGTGGCGGACCATCCACGCGAGACGCTCCTGCGCCAGCCCTAGGTTCGACGCCTCGTCGAGATCCTCCTCCTCGGGCTCGAGCTCGTCCGCGTGCTGGAGGAGGTACTGCTTCGCGCCGTCGAGGGCCGCATCCAGCCCGGCGCCCGCATCGAGCAGCTCGCCGCCCACGTGGAAGGCGCTACCGAAGGTGCGCGCGCCGGCCTTCTCCTCGATCGGGGAAAGCCTCTGTACGTACCGGTAGAGCCAGCGCCGCTCGCAGGCGCGGAACGTCGCGCGCTCCGAGAACGTGATCACGTGACGGTCGTACCCGGGCCCGGTGCGTCCGGTGCTCATCGGAGACCGAGCGCGTCGCGAAGCGCCTTGACCATGCTGCCGGACAACGCCTGATCGAGCTGCTCCCTCAGCGAGGCGCGCGCCTTCTCGATCTCCGGCGCGAACTCCTTCGCGAGCAGCGCATTGAGCGTTTCCTTCACGCGCTGCGAGATCCACGAGTTGCCGCTGTCGCGGAAGCCGTCCGTCTTCGTGAAGAACTGATCGAGCACCGCCTCGCGGAAAGTGACCAGCCGAGTCTGCCCGTAGCGGGGACTCGGAGCGGGCACGCCGGCGCGCACGACGGCCTCGATCTCCGCGACGAGGCGCTCGTCCGCCAGCGACTTGAGCCGTTCGTCGAGAACCTCGGCCACGCGCTGCTCGACGCGCCCACTGAGATCGCCGAGCTTCTCGGCCAGCCTCTCGACGACCCACTCCCGGATCCGCTCCTCGTCCCACTCCGAAACGTCGACGATGACCTGCATGCTTGCCTTCCTCTCCGCCAGCTTGCACCGGCACTCCACGGTGTGCGGCCCGCGCGCACCGGCGTCAAGCGTCGTCGTGCTTGGGCAGCTTCACCCCGAGCGCGACGCCCACCGCGCGACCGTCCTGGTACTTCTCCCGCGGGTCGACGCTCGCCGCCTGGCAGAACTTCTGCGGGCCGCCCGTCGCCGTACACCGCGATCCAGCTCACCACGGCCCCGCCTGCCGCGCGATCTCGCGCTCGACGTCTTGGGGCACGTGCCACAGCGAGAGTCGCCCCTTGCACGGCACCGGCCGCGCGAGCACGGCGACCAGCTCGAGCACCCAGCCGAAGTTCCGGTCCGCGATGTGGAACCAGCGCCACTGGTCGGCGGGGAGCTGCACCGCGCGCGTCACGTGGCCGAGCACGCGCACGAGAGCGACGACGCCCTGCGGCGACTCGTGCGGCGCGGGCGGCTTCCAGCCGGGGATGACGTGCGGGCGTTCGTAGTTCGCGCCCGCGTGAAGCGCGATGACCGATCCGACGATCGCCTCCGGCGGCTTCCACGTGCGGTTTTCGACGCGCTTCCCTCCGGAGACGACGGCGTCGCTCCAGGGACGGATCACGGTGACGGCGCGGAGCGTCACGGCGTCACCATCGCGCGGATGCGCATGGCGCACTCGTTGGCCAGATCGTCGGGTTGCTGGCTTACTGCGTCGCACTCGCCGGCGGCCCGCTCGAATGCCTCGCGCTTCGCGGCGCCGACGAGGGCGGCCAACGCGACGCCGGCCTCGGCGGGAGTACCGAATCGGCACGCCGTGTAGGCGCGCTCGACAGCGGCGACCGTCTTGGGCGCGCTCACGGCGTCACCTTCGCGGCGAGGGCGCGGATGTCGAGGGCGGCGGCGCGACGACCGTCTGCGAACAAGCGCTCGCCGTCGCTCAACCCGTCCGTGTCGGGCGCGGCCTCGCACGCCGCCTCCTCGAACGCCTCCCGCTTCGCGGCGGCGATGAGGGCGTCGAGCGCCTGGTAGCGCCACGCGCATACCGCGCGGCCTCCGCCGGGCACGTCGCACGGTTCGCCGCAGCGGTCGCACACGCAGTCCTCGTCGGGGCGACAGTCGACCGGCTCCGATACCCACGCATCGAACGCCGCCCGCGCCTCCGCCACCTTGCTCTCGCTCACGACGCCCTCCGCGTGCGGCAGGGGCAGGGCGCGGGCGCGCCGTGCGCGAGGATGTGCAGGAACGTGCGCCCGCACGACTGGCACCGCAGGAGCACGATCACGACGCGCCCCGCGCGCGGCGCGCCTTCGCGCGATCCATGCGGTCGGCCTCGGCGCGGAGTCGATCGGCTTCCACAAGGAAGCCCTCGCGCGCGCGGCGCTCCGCTAGCGCCCGCTTCTCGGCGGCCGTCACGACGCGCCGCCCGCGAGGAGCTGCGCGAGCACCGCGCCCGCGACGCCGACCCACGCCTCGCGCGCGTGCTGCGCGATCGCGAGCGCGTACCGCCCGGCCGCGACGCGGCGCGCCGGATCGCGGTCGCCGATCGCGCTGCGCGCGTAGTCGCTCGCGACCAGCTCCAGAAGCCGCGCACGCGCCACCAGGAGCGCCGCGGGATT
>Ga0335069_10001115_pt1 | contig 43217 bp, 33 predicted proteins | sample Lox_Sample_11_FD_206714 | JGI IMG/M metagenome (GOLD analysis project Ga0335069, IMG submission 206714) | Soil microbial communities from Loxahatchee National Wildlife Refuge, Florida, United States - Lox_Sample_1.1 | ecosystem: Environmental > Terrestrial > Soil > Wetlands | place: USA...
ATTCGCTGCACGCGGCGGATTTACTGGTTCAGTCGCGGCGGGTGCCTCGTTTCTTAGAATTTGCGGTCGAGTGGCCTGGGCTGCTGAAGCTGAATGCTCCGCGGGTTGCGCATAGAAAGACCAATCGCCCTGCATCAGTTCCCGGATCTTGGGCGCCGGATAGGCGCGCCAGAAACCGTCGTCGGTTCGCTTTGGCACGGTATTGTGCTGGTGTGCAATGGCGACGTAGAACCGATAGTCCTCCAGGGCCAGGACCTTGAGGTTGGGTGGGTTCCAGAGAAAGGCGGTGTCCTCGCCTCGGTTCAGGTCGGGAAAGCCCCGGGCCTCCCACGTCGACTTCCGATAGCAGAATGTTGCGCCATAGACCCATTCGCGTTCGCTGCGCGGATACTCATACATCCAGGCCCGTTCGCTGGACGGTTGATAGAGCAGGAACCGGGCCAGGCCGCACACCGTCATGGCAGGAGCAAGCAACAACGCCTGGACCTGGCGCGAGAGTCGCCACGGCGCCATCCAGTCGTCGTCATCCCAATGTACGATGATTTCGCCGTTGGCCATCTCACATGCCCGGTTGCGCTTGGCGCCTACGCTTCGTTTCCCGGGCAGTCGCGCATATCGGATCTGTGGCTCATCGGGAATCAGGTCGGCGACGGTTTCGGCACCGTCGTCCACAACCACTAGCTCGCGCTCGGGATAATCCTGGCACAAAAAGTAGGAAATCGCCTGCGTCACGAAGGAACGGCGGCAACTCGTAGGCATGATGCAACTCACCAGCGGCCGTGGAAAGTTTAGTAGCGGAGAAGCCGATTGACACCGCACGGAGTGCGCTACCTCCCCTTGTCCATCATTCCGGCTCCTAGCCGACGAGCTGCGTGTGCTTTCTCACGGTCAAATGCATTGCCCGGTCAATAAAGACTTTGGCACTCTTGTGCGAGACTCCAGCCTTCTTTAGCGCCTTCGCGACTTGAGCGGGCGTTGCTCCTGCGAGTTTCTCGATCGAGTCGATGCCCGCAGCGGACAAGAGCGCAATCCTCCTGTGTCCAAGTCCGGGCATCGAGGCGAGCGAATCCGATTGGGACTCCGTGGCTTCTGGCGCCTTCGGTTGAGACTCTGTCACCAAATTGGCTGTCGGCTGGAACAAGCTAGTCGTCCGAGAGGGAGTTGCGGCAGCCGAAATTAACGCTGCGCGCGCTGCCTGGATGAACGTGGCTGCGTTCTTGGTCGAAACTCCCGTCATGGCTGCCGCCACTTTTGCGGGCGTCGATCCGGCCAGATCCGCCATCGACGTAATACCCGCTCCCGCAAGTTGCTGCACGCGTCCGTTGCGAATGCCCTGGATAGAGTCGAGCGCAGGAGCAGCCTCTTTCAATGGCAGCGGCGTCTTCGCTGCGGGCACGGCGGAATGCGAAGGCAACATTCGCAGGCCTACCTGTTGCGCGCCGGCGGCGACGGTGCCGCCGCCGCGGACATTCTCGGTTCCGCAGTTCGTACATCGACTTACGACCGCCGGCCGACCGGCGGCTGTGATCGCCGGCGTGGGATTGGCCATGGCTTGTTCTTCCTGGCAGCAAGAACAGTAGCAGGAGTTCCCAGCCTTCTGGCCCGGCTCGCTGCCGGGAGGAGTCGGGTTGCACAGACCCTTTGCGGGAACGGGCACGGGCTCTGCGGGAGCTTCGTCATAGGCAATATTCGCGCCTGAAACCCGGAGTTCGCCCGGAGCCTGCGAGATAAACGTTAAAGGAACGGAATTGAAAGCCTGCGCTTGGACCGAAATTTGGTCCGCTGCCAGGGCAGTACCCGGCGGCAGGATGAGATGAACTTCGGCTTGTGCCGACGCATCGGGCACTGTCCCGTTAGCGGCGTGCTGCGGAAAGTCTCTCACACCGATAGCGAGTTGCACGGGCGGTCCAGCCTCGGAATTGTCTTTTGCAAGGTAATGAACTTCCACGCGAGGGACATCCTGCGTACTCGATGTCAGTTCTACCGCACGCCCTTCAACCGCAACCGTGAACGATTTCCCGGCGGTGAGTTCGACAGGTTGAACCAACACAGCAGGCTGGCTTGCCGGATTCTTCAGTACGGTTGTTCCACCGACGGTTGTTATTACGATCGCAGGGCTTTGCGCTGCCGCGCTCCACTGCGATAAGCCTCCGCGGCCATCCTGACTCTCCAGATCGCCGTTCGACACGGCCTGCGACGTGGCAGACATAGAAACTTCAGCAATTCCCGCTATGACGCCTGCGGGAGAACTAAAGCGAACCTCGGCTTGCTCGGCGCCTGCCGGAGCAATCAGTCGGGCGCTGTGAATTGGCAAAATCGGGCCAGTGCGCGACGGACCCTCAATTTTGATGGGCACCGTGTCGGTTTGAACCGCTCCACAGTTCTGGCCCAGCCAGAAGACCTCGGCCACAGCGCCAGAATCCGAGGCGAGCCCCTTAAAGCTGAACGTATAGCTCGAACTTTCCGCGACCGGAACGACTTGGGAGAATGCCGTAGCCGTCTCATTAGCCGTAAGGTCTGAGACATTCGAGCGATGGCCAAGCACGAGCACCAATCCGGGAGGCGACACCTCCGGCAGGCAGAACAATGCGGTTTGGCCGGAAGTTACGGTCCACTCGGCCGCCAAGCGGACGCCAACGGGGAAGACGACTAGATCGCCCGCGCTGGAGAAGAAGGAGCCACCTCTTAATGAGCCCACATCGATGTTTAATGGGTCCTCGAAGATCGATGTCACCCCTGCATAGATCCTGTCACCTTGAGGAGAAATGGCGATTGCCGAAGGCGGGCCCGGCAGCGTGACAGGAGATTCCACCGTGTGGCGATCCAGGTCAACCACGTTCACGCCGTTCACGGTGTTTACCGTTTCCGAAGCCAGAGTAGCCACGAAGACACGAGTTCCATCGGGCGAGAGCGCCAGTCCCACCGGTTCGCCTGGCAGATTTATGGATGAGCTGCGTTGGCTACTGGTATCGATGAGGCTGAGGGAGTTGTCTCCGGTGTTGCCGACAATGGCGAGGCCGCCATCAGGCGTGAGAACAAACGGACCCGGCAGCGCGCCGGTCGGGACGTCAGTCCGGTCTTTCGACGCAACGTCGATCACGCTGAGCTTGTTTGCAGCCGGCACGGTTGCGTAAAGCCGGCTTCCGTCGGGGGACACAGCAATCGCAGCGGCGACTGAGTTCGAGGAAAGGTTTGGGTCAACCAAAAGGACATTGACGTCCTGGGTTGCGAGAGTGGAGCGGCCGAGCGCGACTTGCTCTAGCTTGACGGTAGAAAGACCGACGATCGCCGGACTCGTCGTGGTGGCGTAAATCATGGACCCGTCGGGACTCAGCGCGAGACCGGAACCAAAGGTAGCGAAGGGCAACTTGAGCTGCGCAAACGCAGCCAGCGGCAGCGAGCCAAGTTCAGTCCACGTTGTGGCATCGAGCAGATCAAGGCTGGACGGCCCCAGCGCGTAAATGCGGCTGCCGTCGGGATGGACTGCGACCGCTTGGACGCCTCCTTGCTGCAAGTTGGTCAGTTGCAAGGACGCCTTGACTTCATCGCAAATCACGCTGACCACACCCAGCCGGGCGGTACTCCCGCTGTTGAGGCCGACGTAAACCCAGCGACCGTCGGGGGAGGTTACGATTCCCCCGATACCGCCCGGCACGGAAATCGAAAAGGGCGCGCCAACCGCATTGCCGACTACGCTCCATGCGGAAAAATCTCCGTTCGCCAGCTGCTCGCCCTTGGGCTGTGGCGTGTAGGCGGCTTCGGTATAGGCATTCACGGAGCGCGATAGTGCGGAGGGATCGAGAGCGAAGTCAACACGGCCCAAGGGCTGAAACTGGTCGAGCCCAACGCGCACTGCCTGTTGCCCTTCTCCCACTTGCAGCTCAATAGGAACCTGAAAGCGTTCCGGCGTGCTTCTCAGGCGCAGATACGCCATTAGTCCGCCAGAGGCCTTCGCGCTGGTTACGGTGCGCCAGGAAAATCCGCCATCCTGGGTTTGCTGCAGGGGCGTTGTATCCGCCGGGGCCTGTTGCACACTCCAGCGGGCTTCGCCCTCGAGGCACTGCAGCACCACCCAATAACGTTGCTGATTTTTGTCCTGAAAGTGAAACTCAGAGGCGAGGGGCACGTTGACCCAGGTGGGCTGAGCGGCGACGGTTCCGTCCAACGTGAAGCCTACCGGCGATGGCAGCAGCGAGGACGAATCGGGTTTGCCGTCTAAATCTCCCCGCAGGTCGAGCGCCAGCCGTGCGATGCGCGACACCGCGGTGAGCAGAAGGTCGATGCCTGTCGCCCCCAGAGCGGTCGCCAGCGAGAGCATCTGCGCCGGGGACACGCTGGGGGAAATGTTCGCGATGTCTCCCGGCGTCACAATGCCCGTCGGTCCATAGACGATCCTCGTCCCGTCGAAGGCGCCCTTCACGCTGGTTGAGGAACCTCCGGAGACTGCCATTGCGGTGGCCGGCAACTTTAGGCTGAGTCCTCCAGCACTGGCCTTCGGAGTTGTGCTGTAGTCGTAGGGGAGCACGACCTCTTTCACGCCGTCCGGCTGCAAGTTCGCCTGAAGGACGTATTCAACCTCCAGATCGAGGTTCAGGCGGCACACATTATCGGAATGCAGCACAATTGGAAGCTGGTAGAAGCCGTTTTGCTTGTCAGCCTTCAGCAAGAAAGCCTGGAGAACCGTGGTGAAGTCCGGAGAAGTCTCAGCTACCGCCAGTTCACCGAGGCGGGTCCAGAAAGGAGGCAGAGCTCCCAAGCGCACGGTGAGGTTGGTCGGATGCGAGAGGACGGTAACGGATCGCACAGTGCCGGTCGTAGACGTGAGCTTAAACTTGCTTACAGTAAGTCCGGGGAGGATGCCGCTGGCGGGAAGTTTAAATGGAGTGTCGCCAGGGGTCTTGATCGCTCCGTTGCTGTTGATCTCGACGTACAGGCCTCCCATGTCCACTTGCAGACCGGCGTTAGTCAGACTGGGATCTGTGACTGAGTACAGTGTTCGCCGCTTGTGAAAGTCCACCTCATTGCTCGGGTTCTTGGTTGCACCGAGATCGCCCTGGCCGTTGACAAAGGAGACCGTCTCGGTGAACAAGGTTGTGCCCGCGGCGGCAGTCGGAGTCGCCTTGAGCGTCGCCTTGGTCACCAGGGCATTTTGCGGCAAGCTCCGCCATTGCAGGGTTACATCCCCTTCAAAAGCGTCGTTACTGCCGTCGTAATGGTCAGTCAGCTTCATCTTCGGGTCGAGTTTCCGCTTCCATCAGGTCCGCACCGCCTTCGACCGAGCGCCACCCGCGGTGGCGCCCGTAAAGAAGCTCAGGGGGTTCCCAAGCGATCACCGGAACGGACACGCGCTCGTGCCCTAACCTCTGGAACCGTTTAGACCTTCAGCAGAACCATCAACTTTGCCTCCTTATCAAAATCTGGAGGAACCGGCGCGCCGGACGCCTTGAGGGCCGCTGGATAATCGGGAGCACCAATCAGCTTGACCCCTACCGTGTCAAAATCAAAGTGCACAACCTGAATCTTGCTGGGCGCGTCAGTCGGAGCCTGCGGCGCCTGCGGCGCCGGTTCGCGGCCAATGGGGATCCTAAGGATGGGGCCTTGCCGAAGGCACGGGTCTGTGTCACTGTCCTGCCACGGATAGTTGATGGTCTTGCGGGGTTGCATCTTGAGCCAGATATCATCCCAGTCGCCACGGCCTTTCAACTCCTTGACCGATCTCTTTTCGCCGCAGCACTTCTCAAACCACGGCGAGTGGCAATACTGGTCGGGATCGAACTGGTCGTTTGGGCTGCTGAAAAAGGCAGTCCAGAAGTCGGTTTCCAGGTCGTCCAAACTGGTGGTGTCGGTATACTGAATTTTGTAGCGGTCCAGCATGTCGGCGAAGGGAATCTTGTAAGGCGTGCTGTCCGGTGGTTCGATGTCAACCACCGTCGGCGGACTGCCCGGAATCCGTATTCGCTTCTCGCTGGTGTGATAGAGGTACATGTTGACGAAGCGGTCGCTTTCTTCCTGGATGGTTTCGCCTTTGGCGCAGACAGCCTCGAAGTAATCTAACTGGTAGACGTCGACCAGCGGAAAGTTGTGAAGACTGTGTTTGATGAGCTTTTCCTCGCACGTGCGAAGGCGCTTAAAGATCATCTGGTAACCAGTCCGCCCTGGGATTGCAGCCAGTATCTTGTCGATAATCGCCTGCGTTAACTGGCCGGGGGTCTGGCCGCCGAGGGTGTCGGCATCACCGGCGTGCTGCACATTGTTGATCTGACCTACCGCCGTCTGGATCTGCGACGCAATGTCCTTTTTGACGTCCACCTGAACGTCATTCCAGTCTCCGGATGTAATCAGATCGCCGGGATTGCGCTGAACGTAAGGTTGAATGTCGGTTCCCATGTTGTCTTCTCCTTTGCGAGTTAGCATTCAGTTCTTGGGTAGGGCACGGCAGCCCGGCCCCCATCGGAGGCTCTGCCGTTCATCATTGGCGCTACGCCGAGATAAAGCGGCCCCTGACTCACGAGTTCACCTTTCTTCTTCTCCCTCCACGGCTAAACGACATCGCCAACGCCGAAGCCCGTAGCGACTTCGGCGCGATCACGTGAGACCTCGGCGCGGACACCCGCTGCCTTGGCATGGAGGACCCCTACGGGCTGAGGCCGAAGAACCTTTTCAGTAAGCGCCGGCAGTGGATCTTCCCCGCCCGTCGTAATGCGGCCTGCCAGCGCGATTGCCCGCGCATTCTCAAATCGCGCTGCCGCGTACCCGATGGTCACGTCATAGCGCGCGGGGCCGGCCCGACGCACCGTGACCTCAATGCTGTTGCCCCATACCCCGGGCTGGCGGGCGCTCAGCTCGATCAGCCCTGTCACGCCCTGCTCAGCGAGGTACATCTTGGCCGCGGCATTGACGCTCCCCAAGGTAAGGGTGCGAGCGCGGGGATGGCGAAAGGGAGCGGTCATCTCTTCCCATCCCAGCGGAGGATTGGGCTGGGTCAGGAATTTGGCCGACACCAGCTTCGAACCCTTATCCTTTTCGTTGATGCGGTTGACGAGATAGTCGGGATCACCATCCGGCCCACTAAGGACGCTTGACTCCAGAACGGTGCCGGGAAAACTTTCCGGAGCGTTTCCGGGCAGCGCAAATCTGGCTTGATCGAACCGCGCACCGTACCGCTCGGGCAGGTCGCTCGGAAGGTTAAGAACGAACGCGCCCGGCTGGTAACGCGGCCACGCCAGTCGAAGCTCGACGGTCGGTCCGCTTAGCGGAGGTGGTGGCGCGAACAAAGTTCGCTCGCAATCCGGCGGACCTTGTGCAAATCGGCTGACGTCAAAGATTCCGTACTCCCGGCACACTGCTCCAGCGAAGTGCGCCCGGTCGAAATGGTTGAAGTCGAAACGCGCGTTGTTGCAACTTAGATAAATCCAGTTGGACCTGCCGCGTGGCAACCTGAGCGCGTCCCCTTTGTTCATACTGTCAGCCAGAACGAATTGTGAGGGCCTGCTATTGACCTGGAACAGAAGGCTGTCGTCCCCTATGGCGGCGCCAATCGTGACAGTGGAATAGGATTCGTCGATTACGGTCCCATCAGGGGCAGCCTGCGACAGGGTCACGTCGTATATGGGCGAAATTTCTTCCACGATCATGGCGGGAGGTGTGCTTTCGCCGGGATAGAGCGGCCCCTCTACTACCACCGCGCGATCGACGTAGGCTGCAGGCGGTATCCCGGCACCGGGACGCAACAGGACCTGAAGCGCACCGGCGCCGTCCACCAGGTGAGCCCCAGACGCATCAACGAGCACCCTTCCCTTCAACCTGACGCTGCTGCCATCCGCCGGAGGTAGGTTTATTGGTTCGGAAAGGGCGGCGAGCACTACGCTGACTGTGATCTGGTCTCCACTCTCCCCCCGTTGTCTGGCACGCAGGATTGCGATTGCGGAAGAATCCGGATTGTTCAGTTGGAGTGAGGCCCAGTCATCCTGGCGTCCTCCGGTGAGGTGGCGGGCATTGGAGAATGGCACCCAGACTTGCGTGCCCAGCGGGCCGGCCTGAACCTGAGAGCCGGGGACGACCTTACAATGGCCGTCGACCGCAACTAAGCGGACCTGGATTCCGGAGTCGCTGCTGCGCGCAAGGCGGAGGCGCTCTCCCGGTCGAATCGTTGACATCGCACGGACGCGCATTCTCGAGCTAAGGTTCACGATTTCTGCTCCACCTTCGCCCTGAGGAGCGATGACCTCGACCTCTAGGTCCGACTCCGCAGCGCCGTCGTTGTGCAATGTCCATTGATCGCCGTGCCGAACGCTGCGCGGCTGCTCCATGACCGGAGTGGCGGGATACTCAACGAGTTCCAGGGCCCGGAGCGGCAATACTTCGAGGCGACTGCTGTTACCGGCGCTTGGTGAATTCAGTTGCAAATGGTTTTGTTCTGTAACAGAGGCCACGCCCGGCAAGACAGCATTAATCTTGGCTTCGATTTCATCGGCGAAGGTCTGATCCGGAGCAGCGCCGGCAAGGTCCACGTCCACGGGACGGTCGCCATCGACGGCCAGGCGCAGTACGGGGCGCTCAGCAAGATCTACCCCGGCGCGCAGGTCGACCGTGCCCTCAATCACGGCAGAAACTGGATCGCTCCCAGTGCTTACTGCGGGCACATCGCCAAACAAGACCTGCCGTGCGTCGCTCGCGGTGTAAGGTTGGAGATCCAGCCGGCCTGCCGACCCGACCGTTACCGAAGTGAGGATCAGGTGAGTGCCGTCGTCGCTGGCTACAGTCTTGGCAAGCGCATCATTGATAGATTTTTCGATGGTAGCCAGTGTTACGTGAGAGACATCGGCTGCCCCCTTGGCGCAGTCCACAGATACGGGCTGACCGCCATCCACTGCAATCTGCAGGAACCGTGCGGTGCTGAGGTTCACCCCGCCAGTGAGCGGCGGAGTACCCACCAGTCGCGCTGGCATCGGGTCTGATCCTTGATACTTGCGGGGTGGGCGGATTCCGAGAACAAGCTGGGTAGCGTCAGGGCCTGCCGGGGTTGCAATCTCAATCTCGCTGCTCGTCCCGATTTTCGCAGAAGTCAAGACCACCCGCTTTCCGTCCGAGGTCGCCACATTGCTGCCCAACGCGATATTGATGCTGGTGATAATTTCATTTGCGGTAGTGTGCGCCGTTTCCAGGCCTGTGCAAACGATCTCAACGGGTGCTGCGCCGTCCACGCCGATCTTCAGGTGGTTCGCGGCGCTGAGATCGATGCCGGTGCTCACGTCGATCGTGCCCGTGAATGTGACACGTGTGCCTTCAACTCCGCGTACTGTGACAGGCTCGGTTCCGAGAAGAGGCTGCAACGCGTCGGCGCCCCTCGCCGGGTCGAAGGCAATACGGCTGCCTGCACCGGTCGTGGAGGATGTGAGAAAGAGATGCCGTCCATCATGAGATGCGATGTCTTTTGATGGCAGCGCTGCATTCACAGCAGCCACAAGCTCATCGAGTAGGGCAACGCGAGGCCGCGGACTCATCGCGGCACAATCGATGTCCACGGGATTTCCGCCGTCGATGCTGATTCGTAAGTATCGTGTTTGGCGCAAGTCCACGCCCCGGCTCAAGTCAACGCTTCCCTCGACTCGCGCTTGCGTTGCGGAAGTGCCGGTCGCCTGGGCGCGGAGAACGCCAAGGACAGTCTTCGCCGCTTCGTTGCTCACGAAGGCTCGGGAGAGAAAACGTCTCCGTCGAAGCGATAGCAACGGCGAAATCTCCAGCCGGCTCGCGGCCCCGACGGTGGGTGACGTAAGAACAAGATGAGACCCGTCGATGGATGCTACTCCGGCACCTAGCGCCGCGTTAAAGGCGGTTACGAGTTCGGGCAGTTTAACGGCCCTCGGATCCTGGGCGGCACTGCGCGCATCCACGACCACGGGTGGACCACCGTCAACTGCCACCTGCACCAGGTGAACGCCGCCTAAGTCAACACCGTTGTCCTTTACGGTATTGCCCCCTGGGTCCTGGTGCTGCGTAAGGTCCGGCGTTCCCGATATGCGGGCAGCCGTGGCTGCCGACCCCAGGTAGATCCGCGGAGCGATCCCTAGTACGTCCAGGGTTGCATCTCCCTCCCCGTCTGGTTCGATTGCGACTTCGCCCGCTGCTCCCACTTGAAGGGAGGAGACGCTGATACTCCGGCCGGCCAGGTTCGCGACAGGCGCCTGAACTGCGGCATTGATCGCGGCGATGATCTCGATGGCCTGGGTCCGGCTCGGATTCGCTCCGGCGCAATCGACGGTGAGAGACTTGCCGTCGATTCTCAGCCTGACATTGTGACACAGGCTGAGGTCGACGCCTTGTCGAAGATCACTGAGCCCAACCAGTTTGGCCGGCGCTTGGTCGCTGCCCGTGTATGCGGCGGGAACGTCGCCAAACAGAAGCACGGTCGCATCGGCAGAGGCCGGCGACTGAAAGACGATGCTACCGGCCAGCCCTATGGTCTGCGATTTGAGCGTCAGGAAATGGCCGTCGTGAGACGCGATCGGCCCTCCCAATGCCGCATTAATGGCATCGCGAATCTCGTCCAGGGTGGTTGCTGTCGGCGTCGCGCCCGTGCAGTCCACTTCGACCAGCTTGGTGCCGTCGATAAGCAACCTGATGAAATGCAGGTCACGCAGGTTCGCGCCGCCGGATAGCTCTGCGGTACCAGTCACTCGAGCGGAGGTAGCGTCGCTGCCGTGCGCCACGTGAGCGGGTAGTCCGAGCAGGGACGGAGCAGCATCTCCGGTCATGTCCAGGATCTCCAAAGAGCTCCCCACGCCCACTGACGGCGAACTCAGCGTCAGGTGGTGTCCATCTTGCGTAGCGATTGTCGCTCCGGCAGCGTCATTGATCGCATTAGCAACCTCGTCGAGCGTGGCAGCGGTGACACTGCCAACATGCGATGCCAGATCGAGCGTTTGGGCGGCGCCGCCGTCCACTGCCCAGGACAAGATGGATCCGCCGCGCAAGTCGACCACTGCGCCGAGGTCCGACCGCCCCATGACGCGCGCGGGAAGTGACGGTGAACCCGACACTCGTGCAGCGCCAACTCCGAACAGCGCAGTGGCCGCATCGTCCCCACACGGTGGTTGGTCGATCCACTCATTGCCGGATCTTGACCACCACGTGTCCATGTCGCTGTATGCATCGGCAATCTCCAGAGCGAGCGCCTCGGCCACCACGCGAAAGATTCCCTGCACCGTAACCGTCCCATCCAGAAACGTCCGTACATACCGCTTCAGGTGTTCGCGGAACTCTTCGACGTCCTCATCGTCGCGGGGGGCCAAGGCGTAGAGCGAGGCAATGCGCGCCAAGTCCTCGATAATATCCTCGTTCCTGTCGGCCAGGTCCACCCAATGGGATTGCATCAGGGCGGCAAGCGAATTCTCGGCCTGCAACAGCTCATTCCCGAAGGCGTCCACGACGGAATACACCGCCGTGGGCCGCGGCAGGGCACGGAACGTGCCGGGAAGGTAGCCGAGAATGCGGTCCGTCTTAGTGGGCATTTCAGTGTTCCGTCAACACGATATCGGCAAGCTCCACATCAAGGGCGATGCTCCAATTCTCTCCATTGACCACGGCGACCACCTGGAACTGCCCTGCTTCAATCTCCGCATCCGTGGCACGCTGGCCGCTCGTTCCCTGCACCAGACTGCGGTCCGGAATCCGGTTTTCTGTCGGAGCGATGGGTGAGGCGTTTGTCAGTGTGGCGAGTAGCGCCGCGCGCAAGGCATTCGCATCGCCGGCGGGGGCCGAAGTAATGGTATTAAGTAACTCATCAACCAAGGGCTCGGCGCCAGGCCGGGCCAGGTCGGAACGCCAGGTGATGGCGTCGGCAACTGTGACGTTTTTTGGGTCTCCAACTTCCTTCACATTGTTGGCAACTGCAGCCAGCAACTCCTGACCCTTGGCGGGATCACCCGCTGCCAGACCGTCAACGTATTGCTGCAGGGCATCGATGATCTGATTAACCACCTTCACTTTGCCGTCCGCGGTGAGGCCCTTGGCGATCGTCACCGCCAGCCGCGGCTTAAAGAACACATAGCGTGCAACCAGCGAGGCCAGCACCCCGGCGGCCCGCGTCTCCTGGACGGCACTCTGCAAATTCACGAAACGCTCCGGCTTGGTATCTACCAGCAGGACCACGCTGCCGGGATCGGAGCGGTTTTCTGGAGGGCTATTGGGGTCCCAGACCTCATCCAGGTTGGCGCGCTCCTCGAACACCACTTGTGCGAGCGCCGCCAGGGTTGCCTTCCCCAGCCCCTGCAGTACCGCCTTAGCGCGGGCACGTAGGTCATCGTCACTCTCATCGTTCGCTCCCAGGATCGTGGCATCGAAGTTCGTGACCCGCGAAATCCCTGTAATGGCCTGCGCGAGCGTGGTGATTGCGCCTGATGGCACCACGCCCACCGCACCCTTCGACGCCACGCTGGCGCGTACCGGCACGTCGATGCGTACTTGGCCCCGCTGCAGAGTGCGCTGCTCGCTGGCAAGGAACGTCGCCTTCCCGTCCGCTGTGCTCAGCAACGTGCCCTCGGGAATGGTGATGTTTCCGTCGCCGACTGCGGGGTCGCGGAAGAACGTGACTAGCCCGCTGGCGTACTCCTTGGTCAGGCGCACGACACCGAGAATGGAGACAACCAGATCGAGCGCCTGGCCGGACGCGGTATCAACGAATCCTGACAGATACGCCTGGTTGATCTCCTGATAAACCGTGGCGATTTCGCGTCCAATCGCCTCGCTGATAGTTCGGGTAACGCTGCCGATGTTGATATCGCTCAGCGGCGAGAGTGAGTTGGGCAGGAAATAACCGACGTAAAAGCTGGTTTCGTCGTCAGGATGCTGGCCGCCACGTTGCCACTCGATGCCGTTGTCGCCCACTGAGAAGAGGTAGTCCACGCCGTTCTGAAAAACCTGATGGACGGGTGTGGGTTGGCCGTTCACCGTCACCGTGACCGTGCCTTTGACGCTGTGCACTGCACTGGCTGGTTTGGAGAGCGGGTAGAGGTCCTCCTTTACATCGAAGAAAATGGGCTCATTGACCACGCCTCCCACCATGGCGGTCAGAATGTCGTCCACGATCTCCGAGTACGGCCGATCGATGAGAGTGACAGTATCTGCGTTCACGGCGTCGGACCTCCTTGCAGGAAGAAGGGAAAGACCAGATTGATCGGCGTGTCGCTATCGATGGAGAGAAGCGAGACGGCGATGTCCATGCGGGTGCGGTCGCTTGCGTTCTGCGTGACGCTGATCGTCAGCACCCGCTGCACCCGCGGTTCCGCAGCCAGCGACTGCAAGACGAAGATCTTGGCGCGGTTGCGATTGGTGTCATTGTTGAGCTCGCCGATAAGCTCGGACAGTCGCGAACCGTAGTCCGGATGACCCAGGATTGCCATCTCACCCACGGGTGTCAGGAACCGCAGCAGAAGTGCCTGTTGCAGGTTCTCAGCGCCCTGCAGGGTCAGAAGATCGAACATGCTGGTCTGCGGGCGCTGGATGGTAAACAGATCACTGCCGCGATTTCGGTCGTACTGGGCCTCGAGATTCCCCAGCAATCGCAAATCGCTACCGAACCGTATGGTCTTGTCCGCCATGTTTTCGTTCACCCCTTATCGCCGTGCTTCGGTGTCGTAAGGCTTGCATTCTCACCTCGGTTGCTCGTGCTCATGGTGGCCACTGGTCGATCACATTCGTCGCCGCAGGTGGGCCCAGAATGGTCAAGATCCCCGGCGGACTGGGAATGTTGTCTCCCACACGCACCAAGGGCATGCCGCCCACGCTCACGCCGCTACTCCCCAGTGGCCCGATCACCAGTGGGTAAGGAAATCCCCAGACCGAGTTGATCATCAGGCACAGCGAGCCCGAGGTCGCTAGCGGCATGCCGGCCGCGGTGATAAACGGCGGAAGCACCACCATGACAGTACCGCTGTCGGGCGGCCCGGAGGCACCTGGAGTCACCATGACGGCGCAACCGATCGTGACTGGCATTCCTGGCACAACGAGCCTCCTAAGGTGAAAACGACGTGATGCCGCTGATTGAGATCGTGCCCGCTTGCAAGGTGGCCGACGCGCCTCCGTCCACCGTGGCGCCGACGCTGGCTTGGATCGAAGCCGTCGTCTGGGCCTGTACACTGAAGTCCAAGTTGGCGTTGATCTTCACGCTTTGGCCCTCGATGCTAACGTCGCCGTTGGCCCGCAGCGTCATGCCGCCCGCCGCCTCGACGGTCACATCGCCATCCTGGTTCATGGTGATCTGAGTCTGACCTGCCAGAACGGTGACCGTGCCGCCGCTTCCGTCCGGTTGGTCGAGCTTCATTTCGCTTTTCCCCGCGGTGGCCCGCACCGTCCCGTCGGTAATGCGAACGGTGATTTTAGGCGGCATCTCGACAATCACTTCCCGCGGTGGCGAGTTGCTCTGAATGTTGCGAATTGCCGCTTTCACAGTTTGGTCGTCCGCCTGGGCCAGCGGCAGGCGAAAGATCACTTCGTTCGGGTTGTTCAAGGGTGGCCGGTCAGAATCGTTGTACAGCCTCCCGATCAGGATGGGCTGGTTCACATCACCTTTGTCGAACGCCAGCAAGACCAGATCGCCCTGGTTGGGGATGGCGGCGGTGCCGATGTGTCCCGTCGCGACCGGCACACGCTTCAGCAGCAGGCCGCTGTTCTTGAGGCGCACGTCGCAGGCATAGTTGTCGTCATCACCGCTCGAGCTGTGTGGGTAGACCGCGTCGACGAGGCCGAGCTCTGCCACCCTCACGCTGCGTAATTCGTGACGTACGATGTCCTGGATGGTGTCAACTATGGTGCTCACGATTCGGCGTTCTCCTTCGCTCGAGTTTTCCAGCCGCTGACACTGTGCCGCCCGATCACGGAGCAGCAGGTCCGCCGGCCACATCCCATCGAATCGCGACGTGCCGTGATCATGCGGTTCCCCCATTCACACTGATGGCGCGAAATCCAACAGTCGTGGTAAAGCCGTCTCGCTTGGTGACGCGATGGGTCACGCTGCGCACCTGAAAGTTTGTGTTCAGCGAGCTGTCCTGCAGGCCGCGTAATCCGATGGCATCACCCAGCATCACCTGAGGACGCCCGATAGTCTTCACACGGCCGCGGATTGTCCGTCGCTGGATGTGCGTTGCCACGGCGTCGGCAGCGGTCTGCGCCGCATCGCTGGTGCGCAACACTGGCCGCTCGATGAGCAAGGTGGGAGTGCCCGAACCGGCCGTCCCTTTGGATCCGCTGAAGTCCTTGGTCAGCCATGGCCACGCATCCTTACCCTGGCTGCCCGCCGGACTCTCGCCGAACGCTTCGACCGCGCCAGCCTGCGGTGGCGTTCGATCGACTTCCAGGGCGACGATGTGTTTGGCAAATTCGAAGACGTGAACCGTATTTCCGTTGACGAACTTTTCGAACACAAGCTTGCCGTCGGCATTGAAGTAGAGATCAAATCCGCACAGTTCAGCGAGATCCAGCATGTGACGATAGAAACTGCGTCGCCCGTCGATCACATACGCCGGGAACGCGATGCCATCATCTGCGTTTCCCACCTCCACATGAGCGCGACTTGCGAGGTCGCTTACGATCTCTCCTGCGCTCTGGCTTTCGTAAGTCTGCTCGCGGAAAGATCGCAGTAGCGTCTCTGCCGGCGAAAATCCGTTCACCCTCACCGCTGTCAAGCCGGCCTCCACTGACACGACGGTTCCGGTCATGACCTTGGTCAGGCCCCCGTTGTCCGCGTAGCCCAGCTCAATGCTGGCATCGTCATCGCGCGCCGGCTTCAAGCCATCGACCGGACCCAACACCAGTTCAAAGTTGTCGGCGGGCGTATCCAAATCCAGATGCACCGCCAGATCGACCATCGTACTGGCCTTGGGCTCATGCGTGGTGTCCACCACTTTGTGCCCGATCGTCAGCTTGTACGCAGGAGTTAACATACCTGTCCCTCATGCCTTATGGCTGGTCCTTCTTCGCTTCTAACCAATCCAGGAGGGCTGCTGTGGAAGCGTTTCCCCGGTATCGGTCCAGGATTTCCTTCACCTTGGAACGCTCTTCCGGTAACCCGTGAAATACATCATCTGCGTTGCGTACGGCCAGGCCGCCCTGCAATCCCAGCAGATTCGGCAGGAAAACCCGAACTATGTTGTCCGTCACGCTGGCGTCCGTGCACACTTCCAGTACGCGAAAAAGCATCAGCGCGAGACGATGGACTTGTTCCGGCGGAGCCGCGGGAGCATTGGCGACGGCAGAATACACGGCCTTCAACAGCATCCACCGCGCAATGAGCGAAAGTGCTGGCGTCTCGATCGTTTGCATCAGTGCGTCAAAGAGCGCCTCGTCGGAAAGGGCTGGCTCTAACACCTTTGCCAGCAGGTACTCGACGAACATATATCCCAGCCCGCTCCCCTCGCTCCGGGCGACGTCCAGCAAGGCGCTGGAAGATAGCCGTTCGGACTCGGCGCGCAAGGCGAGCCGTACGTCGCCGAGGGCTCCGTCCGCCGGCATGATCTGTTGGCAGGAGCCTTCCGCTAGCAGACTCTCTAACACCCGATCGTCGTTGTCATGGCAGAACGCCAGGAGTTCCGCGCCGGGATCGAGGGCCTGACCGGACCACACTCCGGGCGCAACCGGTCGGCGAGGAGATCCCGACGAATATTGGGTCACTCGCAGGTGAAATTGATCGCCGGGACGCTTGTGAAGCGTTCCCTTCAAGATTTCTAGTAGCGTCATGGTGAGTCGGGCCGAACGCACAAGAAAACCGTCGGGTGCACCAGACCACTCACCGGTCTGCGCGTCGTCGATGCGGAGCAACAGCACGTGGGTCGCGAGCAGTACCATCGAGGTGTGTTCCTGTTCCGTCGCCATCATTGCGTTTGCGGCCTCCCTGTTACGCTGCGCCTTTCTTCACTGCGTGAGCGTCCGACCCGCTCCATTTGCCATTCCGACATGATTCACACTCCGCTACCTTCGCGCGTCTGTCGCCAGAACGCTTAGCCCGGCGGGACCTCGCACCTCTAATCCTGAACCCTGTACCGGAGTTGCCTGGCGAGCCGGGGCCGCGTCCGGGGTAAGGGTCACGCTGTTCGTGTTCACTGCTCCCGAGGTGTTCGCTGCGGGTTGAGCGGTTCCGGCGATGAGACCAGTGGCCGGCATGGTGAAGTTCGTGCCGATGGCGACGGCTGCTGCGTTCTGCAGGGTTTCCGTTCCTGTAGCGGTTGAGACGTAAACGTTGTATCCCGTGGCATCGCCAAAGGCCCGTGGTGAATTGACGACCAGCAGCCTTCCCGCCGGTACCGCGAGATTGGCTTCCGCCGAGACGGTTGTCTCGCCACGCGGATTAACGTAGGTCACGCGCACGAAAAATGTAGTCGCAGCCGTGGCAGCCGCGGAGAGCCCTGGGGCGCCGGGAGCGGCCAGCCCGCCTGCCGTACTGGCAGCAGGTGGAGCGGCCCCCGCCACCAGTCCGGTAGCCGGTTCGGTAAAGCGGGTGCCGATGGCAATTGCGGCGGCATTCTGTTTTGTCTCTGCCCCAGTGGCCGTTCCAACGTAAACGTTGTAACCAGTGGCCCCCGCTGCGGCGGCAGGTGAGTTCACCACTAGGCGCCGCCCCGCCGCCAGGGCGAGGCTGCTCTCCGCCGAGGCCACGGTCTCGCCGGCTGCATTCACATAGGTGACTTGCACGAAGTAGGTTCGGGCGACCAGAGGCCCGCCAGGCGCCGAGTTCAGCGTTGGCCGTGCCGGAGGAACCAGCGCGACATTGATGTTGAACTGAATCGCCCAGTTGTTGCTCTGCACGCTGGAATACAGCCGGCATGCGGCGTTCGCTGTGGCCCCAGGCACGCCGGTCACGTTCGTCCAGACACACAGGTCGGTGCGGAAATTCAGGTTGAAGTGATAGCGCAACAGGGTACCCGGCAAACTGCCTTGAGCCGCTGGTACGGCGTCGCCCGGACTGTCCCACATGTGAACACGCCACTGCTCACCAACTCCGGGAGCGACGACCGGTGTCTTGGTCACTCCTCGCTGTGGCGGAGGTCCGCCCGGTCCCGGAGGCACGACGGGCGGTCCGGTAGCGCCTTCGGTACCTACCGCGGTGTTTCCGCCGGTACCGGCATTTGCGGTGACGGACACGTCCAGGAACGGCCCAGCCACCAACGACGGGGCCGCACCACCGGGAAGAAACGTGTTGGAACCACCCGGTGCTCTCCAGATGCTGGTACGCCGATGTGTTCGGGTCGGTGGTGGCGGAGCGATGTCATCGTACTCTGCGACCACATCCTCTAACTGCCCGGCTCCAAGCGGGGGCACCGCAGGAGAAGTCGCTACCGGCAACTCGCTCTGGATCCAGCCAGTCATGAGCCGGTTTAGACCCCGCTGCCCGGTTGGGCCGCCAGCAATGACCAGGATGGTGGCGTCGTTGTGGACGGCAGAAACCGTGGGATTCGCAAAGGTGTTGCCTCCGGGTGCCGCGGCAACGTTCCCAGTGGTTAAGTCAAACCCCGCGGTGGTGGCCGCAGCCGCTACCACGGTACCTGTACGAAGTGTAGTCACGTTGCCCGGAGGATTCGCAACACTGGCGTTGGTGACTCCTTGCGCCCGGATCAATATCAGATTCATCACGATAAACGGCTCTTTGTCGGCACCCAGGTCGTATTTGTTGTTGCCGTTGCAGTCGATAAATGGGCGAATAAAGAACGAGCCAACGTTGTCGGCCAGCAGCGTGGCCTGCAGGGCATTTCCGGCATTCTGGGTGATCGTGGGTCCAGCGGCAGCATTCAGAGCGACAATGGCGGCATTGTCACCGGTGGCACTGGTATCGCGTTGCACCACACCCCACTGCACTGGCACGCCGGCAGGCGCAACTCGGACGCTGAGATTGACGCGGTCCCCCGCCAGAATGGAGTTCTCCACCAGGACCAGCGTGTTGGCCAGGGCAAAATCCTCGGCGAAATTCGTAATATCGAAGGTGTGGCGTGCAACCGGTGAGTTCACAACCGAGGCCGGGCCTGGAGGGTTGACCCGGGCGGTGTTGGCGCCCGTCGACGGGACGTCGGCAACGAGGTGGCTAAATCGCACAACGGTGAGGCGCACCCGATCGCCGTCGTTCTCGATCCCTTGAAGTCCAAGCTGAAAGCCGGTGTCAACCAGCGCGCCACTGACCACGTTGCCCTGTGCAAAGAAATTCAGGCCGGCGGCCGGGACTGTATTAGCGTTGAATTGCAGTGGGTTGGCCTTGACAAGCTCGCCTGCCGTCGGGTTTTCGTTGTCAAACAATCGAACCTTGTTGTCCAGAGCGCCGATGACGCCGGCGGCGGATACCTGCACGGCACGCAGCACCAATCCTCCAACGAATCCTGCTGGTTGCACCTTTACCGTCATCAGAGCGCGCCCATGGTGGTTTCCGGGCGGATCCTGCACGTGCACGAACCGGCCGCCGAACCACTTGTCGGTGGGATTCGGGCCGGCCGCCGCCGGCGGCTGCGGCAGCGGGGCCGGCGTGACCCCGGCAGCCGTCCGGCTCATAAAGATGTCGAGATCAAGCTGTACTGCAGTGGCGGTGGCGGTGGCGGCCGGTCCCACAGGAATCGCGCCGGGCGAAAGGGTCAATGTGAGCGTGACATCATTTGGCCCAGTGCTTACGACTGCAGCCTCAGCGAACAGCCGTACTCCGGCCGAAAGCTGGGCCCCGGTGAACACGTTATCGGTTCCGTTAAATGTGACTTCGGTTCCGCCGGTAAGCGCGGTAAAGAACTTGATGTTGGCGCTGGAGCGCGTAAACGTGCCGGTACTCGGAAACTTGGACGAAGTCCGCAGTGTGATGGGCTGCCGCGCAGGATTGGTGTGTGGCTTCTTTACCAGCACCGTCAGCGTGGCCGGCGTGATAATCGGGTTGACTGGCGCCGCCGGGGGCGCCTTGACGACGCCGCCCGCGCGCGCAGGCCCGGCACCGGCTGCGACTCCCGCTCGGGTCACCTGCGCGGCCGGTGCGGCGGGCGCAACTGGTCCCGCCAACTCGAAACAAACCACAGTGGCATGCTCCGAGTTCGGAGGGTCGTCCTTGGCGCGGGCCAGGAACGGACCCAGCACTTCCAGGATGCAGATCCCCGGATGCTTGGGATTAGCGGGATACGAGAACGTGCCGTCGGGTCCGGTCTTACCCGGGATTGGCCGGCCGCGGCTGGGGCCGCTGGGCCGCTCTCCGTTCATGTCTTCGCCGTCGGGCGCTATCAATACGTAATCTAGCCCGGAGGCAGGCGTGCCGTCCTCGAACGTGATGGTGCCGCTGATCACCTGCGTCGAAGGGTCGACAGGCTGTACCAGGAATTTCCCCGGCTGTGGAGTCGTACGCGTGAGAAAGCAGCAGCGTTGTTGAGGATCGCCCGGTCCCAGGCACCAGGACGTTCCACCGGCTCCAGGCGACGGCAGATCGAAGGTGACAGGCTTTGGAACCTTGCACGGCAGAGCGCTGGCATTGACGAACAGCATTTCGCAACGGCGGTTCGGCCGCCACGCGTCTTGCGTGTTCTTCACCGGGTCCTTTTCCCCGCAACCCAGCCACTTCAGAATTCCTCCGTCACAGCCGTTGGCAGCATTGCGAAAGAACTGGTTCTCGGGTACAGGCGGAGGCGCTTGTGAAAGATATGCTCGGATGAGCGGTGGCCAAGTACCCTCGTCCACCTGCCCGGTGACGGGGAGGCCGTGGTCCTGTTGGAAGGAACGCACAGCGGCGTCCGTCTCGGGTCCGTGCACCTCGTCGATGGCGCCGGAGTAGTAGCCGAGATCTTCCAGGATGAGTTGATACTCGCGGGTTCCCCAGGTGTCGTTGATGCTGGGCAAGCCGCCGCCGGCACGGCGCCGCAAGGTGTTCCATTCTGTTACCGCGCCGTCCTGATCGCGGCCAAAGGTGAGGGCCGCATAGACCGCACGCGACCTGCGCTCGGAAAGTGACTGGTTGTAGTCGTCCGACCCCACCAGATCGGTGTGCCCGACAATCAGAAGCCTTTGGCCGGTGTGGGCTGCCGCATAATCGGAAACCTGCTTCAGGACTTCCAGCATGCACGGCTCAACAAACGCCTTGTCGAACCAGAAGTGGACGACGAAGGTGACGGCCACAGGCGGGCCGGCTTTGAGCGTGATGGTGACTTTGGTGGTCTGTCCGGCGCGAACAACCGCGTCCGCTGAACCCGACATCGCCGGATCGGTCACCACGGCCCGCGCCGTGTACCGCCCCGGCGGCATCTGCTCTTGGGTCCAAACGTTTTCGACGCGGTTCGCCAGCGTTTGGGAAAGCGCTGTACCGTCGTCTTTGGTCCCATCGACGCTCACCGTCACCTTGCTGAAGTCGAACGCCGGCTGGTTCTCGACGATGACTTCCACCACCAGCGTTCCGGTATCCACCTTTGGCGGGGGAGGAGGAGGTGGCGGCGGCGGCTCAACTTCGGGCGCCGGAGGCGCAATGAATTCGCGCAGGGTGAAGGCGTACTCGAAGCGCAGCGGATTGCCTGCAATTTCCCGCACGCCCATTTCCTCAATGAGCACCTTGTCGACTTTGGTCGCGCTGGCGACGTCGGAGGTAAACGGCAGCGGCGTTGCGGCCTGGAACTTTTCCCGCAGTTTTTTGAGCGCGTCCCCAGCCTGGTCACCGCTGAGCACGCCGCTGACGCTGACACGGGTGGCGCGCCGCCTCAGATCCTGGAGGAAGTCGCCCTCCAGCGCGGGCACACTCTGCTGCTCGAGGACCTCCTGGTCCTCGGCCTCGACCTCCTGCACCTGTTGCAGCTCGACATCGTCGAGCATGGGCTTGATCGCCATCGGCTTCCAGTCCTCAACGGTCGCGATCGCGGCGGACCTCGTCTAATTCACGACTTGAGCGAGTTGAGGTCAGCCACGATTCCGTCGAGAAGCTTCAGAATGTCGGCCTTCACCTGGTCCAGGCTTGGTAGTCCGCTGACTACATCCACCACGCTGAGTACGTCGTCGATGGCGGACTTCTGGTCGGGAAGCAAGCTTTCGGCCGTTTGCAGCAGCGTCTTCGCGGACGCCGTAAACTGCGAAACCTGTGACAAACCAGGAATGTTCGAGACGTTTAAGTTCTGAATTGCCGACTTGAGCTGCCCCATCAGGGCGATCAGCTTGTCGATCAAGTCGCCTATCTGGGGAAGCAACGACTTCAGCGCTGCGATTGCGGGCTTGATCGTTGCGACGTTCTGGTCCAGGAATGTCTTGAAATCATTCAGCGCGTTCTTTAGGTCTTGATAGAGATTTGTAGTATCGGCCATCTGCCTTCTCCTTTCCGAATTGCCGGGTCATGCATTCTGCCCCAGCGGACTGCTATGTCTGTTGGAGGCGAGTTAGGAACCCGCTCAGAATCGGGACGAAACGCTCCAGCCCGGTAGCGAACGCCTGGGCAAGGTTGAGTCCTCCCACAATGCCGTCGACTAACTGCTGCGCTTCGTCCAAAATGCTGGTGTCAAGCGCGAAGGTGTCCTCCGGCTCGACCGGCTTTATGAACTCACGCAAGGTGAGCACATAGGCAAACCGGTCCGGCTTGCCTGCCAGGTCCTGCAGCCTGAGATCTTCGATCAGCACCTGTTCGATCTTGCTGTCAGCAATGATGTCTGTGGTAAAGGGCACCGGCTTGGACGCGCGAAACTTCGCGTCCAATTTGTCCGCGAAGTCTCGCGCTTGCGGTCCTGTAGCGACACCCCAGAGCACCACGCGCGCGGGTCGCCGCCCCAGGTTCTGCAATAGGCTGCCGTCCATACCGGGTGGCTTGTGTTCCGCCAAGGCACGCCGGTCGCAGGTCACGACCTCCTGGATCTGCGGCAGCTCGAGATCGTCCAATACCGGATGCATCTTGTCCTCAAAGTCTTGTCGGTCCCGGACGGCCCACGCTCCGCGCCTTAATCGCTGATGCCATAACGACGCACCTGAGCGTCCAGAATCAGCTTGATTTTTTGCGCCAAAGCATCCAAGTCCTCTTGCCGCGCTTGCAACTCTTCTTTTGCCCCTTCAACCGCCAGAACCGACGCCACGGCTGGCACGGGACTTCGGATCGACATTCCCGGCACCAGTTGCGGCAGCGGAGTGGTCACGGTCGGTGGAGCTAAGGGCGAGGAGCCAGCCGGAGCCGCCGGCCCTTGAACCGCGGGCCCAGCCGCCGTCAGCGTCCCGACGTCATCCTGTTGGTAAGCTTGAGTGGCCGTTGGCCTCGCCGCCTCGCAAGCATTTACAGCCGATTCCGGCGGAAGCGATTGCGCGTTTCGTCGAGCACGGGCCGGCGTCTTGGTGTGCGTTCCTCCCGCTTTCGCCTTCGACGCTCCTCCCGGCGATATATCTACTCCCTCGGATGACCGAAGACCGTGTGGTGCACGCTGGAAGCCATGGATTGCTGTCTGTCCCGCTCGCCTGGCCAGCCACTCGGAAGACACCATCGGGCCTTGCAATGGGCGAGACAGCTCTTTACCAAGGAACTCAGTATCCAGCGTGGGTCCGGGCCCCGTCGCCTCGACGCCCTCTGACCCCGCACGATGCATAGCGAGCGCGGCACTCCGACACGCGAAGTCAAGTCGCGTGTGCTGTAGTTCTGTAGCGATTTCCGGGGAGGCCGCCTTTCCCTTTTGCCGAGGAAGTCGAGTGGCAGCATCCACGCGGTTGATCGCCTCACGCTTCGCCATCCGCTGCAGATATCGCCCCGCCGGTTCTCCGCGCTCGCTCGCCTCACGCTCCGCCATCCGCTGCAGATATCGCCCCGCCGGTTTTCCGCGCTCGCTCGCCTCACGCTCCGCCGTCCGCTGCAGATGTCGAGTCGAGGGCTCTCCGCGCTCACTCGCTACGGCGCCGCGTTCGGCGGGTCCGACGCGGTTCCCACCAGACACCCGCTGCAGGAAAGAGAGGCTGGCCTGAGGAGGCAGGTGGGAAACGGCCCAAGGCGCTTCACTTCGCGTGCCGCCATTGAACGAATTGCGAGCCGTGAGAATTTCCCCCATCAAGCCACGACTCCCAGAATGTGCCTGCGTCGGTGGCGTCCTTTCTTGCCAGTTAGGCTGGCAGTCGGCACTTCGACCTTCCTCTAGCTCCCGTGTCCAGTTTCGGGATGATGGTCGGCCAACTTTGGCCACATCCGGCAATCCGTCTGCTTGAGTGAGTTGGATCAGGCAAGTTCCAAATAAAGGTCCATTAGTCAGTTCCACGCGGATTCTCACCAGGTCCGCAATCCAATCGCACAACTGACAGGCGGCTACTAGTCGCGCAAGGAGTCGCGCACGCTCGCGCCGCCACGCAGCAGGAGCATGCGCACCCCGGAGTTTCGCCGGTGTTGGATGCCAGTGCACGACACCGAGCGCTGCAATCATTCGTTCTCGCTCCCTCGACCCGCCATTTCCAGGTAAAGCAGGATCTGTCCAATCGTCATGCCGCTGACCTGTTCCGGCGTCCAGCCGAACTCCTGCGCCAGCACAAAACAAGCCTTGGCGAGCGGGGCCTGAACGTATTCCTCAAGTTGGTTGCGCGGGGTACTGACACCGCTGATCGCGTTGATTCGCTCAATCAGAAAGCGGGCGAGCCCGGCGGGCAACAGAGAAATTTGCTCGAACTTCAGGGCCGGCTCGACGATCGCCTGCTGAATCATGAAGGACGCAGACAGGCTGTCGTCGTCGCGCACGGCCTTGGCGATGCGCTGTAGGTCGCGCACCGTTAATGGCCGGAGCACGACCTTTCCCTCGGATGGGCCGCTGCCGTTCGAGCCCAGCAGTTCCTCGGGGATCGTGACTTCGTGCGTGATTCCGGCCCCGGCCAGCAGCTCCTCGGCACTCAGTGTCATAAGAGCACCTCAACCGTTTTCTAGCTGGCGAACGGCTTGTGCTCGGTCGGCGCACCGCCGCCGGAAGCCGCCTCGGTGTCGATCACATGGATCGTGAGCGCCCGGAAGTCCACGTTTTCCATCACGAATTCGTCTTCCGGCAGAGTCTGTGACCAGTTCTGCAACTTCACCCCATCCAGCACCAGCTTGGCCTCGTTGCCCGGGACCGCCGGATCCTTTAGGTCGAGGATCATCCCAAACGTGGGTTGCACGTAGGGTTCCGGAATGGAATTGGAGGCGACGCCACGGCCCAACAGCAGAGACAACAGTCCTCCGTGGAGGTACGCTCGCTCGATCTTGCCGAAAATGTGAATGTCACCGGGATGCAGCGAAACCGGATGGCGCTGCCCGATCTGGTGGAACTCTTCCAGGTTCGTCTGTACAAAGACCTGAACCCCGGTGACCCGGGCAACCGGGGGTGCATCCACCCCACCGTACGACTGGAATATGGCCTTGGCATCCGCCCCTTCGGGAGAATCGATCACCGAGAGCTGCAGCGTTCCATTCTTCCCAGTGAACACGTTATTCATCGCCATTGCCTTGCCTCCTCATTGCAGGAACATCGTGACCTTGATGAAATCGATGCTGAAGACCGGTTGCAAAATCATGGTCACCTGAACGATGCCCTTGATTTCTTCGTCGCGGGTAGCACTAACGTTTAACTGGTAGCCGACCAGCATTTCGTCGTCCACCATTCCCTTGAGAAAACTGTTGAGCGTGGCTCGCAATGCGCCCCGTACACGGTCGTTGTTCAGCAAGCCGACATACGGGTTGGCCGCCGAGCGGACGCCGAACTTGGCGTAGTCCACAATGCGTCGAGTGGTGATCTGGCGGAACGGTCCGTCCTGCGTCGTGATCCCTTTCACCACGCGGAACCCCTGCCGCTTCTCAACCGCAAGCACACGCGCCTGCACCAACTGCGTCAACTCGGCAGACGTGAAATATTGCGTGAGGTCCTCCACGCTCAGGACCTTGTTCGTCAGGCTGATGTGCGGCGAAAAACTGGCCAGCAGCCCGGCCACTGCCGCCGCCGTGTACGATCCGGGGAGTTCGACGTCGACCGGCGGGTCCACCGCCGAGTCTTTCGCCACCACACCCGGAGCCACGAAGATGACGCGGTCGCTGTTGAGGTTGTGGGTCCGTACCGTGTCCACGGTCGCGCCCACTCCGCTGCCTACTACCGCGATCCGATCATGCTTGATGGTGTCGCTGGAAGCGGTCTGACAGTGGGCGTCCAGGGTGTTTCCGAAAGAATCATCCTGGCCAGCCGCTACGATAATATGAGCTTCCTCATTGAGGAGCGCTTCCAATCCGGCGGAGTAGTCGGCACCCGCGGCGTCATCCCGTCCACCTAGAAATGGACTGAAGTCGAATGCGGAAGCGTTCTTGGTTGGAGGTTCGTTGGCGTGCGCCTGCGCCGTCGCGGAAACCCAATTGGATGGAACGCTGGTAATCTGGTCTACCAGGTTGTTGCCGTCAGCCACGTTGTAGGTTTCCTGATTTGTCGGCGTAGGACCCAGCCGCAGAGTGATCTTCACCGCGCTGGCCTTGTCCACCAGGTACGACGCACTGATCTGATCGCCCGGACCCACCAGATCGCCGAAGCTTAGAGCGCCGGTAGCGCGGTCCACCTTCACCGCACCCGGACCGGCCGCTCCCGCATCATCATCAGGGAAACCCCCGCCGTAGAGAATCTGCAGGGGACGATTGACCAGCGTGATGCGGTTGAGCGCGCTTTTGACGATCGGCTTGCGTTTCAGCGTGATGGGCGGGGCCTCATTGCCCTGGTGCATTTCCCCTTTCACGTGAGCGTGGTCATCGGCAGCCGACACATTGACCAGCAGATCGTTGCCCCACGTCCCTTCTGAGAGCGCGGTCAACAAGACGCAGGCCCCGCTGGCCGAAGAAATCGTGGCATTTGCCTCGGCGGCGGCGGCGCCGGCCACGCGTACGGCGTACACCGTAGTGGCGCCAAATTGGAACGCCAACTCCAGGGCCCGTACCAGCGTCAACTCCCCGCTGGTTCCATCGATCCAGGGATCGTATCTGTAGAACTGTTGTTTCGCCGTGGGAAAGTCTCCGACAAGAACGGCTTGATTGATGGGACCTTTCGCGGCCGTGCCTACCACGCCCAGATTACTTACCGTAATCTGACCCGGCGCAATCAACCCTTCGGGGCGTACCTCGATGTAAGTACCCGGCAAGATCATTTCGGCCATAACGGCTTCTCCTTTTCTAAGCTCAGTTGCTCACGACCACGCACAACCTGCGAGTCGCTCAAGTTGCTTCGACCGCACGCACATACACCACCGCCACGTGGTCCAGCGGAGCGGTGTCGTAGCTCACAACGAACCGATCGGTAACGCTGGGCACGGCGACTCCCGGCGCCAGCGAGAGCGCTAGCGGACGGTACTGATCGGCAATGCCGTCGTTGTCCCAGTCTCCCAGCAGCACCGAATTTCCGGCGGGAGTGAACGCCGCCAGGAAGTTGCTGAAGGAAGCAAACGTGACGCTGGCGTGGCGCTCGGGAGCGCCGGGGCCGGCCACGGCGGCCAAAAAGGCGGCCAGTGATGGATGGCTGTTCGGCAGACCCACTGCCCCATCGAACGTCCGTGTCAGAGTGACCGGCCCTGTCGGCGGCACTCCGGGAACAAAAGCCAACAACCAGAGACCGCCGACTGTTCGGGCGCCCCGAACCTCGAGCGCGGGGGCATTTAGGTCGTCCCACCGGGTCATCTCGTCGGAGACCAGAGTCGACTCGCCGAACGCGCTATCAATGGCGATTGGGATGCGGGCGATCAAACTGGCTGCGTTGTCACTGTCGGCGTAAGCGTACTCGTAGAGCACTCGGTACTCGGCGTACTTACGCCACGCATTGACCGGTGCGCCGACAAAGTCGGGAGGCGGGGCTGCGTTCAGCTCCAGGCGGAGGAAACCCTGCTTGAAGAGATTGTCAACATCGGCCAGGACGCGATTATTCAGCGCCGTGATCGACGTGTCGGCCTCCACCGGTCCGGGCGCCCAAATCTGAAACTGTGCTACCGCATCGACCCGGCCACCCTTGAGATCGACCGCGCCAAAGGGCCCTAGCGAGTCGTTGCCGCGACGGCCGCCGAGTCCCACCGACCCCTCTTTTGCGCTGGAAACGAGCACGGCGGGGCTGGGAAGGTTCGGAGTTGCCGGCGGGAGGTACGTATTAAGCACACCAACCATGGCCGCTAATACCTGGTCCAGCGTTGGAGGAGTTGCAACAGACGCCATATTCTCTGTCTCATTTTGGACCGGATTCCTGCCGGACTCCCTGTCGCTGTGCGGCAGTCCTGGTGTTCGCCGGCCTCACGTGGTTCATCACTACGATCATTACTTCTCGTGCTTGCGATCTAAGCCAAACTGGTGGACGAATCGGCCCGGATACTGCAGAAACTCCCGGCTCGGGCCGAAAACCATTAATCCGGGGCTGGCTTCCCATGACTGCAGCGCGCCGCCTTCCACCAGCGCTGCCGCCGTTCTGCGAACGTCGTCTTCGCTCCACTTGTCCGGTCGACCGAGCCACCAAGACCGGATTCCTCGCAGAGAATCCTTGGCGTCGGGGTGACGAGCCAAGTAAGCGAGAATCTCGAGCGCAATCTGCCGTTCTTTGCCGCGCAAATCCACGCGCACAGACTCTGTTGCCAAAGTGGACTGCAACTGACGTGCCGCCACGTAAACCCATGGCTCTTAACGAAACCGGCGGGCGATATGCGGGGAGCGCCCCGCACCACCTGAGCTCAAGACTATGTGTTGTGCGGGTCGCAGGCTGCGGGCGTTATGCCGCACCTGCCGGACAATGCCGCAGGGGATCAGTGGTGATAATCGGCGGCGACGAGGTCATACTTGCGCAGCAATCTTTGAAACGTACGGCGGTCCTTCCCCGCCTGCTGTGCCGCGCGGCTGACGTTGCCTGCGGCTTCCGACAGCAACCGTGTGAGATAGGTCCGCTCAAAACCGCCGACGGCTTGCCGCTTGGCTAACTCGAATGCCACCACCGGCGGCGATGGTTCCTGCACAACCGCCAGTTCGAGATCCTCCGCCTCGATGACCCGGGACTCGGTGAGGATTGCCGCCCGCTGGATCACGCTCTCAAGCTCACGGACGTTTCCTGGCCAATCGTACGACTCAAGCGCCTGCAGTGCGCCCGCACTCAGCATCATGGCCGGGCGGCCAAGTTGGGTAGCGAACCGCCGCAGGAAGGACTGGGCAAGAACGGCGATATCGGAACTTCGTTCCCGTAGCGGCGGCAGGGTGATCTGCAGCACGTTCAGACGGTGGAATAGGTCCTGCCGGAACTGCGAGTGCGCGACCAGCTCTTTCAGGTTTACGTTGGTCGCGGCCAGGATGCGAGCGTCCGCATGATGGACTTGCATTGATCCCAGCGGACGATAATCTTTGTCCTGCAGGAGTCGAAGCAGCTTGACCTGACCGTTGACGCTCAAGCTGTCCACTTCATCGAGGAACAGCGTTCCACCCTCGGCGATCGCCAGCAGGCCCTTTTGCTCTGCGCGAGCATCGGTGTACGCTCCCGGAACGTGCCCGAAGAGCTCGTTTTCGAACAAATGGTCGGGAAGCGCGCCGCAATTGCACGGGACAAATGGCCCGTTGCGGCGGTAACCGCAATAGTGCAGCGCCCTGGCCACTAGTTCCTTCCCCGTTCCGGTTTCGCCGGCGATGAGGACCGTGGCATCGACGCTGGCCAGAAGCGGAATTTTGCGCAGCGAACGGCTAAAGACCTCACTGTCCCCAAGAAGCGACTCGAGTTGGTGCTGAGCCTTGAACGACCGAAGGTCCGGCGGTACATCGAACTTGGGAGTCAGGTCCAGGCAACGATCGATGCGCGCTCGCAATTCGGCTTCCCGAATCGGCGCACACAGAAAGTCATCGAGTTCGCTCACTAGAGCACTCTGCAGGAGTTGCGAATCAGCCAGGTCTTCTCCCAATACGCCGATCACCGGTGTACCGCGCCACTTTGTCTTGAGAGCGTGTAATGCCTCCGGCCATTGCGGCCAGCCAGCCGTCTGGAGGACAGCCACTGTCGGTACATGACGCAAGTTCGCTGCGGAAGCGAGAGAAAGTGTTTCCCCTCCTATATGATCGAGCACGGCTTTGATGAGTCTTGTGTCCCTGTCCCACGGGAGGCAGTTCGCATCATTCGCATGTATCAGAACAACTGCTGGATCGTCCATTGCGACTCCCCAGGCATTCGATCCTTCAAAGTTGACCGAGCATTCAAGCGCGCAGGGCGATCACCGATCCCCTAAACAAAAGTCGCCTCGTGCCAGCGTCAAAGCTCAACGCGGTGCAGAAGACTACATCCCTCGATCGGACAATTAAGGGTTCTTCGCAATGCCGATCGAACGTGAAGACGATGGGTGTAGAGAATAGCACGAAAGTTGTCCTCAGGTACCGCTGAATGTGAATACTGAGAGATTTCTCTTTGGCGCTTTATGGCCTATCCTGAACTCACTTTCGCACATGGAAATCGGCACGGTAGCTGCTTGCAGCAGTTTGTTCTCATCGAAAGGGAGGGGTGAGAAACCCGCATAAATACTGATAAGTCTCACTTTGTACAGGGGTCCGCCAAACTGTTGACTCCTCGTGAAACCCGTCTCGGGACCACGGGGGTCGGGAGGGTCAAATCCTCCCTTGCCGACCAATGGTCAATTCGGAAACTTCGTCTCAGGCGCGTACGCACCCGTGTTGGCCAAGCACTCGAAGCACTTCTCCCGGGCGAACAGCTAGGCCATCGGCGTCGATCGGATGCAAAGGAACTTCGAGGCAACGCGAAGGCAGTTCATGGTTAGTCTGTCTGGAAAATCACGCTCGCGGTCCAGAAAACTGCTTCTGGAAAATTCGCGCGACTGCTCAAGGTCTAAGCCAAAATCGGGTCATGGCAGGTCCATCCTGGCGGCTTCGCCGTTCGCAAGAATCAATGGCAATTCCGGTTCGGTGGCTTCGCGCTCCCGAGGGGTAATCATCTCAACTACTCGATGCTGCGCCTCGCGTTTCGCTTGAATTCGAGCCTGAGAATAGATCTCCAGCGTGCACCTGCAGTTGGCATGACGCATCAGCTCTTGCACTACCTTCACGTTCTCTCCGTTCGCCACCAGCATGGTAGAAAAGCTGTGGCGAAACGTGTGCCAGCCGATATGCTTTTCAATGCCGGCACGTACCGCGGCAGGCCGGATGATTCTGGAAAGAATAATGTCTTGCCAATAAGGGCTCTTTCCGCGAGTGTGAGAACTAGCGAATACCCAATCATGGGGCTGTCCGTAGGGGCTGCCTTGCTTCCAGGCCCAGAGCTCTGAGGCAAGAATTGGGTCCATGGGAACAGGCTTTCTTGAGGCCTCGGTCTTGCAGTTGCCAACAATATTGATATAAATCGAACGCCGCACGGTGATCTGCATATCGTCGAAGTCAACATCATCCCACTTCAGCGCGAATAGTTCGCTGCGCCTTAGCCCAGTGGCAGCGTCGAGAAAAACCATCACCCGAAAACATCGATCAAGCTGTGAAAGGAGTGCGCGCAACTCATCGGGTTCTACCCACTCGGGAATTCTCTGTCACTTAGCGCTTTGCCGAGCCAGCAGGATGGGATTCCTGCCTTGCTCCAACCATTCATGGCGGATGTACATTGCTCCAAATCGGCAACGACTCGAGCATTTGCAAGTGATCCTCTGTGCGCGCCTCAAGGGCTGAGTAAATCTGGGCCAAGGCGGCGGAGTAAAAGTAGACCAGGGAAACGGGTCGGAGTGCGGGGAATGTCGGTAAGGATCGCGCCTGGAGCGGAGGCCTGCACCGCCCAACCTCTGCGCAACCTGCGACTGAAAACGCTATGCACGCACTTTCCCTACAACAGAGGGCTGAACAAGACCAACCTCGGATGGTGCGGCCGGATCAACTTTCCAAAAAGTACCGCAAACAAATACTGAGGGTGTCTGCAATCACAAGCAGGAATACAGTCCCATAGGTGGCAAGGATTGCGAGAAGCCGCAATGGGTCATCATCTGCCTGAAGTAAGACGACAACTAAGAATGCAATAGGGACGAACAAGGTCAACGAGTTGACCGTCAGGAGCACTGTCCAGAATCTGGTTTTACGACTGTTGTCTTTCATGTTTGCACCTTAAAGAACCACAGGGGTCATTTCTGACTCTTCTAGGACCACCACCGGGACAACTCCCTCGCGTGACCCCTGATTTCGCCATTTCCGGCCGGCGGTCACTACACACTCTCGCGTCCAAAGCCCACCTGCAGCAGTGCAGATGGCGTGCCAACCGATGTCTTCGTTAAGCTCTTGTATCTCAGTGCACTCCGGCAGATCACCAAAGGCTGCCATGCCGACATTTGGGCAGCGTGACCGTCTACTGACTTCACAAAGGAGCATCAATCGGTAAGATCCCATGGACAAGTCTGAGCTTGGTTCTCGATGAGACGCCGGTTGCCGCCGCGTTCTAGGTTGCCGCTTTCACTGGAAGCGAGATTGCTACGTCATCGCAGGTGAGGTGCCGCAGCGACCAGTGCGGATTTCTGAGGCAATCCGGTGCCGCTGAGCAATCTAGATGTGGATACTTGGATCCGGTGGGCTATCCAGCGAACCGCACCGGGCCGACAATGCCGGGATTGAAGCTGTGCCCCGGGACGCAACGGTCACGCTGCTTTCTCACCGTTCAGTGGACGACAGCTATAACCCCGAGTCGAGAATCTGGCGCAATAGCCATCAATCTTTCGTTGTTGCCCGGTAGACCGAGTAACAGCGAGATTCCGATTCCCGTTTCAAACACAGGCACAACGTAACGTGTCTCTTGGGTTCATGGGTCTCGCGGCTATCCCTTTCTATGAAAAGCGCGTTGCCAATTTCGGCAGGCGCTGCTGGGTTCATCGGCTTTCGGCTGTCGAAGTATCCGTTATCGGGGTCCTACTTATGATCGGCACCTCATGCGACTCGCCCATGATGTCGTTCCAGGTGATTGTGTCATCGCCTACCTTAACCAGGACGTCACGGCCAACTGAATACTGGATAGTTCCCGATGGTGATGGAGACTTGGTCACGACGACATAGAGTGTCCGATTTACTTTCACTGACACTTCGTAAAGCGCGTCATTGGGATTCGAGCTTCCCGCAGACGGATGCGGATTAACCGCGATAATGGTCGCCGGCTGGTAGGAGGATGAAGTCGGTAAAGACTGAGCAAACACCAGCGATGGCAGGAGGGTTATCAGGGTTATCAAGATTCTCAGCAAAAGCTTCGGCATTGTGTTTCTCCTATATGGAATTACTTCTTCGGAGAGTCGGATTGACCAAGCGTCAGAAGGCCAAACAGTCAAGATCCAGACGACCGACGGGAACGGCGCTTCTCATAGCGAGACCTCCGCATCACCCGACGAACGCAGGACCTCAGGCCTCCCACAACATGTAGCGGGCGGGGGGCCGCTTGGCTCGCGGTTGATCGCCATGTTTTCGAGCGAATAATCGAACTCCGCGCCGCACTCACAGCACACGCAATATGTCCGTCTGCCGATCGTGAAGGCACGGCCAGGACTGTTGTGGTGACAGCCAAATAAGAACTCGAGCCAACTTGTGGCGTTCATGCCTGACATCTCCCAGACGGGCGCATGGCACCGTCCACTGCGGAGAGTGCAGGTCTAGTGCCAAACCTGATAAAGGCTAAATCCTTGATTAACAATCGCTTCAGGAGCTCAGAAGGCGCAGTTGCCCGCCCTTATACGGTCGCCGGCAGCGGGGGGCAGCGAAAGCATGTGCTACTCCGCACTAACTGAAATTCTCGATATTGATGCCCAGACCTGCGATTAGCACGACCACAGAGCGCGGCCCAGCGTGGTACGTTCCACCGGGAACCGGTAGCGCCTTGTACCATTCGCAAATTTCATGCGGCGGATCCAGCGCAGTATCAATCCAACGCCGCCATTGTTCTGTACCCTTCCCTAATGTTGGAAGCTCAAACTCGAGAGCTTCCCAATACGCATTCAGCATAAAATGTATGAACAGCCCTTCATTCTTCAGATGCATACTTGCGGCGAGGCTGTGCGAGCTGGGTGACCAATCTGGCTGATTGAGTTTGACGCCGTGCCATGTGCGCTTCACGTCGCGGGGGACCTGGCTTAGACTCAGGCGCCGGCGCTCATGGTCCACGTCCCGCATCACACGGCGCTCAATCAGCAATTTCACGAACCGGAAAACGTCGGCGTGTTTGGACAGCAGATTCCAGTCGAACCAACTCGTATCATTGTCCTGACAGTAGGCGTTATTGTTGCCGCGCTGACTACGCCGCACCTCGTCGCCCATAAGAAACATCGGGACACCGAGCGAAAGCATGGTCGCGGTGAAAAAGTTCTTTACCTGCCGGTTGCGCAACTTCTCTACTTCAGGATCGTCCGTCGGGCCTTCGACGCCGCAGTTCCAGCTTCGGTTCTCCTCGCGGCCATCACGGTTGTCCTCACCGTTTTCTTGGTTGTGCTTCTGGTTGTAGGCGACGAGGTCGTTGAGGGTGAAGCCATCGTGGCAGGCGACGAAATTGATGCTCTCTTCGGCCTCGCGCTCCCTCTGACCGTAAATGCCTGGGCTGCCGAGCAGACGGTCGGCCATGCGCCCCACGGAGTCATTCGAGCTTCGGAAGAAGTCGCGGACATCATCGCGAAACTGATCATTCCATTCCTTCCAGCTATCCCCTACGAAGCTGCCTACCTGGTAAAGTCCTACCGCGTCCCATGCTTCCGCAATCATCTTGGTACCGGCCAGGGACGGATCGGACTCGATGTCCAACAGCACCGGAGGATTCGACAGGACCGCACCGGACGAATCGCGCGCCAGAATCGATGCAAGATCAAAGCGGAAGCCGTCTACATGCATTTCACTGACCCAGTAACGGAGGCTGTCCATAATCATGCGGCGTGGTACGGGATGGTTGGCATTCAGCGTGTTTCCAGTACCGGTGAAGTTGGCGTAACGTGATCGGTCTTCACCCGGGAGGTAGTAAGTTGGATTATCAAGGCCGCGGAAGCACAGTGTCGGGCCATCGGACCCATCTTCCGCCGTGTGATTAAAGACTACGTCGAGAATGACTTCGATGCCGGCCCGGTGCAGCGCCTTCACCATGTCTCGAAACTCATCGACCGCGCCCAGCCGCTCCTGACGCGAACTGTATGCCTGGTGCGGTGCAAAGAATGCAACTGGGGAATAACCCCAGTAGTTTGTTCGGCCCCCAGGAGCGTCCTGAGGATCAAACTGAAAGACAGGAAGCAATTCGACCGCGGTAATCCCCAATCGCCGAAGGTATGGAATTTTGTCGACTAACCCGGCGTATGTACCGCGTTTCGATTCCGGCAGGCCAGAGCTGGGATGTGCGGTAAAACCGCGCACATGCATCTCGTAAATGATGGTGCGCGACCACGGCCGCTTCAGGGGGACGTCACCTTCCCAGTCATACGCGTGCGGGTCGGTGACCACGCTCTTCATGGCCGTCACTATGTTGTCGCCTTCGAGACGGGCTGCCTCACGGGAATAGCCTTTTGGCACGACGATAGCGCGAGCATAGGGGTCGAGCAGCAGCTTGGACGGATCAAACCTGAAACCACGGTCCGGCTGGAACGGCCCGAAGGCCCGGAATCCGTAGATCTGACCCGCTTGCAATCCGGGCACGAATACGTGCCAGTAATGGTAGGTACGGTTCGTTAAGGGATCGATGGGAATGACACGCGAAGGCCGAGCGTCGTCCACTTCATCAAAAAGCAGCAGCTCAAGGCCGGCTGCACTTCGGGAGAACACGCAAAAGTTGACGCCGCCCCTTACCAGCGTCGCACCGATGGGAAAAGTAGTGCCGGTCGTCGGGGCTGGACGCGGCGCTTCCCTTACGCTTTCTCGGGCACTCGACATGGTTGCACATTCCAGATATCGGCTGCATACTCCGCGATGGTGCGGTCGCTGGAGAACTTCCCCGAGCCTGCCACATTCAAGATGGCCTTACTAGCCCACCCGTCAGGGTCGGCATACGATGCACGCAGGCGCTCATCTGCGTCGAGGTACGACTTCAGGTCTGCCAAATGCAAATAGTGATCATGGATCAGCAGAGTGTCACGTAACGGCTCGAAGACACCCGGTTCATTGCGGCTGAAATAATCGGAGAAGATGAGATCCAGGGCCTCACGGGTCTCTGGCTCGCGTTCGTAATGCCAGTGCGGGTTGTACTTTCCGCAACTGTCGGCCACCTGCTGTGCCGTCAGGCCGAAGAGGAAGAAGTTCTCCTCGCCAGCCTCCGCGGCCATTTCAATGGTCGCGCCGTCGCGTGTGCCGATGGTTAAGGCGCCGTTCATCATGAATTTCATGTTGCTCGTGCCGCTGGCCTCATAGCCTGCAGTGGAAATCTGATTGGAGACGTCACTGGCAGGAATGAGATGTTCGGCCAGCGAGACGCAGTACTCAGGTAGAAACACGACTTTGAGCCGCCCCCGCACTGCGGGGTCGCCGTCGATGGTGCCCGCCAGATTGTTAATGAATTTGATAATCAGTTTCGCGACACGGTATGCAGGGGCAGCCTTGCCGGCAAAGAAGAATATCCGCGGCTGCATGTCCAACCCAGGGTTTTCGCGCAGGCGGCTGTATAGCACTACGATCCGGAGGGCATTCAGGAGCTGGCGTTTGTACTCGTGGATTCGCTTAACCTGGCTATCGAAGATTGCATCCGGATCAAGGACCTGACCTGTTGACCACTTTAACCAATCGCACAATCGCTGCTTGGCACTTCGCTTGGCCTTCAGGAAGTCATGACGGAACCCGCTGTCGCCGGTGAAAGGTCTCAACTTGCCCAGTTCGCTTAAATCGCTGATCCAGCCTTCTCCGATTGCGTCGGTCATCAGTCCGGACAGTTCGGGATTGCACAGCAACAGCCAGCGCCGGGGCGTGATGCCATTTGTCTTGTTATTGAAACGCTCAGGATAGATCTCTGCGAGGTCTTTTAGCGTGGTCTGGCGCAGCAGATCAGAGTGAATCGCAGCCACTCCATTGGTGCTGTGGGAACCGACGACCGCCAGATTGGCCATGCGAACCTTTTTCTCGGTCCCCTCTTCGATGAGGCTGACACGCTGGATGCGGCCTTCATCGCCCGGAAACTGCCGACGCACATCGCCCAGAAAACGGCGATTGATTTCGTAGATGATTTCAAGCTGCCTGGGCAGCATGTCTTGAAACCACCGCACAGGCCATTTCTCGAGCGCTTCGGGCAGTAAGGTGTGGTTTGTATACGCCAGTGTGTTCTGTGTAACGTGCCAGGCCTCGTCCCATCCAAGTCGTACCTGGTCAACCAGGATTCGCATGAGCTCCGCAACGGACAAAGCCGGATGCGTATCGTTCATCTGAATCGCGGCTTTGTCAGGGAGCAAGTGCCAATCCGAGTTGCTGCGCTGGAAACGGCGCACCGCATCCGCGAGAGAGCAGGCAACAAGAAAGTACTCCTGCATAAGGCGGAGCCCTTGCCCCATAAAGCTGGAATCGTCGGGATAGAGTACGCGTGTCAGCGTTTCAGCCGAGAGCTTCTGAGTAAATGCTTCCACAAAATCGCCGTGAGAGAACTCTTCAAAGTTGAAGTAGTCCGAAGCAGCCGCCGCCCACAGGCGGAGCGTGTTAATGGTATTGCCGCCATACCCTATTACCGGGCGGTCAAATGGGATGCCGATCAAAGTTGACGGGCGCCCCGGGACGGGGCGTAGACTTCCTCCAATCAACTCGAATGAGCAAGCTAAGTGGACTTCCACCTTCTCGTTCGGGCGAGCGACCTCCCAGGGGTCGGGAGAACGGAGCCAGTTATCCGGCGTTTCCTGTTGCCATCCGTTTCGGATCGATTGCTTGAAGATGCCGTACTCATATCGCAGTCCGTAACCCATTGCCGGAAGTTGCATGGTGGCGGCGGATTCCATGAAGCATGCCGCCAAACGTCCAAGCCCACCGTTGCCGAGACCTGCGTCGGGCTCTTGCTCCAATATGTCGATGAAGTCGAGTTTCTTGTCCTGGATGACCTGGTTCGCTAGCGGAGAGAGCAGAAGGTTCGTAACGTTGTTTGCCAGTGAGCGGCCGATCAGAAACTCCATTGAGAGGTAGTAAAGCCGCTTAGGATCTTGTTGTTCGTAGGTCTTCTCAGTCAGAAGCCATCGCTGCGATAGAATGTCGCGCACTGACCGGGCCAGCGCCTCGAAGCGATCGCGGGACGTCGCCACCGCCAGATCGACGCCACTGTCAAACAGCAGGTGCCGTTCATACAGTGCTTCGTCCGTTCCGGAAAACTGCACTGGACCACATCCATACTGGGCGGTGAGTCTCTCAAGATCTGGCAGTGCGTGCTGCTGTGCTACAACCTTATTGACCATGGTCGAGTTCCTCCAACGTTCCTTCAGTGATTGGCAAGCGTTTTTCCAGACCCCGTGGGCTCAGATCGTGTGATCCGCACAAGCCGAAATTCGTGCGTCAAGCGATACCTGCGGACGGTATACAGAAGGAGCCCCGCGAGCGCAAGCCCCGCCAAAACTGTGCCCGCTCTGCCAGCATAGGCCGCCGCGCGCTCCAAGTCATGGCTGAAGACAAAGCCGAGTCCGGCGTAGACGCCTGAATAGAGACTGCAGCCAACTGCATCAACCGTCAGGAAACGGAGGCGGCTGGTGCGGGACGTCCCGGCCAGAGGAGGCGTTACCGCATCCAGTCCAGGGACGAACTTCGCGATGAGGAGAATCGGAGGCCCATAACGGGCAAAAGTCTCTTTGGCCCTGCGATCGTGGGCGTCAGGGTCTGGTGCGAGGCGGTGAATGAAGTGCAACACCCTGTCGCCGTCCCGGCGACCCGCCTCGTACCACGGCCAGTCACCCAGGATAGAGGCAATGATCGCCAAAACGAGTACGGCGGGGAGGCCCAGTTTCCCGGCAGCTGCGAGCGCCCCGGCGGCGAGCAGAAACAGAGGTCCTGGTACCGGCAAGCCTAGCTGGTGCGCGAATAAGGCAGCGAACAGGGTTGGGTAGCCATGCTTCAGAACAGTCTGGACGATATCATTCATTCAGAAATCAGGCCCCCGGCAAGCTGTTCCTACGATCGAGACGGTTGCACACGTCCAATACGTAGGTCTCCTCAGCAAGGAACTTCGCTCCGAGTCTGCTGAAAGACGACAGGGGCAATTCGCCCGCAGAATCCTTGAAGGTAACCTCCGCTAGCATCCGAACGCACTCCCCATCATCGCGGGTGCATCCCCCTTCCAGCTGGACGATCAACGCCTTCGCTGCATGTTGCATTTCTGCGCTTAGCATCGTTTCTCCCGAACACCAACAAAGTTAGTATGCAGGCGGTATGCCAACCGCGAACTTGCATTAAGTCATAGCAAAGATAGGGGCCTTGGCAATGCGGACCAGCGGACAGCCGGCCCGAAACCCGGCAATGCCGGAATGTGGGCAGGTGAATGGACAGGCGGAAGGCGACGGGCAGAGCGCAGACGGATAATTGTCCTGCTCTCCTCTCGCAGATTGGCAACCAGATACCGGTTGCAACACCCTCGAGTTCTGCCGGGTTGTTTAGCCGGCATGGAAGCGTGCGGCAGCGGAAGAACAGGTTAGTGCCGTTCGGGAAGCAAATCATCCAAGCGGCGGGATCACTCACCGCGACCTTACATCACCGCATTCGCGGGTAGCCGCCCGATTCCCAGCTTTCTCATCTTGTTTTGCAGCGTCGTACGTTTCAGTCCCAACTGCTCCGCCGCGCCCCCAGGTCCAGAGATTTTGCCTGACGCAGCCTTGAGAGCCTCGATGATCGCCTGGCGTTCTGCGTCTTCAAAAGTCGAGCGAGATGTTGTACCGGCTGCGCACGGTCTCTTCAATTCCTTCAGCGGAACCCGGAGCTCGCTGCCTTGGGTCAGTATGACGGCCCGTTCAATGAAGTTTTCCAACTCGCGAATATTGCCTGGCCAGGGTGCACTCGTCAGAGCCTCCATGGCTTCTTTGGGGATCGATTGGATATGCTTCTGCATCTTGCGAGACAGACGGGAGACAAAGAAGTTCACCAGCAGGGGGATATCGTCGCGCCGGTCGCGAAGTGGCGGAATTTCGACCGGGAAGACATTGAGCCTGTAAAACAGGTCCTCGCGGAATTGGTTATTCCGGATCATGGATTGCAGGTCCCGATGGGTCGCGGCAATCAGGCGCACATCGACATGAATTGTCCTAGCGCTGCCTAAGCGCTCAAACTCTTGCTCCTGCAGCGCACGAAGGAGCTTTGGTTGTAATTCGAGGGTGATATCTCCGATCTCATCCAGGAATAGTGTGCCTTGGTCGGCGATCTCAAACCGGCCCTTCTTCTGCATCAGAGCGCCTGTGAAGGCGCCCTTCTCGTGACCAAACAACTCGCTTTCTACGAGGCCGGATGGAATCGCGGCGCAGTTCAGGCGAACGAAGGTGCGGCTTTTCCTGGCACTGAGGCTGTGGATTGCTCGCGCAATCAATTCTTTTCCGGTTCCCGTCTCACCGTGCAACAGCACCGTCGAATCCGTGGGTGCGACGATCTGTATCTGCTGCAGGACCTTGCGCAGAGCTGCGCTCTTGCCAACGATGTCTTCGAAGTTGTATTCGGCCCGAAGCTCCTCCTCGAGATACAGACGCTCCTCCTCTATTTGATTTCGCGAGGCGTTCAGTTTTTCATAGGCCAGTGCGTTGTCCAAGGCCAGCGAGATTTGAGTCGTGATCTGGCCTAGCAAATCGAGGTCATCGTGACGAAAATGGCCCGCTCGCTTGCTCCCCAGGGTGATCAAGCCTAAAGGTTGGTTTGGGGTGCGGAGTGCTGTCACCACCAGTTCCTCGATGCCTTTGGCCATCAGGGGATCACGAACGGCCGCTGCGATCTTTTGTATGTCCTCCCGGTTCCACAGTTCTGGCTCCCGCGTCTTCATTCTCTGGACGTCCGCACCCGTGAGCGTCGGCATGGTTACCTCGTCCACGAAGTCATGACTTGTGGGGAAATCCATAGCTGCACACACCAAGCGATTCTCGTCTTTGTCGATGATCCAGATGGAGGCGAAATCGTTATCGAAGTACCTGCGCAGCGAAGTAGAGGCGGCGCGGAACAAATCCTTCAGGTTGAGGCACGAGATCACATGGTTATTGATCTCCAGAAGAAGCCTCCAACGATCGCGCTCTGCCACGAGTTGTCTCTGGGTCGACTCTGCGACATCATTCAACATTGCGCTCTCAAGCGCTATCCCGACATGTGATGCGACGGCCTCCATGAGCATGAGCTCGTCCGCTCCGACTTCATGCTCCTCGCGGGTTAAGAAACAAAGAACACCAAGCGGCCTTCTGGGCGTAGAGATTGGAACAAAGTACCCACCGCGCAACTCGCTGGCGCCAGCCTGTGCGGCCGCTTCCGGAAATCTCGACATCCCCTGACGAATGTCGGAAACATAGATCGTACGTTGTTCATCGATGGCGCGAGCAGCTTCAGTTCCTGCGTACGGCCCTGTCGCTCCGAGGCTAACATGAGGTCCTGCCGGACCTCGCTCAAACGCGACCAGGCGCAGCCCGTCGTGCCCGTTCGTCATCAGCATCAAGGCAACACTGTCGAAGCGAACCACTGCCGATAACAGCCTATGGAGGCTTTTCAAGACCGCTTGGAGCTTGGTCTGCCTATCAATGGCAGTTGTCAATTCCAGCAGCGTCCTGTACTTGCCATTAGCCGCTCGTACTTGCGATAGCTGATCTGTCATTGAAATTCGTTAGTCCTCCCGCCATATGAAGAACATAGTTGGCCGGCATTTCCGTCTTTGGATCGATGTAGCCGCTACCGCCGTCTTGGATTCCCCCGCACCGTTCATTCCTATCTTGATAAGTGAGAGTGGAAGCCACGTCAGTGGCGCGCTACGAGAATGATCAGGCTGAGTATGACCATCAGCGCGAGAATTATTGGCCATCGGTTCCAATCTGTCCGCTCACTCTGCGCACGTCCCGTTGTCAGAATTCTCTGGGATTGGCTGCAGTTTGTCATCCCCACTGGTCGAAGCCGAAATCGAAGGGGAGCCCTCCGCCGTCGCGGCAAGCGGGACGAATCGCGCCTGCTGCTTCCCAAACGAAGTGTTCTTGTCGAACGCCTTCGATTTGAGCACGAAGCATACCAAATGGATACTTGAGGCTAAGTGCCACTAATCACATGAGTTAGTCAATTGAGGCCCTGCCCAACGACTGTGGTGGGCAGATTCGCTGCCCAGATACGGGCACTACACTGAGCTCGTGTAACGGGAAAGCTCCGGCGGGATACCAGAGAACGCTAACCTCGCTGCTATATGTGCTTTGGTTCGAAGGCCTGGGTTCTTTTCGACTGGGAACAGTGCCAGCCCAAAGTCGAACTAATCGGTCTAAACGAAGCAAAGCACTGCGACGCAGGCGTGCCGGTATTCGCGCATCGCCGCCAGCCAAGCGCGAGAATTCACGTTGAACGGACAGTTGCTTCGAGTTGCGCGATGGGGGCGCGGTCAAGCCACTGTGCTTCGCCGTCTGCGTTGGCGATGCGCCGCAGCACGGCGTCTGTAGTGCCTTCAACACGGGTGGCGGGCGTGTGGAATTTTCGTGTGGTGACCTGCCCGCATTTGGACGATGCCCGGATGGAGGCAATCAACGCATCCGAGCTTGCAGTCTCATGGTGTATCACAACGAGATAGAGGTGGCGAGCTTGGCACGGCAGTTGCGTATTGATGGGTGGTGCAAGGCGACTGCCGGCACGGAGACCCATATGTTCCGAGCACAGATTAATCAACTGGCGAACGGTCCAACTCTAAAGATGGAAGGCAACCTCGTAGGGCAATGGGCCGAGGAGGCCAAGTCATTACTCACAAACGGCCCTGTGCCACAAGGACTAGTCGTTGATCTTACTGACGTCAGCTACGTCGATTCCGTGGGGGAGGACGTACTTGCCTGGTTCGCAAGTGTTGGCGCGTGCTTCATGGCCAAAGCGGTCTACGCGGCGTCCCTCTGTGAGCGACTGCAGTTGCCCGTCCACCGCAAGGTACCCGTCGCCCGGAACTAGTTTTGAGTTGTCGTGGCCAACGACGCTCCCGACTGCCGCAGTTCGGCTTTTCGTCACTCGCCCCCTGCACGCACAACAGCAGTGGCCGGCTCCTGTGACTGATCGAAATGCAAAGCTGAGATTGGAACGCAGCTAGTTTGCATCACTGCTGTCCGGGGAAAATTGTGTGTGTTTGGTGTAAGCGACTGGTTGTAATGGAGATAAGCTTAGTAAGCTGCGGGAACGATTTGAAATCGCAGAGACCGGAAACCAGTTGGCAGCGTCGCCC
>Ga0335069_10001116_pt1 | contig 43186 bp, 37 predicted proteins | sample Lox_Sample_11_FD_206714 | JGI IMG/M metagenome (GOLD analysis project Ga0335069, IMG submission 206714) | Soil microbial communities from Loxahatchee National Wildlife Refuge, Florida, United States - Lox_Sample_1.1 | ecosystem: Environmental > Terrestrial > Soil > Wetlands | place: USA...
GCCGTGGCGGATACGGCTCGGGAACCACCGTCAGGCGACGATCATCGACGGACGGCGGGTTCGGTCGGCTGGCGCGCCGTCAGCGTGCGCGGCGTCGCGCGCGCGAGCGCCTCGCGGACGGCGAACGCGGCAGGCTTGGGCCGGTACTCGTCGTCGAAGAGGAGCGGGATGTCCTTCAGGCGGGTCTTCGTCTCGATCGTCGTCGGATAGCGGTCGGTGAACGTCCACACCGTCACGCCCTGGCACGCCGGCACCTCCAGGCACGCCCGCACGGCGTTGCCGTACGCGTCGGCCTGCCGCTGCAGCTCGGCCGCCTCGTCGTAGGCCAGGCCGAGGGTGAGGAGGTGTCGGGGGGTGCGCGTGAACACGTTGAGCTCGGTGATCTCGACGGCGACGCCCAGGGCCGCGAAGCGGCGCAGCGTCGCCTCGATCTGCCCGCGGGTCGGCCCCGCTCCGCCGAACAGCGGCACCACGTGTCCCTGGAAGCCGACGGCGTCGAGCGGCGCACCCTCCTGCCGCAGGCGCCGCACCAGCCGATAGCAGCGCTCCTGGCGGGACCCCGGCTCGAGCGTCCCGAACTCGTTGACGAACAGCTGCGCGGCGGGGTCCGCCGCCCGCGCCAGGCGGAGCGCCTCCGCGACGTAGCCGGGGCCGAGCGTCCGGGAGAAGACGTGCTCGGCGAGGCCCTCGGCCTGCTCCGCGCTGCCCTTCCAGGCGAGCGGCTCGTTGACGACGTCCCAGGCGTCCACCCGCCCCGCGTAGCGCTTCATCACCGTCTGGATGTGGGACGCCATCAGCGCCCGCAGCGCGTCCGGGTCCGCGGTCTGCGCGAGATAGGCGGGGTTCGGCGGGTCGACCACCTGGCCGTAGACGAGCGCGTGCCCGCGGACGCGCATGTGGTGCGCACCCGCGAAGGCCACCAGCTCGTCCGCCTGGCCGAAGTCGAAGCGGTTCCGCTCCGGGTGGATCGTGCCCCATTTCATCTCCACGAAGGGCGTCACCGAGTTGAACTCGCGGGCGAGCGCGGGCGAGTAGCGGGGATCGCTGCGCATGTCGCGCACCATGACGGCGGAGCCGAAGCGAACGCCCGCACGGTCGGCCAGCGCGCGCAGGGGCGGCAGCGACCGCCACGCACTCGCCCGCGCCTCCGCTCCGGCGAGGCCGCGCCGACCCGGGGCGGTGAGCCAGGTCGCCGCGGCGAAGGCGACGAGCAGCAGCACCGGCGCCGCGACCGCGACCGCGACCACCCTCGGACGACGGTGCCCGGCCATCCGCCCCACCCTACCTGCCGCGCAGCTGGGCGGCCGTCCCGTCCACCCCGTCGGGCGGCAGCCGGTCGGCGAAGCGGTCGTCGTCCTGCAGCTCCCGGCGCAGGCGGGCGAGCGTCGCCTTCAGCTCGGCCGTGATCGCCTCCTGCCCCGGCTGCCCGTACAGGTTCTTCATCTCGGCAGGGTCGGCGCGCAGGTCGAACAGCTCCCACTGGTCCTTCCGCCAGAAGTAGATGAGCTTGTGGGTCGCCGTGCGCACGCCGTAGTGGGCACGGGTGTTGTGGTGGCCGGGGTCGTGGTAGTAGCGGTAGTACATCGCCGTTCGCCAGTCGGCCGGGGTCTCGCCGCGCAGCAGCGGGAGCAGGCTGCGGCCCTGCATCGTCTCCGGGACCTTCACCGAGGCGGCGTCGAGGAAGGTGGGCGCGAAGTCGACGTTGATGGCGATGGCGTCGGCGGTCGAGCCGGGCCGCACCACCGCCGGCCAGCGCACGAGGAACGGCATGCGCAGGCTCTCCTCGTACATGAACCGCTTGTCGAAGAGGCCGTGGTCGCCCAGGAAGAAGCCCTGGTCCGAGGTGTAGACGACGATCGTGTCCCGCTCCAGGCCGCTCTGCCTCAGGAAGTCGAGCAGCCGGCCCACGTTGTCGTCGACCGACTGCACGCAGGCGAGGTAGTCCTGCATGTAGCGCTGGTACTTCCAGCGCGCGAGCGCCTCGCCGCGCAGCGTGAGCGCCTGGCCGTGCTCCTCGATCGTCACCTCCGCCGGCTTGGTGAAGAGCCAGGACTGGCGCGCCGCCGGGTCGAGCCCGGGCGGCGGCACCAGCTTGAGGTCGAGCCGGGTGAGGTCGTCGGCCACCCGCTGCCGGTTCTCGTGCAGCGCGTCGGTCCGGGTGGCGTAGTCGTCCCAGAGCGTGGGCGCCTCGGGGATGCGGCGCTTCTCGAACATCAGGCGGTGTCTCTCGTCGGGCGTCCACTCCCGGTGCGGGGCCTTGTGGTGGCACATCAGGAAGAAGGGACGGTCCTTCGGCCGGCTGCGGATGAACTCGATCGCGAGGTCGGTGATCAGGTCGGTCACGTACCGGCCGGCGTAGGTCTTCTCCCCGGTCGCCGTGTACAGCACCGGGTCGTTGTACACGCCCTGCCCGGGCAGGATCTCCCAGCGGTCGAAGCCCACGGGGTCGCTGCCGAGGTGCCACTTGCCGATCATGCCGGTGTAGTAGCCGGCGGCGTGCAGCAGGGAGGCGACCGTCGCCTGCGAGCCGTCGAAGCGGTTGAAGACAGGCACGCCGTTCTTGTGCGAGTAGGTGCCGGTGAGGATGGAGGCCCGGCTGGGCGTGCAGATCGAGTTCGTGACGAAGGTGTTGCGGAAGAGCATCCCCTCGCGGGCGAGGCGGTCGAGGTTTGGCGTCTCGTTCACCCGCGAGCCGTAGGCGGAGATCGCGTGCGCCGCGTGGTCATCCGACATGATGAAGAGGATGTTGGGACGACTCGCTGCCGACGGGGTGGCGACGAGGACGAGCGCGAGCACCAGGCTGGGGGGCATGCCGGAGTCTACGGCCGCGCCCCGGGCGGGTTCAACGTGTGGAACCTCCTGCTCGCGGGAGGATCAGTTCTTCGTCAACGGCAGCCGGCACCCATCCGCGAGGTCCTCCGCCTCGCCGAGCACGGCGACGGCTGGGGCGTGCCTCCGGTGCGCCGAGTTCGCCGGCCCTCTGTCCGACGCAGGCGCGCTCGCCCCCGGAGCTCACGGCTCGTCGTGCGTCCGGCTGCTGGAGCAGAGCATCATCCGCCCCTGCCGGACGACTCAGGGCCGCAGGCCTTCGATGAGATAGAGATCCTGGAAGTAGCGGCCGTAGGTGTAGGCGTATGCCTCGCCGTCCGCCGAGAAAGCCGGGGTCAGGATGTGGGTGGCACCCGTCAGGTCGTCCGGCCGAAGAGATCTCCAAGGAGACGATTCTCCGGTCACGAGGTCCAGGCGATCGACCCTGTAGGGCATGCCCGTCCGGCCGAAGAGGATGAACCGGCCGTGGGCAGTGGCCCGGAGCGGGACCGCCTCCGGAGGAAGACGGGCAGCGATCGGCTCCGGACCGCCCCCCCGTAACGGATACCGCGCAAGCGCCCCGTCGGGGGCCGCGCCGAGCACCCCGTCCCCGCCGAACGAGCCACGGACCGAGACGAACCCCTCGGGCATGATCGGACGGGGCCCGACACCGGAGGAGTCCACGAGGAAAGCTCGGGAGCGCGCCGTTCCCTCCCGTGCGTCGACCACGAGCCGTCCGTCGTCGAGAAACCAGGCAGCATCGATCGCTGCGAATCGATCGAGGGGAAGCGTGCGCGGGGTCCCGGCACCCGTCGGCGTGACGCTGAAGAGCGGACGCTCTCCGAGGGACGCCATCAGCGCCCACTTCCCGTTCGGCGAGAGCGCGAGGGGCGTGCCGGGTCCCAGCCGGACCGGGGGACCGCCGCGCGTGGGGCGCACGTAGGCGGCCGTCACTCCGCTGCCGCCCATCCGCCCGGGGGCGTCACCCTCGCTCGTCAGCAGCTGTTCGCCATCGTCGGAGAGGTCCGCCGCCCACGACCAGCTGAAGACTCCGAGATCCCACTCGGTGGGCTGGCCCGCCGGTGTGGCCCTCACCCCGACGCGCTCGAAACCGTGATGGATGAGCAGACGCCCATCGCTCGTAGCGTCCTGCAGGGCCAGCGACCCGGCAGGCCGATACAGCTCGCGGGGTGACCCGTCCGGCGTCACCAGGTACAAGGAGCGCGTGCGGTAGGTCTCCCCGCCCGAGACCCAGAGAGAGTTGTCCGAAGCCCAGGCGAGGCCGTAGATCGCCGCCGGCGTCCTGAACCGGGTCTTCCTTCCCATCGTGTCGTACGTGTGGACCGCTGTCGGCTCGAGAACCGCGACGCGGTCGCCGTGAGGCGAGACGCGAAGCTGGATCCCGGAGACCGGGCGGGCCAGCACCCTTCCGATGGGGTATTCGACCTGGAACTCGCCCCCGACGCCGCCTCCGGGGGGGCGCTCTCCAACGGCGTCGACCCGCCGGATGACGGCGAGCCCGCGGCCGTCGGGAGACCAGTCCGCGGCCAAGACGTCGTCGAGGACCCGGCGCGGCTCTCCTCCGGCGAGGGGGACGCGCGCCAGCGTGCCGGTCGTCGCGTCGCTGCGGTCCCCCGGAGCGGTCAGGAGGATCGCCAGTTCTCCCGTGGAGACGCTCATCAGCCGCGCGGGCGGCAGGCCGAGGGAGCGCGACTCGGGACTCTCCACGCGCGTCGTGAAGATCTCGGGCGGGTTGCCGTCCCAGAAGGCGCTGTAGACGACCGTCTTGCCGTCCGCCGTGAAGCGGGCCCGGTCGACCGTGCCCCGGCGGAACGTGAGCTGCGTGATCTTCGGGAGGGGCCGTTCCCCGAGCTTCCGGCCGAACAGCAGGCCGATCCCGGCCGCGGCGAGAAGGAGCGGCACCGCGATGGCGGTGGCCACCAGCCAGCGCCTTCTCGGTCGCGCCGTCTCGGCGGCCGGCTCCATCCGCGCTCGCGACGCGCCCGACTCCGCGTCGAGGGCGAAGGCCACGTCGCGCGCGGACTGGAAGCGCTCCTCGGGGTCCTTCTCGAGACAACGCCGGACGATCCGCTCCAGGCTCGCGGGCACGGAGAGCCCCGGCCGCGACAGCTCGTCCGGGTCCCGCGTCAAGACCGCCGTCATCGTGTCCGCCGCGGTGTCACCGGCGAAGGCACGGCGACCCGACAGCATCTCGTAGGCCACCGCCCCGAAGGCGAAGATGTCGGACCGCACGTCCGCAGGTCGGCCCCTCACCTGCTCGGGCGCCATGTAACCCACTGTCCCGATCACCCGGTCCGCCGTCGTCGTCGACTCCGTGGAGCCCTCGAGGTCCGGCGGCTCCGTTTGCGTGAGCTTGGCCAGGCCGAAGTCGAGGATCTTCACCGCCCCGTCCTTCGTCACGAAGATGTTGGCTGGCTTGAGATCGCGGTGGACGATGCCCTTGGCGTGCGCCGCGGCGAGACCGCGGGCGATCTGCTGCGCGTGCTCGACGGCCCTGCGGACGGGGAGCGGCCCCCGCTCGAGCACGTCTCGAAGCGAGCGGCCCTCGAGCAGCTCGGTCACGAGGTACGGAGCGCCCCCGCGCATTCCGACGTCATGAAGGGTGAGGACGTTGGGATGGCTGAGGGAGCCCGCGAGGCGCGCCTCCTGCTCGAAGCGCGCCAGGCGGTCTGGGTCGGTGGCCAGTTCCTCGGGGATCACCTTGACCGCGACGTCACGGCCCAGGCGGGTGTCCCGGGCGCGGTAGACCTCGCCCATGCCGCCGGCGCCGATCAGGCCGATCACCTCGTACGGCCCCAGCCGCGTTCCCCTAGCGACCGCGAGCTTCTGCGTCGTCGGCTCCGCAGCGGGTTCCTCGGGGAGACGTCTCGCCTCTCTCTTGTCGCCCAGGAGGGACCTCACCTCGCGCAGGAGCGCCTCGTCGCCGCGACAGCCTCCTCCAGAAACACCCGGCGCTCGTGGGGCGGGCGCGCGAGGGCGGCGTGATACAGCTTTTCGGTCCGCGGCCAGTCGCGGCGCCTCATCACGGCCTGCGCCGAATCCCCTCGCAGGGGATGACCTGGTACGGCCTGAGCCGAACCCCGTGGGCGAGCGCCACGGAAGCCTCCCGAGGAGGAGTGCAGCGCAGCGGAAGTATACGCCTGCGGGCAACTCCCCGGTCCCGCCGATCAGCCGCGGCGGCGCGAGCCAGCGGTGTCGGTCAGCGTGGAGGCTGCGCGGGGCGAGGCGCGGAAGACGAGCGGCTCGCGGCCGAGGCAGAAGTTGTCGCCGTCCCTGAGGAGGGCCGGCGACTCCAGTCGTCGGTCCCCGAGGTACGTCCCGTTCTTGCTGCCGAGGTCCTCAAGCGTCGCCTGATCGTCAGCGACGACGATGCGGGCGTGGCGGCGCGAGACCCCGGGAGCGTCGATGTGCACCGCCACGTCCTCGTCGCGCCCGAGGACGCTCTCACCTTGCCGCAGGGAGATGACCCGCTCCTCCCATACGACACGGAAAGCGTGACGGGTGCTCTCGATGTTCCCAGACGGTTCCGTGGAGGCCGCTCCCGAGAATGCGTAGCCGAAGCCGTGGACGGTCCGAATGAAACGCGACCGCCTCCGTTCGTCGGAGAGCGCCCGCCGGATCTGGGCCACCAGCCGGGTCAGGCTCGATTCGGTGACGAACGTGCCGGGCCACAGCCGCTCCTGGATCTTGCTCTTGGACACGGCCTCCGGCCGACGGATGAGCAGCAGCTCGAGTAGCTCGAACGCCTTCGGCTCGAGATGCCTCTCCTGCCCGGCGCGAAGAAGCTGTCGGGTGGCCTGGTCGAGGGCGAACTCCCCGAAGACGAACCGCATCGCCTGCCGACTTCCTCCGGAAACCCTCCGGAATCCCCGAGGACTCTCCGGTCCCGGCCAAGCATATTCCCACTAGAAGTCGGTTGCGGGTCGCGCCTGGCCAGGCGGCTCCCGAGAAGGAGTCGCCGATGTCCCTCGAGGCCGATCTGTCTGGGTTTCGTCCGTCCTCGCCGCCGTGGTACTCCTGGCCGCCGGCCCCGCCGGCGCGGCGCCGCGAGCCCGCCTGGCTTCAACCAGCTCCTGTCCGGCCTCGATGCCGCCGCGGTCGAGCGGGCAAGGTCCGGGGCGGCGCGGAAGCTCCGGCACCCCGAGTGCTTGAAGGTGCTGGCCGACTCCGCCACCCTGGCCCGCTGGCCGCCGCGAAGCCCATCGCCCATCAGGGCCACGTGTCGCCTTCCTTCGACCCGCCCTATTCGCTCACGACCTTCCACATCGGCATCAACGACCACGGGTTGATCACCGTCCAGTGCAAGGCCACGGACGGCAACACCCACCCCGCCTTGGCGTCACTTCTGCAAACAGGCCCTTCGGAGATCGTTACTCTTCCGTGAGGCAACGATCCAAAGGAGACAAGGTCATGCGTCTCACCGTTCCCAATTGCGTGGTTGTGTCTGGAGTTCTTGCGATGGTGCTCGGCCTCGCGTCTGCGGCGAATGCAGGACGCGAGAACCACGCCGACCCGGCCCGCATCGGTCCATACGCGGTCGGCCACATGAACCTGGACATCACGAACACCGTTGCTGGCGACAGGAGTGTTGCTGTCGCCATCTGGTATCCCGTCGACCCCGAGGACATTGGTCCGAGTACACCGCAGGCTGTCTACCCGATTGACCCGACCGTGTACCAAGCACCTTCGATGACGTCGGCTGACTGGGAGAAAATCGGCTACGACAGAGCGTACGAGAATCCTCGCCCGTCTCACGATGGCCCATTTCCGCTGGTCGTGTACTCGATGGGCCTTGGCTGCGACACGTGGATGTACCTCTACATTGGCACACGACTGGCCAGCCATGGCTACGTAGTCGCCATCGAAGAGGGAGCGGCTGACTATCAGATCCCCTGGGCTGGCGGGGAGTACTTGGGTCCAGAGTTCCTCATCGAGACTTACATGCATCGCACGAGTGACGTCTCGTTCGTCATCAGCGACCTCCTGAAGCGGAACACGACCCGCGGCGAGCGGCTGCGGGGAGCCATCGACCGAGACCGGATCGCGGTTGGAGGCCACTCGTATGGGGGTGCCGCCGCGTTCGCCTTGGCAGGCGGAGACGACGACGTGTGTGACGACTACTACGATTCCTCCTACAATGGCGATGGGTGGCCGTTTCCTGACAACCTCTGCGTGCCGATCCTCCCGGACCGCCGCATCAAGGTTCTCTTTGGAAATGATGCTGTCACTCAGCTTCTCCGTTTCCACGAACTGGCACGAATCTCCGTACCAACTCTGAACTTGGGCGAGTCTTGGGACGACATGGGTTCAATGGAGCCAGGCAGCGAGACGATGATGGCACGAGCGCACGCTGCAATTGACCACTCGGTGCGGGCTGAGATCGTGAAGATGTGGCACGTAGGCTTCATGAATCTCTGCGATGGGTTGCCCATCATGGTCAGATACGGCGTGCTGGCGGAAAGTGACCTGACGGCCTGGCAGAGTTCGTTCTGCGACCCTGATATTTCCACCCAAGACATCAGGCAGGTGGTCACTACCTATCTCGTTGCATTCCTCAATGTCCATCTTCGTGGCGTGATGGAGGACAACAAGGTCCTGACCCCCGGGTACGCGCTCCACTACCCAGGCCCCCAGGTCGAGTTCTTCCGTTCTGAGCACTGCCCCGTGACCCTGCCAGACCGCTCGTACTACAGCGCTCGACCGTATCAGGTAGGAGACGTGTGTCTCGCTGAGCCCAAGGATCCCGCCGACTATTTCCTCCCGTGACCGCGTCCCCATGGCTGGGACGGCGCCAGGTAGCAGGTCAGAAGGCACCCTCACGACGCCGCTGGGTCCAGTCCGGGCAGTAGTTCCGCCACGCTCATCGGACGACATCTGGAGGAGCTGCTGCGGGTCTAGCTAACCAGCCCTGAACAGGCTTTCCAGCACGCTGGAGGTGCGCGCGAAGACCTCCTCGAAGCTCCCCAGCCCGTCCACCTTCACCACGCCGTGGTGCTGGCTGTACTTCTCGATCACCGGCACGGTCTTGGTCTCGTGCTCGTGCAGCCGCTGCACGATCTTCGCGGTCGTGTTGTCGTACGGCATGCAGCGGTCCGTCCGGCTGCGCTCGTCGAGCCGCCGGATCAGCTCGAGCGTCGGCACCTGGATCTCGATGCTGCGTGAGACCGACGAGCCGTGCTTCCGCAGCAGGCCGTCGAGGATGTAGGACTGCACCAGGGTCCTGGGGAATCCTTTGAAGATGAACCCCTTGACCTCCTTCGACCGCTCCAGCTTCTTCTCGATGAGCGGCACGACGATCTCGTCGGGCACCAGCTGCCCGCTCTCGTACAGGGCCGCGATCCTGCGGCCGACGGGAGTCCCGGCCTTGATCTCCTGGTCCAGCATGGGACCCGTCGCCACGTACTCGAGGCCGTGCTTGCGGGCGAGGGCGGCGCTCTGGGATCCCCGGCCCGAGCCCGGGTAGCCGAAGACGACCACGTTCACCAGGTGCTTCGCCAGCTCGTCGCGGATGATGGCGCGGATGTCGGCGGTCACCTTGTCGACGGGCTGATGCCCGTTGACGCGGTGGTAGATGCCCTTCTCGCGGTAGAAGTCGAGGACCGGCAGCGTCTTCTCGCGGTACTCCCGCAGGCGGTTGCGGACGACGGCCTCGTTGTCGTCCGTGCGGCCCGAGGTCCGGCCCCGCTCCAGCAGCCGGCGCACCGAGGTTTCCTCGTCGACCTCCAGGCTGACGAGGCAGCTGAGCGACGTGCTCAGCTTCAGCATCAGGCCTTCCAGGATGTAGCACTGGATGTAGGTGCGCGGGAAGCCGTCGAAGAGGAAGCCGTTCGCCTCGGGGTGCTCCGTGATCGTCTTCTCGATCACCTGGACGATGATCTCGTCGGAGACCAGGCCTCCCGAGGCGATGATGCTCCTCGCCTCCAGACCCAGCTTCGTCTCCGCGGCGATCTCCCGGCGCAGCAGGTCGCCGGTGGAGATGTAGAAGAGGTTGAACTCCTTGACCAGGAACTCGGACTGGGTCCCCTTGCCCGCTCCGGGAGGTCCGAACAGCGCGATGTTCAACATGCGGCCGTAACCATACCGCAGGTGCCCGCTCGGCCGATCGGCTAGGCTGTTTGCATGCTGCTGCCCGCCACCTTCACCCCGCTGTGGACGCAGGCGCCGGAGACCTCACCGCCGGGCCACTGGTTCGTCGTCCACGCGGGAGCGATCCTGGTGTCGGCCGGGGAGGCGGAGGCTCCCCGCCTGCCGCGTCTCGACCCCGGCCAGCGGCTCCCGGTGGTCGTGTCAGGCGCGCACGGAATCGGCCGCCTGGGCGGGACGGCGTGCTGGGCGGCGGAGGCGGTCACCCGCGACACGCCGCCGGGGCTCGCGTTCGAGCCGGTGAGACGGCTGTTCGACCGGCTTCCGGACGACCTGGTGGCGATCGCCGGCCGCGCGGTGCAGGTCGTCGACTTCCATCGGACGCACAGGTACTGCGGCGCCTGCGCGACCGCGACGAAGAGCGCGGAGGGCGCGCGTGCCCGCGCCTGTCCGCGCTGCGGAGAGGTCTTCTACCCGCGTCTCGCGCCCGCGGTGATGGCGCTCGTCGTCCGGGAGACGGCGGCAGGACGGGAGCTGCTGCTGGCCCGCGGCACGCGCTTCCCGTCCCCCGTCTACAGCGCGCTCGCCGGCTTCGTGGAGCCCTCGGAGTCCCTGGAGGAGGGCGTGCGCCGCGAGGTGCTCGAGGAGGTCGGGGTGCAGGTCGGTCGCCTGCGCTACTTCGGCAGCGAGGCCTGGCCGTTTCCGCACTCGCTCATGATCGGCTTCCTCGCCGACTACGCCGCCGGCGAGATCGTCTGCCAGCCCGACGAGATCGCGGACGCACAGTGGTTCCCACCGCACCGCCTGCCGTCGCTTCCCCACCGCCTCTCGCTCGCCCGCCGGCTGATCGAGCACGCCGTCGCCGAGGCCGACGGCCCGTCCGCCTAGGCCGACGGGCGGTGCTTCAGGGCGAGTCGCGGGCGAGCATGTGGACGAGGGGTGTTGAGCCGGGAACCCGCCGTGGGTACGCTGACCAGTCCGACGGCGGCGAGGGGAGGAGCAGTGACATGAGGAAGCCCGGGCTCGCGGAGTCTGCCTCCGCATCGATCGACGCGAAGGTCGAGGGACTCGGGGACTGGCGCGGGAGGACGCTCGCCAGAGTGCGCGAGATCCTGCGCCGGGCGGACCCCGAGATCGTCGAAGAATGGAAGTGGGCCAAGCCGTCATCGCCGGGGACTCCCGTCTGGTCCCACGACGGCATCGTCTGCACGGGAGAGACCTACAGGAACGTCGTCAAGATGACGTTCGCCAGGGGCGCCGAGCTGAAGGACCCTTCGGGCCTCTTCAACGCCAGCCTCGACGGGAACGTCCGGCGCGCCATCGACATCCACGAAGGCGACCAGGTCGACGAGGCGGCCTTGCAGGACCTCGTCCGCGCGGCGGTGGCGCTCAATCGCGAGCGCAGGAGCAGGTCGAGGACCCGGCGGGCGGGCAGCAAGCGCTCCGGCTAGCCTTCACCTCGACCAGGACCGCGCTCGGTCACCGGCTCGCTACCTGTGGACCGCGACGAGCAGCACCCCATAGTCCAGAAGAGGGATCCCGGCTGGACGACGGCGCGTCTCGAAGGCGGCCGCCAGGTCCGCTCGGATGCGAGGACGCAGGTCCTCTGGCACGACGGAGAGCAGGTTGCCGAAGGCGCTCGACTCGTAGAAGTCGACGGCGTCCTCGCCGTGCGGGTGCCAACGCCGACGCTGGATGACGTGCAGCTCGCGGAGCTCGAACGCAGCCTGCTGCAGCAGCGTCACGATCTCTGTCAGCGTCGCCGCGCACGCCGATGCTTCCCGGGTCGCGTGGTCGCGGTACGGCGGTCGCCGGAGGAGAGGAACGAGGACCTCCGCCAGCGTTCCCGCCCGCTGCAGCTCCGCGGCCCGCGTGGTGATCCCGAGCCGACCTCCGGTGCGGAGAACGCGCGCCAGCTCGGCCAGCGCTCGCGCCTTGTCCTCGATCCAGTGGAACACGGCGGAAAGGCAGGCCGCATCGAAGCTGCCGTCCGCGAAGGCGCCAAGCTCTTCAGCGCGAGCGACCTCGAAGCGCAGGTTCGGGGCCCGCTGCCGCGCCAGAGCGACGCGCTCCGGAAGCGGGTCCACTCCGACGACGTTCGGACCGGTCCTCGTCGCCATCCACTCGGCGAGGCGCCCGGTGCCGCAACCGACGTCCAGAACGCGCTCTCCGGGCTCGAGCGCGAGGCCCTCGACGAGGCGCTGCCCGCCCTCGAACTGCGGATCGCTGACGCGATCGTAGGTGCGAGCGAGTTCGGGATTGTCGTGTGCGTGGGAGACCATTGGCAGCTCACGGACCGCGTTCCAGCGCCCCGGCAGGAGCGCATTCGTCCGCTGCCTGGCCTGATGCGACGCCGAGTCGCTGGGAATCGTCGGCATGGAAGCGCCGCCTGGGCTGGTCGTCAGGGTCTCCAGCCGAAGGCTAGCACGTCGTGCGCAGCGGCGGCAGGTTGACGGCTTCGGAGGGCGCGGCCGTCGATCCCAGCTTGGCCGGTGGACGGCGTGCGGCTATGCTTGGCCGCGGCGCAAGATGGCCGGTCTGGTGCGAGACCACCGGGGAGTTCGGGGCTGCATCCTCGCCTGGGCCACGCTCCACCTCGCCCTCGCGTCGCAGACGGCGTTTGCGCTCGACCCGCGCGTCCTTCCGGCCCAGTTCGGTGTCGACAGCTGGAGCGGGCGTGATGGACTGCCGGAAGGCGCCGTCCAGGCGCTCGCCCAGTCGCGCGACGGCTATCTCTGGGTCGCCACCCAGGGCGGGGTTGCCACCTTCGATGGCGTGCGGTTCACGCGGCAGGAGTTGCCCTCTCTGGCGACGCGGCAGAACGACGCCAAGGCACTGCTGGAGGGCTCGGACGGCGCGATCTGGGTCTCCGCCGCCGACAGGCTGACGCGACTCCAGGGCGACAGCGCGTCTTCCTACGGCGAGGCCCAGGGGCTGCGCCACCCCTACGTGTACGCCCTTCTCGAAGAGCCGGGCGGTTGTCTGTGGGCCGGCACCGGTGGCTCGGGCCTGTGGTGTCTGCGGGACGGGCGGTTCAGCCAGCGTCTCGAGCCCGGTGCGGCGGGCCTTGGCGGGCAGGTGCTCGCGCTCGCCTCCGAACCCGGCGTCGGCCTTTGGGTGGCCACGCAGGGCGGGCTGGGCCTGCTCGGAGCGCGCGCTCCACTGCGCCGTTTCGGGCTCGCTGACGGCCTCCCGAGCGACTGGGTCAACACCGTGTACCGGGACCGCGAGGGCCATCTCTGGGTCGGGACCCGTGCCGGCCTCGCCCGGCGCGGGGGCCAACGGTTCGTGGCGGAAACCTCCATCCGAGGCCCGCAGGACATCCGGGCGCTGGTCGAGGACCGCGACGGCAGCCTGTGGGTCGGCACCCACGGTGGGGGGCTCTGGCGCCTGGCGCACGGCGAACCGGCGCAGTTCGACCAGGCGACGGGCCTGCCGGACGACACCGTGCTCGCGCTGCTCGAGGACCGCCAGGGCTCGCTCTGGGTCGGCACCGGGCGCGGGCTGGCTCGCATCCGGACGCCGGTCTTCACGGCCTGGGGGCGGCCGGAAGGCCTGCCGGAGGAGGAGGTGTTCGCGGTCGCGACTTCGGCCGATGCGACGTGGCTGGGTGACGCCAGGGGCGCCCTGGTGCGCTTTTCGAAGGGCCGTTTCGAGACGGTGGCGCCGCCCGGGACCGCGGCGGGCGGGGTCCGCTCGATCGCGATCGCGGCCGACGGCAGCGTCTGGTTCAGTGGCCTCGCGCTGCACCGCTTCGCCGACGGCCGGGTGACGACCTTCACTCACGGCCGGGGCGAGATGACGACTCTGCGGGTCGACGGCGACGGACTGCTGCTCTCACAGGGGTTGGATGGGGGCCGGCAGTCGCTCCTGCGGTTCGAGGCGGGTCGTTTCGACCTCCTCTACCCTGCGCTACCGGTTCCTGACGTGCGCATTCACGACATTCGCCGCGACCGCCAGGGGAGGATCTGGATCGGCACGGAGCCCGGCGGCCTCTACCGTCTTGGCGAGGAGCCGCCCCGGGTCTACCGGAGGAAGGACGGCCTGCCGCAGGACACCGTTTACGGTCTCCACCTCGACGCGAACGGAGTCTGGGCGGCGACACGCGGCGGCCTGGTCCTGGTGCGGGAGAGCGGGGTGTTCGCCTTCGATGAGCGCCACGGGCTTCCCGGCGAGACCCTGACCCGCATCTTGGAGGACGGCCAGGGGGATCTCTGGGTCTCGGGGAACATCGGGGTCCTGCGAGTCCCGAAGCGCGAGCTCCTCGCCGTCGCCGACGGCCGCCAGCCCCGCGTCCTGACTCTCGAGACATACGGCATGGCGGACGGCCTTCGTGTCATCCAGAGCTCCTGGCGCCCCGACGCCTTCGCCCGCGCGCCCGACGGCCGGCTCTGGCTGGCCGGAATGCGCGGGGTGGCGGTGGTCGACCCGCGGCGAAGGATGCCCGCCCCGCAGTACGGCGCCGTTCTCATCCCCGAGGTCCAGCTCGACGAGCGCACGGTCGGCCGCGAGGAGCTGCTGCGCCTTCCCGCCGGCGCCTCCCGGATCGCGATCCGTTACACGGTTCCCGACCTGCTCTGGGCGTCGCGACTTCGTTTCCGTCACCGGCTGGACGGATTCGAGAACGACTGGGTCGAGGTGGGCCCGCGGCGTACGGCCGTCTACACCAACCTGCCGCCGGGGAGCTACCTATTCCGGGTCGAGGCGCGACGAGAGCCCAGGCCCTGGGAGGGCGGCAGCTCGCTGCCGTTGCACGTCGAGCCACGCTGGTATCAGCGAACGGCGACGCGCGTCCTCGGCGCACTGGCCGCGGTGGCCCTGGCCCTCGCCGCACACCGGTTGCGCGTCGCCTCGCTCGAGCGCCGCGAGCGCGAGCTAGACCGGCGCGTACGGGAGAGCACCGACGACCTGCGGCGGCTGAACGCCGAGCTCGACGCCCGCGTGCGCGCGCGCACGGCGCAGCTCGAGGAGGCCGGGGCCGTGCTGGCGGCGGAGAAGGAGCGTCTGGCCGTCACCCTCGGCAGCATCGGCGACGCCGTGGCGGCCACCGACGTCGACGGCCGGCTGGTGCTGATGAACCGCGTGGCCGAGGCTCTCACCGGCTGGCCGTCTGCCGAGGCCCGAGGCAGGGACTTCGCCGAGGTCTTCCGCCTGCTGTCCCGCGACACGCGAGAGCCGCTCGCCAGCCCGGCCGCGGCGGTGCTGGCCTCGGGCTCGCGCGTGTCGCTCAGCTCGCTGGCAGTGCTGGTCGCCCGCGACGGCCGGGAGGTGCTGGTCGCCGACAGCGCGGCCCCCATCCGCGACCGCGAGAGCCGCACGGTCGGGGCCGTGGTGGTGCTGCGCGACGTCACCGAGCGCACGCGGGCGGACGAGCAGCTGCAGCACGCCGAGCAACTGCAGGCGATCGCGCTGCTGGCCGGGGGCATCGCCCACGATTTCAACAACCTGCTGACGGGCATTTTCGGCTACGTCGACCTGGCCCGGCGGCACACGCAGGATGAGCGGGCCGCGCGCCAGCTGGAGAGCGCCCTCTCTGTCCTGCATCGCGCCCGAGGCCTGGCCGGGCAGCTGCTCGCCTTCAGCCGCGAGGCACAGCCGTTGAAGACGGTGTTCGCCTTGCGGCCGCTGCTCGAGGCCTGCAGCCGCTTCGCGCTGGCCGGCTCCTCCGTGACCGCCGAGATCCAGGTCGCGGATGGCCTCTGGGACTGCGAGGCCGACGTGCGGCAGATCGAGCAGATGGTCGACAACCTGCTGATCAACGCGCGCCAGGCGATGCCCGGCGGGGGCGTCGTCACCATCGAGGCAGAGAACGCCGGCGTGCCAGGGGGGGCCGCGCTGCCGGTCGGGCGATACGTGCGCTTGACCGTCCGCGACCGGGGAACCGGCATCGCGCCCGAGGTGATGCCCCGCATCTTCGACCCGTTCTTCACCACGAAGCCGAGCGGAACCGGCCTCGGCCTCGCCACGGTGCAGTCGATCGTTAGCCAGCACGGCGGCCGGGTCGAGGTGGCCTCGGAGCCCGGCGCGGGCGCCAGCTTCGTCGTCCTCTTGCCCGCCGCCGAGAGCAGCCAGGGACCACCACAGGCGCGGCACGAGTCGCCCCTGCGCGGCAGCGGACGCCTGCTGGTAATGGACGACGAGGACTACGTGCGCGAGTTCGTCCGGGAGGCCCTGGCCGACCTGGGCTACGAAGTCGAGGTCGCCAGCACCGGCAGCCTTGCAGTGGCGGCCTACCAGCGCGCGCTGCACGAAGGCTGCCCGTTCGACGCGGTGCTGCTCGACCTGACCGTCCCCGGGGACATCGGTGGCGCCGCCGCCCTCGACCGGCTGCGCGGGATCGATCCCGGGGTGGCCGCCATCTGCTCTTCGGGCTACTCGAGCGACCCGCTGATCGGGGACCCCCTGTCACACGGCTTCCGTGCCACGCTGGTCAAGCCCTACACGATCGAGGAGCTCGGCCGCACCGTGCAGTCGGTCCTCCAGGGACGGCGAGGAGGCTGACGTCCAGCCTGGCACGTCGAGGAGGGTACCCGCGGCCGGCTCTCCCGAGGGGCGCAGTGCGGCGAAGCAGATCGAGCATGCACGGGCGCATTTTCAGCACTTCCTCCGGAAGTCGCGCTCCCTGGACGGTGATCCTCGATGCGGCATCGTCGATCTCGCGCAGATCCACATCGGTCAACTCCACCGAAGCGGCACCGAGGTTCTCGTCGAGGCGCTCGAGCTTTCGCGTTCCGGGAATGGGCACGATCCAGGGCTTCTGCGCGAGCAGCCATGCGAGTGCGATCTGCCCTGGCGTGGCGGGCTTCCGCTCGGCGGAACGCCTGAGCAGGTCGACCATGGCCATGTTCGCGGCGCGCGCATCGGCTGCGAACCGCGGCGAGATGGCGCGAAAGGCGGCGCCGCCGAAGGTCGTGGTCGGGTCGATCGTACCCGTGAGGAAGCCCGCTCCGAGCTCAGGGATCGCAGGAGGTTGGCCTTGCCGAAGATCTTGATGGCCTGCGTCGCGACGCCCCGCTCGACGGCCACGGGCAGCGCGATCTGCTCGAAGCTCAGTTAGGCGTGATCGGCCGCGTGCACCGGCATCATCACCGTGTCCCACTTGTCGTACGCCTTCAGCATCGCCGCGTGCGCCTCGGGATCGAAGTGCCCCGGTGAACCCGATGAACCGGCACTTCCCGGCCTTCTTCGCGGCCTCGAACGTCTCCATCGCCCCGCCGGGCTTCAGCACGGCCTCGATGTCCTCACGGCCCTGGATGGAGTGCATCTGCCAGAGATCCACGTAGTCGGTCTTCAAGAGACGAAGCGACGTCTCCAGCTCCTTCTCGGCGTCTCTGGCCGTGCGACCGACGGACTTGGGACGTCAGGAAGACGTGCTTCCGGACCCCCTGCAGACCAAGGCCGTACGCTTCCTCCGACTGGCCGTTCCAGTACATGGGCGCGCAGTCGAAGTACCTTACGCCCAGCTCGTAGACCTGGCGGACGTGCTCTGCCGCCGACGGGATGTCCGAATGGAGGTCCATGCGAGCACCCCCCTGCGCGATGACCTGCACCTGGACGCCGGTCCTGCCGAGCGTGGTCGTGGGAATGTCCCAGGCTCTCTTCTCCGCTGACGGGTTTGTCCTCGTCGATCCTCCTGCCTGCTGTCCATGGAGCGGCGCTGCGATCACGACCAGGGCTGCGAGCACGACCGCGGACTGCTTCACGGCTTCCCTTCCTTCGTTACGAGGCGGAGCCCCTCACCGATCGATCATGCGTTGCGAGGCCTCGCGATATCGCGCCCCCTGCACCTCGATCCGCGACGCGGCGTCGATCTCGCGGAGATCGTCGGCCGTCAGCTCGACGTCGGTCGCGCCCAGGTTCTCCTCGAGGCGCGTCAGCTTGGTGGTGCCGGGGATGGGCACGATCCACGGCTTCTGCGCGAGTACCCAGGCCAGCGCGACCTGCGCGGGTGTTGCGCCCTTCCGCTTCGCCACGACGGCCACCAGGTCCACCAGGGCCTGGTTCGCGCGGCGGTTCTCGGCCGAGAAACGAGGGACGGTGTTGCGGAAGTCCGTTCGAGAAAGGCAGGCAATCGCTAGCGATGGCGGTGAATGGACCGCTGGTCGTCGACGATGCCGAGATCCTGGTGCGGGGTCGACTACGGGAGTAGAGACTCCGGCGCGCTCACCCGGCCTCCGAGGAGCTGCCGCTCCCTGCTCACGCGTTGCATCGCGCGGTGTGCGTCGTCCGCCTTCCGTGCCTTCGAAGATCGGCCGGCGTCGGCAACAACCAGCCGTGGCTCGGCGTCAGGTGTGACTCGGATGCGTCGGCGAGACCGATCCAGACGCGTAGCGTGTGAAAGACCTTACCCAGCACCTTCATCGTGGCCTCTTCGGCCCGGCGCGGGAAGAAGGCTCTGGCCTCTGGGCCAGTACGCAGATGCGGGGCAGACACACGCCCCGAAGCTGGGAGCCCGCACGGGGATTGGAATGTGACGATGGCACGGATCGCACGCCCGAGGTTCGCGGCCTGCCTCGCCCGTGCCCGAGACCTGGAACCGGGTGGTAACATGAGAGACCACTCAGCCGCGCGGGCCACTCTTGGTCCCTCCACGCGCTTCGTGCCCCGGAGGCCAGAAATGTCCGCCCATCCGACCCCGAGCCGGCTGACGCCGCAACCTTCGCGCACGTCGACACGCATCCAGTTCCTGGAGTATCAGAGTGCGCCCGAGCACCGCGAGTACCGGCTGGTACTCCACACACCCGAAGGCTCGGCGCAGGTTCGCTTGCGCATTGCGCTCGACGCCTTCGTGGCGACGCGGGTGCTTCTTCAGGACGGTCCGGACGTCTGCTATCAGTTCCTGGAGCGCATGGTCGCCGCCGGGGAAACGCCGGGTACGGATGTGCTCACGATCGGTGCCGCGGAGCTCGCCGCCTACCGGGAGGCGCACACCCCTGCGCCGCGGCGTTCGGCGCCGCACAATCCTCACCCGACGCGTCCGCTGAGGCAGCGGACCGTCGCCCCGCCGACGCACCCGAAGCTGCCTGTCGCTCCTCCACCCGTGGCGAGCGAAACCCAGTCCGCCTTCGACGAAGGCCAGCGAGTCCGCCACGCCGTCTACGGCGCCGGCGTGACGATGGGTTCGAGCGGCGGGCACACCAGCGTTCAGTTCGACGAGCACGGGGTGAGGACTTTCGTCACCTCCATGCTCGAGCTGCAGACCCTCTCGGCGCCACGGAAGTGGCTCGCCGGGCCTCGAGGGAAGAACCGGCCTCGAGACGCGGACCCTGCCGAGCGCTGAGGCCAACACCGGCCCCTCCACGCGCTGCGCCTCCGCCTCTCGTCAGCGGTGTTGGGAGAAGAGCCACTCGACCACCGCGGGCTCCGTGTAGACCCACATGAAGACGTCGTGGCCGATGTCCGGGTACTCGGTGTAGAGCGGCTTCCCGCCGGCCGCGCGCAGGGCGGCCACGACGCGCCGCGACGTCTCGACCGGCTCGATCTCGTCCCGCTGGCCGTGGAAGTTCCACACCGGGACGTCCCTCAGCCTCGGCAGCGTGGCGAGGTCGGCGCGACCGCAGACGGGGATGCCGGCTGCGAACAGATCCGGCCGCTGCGCGAGCACGTGCCAGGTGCCGGCGCCGCCCATCGAGTGGCCGGTGACAGAGATCCGGGCGGGGTCGATCGGCAGCTCGCTGGCGAGGCGTTCCACGATCTCGATCGCCAGCCGCCCTCCCCGCCCCGGGCCCGGGAGGATCTCGGGCAGCCGGCCCTCGACGAGGCGCACCGCGGGCCAGTTCACGTCGCTCTGCGGCGCGACCACGAAGCAGGGGTGGCGCGCCTGGTTCTCCTGCAGCGCCCAGACGAGACCGCCGAACCAGTTGGCGCGGTCGAGCTGCTTCAGGTTGTCGGTCCCCGAGCCTCCCGAGCCGTGGAGGAAGAGGACGAGCGGGTAGCGGCGACCCGGCTCGGTCCGCGGCCGGAAGAGCCGATAGGGCATCACCTCGCCCGTCTCGCTCTGGTGCGTCCGCACCTCGTACTTGGAGGCCAGCGGAGGTGCGACCTGCTTGAACCTCTCGATGAGAGCCCAGCGCGCTTCCGCCAGCGGCGGCCCCGGAAGGAGAGCCGGGGGCTGCGCCTCTGAAGCCTCGATGCGGGGGGCGCCGGCGAGCGCGACGACGAGGAACAGGCTGCCCCTCGCCAGGGCGCGGCTGCGATTGCGGCTCATGGCCGCGCCGTCATGGGCGTCGAGACCATCAGCCACGCGATCGCGACCAGGGACACCAGCGCGACAGCTGCACCGTACCCGAGGAATCGGGAGCGCCGGCCCTCGCCCACCGTGGCCGCCCGGTCCTCGAGCGGCAGGCCCACGGCTGCCAGGCCCACGAGGCCGGCGACGCCGGAGGACAGCGCGAAGACGAGCCCGGCGGCGATCGTGTCGATCCGTGCGACGGCGAAGCCGTGCAAGGCCTGGAGCAGGCCGAGGAGCGCGCCGTCTGCGCCGGCGATGGAGAGGCCGACGCTGAGCGATCGCCCGCGCCGCGGCTCGCCGAGGTACAGGCTGATCGCTGCCGTGCCCGCCGCCACGGCGAGCCAGGCCGCGGCATGCAGGAGGAGGTCGACGGGCCGCAGCCCAGCTTGTCCCCCGCTCTTGGGGAACAGAACGCCGAGCACAGCCAGGAACAGCGCGTAGCCGAACGCGGTCTCCAGGCGGAGCCGCCGGCCGGGAGCCCTGGGTGCGGCGGTCTCCTCCGCTGCCGCCCCGGCGCCGTCCGCCGCCGGCCCCGCCCTGCGGCAGGCCGGCAGCGCGCACGCCGCCGCCAGCAGCAGGCCGAGGATCGGCGGCCCGAAGACCTCCTCGCCCAGACGCTCCACGCTGGTCGCGGGGCTCTCGCCGCTGGCCAGGAGGGCCGCCAGTCCGTAGGCTGCCCCGAGGGCCCCGAGCAGGACGGCGTTGCGGGAAGCCGCCTCCCAGAACTCGCGGGCGCGTCGTCCGGCGTCTCCGGCCAGCGGGCGGGCGACGGCGTGCCGCAGCCACAACCCGAGCTCGCGGGCCGAGTCGGTCACCAGGGCGAGCGCCACCGTCCCGCCTGCCACGAGAGCGAGCCCGGTCAACAGCGGATCCATCTCGATCCTCCTCCTCGCGGGCTGCCGCGACTCAAGGCCTGCTCCCCTCTCCGGCTAGGGGCAGCAGGGCCGGCTGGGCCAGCTCGAAGCGGCAGGTGGCCGCCCACCGGGCCTCGAGGCGGACGGGCAGGCCCGTCGCCGTGTCGAGGGTGACACGCACCCCGGACCGGCCGTCGAGAAGCGCCGCAACGCGCTCCGGGCCCAGCAGATCCCGGACGGGCGACAGGCGCGAGTCTCCCTCGTCCGCCGGTGCCGGTGCGCCGATCAGCAGCCCGGTCCGGCGGGAGGGCACGCTGCGAACCCAGGTTGCCCCGTCCGGCTGGTCGAGCCGGATGCGCGCCTCGCCCGGCGCCCTCCACTCGAGGTGGTAACGACGCGGACGGCCCGCCTCGTCCGCCGTGTCGACCCGGCAGGCCATCGCCTGGGCGCGGTGCAGCTGGGCGACCGCACGCAGGAGCTCGCCGCGGGCAGCGAGCGAGCTCGCGACGAGGTGCGGAGGAGACGCGAGGTGGACCGCCACGGCGAGGGCCGCGACCAGGCCGGCGGCGAACCCCAGTGCCGGCCGAGGACGCCAGCCGACGACGGGGACCCCCGGGGCGGCAGGCCGCGTCGCCGCCAGTGCTTCGGCCCAGGCCCCGCGCATGGCGGAGCGCAGCCTGTCCTCCTCGGCAGGGGCCGGCGATCCGGCGAGCGTCCCGCGCAGCAGGCGGTCGAGCTCCCGCGCGCGCAGCCTCCGGCCGCTCACCTGTCGACTCCGATCCGGGCCCGCTCCGGGGCGAGCGGCGCCAGCACCCGGCGCAGGCGCGCCCGGCCGCGCATCACGTGGACGCGGGCCGTGATCTCCGCGCAGCCCAGTGCGCGGGCGACGGCGGCGTACGGCTGCTCCTCCACCACGTGCATCAGGACCGCCAGCGCCTGCTGGCGCGGGAGCCGCGCCAGGGCTCCGACCACGGCCTCATGCTGCTCCCTCCGCTCGACCGACTCGCCGGGCCCGCCACCGGCAGGCGCCGGCCGAGCCTCGAGGGCCGCGTCGCCCGTCTCCCGTCGCCGCAGGCCGCGACGGACCGCGTCGATCGCGGAGTGGAGGCCGACGCGCAGCACGAGCGCCTCCGGGTTGGGATGGCGACGCACCCGATCCCGGTGCTGCCACAGGCGCACGACCGCGTCCTGGACGGCGTCTCGCGCCAGCTCGGGATCGCGGACCACCCGGCGCACGGCGCGCAGCATCCGGGTCTCGAAGGGCTCGACGTACCGCTCGTAGAAACGGTCATCGTCCTCCAAGCCCGCGTCCCCGGAAGGTGCGCCCTAGTGTGCCTCCATCGGGGTGGTGACGAGCAGCAGGAACTGCAGCATCCCCCGGATGGCCTCCGGGCGCCGGCCGTCGGCGAGGGCGCTCGCCGCGCCCTCGATCGCGCGCCGACACGCCTCCCGGGCCTGGTCGATCGTGCGGACGTCCGGCGGGAATGCGAATCGACGGCCCCCGTGGAGGGCGGCGTAGGCCTCCGCCAGCTCGGCCACCACCGCAGGGGCGGGCATGGCCTCCGGGCTCTTCCGCCAGCCGGCGTCGGCCTCCCGGAGCCTCGGCGCGACGCCGCCCGGGAGCTCCGCCCGCGCGGCCACCTGCGTGGCGATGTCGAGGACCTCGACCAGGGCCCCGCGGGCGATGGCGTCGGCAGGCGAGGGAGACAGCAGCGGTCCAGCAGCAGCCCGCAGCTTCCGTGCGAGATCGGCGTCCTCCCCGGCCCGGGCGAGAACCCCGAGGAGGACGAGCGAGGCGAGGGCAACGGCCAGCCGGCAACAGGACCCCATGGTCCACCTCCGCCCTGGTAACCGCCGCACGCCCCCCGCCCGTTTACTCCGTCGCCTCGAACAGGCCGGCGATCCCCAGGTAGGGGGCGCGGGCGGGGACCAGCAGGTACCCGACGAGGCCGATCGAGCAAGCGTGAACACGCCGACGAAGAACCATCACCGAGGTAGAGCAGCACGTCCGGGCTCGTCCACCCGAGGCCGAGGCCTGAGCGGCTGAGCACGTGCTACGATCGCCGGATCGAGCCGCGTGGGCCGCACCGGCCCCTCCACGCGCTTCTGGAGGTAGAGTGGAGCGGCGGCCGAGCATCCCCGAGAAGCCCCTCCGGGACGAGCTCCTGAGCATCGAACGGCTCGAGGAGCGGGCCAAGGCGCTGGCGGCGCGTCTCACCGTCGATCCCGCGCCGGGCCGCCACGCGCGCGACGTCTTCCCGCGCTTTGCCGACAACGAGCGTCTCCTGCGCGCCGCCTATCTCTCGTTCGCCGAGGACGTGCATCGCGGCGAGTTCGTCACGGCCGCCACCGAGTGGCTGCTCGACAACTTCCACCTCGTCGCCTCCGAGATTCGCGACGTGCGGCAGAACCTGCCCCGCGGCTACTACCGCAAGCTGCCCAAGCTCGCCACCCGGCAGCTCGCCGGCGACGCGCGCGTCTACGCCCTGGCGGTGGAGTTGATCCGCCACAGCGACAGTCGCCTCGACCGCTCGCAGCTCGTCCGCTTCATCAGGAGCTACCAGACGGTCGCTCCCCTCACGATCGGCGAGCTGTGGGCCTGGCCGATCATGCTGAAGCTCGCCCTCATCGAGAACCTCCGCCGCCTGGCCGAAGAGGTGATCCAGGCCCGCGAGGCGCGCCGCGCGGCCGACCGCTACGTCGCGCAGATCGACGCCGCCGGGCATGGGCGCCCGCCGCCGCTGCCGGCTTCCGTCGATCCCGCCTTCGTGGTGCAGCTTCTGCAGCGCGCGCGCGAATACGGCCCTCGCCTCTCCGCGGTTCGCGCCGCCGTGGACGCCCATCTGGCTGCCCAGCAGACCGCGGCCGAGGACGCGATCCGCGGCGAGCACCGCCGCCAGGCCGCGGCCCAGGTCTCGGTCGCGAACGCGATCACGAGCCTCCGCCTGGCGTCGAACCTCGACTGGAGCCAGTACTTCGAGTCGGTCAGCCTGGTCGAGGGCGTGCTGCAGCGCGACCCGGCCGGCGTCTACGCCAGGATGGACTTCCTGAGCCGTGATCGCTATCGACAGGCGGTGGAGGATCTCTCCGATGGCACCGGCGAGAGTCAGCTCCGGGTGGCTCTGCGCACGGTCGAGAGCGCTCGTCAGGCCGCCGAGGGCGGCGCGACCGGGCGAGCCGTCCACGTCGGCCACCATCTGATCGGCAGAGGCCACGCCGACCTCGAGACCGACGTCGCCTACCGCCCACGCCTGGTCCGTCGCGTGCGTCGGTTCGTCTTCGCCCATGCCGTTTCCGCCTATCTCGGCGCGATCAGCGCGTTGACCGCCGGCCTGCTCGGCCTGGGCTTCCTCTACGCGCGGCAGCACGGCGCCTCGCCCTGGCCGCTCGCCTGGGTGGCGCTCCTCCTGCTGCTGCCGGCGAGCGAGGTGGCCACCGCGATCGTCCAGAGCCTGTGCGCCCGCCTCGCCCCTCCGCGACGGCTCCCCCGCCTCGACTTCCTGGGCGGGGTGCCGGAGAGCGCTCGCACCATGGTGGTGGTGCCGACGCTGCTGACCAGCCTCGCGCGCGTGGCCGAGCTGCTCGAGCATCTCGAGGTGCTCGCTCTCGGCAACCTCGACCGGCACGTACACTTCGCGCTGCTCAGCGACTTCACGGACGCCCCCGCGCCGCAGATGCCGGAGGACGAGGCGATCCTGGGCGCCGCCCGCAAGGGGATCGAGGCGCTCAACGCGCGCCACGGCGACGGACACCGTGACCTCTTCTACCTCGTCCACCGCAAGCGACAATGGAACCCGCGCCAGGCGGTCTTCATGGGCTGGGAGCGCAAGCGCGGCAAGATCGAGGAGTGGAACCGGCTGTTGCGCGGCGCCACCGACACCAGCTTCTCGGTCGAGGCCGGCGACCCGGGCGTCTTCCCGAGCGTGCGCTACTGCATCACGCTCGACTCCGACACGCGGCTGCCTCGTGACGTCGCCAAGAAACTGATCGGCATCGCCGCCCATCCGCTCAACCAGCCCCAGCTCGACCCGCGGCTCGGCCGCGTCACCGAAGGCTACGGCATCCTCCAGCCCCGCGTCAGCGTGACCATGGCGAGCGCGGCCGGCTCGCTGTTCGCGCGCCTGTACGCCGGCCACACCGGCGTCGATCCGTACACCACGGCGGTCTCCGACACCTACCAGGACCTCTTCGCGGAGGGGATCTTCACCGGCAAGGGGCTCTACGACGTGGACGCCTTCGTCGCCGCCCTCGAGGGGCGGGTGCCCGAGAACGCGCTCTTGTCGCACGACCTCTTCGAGGGGCTCTACGCACGCACCGCGCTCGTCAGCGACGTCGAGCTGGTGGACGACTATCCCTCGAGCGTCCTCGCCCACGCGCGCCGGCAGCACCGCTGGGTGCGCGGTGACTGGCAGATCCTCTGGTGGCTGTTCCCGCTGGTGCCCACGCGAGCGGGGCTCCGGCGCAACCGCCTGCCGCTCATCTCGCGCTTCAAGATCCTCGACAACCTGAGGCGCAGCCTGATGGCGCCGGCGACCGTGGCGCTGCTGCTGCTCTCCTGGACGATCCTGCCGGGAAGCGCGGCCGTGTGGACGGCTGCCGTGCTGGCGGCGCTCGCGTTCAACGTCTTGACGCTCGCTCTCAAGACGCTGGGCGGGCCGCCGCCGCAGCAGCCTTGGGGCGTCTTCCTGCGACTCGCCAGGGAAGACGCCAAGACCGCGCTCGCTCGGGCCGGCCTGCAGCTGACCTTCGTCGCCAGCCAGGCCTGGGAACGGCTGCACGCGATCGCCGTGACGCTCGTCCGCCTCGGCGCGACGCGGCGCCGCCTCCTGGATTGGGAGACCGCCGCCGCCAGCGCCGAGAGGGGACGAGGCCGCAGCGGCCGACGCGTCTTCGTGACCGAGATGATCGCGAGCCCCACGATCGCGCTGGCCGGCTTCGTCCTGGTGCTGCTCAGCCGTCCCGCCGCAGCCCTCGTCGCGCTGCCGGTGCTGCTGCTCTGGGCGCTCGCGCCTTTCGTCGCCCACGCGCTCAGCCGGGCGCCGGCCGAGCCGCGCGCCCAGCTCGGCTCCGAGGATCGCGCCTTCCTCGAGCGCGTCGCGCGCGACACCTGGCGTTACTTCGAGAGCTTCATGGGGCCGGACGACAATGCGCTGCCGGCCGACAACTTCCAGGAGACACCCGAGCCTCGCGTCGCTCATCGGACCTCGCCCACCAACATCGGCATGGGGCTCCTGGCGACCCTCGCCGCCCACGATCTGGGGATCATCGAAACGGAGGTCCTCGCCCGGAGGATCGACGCCGCTCTCACCACCATGGAGGGCCTGGAGCGGTACGAAGGGCACCTCCTCAACTGGTACGACACAGAGAGCCTGATGCCGCTGCCGCCCCGCTATGTCTCGACCGTCGACAGCGGGAACCTGGTGGGTGCGCTGATGGTGCTCGCGGAGGGAGTCCGGCAGGCGGGACTCGCCGAGCTCGGCCGACGCGCTTCGGCGTTCGCGGAGGCGATGAGCTTCGGCTTCCTCTACGATCCGCACCGCCGGATCCTGGCGATCGGCTTTCGGCTCGCGGATGCGGAGGGGCCCGGCCGGCTGGACCCTTCCTACTACGATCTCCTGGCCTCGGAGGCCCGCCTGGCCAGCTTCGTCGCCATCGCGCGCGGCGAGTTGCCCGAAGCGCACTGGTTCCATCTGGGCCGGCTGGTGACGAGCGTCGACGGCACGCCGACGCTGCTCTCCTGGAGCGGCACCGCCTTCGAGTACCTGATGCCGCTGCTGGTCATGAAGAGCTATCCCGAGACTCTCCTGGCGGCGAGCTGCCAGATGATCGTGCGCCGACAGATCGAGTACGGAGCCGCGCGCCAGGTGCCATGGGGCGTCTCCGAATCGGCCTACAACCTGACCGACCGCCACGGCAACTACCAGTACAAGGCGTTCGGAGTCCCGGGCCTCGGTCTGCGCCGTGGGCTCGCGGACGAGCTGGTCGTGGCGCCCTACGCGACGGCGCTCGCCGCGATGGTCGAGCCCAGGCTCGCCGCCCGCAACCTGCGCCGGCTCGCCGACGAGGGGCGCGCCGGGGCCTACGGCTACTACGAGGCCGTAGACTACACGCACTCCGAGATCGGCGATCTCGCATCCGGCGATCGCCCCGGCGCCCTCCCAGGGATCACTGTCCGAGCCTACATGGCTCACCACCAGGGGATGACGCTCGTCTCGCTCGCCAACGTCCTGCTCGGCGATCCGATGGTGAAGCGCTTCCATGCCGATCCGCGCGTGCAGGCCACCGCGCTGCTGCTGCAGGAGCGGGTGCCCCGCGCCGCGCCGATCACACAGCCGCGGCCGGTGGAAGAGACGCGCGCCGCCGGCCCACCCGCGCCCCAGGCGCTGCGCCGCTTCCGCTCCCCGCACACGCTGTGGCCTCACGCCCAGTTCCTCTCGAACGGCAGCTACACGGCGGTCGTGACCAACGCCGGCGGGGGCGCCAGCTTCTGCCGGGGTCGTGCGGTGACGCGGCATCGCGAGGACGCGACGCGGGACCCTGGCAGTCAGTTCCTCTATCTCCGGGACGTGCGCAGTGGCGCGGTGTGGTCGGCCGCCCATCACCCGATCGGCGGCGAGACGGAAGACTACCGGGTCACGTTCCTGCCCGAGAAGGCGAGCTTCGGCCGCCGCGACCACGGCATCGCCACCCTGCTGGAGATCGCCGTCTCCGCCGAGGACGACGTGGAGGTCCGACGGCTGTCGCTGACCAACCACAGCGACCGGCCGCGCGAGATCGAGGTCACGAGCTACGCCGAGATCGTGCTCGCGCCGGCGGCGGACGACCTCGCCCATCCCGCCTTCGGGAAGCTGTTCCTGGAGACGGAGTATCTGCCGGAGAGGACGGCGCTGCTGTGCGGCCGCCGCCCGCGCGCGGCCGAGGAGGCCGCTCTGTGGGCCGTGCACGTGGTGAGCCAGGAGGGCCGCACCCAGGGACCCGTCGAATGGGAGAGCGACCGCGCGCGCTTCCTGGGCCGCGGGCGCTCGACCGATGCTCCGCAGGCGCTCGACGGGCGCTCCCTCTCGGGCACGACCGGCGTCGTGCTCGACCCGATCGTGAGCCTGCGCCGGCGCATCCGCCTCGCCCCTGGCGGCTTCATGAGGCTGGCATTCGCGACGGGCATGGCCCTCTCGCGCGAGACGGCCCTGGCGCTCGCCCAGAAGTACCACGAGCCGAGCTCGACAGCCCGCACCTTCGCCCTCGCCTTCGCCCACGTGAAGAGCGCACTGCGGCACCTCGGCGTCACCAGCGAGGACGCTCTCCTCTACGAGCGCCTGGCCTCGCGCGTGCTGTACGCCGACCGCTCGCTGCGCGCCGCTCCCGAGGTCCTGGCGAGAAGCGAGCTGGGCCAGCCCGGGCTCTGGCCGCACGGCATCTCCGGGGACCTCCCGATCCTGCTGGTGAGGGTCGTCGAGGACGACGACCTGCCGCTCGTCCGCGAGGTGCTGCAGGCGCAGGAGTACTGGCGGCTCAAGGGCCTGCGCGCGGACGTGGTGATCCTGAACGAGCACCCTGTCAGCTATCTCGACGAGATGCACGGGGCGCTCACGGCGCTACTCGACAACGGCCCCTGGCGGGCGTGGAACCACCAGAGCGGCGGTGCCTTCCTGCTGCGCGCTGACCGGATGGGCGAAGGCGAGCGCCTGCTGCTCGCGGCCGTCGCGAATGCCGTGCTGAGCGGCGATCGCGGCGATCTTTCGGCACAGCTCGAGCACGCCCACGCCCACTGGCCCGAACCCGAGCCCCCCGAGCTGGTGCCGTCACGCCAGCCGCTGCCCGAAGCCCCGCCTTCGGTCGACCTGCCGCCGCTGGCGCTGCCGAACGGCCTCGGGGGCTTCGCCGACGCCGGGCGCGACTACGCCATCGTCCTGGAGGGCGAGGCCGAGACGCCGCTGCCATGGTCGAACGTGATCGCCAACCCCGGGTTCGGCACCATCGTGACGGCCGCGGGGTCGGCCCACACCTGGGCGGGGAACAGCCGCGAGAACCGCCTCACGCCGTTCGCGAACGATCCCGTCACCGATCCGACGGCGGAGGCGCTCTTCCTGCGAGACGACGAGACCGGCGCCGTCTGGTCCCCGACCGTCGCACCCCTGCGCCGCACGGGCTCGGATGGGGTGATCGTCCGCCACTCGGCGGGACTCACCCGTTTCGTCGCGTCGAGGCACGGGATTCACCTGGAGCTCGACGTCTTCGTGGATGCGAAAGATCCCGTCAAGCTGTCCCGGCTGACGCTCAGGAACGACGGCCCCGCGCTTCGCCGCCTGAGCGTCTTCTCGTACAACGAGTGGATCCTCGGCCCGCCCCGGGAGGGCCAGCAGCGGCACGTGGTCACGGAGCTCGACACGGCGAGCGGGACGATCCTCGCCCGCAATCCCTTCAACACCGAGTATCCCGGCCACGTGGCGTTCGCCCATGCCAGCGCGGCGCTACGCTCGGCGACGGCGGATCGGACGTCGTTCCTCGGGCGCAACCAGTCGCTCGCCCGGCCGGCGGCGCTCGGTCGCGAGGCGCTCTCCGGGCGCTTCGGCGCGGGCCTCGATCCCTGCGCCGCATTGCACGTCTGCCTCTCTCTCCAGCCCGGCGAGACGCGTGGCCTCGTCTTCCTGCTCGGCCAGGCGACGGACGCTTCCGCGGCTCGGCAGCTCGTCGCTCGCCACGGGTCCACCCAGGCCGCGGCCTCCGCTCTCGAGAGGGTGCGCAGCGGCTGGGACAGGACGCTCGACGCCGTGGAGGTCCGCACTCCCGACGACTCGTTCGACCTGCTGATGAACCGCTGGCTCCTCTATCAGGACGTGAGCTGCCGGCTCTGGGCGCGCTCCGGCTACTACCAGCCAGGCGGCGCCTTCGGCTTCCGCGATCAGCTCCAGGACGTGATGGCGCTCGCGCTCGCCCGGCCGGACCTCACCCGCGAGCACCTGCTGCGCGCGGCCGCGCGTCAGTTCGTGGAGGGCGACGCCCAGCACTGGTGGCACGAGCCGAGCGGCCGCGGCACGCGCACGCGCTGCTCCGACGACCTGCTGTGGCTACCCTGGGCCGCGGCGCACTACGTGCGGACGACCGGCGACGCGGGCGTGCTCGAGGAGCGGGTCGGCTTCCTGGAGGCGCCGCCGCTCCCGCCCGAGGCGCAGGACACCTACCTGCAGCCGCGCCTCTCCGCCGAGAGCGGCTCGCTGTTCGATCACTGCCTACGCGCGATCGACAGGGGCCTCACCTCGGGCACGCACGGGCTGCCGCTCTTCGGAAGCGGCGACTGGAACGACGCGATGAACCGCGTGGGCTGGCAGGGCCGCGGCGAGAGCACCTGGCTCGGCTTCTTCCTCCACGTCGTGCTCGCCGACTTCGCCCCGCTCTGCGACGAGCGCGGCCAGGCGGAGCGCGCCGAGCGCTATCGCCGCGAAGCCGCTCGCCTCGCCACCATCCTCGAGCGCACCTGGGACGGCGAGTGGTACCGGCGCGGCTACTACGACGACGGCTCGCCGCTCGGGTCGGCGCAGAACGAGGAGTGCCAGATCGACTCGATCGCCCAGTCCTGGGCGGTGCTCTCGGCTGCGGTGCCGCAACGCTTCGCCGATCGCGCGATGGATGCGGTGCGGGCGCGTCTGGTGCGCCGCGGAAGCCGGCTGGTGACCCTGCTGGCACCGCCCTTCGACCGCTCGCCCCAGGAACCCGGCTACATCAAGGGCTACCCGCCCGGGATCCGGGAGAACGGGGGCCAGTACACCCACGCGGCCGTGTGGGTCGCGATGGCGATGGCCCGCCTGGGATACGGCGACGAAGCCGTCGAGCTCTTCCACCTGTTGAACCCCATCAACCACACGCGCACCCGGCCGGAGGTCGAGCTCTACAAGGGTGAGCCGTACGCCGTCGCGGGCGACGTCCTCTCGAACCCTGCTCAGGCCGGCCGCGCCGGCTGGACGTGGTACACCGGGTCTGCAGGCTGGATGTACAGGGCCGGTCTCGAGAGCGTCCTCGGGTTGCGGCGACGAGGGCCGACGTTCGAGATCGACCCCTGCATACCGCAGGCGTGGCCCGGGTTCTCCCTCGTCTGGCGCCTCGCCCAGACGCGCTACGAGATCGCCGTGGACAACCCGCAGCGGCGGTCGCGGGGCATCGCCACCGCCACGCTCGACGGAGAGCCGGTCGATCCGTCGGCGATCCCGGTGATCGACGATGGCGAGCGCCACGGCCTCTCGGTCGTGCTCGGCGAGCGTCCCGACCCGGCAGCGCGCGGCTGACCCGGAGGCCGCCTTCGAGGCGCGGTGATCGTGCTACCAGATGCTGCGCTTGCGTGAGCGCACGTTGCGGCGGCTGCCCTTGGGCCGCGACGGCGGGCCCGGCCGCGACGACGGCGCTCCGAAGCCGCGACCGCCGGCCGGCCGCTCGCTGCGCTCGGTCGCCTCGTTCACGCGCAGGCTGCGGCCGTCGAGCTCCGCGCCGTCGCAGCGCTGGATGGCCTGCGCCGCGCTCTCGGCGCTCGCGAAGGTCACGAAGCCGAAACCCCGCGGACGGCCGCTGTCGCGATCCGTCGGCAACACGACCTCCGTGATCTCGCCGTAGGGGGCGAAGAATGCCTCCAGCTGCTCGCGCGTGGTCTCGAAGCTTAGATTGCCGACGAACACCTTGGTCACTTACTCGTCCTCGCTTTCGCGGAAAGGCCGCCCGGCGGGAGGTCGTCGGCGGCGCCGTGAAGCATGAGCCAGGGCAGGTCTCCGCTACAAGCAGAGGGCCGGGATGGCCCGCGGCTCGACCCCAAGGATACCACCCGGCGGCCGGATCGCCTCCTTAGGCCCGGTTCTCAGCTTCGGCCGGATGTCGGCGAGGCGGTAGCGTGGGCCGCGGCAGGCACGGCGGGGAGACCAACGGCTCACGCGGCCTCTCGCCGGCGACGCATGAGCGCGAGGTGCGCGATCATCGTCTCTCGCAGGTGCTGCACGAATGCCGGCAGGGCAGCGTCGTCCGCGGGTGGCTCGAAGACCCCGACGACCTCCGTCTCTCCCCTGATCCTCCCGATGCCGAGCACGGAATCGATCAGCCGCCGGGCGGACCAGAAGCCGTCGGTCACGACGAGGCAGACCGGCAGGGGGCGCTCGCGCAGCACGGTGAGGATTCCGCCCGTCTGGAAAGGCAGCACCTCGCCGTCGCGGGAGCGGTGCCCCTCCGCGAAGACGAGCATGCCGTGCTCCAGCCTGCGGGCCGCCTCCTTCATGGTCCGGAGCGACGCCGTCCGCTCACGAGGCTCGATCACCGGGCAGCCCATCAGTCGGAGGCAGGGCGAAACCGCCGGGATCCCGTAGTGGTAGCGCTTGCGGGTCACGAACCACGGCACCAGGGGCGAGCACATGAGGCCCGCGGTGGGAATGTCCAGGAGCGACTGGTGATTCATGATGACCAGCACGGGTGACGCGGTGGACACCGTCCCCGACCGCCGCAGCGTGGCGCCACCCAGCCGCATGCAGGAGAGGATGCCGTGCGACATCCCGCGAAAGTACTTCGAGGTCAGCGCGCCCCGTCGGCTCGGCCACAGAAGAGCGATCGGATAGACGACCAGTCGCTGGTAGGTGCCACCCAGGACCATCCAGGCCAGGAAGATGACGATGGAAAGCGCACTGCGCAGCGCCGCGAGCACCGAGGTTGCGGCGGGAGTGGCCGGCTTGGGGGCGGCCCGATAGGATTCGATCGGGACACGGTACGGCCCGCGAGGGTCGCCGTCAACTGCCACGAACCGAGCCCGCCCGGCCTGGGCGCGCGACCTGCGACGCGCGCGGCCTGGGATGTCGGTGAATCTAGCCGCGGGTGACGTCCGTCGCGCGCGGCCCCTTCGGGCTCTCGGCGACCTCGAACCGGACTTTGTCCCCCTCGTTCAGGGTCGCGGACCCACCTGTCCGGATCTCGGAGTGGTGGACAAAGACGTCCGGCCCACCCTCGCGCGACAGGAACCCGAAACCCTTCGACTCGTTGAACCATTTGACGGTGCCTTCGATCATGCCTGCAGGCCTCCTCAGCCTCTGATTAGCCGCTTCCGTTACCTGCGCAGTGACCAAAGGAAAAGCCGCCCACCGTGGGCGGCTCTGTCGCGACGCCAGAGCAGCAACCGACTAATGCGGAGAAGATGATAGCAGAGACGCCGAACCTCGGCAACGACGGGTGCCGGCCCTGGCGCTGGTCAGGCGCGCGGCCGGTGCGGGTACTCCCGCGTCACTCGGCCGAGCGCGCGCAGGGACGGTTGCCCCCGCGGCTGCTCGTCTCCCAGGTATGCGGGGCCGACAGAACCTCCACCTGGAGCAGCGACGTCACGAAGCTCCTGCGGCCACCCTGGTCGAAGGAGACGACGGTGCGCGCGCTGGTTGCTGCGGCCGTCACGCCCAGTCCGAACACGGCGTGGCTGACGCGTTGTCCCTCGGCGAGCGTCGGAACGGGTTCGACTGGAATGATGGGCGCGGCGGGCGGCGATTCCAGGGAAGCCTTCCGCGGGTACGGACGGTATTCCCGGCGCTTGCTGGGAGTGGCGGCAGGCTCGACCTCGAGTCCAGCGGGCCGCGCGCGCCGTCGGGGAATCGGCGTGTGCTCCTCGCGGTAGCGGACCAGCTCGGCGTCGTCGATCGTGATCGCCTCGACTTCTCCCGTCAGCCCGGCTGCGACCGCCCGCAGCAGGATCTGATAGCAGAGGTCGGGGCAGTCCTGCATGCGGACGCGCCTCGAACGGAAGGCCTCCATCGCGATCCGCATCCGGAACTCGCTCGATCCGTCGCGCCCATAGACGCGGAATCCGAACTCGCGGTGCTCTTCGAGGTTCCGGAAGCCCACGTACTCGACGCGCGGCTTTGGGTCCGGGGGCGCAGGAGACACTGCCTGCGGCAGGGGCGGTTCACCTGACATGCGGCCCTGGGGAGCACGGAGCGCCTGACGAGGGATGCAGCAAGGTGGCAGCCCAGCCCGGAGAGGCCCCCCGCCGCCTGCGGCTCCTCGGCGCCGGTGTCGCGGATCTTCCCGACGATCGCCCTCGACCAGGCTCAGGCTCTCCGCCGTGTCGCAGAGGGCTCCTCCTCATCTCGGGGTTCCTCCACCCTACGCGCAATTGCAGGTACCAGCCAATCGATTGTCCCGCGCCGATCCATAGCCCCTGGACAATGGCCACGCCAGAGGCCGTCCAGCCTCATTACGCAGGCGGTCACCGCTCGGCGAGATCGCCTGCCGGCGCCGTCTCCTCGACGCTGAAGGGAACGCACCCGGCGAGGACTTCGGCGACGGCGAGGACGGTCGGCTGGCGGCTCGCCACGTAGACACGGGGCCGGGACCCCGCGCGGATCTGCAAGACCCGCCGGAAGGCGACGGTGACCAGCAAGAACCGGTTGCCGAACGGCGCGACCGCGGGATCCTCGGCGGGCGCTGCCACCGCCGCGACAGCCATCCCGCTCACGCTCGAGCACTTGGCGCGCTGAGACGCGCGCCGACCGAATCCGTTCGAAGCACCGTACCGAGCACGTTCATTTCGGCCTCTTCGGCCCGGCGCGGGAGGAAGACCCTGGTCTCGGGACCATATGCAGGCACGAGGCGGGAACGGCGCCCCGGGCTTGGGAGCCCGCACGGGGATTGGAGCAGGAATGGTAGCACGCCGCGACCGACACGACGCGATTCGACTTTCGGCCCGGCATGTGAGAGGCTCGAAGCCCTTCGCGCTCCAGCAGGGAGCCGCGCGGACGGCGGCATTCCCGGCGATCCCTCCGTTACGGCAGCAGAAACATGCCGGTATTCAGAACGAGGTTGCTTGTCCTTCTCTGCCTTCGGACTTCACCCGAGCCTTCTCCTGGCCCTTCGAGAGCTCGGCTTCCAGAACCCGACGCCGATCCAGCGAGAGGCGATCCCGCCGGCGATCGACGGCCGTGACCTCGTCGCGAGCGCGATGACGGGCAGCGGCAAGACCGCCGCCTTCGCCCTGCCCATCCTGCAGCGGCTCGCCACTCTGTCGGCCGGCACGACCCGCGCGCTCGTCCTGTCGCCGACCCGCGAGCTGGCCGCCCAGATCGAGGAACACGTCCGCGAGCTGGGGCGCCACACGCGTGTCAAGACCGCCGCCGTCTTCGGCGGTGTCGGGATGGGGCCGCAGGAGCAGGCGCTCCGAAGAGGCACGGACGTGATCGTCGCGACTCCGGGGCGGCTCCTCGACCACCTGCGTACCTCCTGCGCCGCTCTGCGTGGCGTCGAGATCCTGGTGATCGACGAAGCCGACCGCATGCTCGACATGGGCTTCCTGCCCGACGTCCGGAGGATCCTGGCGAAGCTGCCCGCGCACCGGCAGACGCTGCTCTTCTCGGCCACCATGCCGCCGGCGATACAGGCGCTCGCCCGCGAGATGCAGAGGAGCCCGGCCACGATCGCGATCGGCCGCCCGACGACGCCCGCCGTGAGCCTGAGCCAGGCGCTCTACCCCGTTCCCGCCGAACTCAAGTCGGCGCTCCTCGCGGAGCTCGTCCGCTCCGGCGAGATCAGAAGCGTGATCGTCTTCACGCGGACCAAGCATCGGGCCAACCGTCTCGCCGAGTACCTGGTCCGAAACGGTGTGGCTGCCGGGAGGATCCACGGCAACAGGAGCCAGGCGCAGCGCACCCAGGCGCTCGGCGGCTTCAAGGCCGGGAAGTTCCCGGTCCTGGTGGCGACCGACATCGCGGCGCGAGGCATCGACGTGGACGAGCTGTCGCACGTCGTCAACTTCGACGTGCCGGCATCGGCGGAGGACTACGTCCACCGCGTCGGACGTACGGCGCGCGCCGAAGCCAAGGGCGACGCCCTCATGTTCGTCTCGCCCGAAGAGGAAGCGGACGTGCGCGGGATCGAGCGGGTGATCGGGCGAAAGCTGCCGCGCCTCACGGTGGCCGGCTTCGACTACTCCCGTCGGGCGGCCGTGAAGCTCGAGATTCCGCTTCAGGAGCGCTGGGCGCGGGTCCGTGCCGAGAGGGGGCGGCGCCTGCGAAGGCACCAGGCGGCCGCGTGCTGAGCGGCTGGCCGCGCCAAGCCGGAGCTGAACGCTCGCGGCGGCTCGTCGAGCGCTTGGCTACCGGAGTGCATGAAAGACCGCACGGTCCTGCCGAAACGCCGGCCGGAGGCGCTCCCTGTGGCGCCAGGCGTGCCAGATGGCACGGGCGGCCCGGTAGGCAGTGGACCTGAGGGGGGTCACCACGCGCACTGACGTGAACCCAACGACGCGTAGCATGGCGCACACCGCCTCGACGTTGGGACCCCACCAGTTGGTGGGGTCGCCGTTGAGCTCGGTCCCCGGGTAGAACGCCAGGGCGGGCCGGCCTAGCCCGACGAGATCGACGACCGTCTCGAGAACGAGGGCTTCCCGAGTCACCGAAGCGACCCTCTCCAAGGCGAGCAGCGGATGGCGCAGGTGGTACAGCACTCCCAGGAACAGGACGAGATCGAAGCGTCCCACACGCTCCGGCGAGAGATCCATGACGTCGATGCTGAGGTCCTCGACGCGAGACCGGAGGGCACGCCGTGCGAGCTCGAAGCCTGCCTTGGTGCCCCAGCCGTCCCCGTGCCACGAGTAGAAGTCGGTGGCGAGCACCCGGGCAGCTCCCCGACGCTCAGCTTCGAAGGAGAAGAATCCGTCCCAGGCGCCCACGTCGAGGACGGTCTTGCCTTCGAGCGAAGGCGGCAGCCCCAGGCGCGGCAAGCGGGCAGGGGTGTTGTCGAAGCCCCGCGTGACCACGCCTTGTCCCAGGTCCATGGTGTGATACCAGCGCAGGCCGTCCGCTCGCGCGCGCAACTCAGACGGGGTCACTTGGATCTCGGCAAGGCGCGACTCAGGCTCCACCCTCACCCGCGCCACGTCGCCGTCGCAGGATCGAGACTGGCGACGGCTGCTCGATACGGGCGGAAGTCTACGCCGCCTGCTGATGGTGACGCAAACGCCCGAGGGACCCGCTGATGACGAACCGAACGCGCCGGCCCGGGGGTGCAGGCCGCGCTGACCCTCTCAGTCCTCAGGGCTCACCGAAGACGCTCCCGTGCGGCGCCAGCCTGGCCGAACCTCGGGGCACCGTCACCGCCAAGGGGGCCGAGCACCTCCTTCCGCGCGTCTGTGGCCCTGCGCAGGAGTCGGGTTGCGCTCCCGGGCCGGAGCCGCCGGACGACGAACGCCCCGGCGATTGTTGAGCCGTCCTCACAACCACATGCCGTTCTCGCCATCTACCGGACGACTGCTGGCCGCCGTACATTGGAGCCAGATCGGCAGGAAGGCGCGCTCGCAGGAGCCAGAATGAGGCAAAGAACTCTCGGACGCAGCGGGCTCGAGGTCTCCGCGGTCGGGTACGGCTGCATGGGACTCGACTACGGCTACGGGCCGGCGACCGACCGCGCCTTTGGCATCGCGATCATCCGCGCGGCCTTCGAGCGTGGAGTCACCTTCTTCGACACCGCCGAGGCCTATGGCCCGTTCACGAACGAGCTGCTCGTCGGCGAGGCGCTCGCTCCGTTTCGGAACGACGTCGTGATCGCTACCAAGTTCGGCTGGAACATCGACCAGAAGACCGGCGAGCGGCTTCCCGGCCTCAACAGCCGCCCCGAGCACATCAAGGTAGTGACGGACGGCATGCTGAAACGTCTCCAGACCGACTGCATCGACCTCCTTTACCAGCACCGCGTCGACCCGGTGGTGCCCATCGAGGACGTCGCCGGGGCCGTCAAGGAGCTCGTCCGCGAAGGCAAGGTGAAGCACTTCGGCCTCTCGGAGGCAGGGGCGGCAACCATCCGCCGGGCGCACGCGGTCCAGCCCGTCACCGCCGTCCAGAGTGAGTACTCCCTGTGGACGAGGGACCCGGAGCCGGAGGTGCTGCCGACCTGCGAGGAACTGGGCATCGGCTTCGTCCCTTGGAGCCCGCTCGGCCAAGGCTTCCTGACCGGAACGATCGATGCCACGACGGAGTTCGGCACGAACGACTTCCGGACCTCGTTCCCGCGCTTCACCCCGGAAGCGCGCGTGGCGAACCTCGCACTGGTGGAGCTGCTGAAGCGAATCGCGACGCGAAAGCAAGCGACGCCGGCCCAGATCGCCCTGGCATGGCTGCTGACCCAGAAGCCCTGGATCGTTCCGATCCCGGGCACGACCAAGCTGCACCGGCTGGAGGAGAACCTCGGAGCAGCAGGCGTCGAGATCACGAGCGACGACCTTCGGGAGATCGAGACCGCGGCGGCGAAGATCCGCGTGCAAGGCGCACGACTTCCCGAGTCGATCCTGAAACTGTCCTATCGGTGAATGGAGGGACGCCCGATGCAGAAGCGGACGCTTGGCAAGAGCGGGCTGTCGGTCTCGGCTCTCGGTTTCGGCTGCATGGGGCTGAGCTTCGGCTATGGACCTCCTCTGGAGAAGCAGAAGGCGATTGCGCTCATCCGCGAGGCCTTCGAGAGCGGTGTCACGTTCTTCGACACCGCCGAGGCCTACGGCCCGTTCGAGAACGAGAAGCTCGTGGGCGAGGCTCTCGCACCGATGCGAGACGCGGTCGTGATCGCGACCAAGTTCGGGTTCAAGGACGGCGACTCTCATGCGGGCCTGGACAGCCGCCCGGAGCGCATCCGACAGGTCGCGGATGCGGCGCTCCAGCGGCTCCGGACCGACCGCATCGACCTCTTCTACCAGCACCGCATCGACCCGAACGTCCCGATGGAGGAAGTCGCGGGCACCATCAAGGACCTGATTCGCGCCGGCAAGGTCAAGCACTTCGGCCTCTCGGAGGCCGGGTCTCAGTCGATCCGCAAGGCGCACGCCGTGCAGCCCGTCGCGGCGCTCCAGAGCGAGTACTCCCTCTGGTGGCGCGAGCCTGAAGCTGAGGTGCTCCCGACCTGCGAGGAACTCGGGATCGGCTTCGTGCCGTTCAGCCCTCTGGGCAAGGGGTTCCTCACCGGCAAGATCGACGAAACGACCGCCTTCGCCGAGGACGATTTCCGCAATATCGTCCCGCGATTCACGCCCGAGGCCCGCAAGGCGAACCAGGCCCTCGTCGATCGGCTCGGCTCGATCGCAGCCGCCAAGAACGCGACGCCCGCACAGGTCGCGCTGGCGTGGCTGCTGGCGCAGAAGCCCTGGATCGTGCCGATCCCGGGCACGACCAAACCGCACCGCTTGAAGGAGAACCTCGGCGCTGCCGCGCTCGAGCTGAGCGCAGACGATCGACGCCAGATCGGCGAAGCGCTCGCGGAGATCGAGGTCGTCGGGGAACGCTACCCCGCACACCTCGCCGCGCGCGTCGGCCGCTGAGGTCGCGGCGGAAGCCACGAAAGTGAAAGAGCTGATCGGCGAGACACGCATGACAGTCCTGGTGGTCGGCGCGACCGGTAGCATCGGAAGCCTGGTCGTGGAGGAAGCGATCCGGGAGGGCCACTCGGTTCGAGCTTTGGTTCGAAACCCCGGTAAGGCTCGACGCCTCCCCTCGGAGGCGCAGGTGGTTGTCGGTGACGTCACCCGACCCGAGACCCTGCCCGGCGCAGTGGACGGTGTCGAGGCGATCGTGTTCACCCTCGGCTCCGACGGCGCAGGCAAGGTGGGCGCCGAGACGGTCGACTACGGGGGCGTGCGCAACGTTCTGCGCGCGCTCGGCTCGCGGCACGCACGCATCGCCCTCATGACCTCGATCGGGGTCACCAACCGCACCAGCGACTACAACCGGCGCACCGAAGCCGCCGACTGGAAAAGGCGCTCCGAGCGGCTCGTGCGAGCGAGCGGCCTGCCCTATACGATCGTGCGGCCCGGCTGGTTCGACTACAACGGACCGAACGAGCACCGCCTCGTCCTGTTCCAGGGCGACAAGCGCCACGCGGGCGATCCCAGCGACGGCGCCGTCGCACGACGGCAGATCGCCGAGGGCCTGGTGCGAAGCCTGACCTCGCCGCAAGCGGATCGAAAGACGTTCGAGCTGGTGGCGACGGGCGGCGCAGCGCAGCAGGACTTCGGGCCGCTTTTCGCGGCACTGGATGCCGATCCGCCCGGTTCGCTCGATGGCGTGCACGACGCTGCGAACATGCCGCTGGAGCAAGAGCCCCCTCGGGTCCGCGAAGACCTCGACAACGTGGTCACCAACCGCTCGACCAGCGCCAGCTCCGTTCGACCCAGCACCGGCGCCTCAGGAAGCACGTCCAGTTAGGGGAGAAGCCATGGCGGACGTACTCGTTGTCATCGGAGCCGGTCAGATCGGTCAGGGGATCGCGCGCCGGGTGGGCGTCGGCAAGCACGTCCTGCTGGCCGACCTGCGACCGGACAACGCCAACGCGGCGGCCGACATCCTGACGAACGCCGGATACGAGGTGAGCGTCGCGTCGGTCGACGCGTCTTCGCCCGCAGCGGTGCATGCGCTCGTCGAGAAGCAGCTCGTGGCTCAGGCCGGCCCTGCGCTCGGCGAGATCGGAACCGCGCTCGACGGAATCGGCCACGGTCCGCGTCGTGCGCGCAGGCAGCCGAGGTCGTCGCTCGGGACTGGTGAATCCACCTCACCGGCCTATCTCGCTTTTCCCATCTACCGCTTGCCTCCAGAGATCGCTACCTTGGTATCGACCCCAGACGAGAAGAAGGTCACCGACGAGGAGCACGGGGCGGGCGCGAACGCCGAGTGAGCGAAAGGAGAGTCACATGGCCAACGAAGACACACGCGGTCCCTACGCGGACATCGCCCCGGCTCTCGACGAGTACACGGGCAAGGTGCTCTTCGGTGATGTCTGGAAGCGTCCGGGCCTGTCCCCGCGTGACCGGAGCCTCATCACGGTGGCGAGCCTCGTCGCTCTCTACCGGACGAACGAGCTGCCCTTTCACCTCGGCAGGGCGCTCGAGAATGGCGTCACCAAGGACGAGCTGATCGAGCTCATCACCCACCTCGCCTTCTACGCCGGATGGCCGGCAGCCAACACCGCCGTGGCGATCGCACGGAAGGTGTTCGGTGAGGTCCGAGGTTGAGCATGCGAGGAGCCGTTCTCTACGCCCCGGGCGATGTGCGCTTCGAGGAGCGGCAGGCTCCGCGAATCGTCGAGCCGACTGATGCAGTGATCGAGATGTCAGCCACCTGTGCCTGCGGGTCCGATCTTTGGCCCTACCGCGGCATCCAGGCGGTGGCCGGGCCGACCCCGGTGGGCCACGAGTACTGCGGCATCGTCGAGGAAGTCGGCCGCGCGGTCACGGAGGTCAAGCCCGGCCAGTTCGTCATCGGGTCGTTCTTCGCCTCCGACAACACCTGCCCCAACTGCCGCGCCGGCTACCAGACGTCCTGCCAGCACCGGGAGTTCGTGAGCGACGCGCAGGCTGGTTCGCTGCCGTCGCGGCGAACGTCAGTCCAGGCACGACGGTCGCCGTAGTCGGCGACGGCGCGGTCGGCCTTCTCGGCATCCTGTCCGCCAGGCTCCTCGGCGCCGAGCGGATTGTCGCGATGAGCCGTCACCCGTCGCGGCAGAAGTTGGCCCGCGAGTTCGGCGCGACCGATGTCGTGACCGAGCGCGGAGACGACGGCGTCGCCTGCATCAAGGAGCTGACGAACGGCGTCGGGGCAGACGCGGTGCTCGAGTGTGTCGGTACCCAGGACGCGATGATGCAGGCCATCCGCTCGACGCGCCCGGGCGGATCCGTGGGCTACGTCGGCGTGCCACACGGTGTCGCGCTCGACGGCCAGGCGATCTTCTTCGCCCACGTGCATCTCCACGGCGGTCCTGCTCCGGTTCGCCGTTTCCTGCCCGATCTGATCGACATGGTCTGGAGCCGGAAGATCAACCCCGGGAGGGTCTTCGACCTCGTCCTGCCCCTGGATCAGGTGGCGGAAGGTTATCGAGCGATGGACGAGCGCCGGGCGATCAAGACACTGCTGCGTCCGTAGGCTGCCGTCCGCTTTGGATGACGAGCGCCAACTGCAGCGGAGACGTCATGACGAGCCGAACTGAGAGAGCCGCGGGTCGGAGCGGCCGCCGGGCCTGTGCAGTACGCCCAAGGCGGCTACGAGGCATCCTTCGGCCGGTACGCTGTCGACGCTGGTGCCCGCACCTTCAGCTATCACGCATGATCCAGGGCGCGCGTGCAGGCCGGGGGGCGGCGGTAGCGACCCGCCGCCCCCCGGTGTTCCGAACTACAGCAGCTTGACGACACGGTCGGCGAGACCCTTCTCGCCGAGGACGACGGTCAGGTTGGCCTTCTCCGAGACCTTCTCCAGGACTTCGAGCTCACGCAGGCGCATCAGGGTGGGGCTCGACTCGAGGATCTTCCCGGTGTTGGCCTGCGAACGCATGGCCGCCGGCTCCTCGCGGCGGGTGATGAGGGCGGCCTCGGCCGCCTTCTTGGCCTCGGCCACTCATCCTGGCGGTCAAGCGGCGCGCCCTCGAGCCGCCTCCGACGACCTCATGACCCTCCCACGCTCGTGCCCAGGGCGGCGAGAAGCTCGTCGAGCTGCTCGAACGTCTCACCCATCCCACCAGTACTCCCGGAGGCGATGGCACCGTCGAGAGCTTCCTTCGAGGGATAGAGGTCGTGCATGACCAGCAGCGTCTTGCCGCCTCGTTCCTCGAACGTGACCGTGGTGACCTGCCCGGTGTCGCCAGCCTCCTCATTGGTCCAGACGAGGCGCGAGTGCGGGGTCACTTCGAGGTAGCTACCGAAGAACGCCATGGGCTCCGGGGCCGCAGGGTGGCTGAACACGAGACGGTACTTGCCCCCGACCCGAACATCCATCTCGCAGGAAAGCAGGGACAGTCCGCAGGACTTCGGGACCCACCACTGCTTGAACAGCTCGGGCCTGGCCCACGCCTCGAACACGAGGCGCGCCGGGCCGTTGAAGGTTCGCGTAACGACCAGCTCACGCTCCGACTTCCGTTCCACCGTGGTGCGGTTCTTCGGGGTAGGCTCAATCTCTCTTCTTGCGTCCATCGACCTTCTCCTTCCGTGTCAGTTTCCCGACAACCTTGTCCAGCTCGTCGAAGCGTGCGTCCCAGAGCTGGCGATAGCTCTCGATCCACGCCGCCTCTTCCTCCAGTCGGCGCAGGCCGAGCTTGCAGGTCCGCACGCGCCCGACCTTCTCCGTGGCGACGAGCCCCGCCTGCTCCAGCACGCCGACGTGCTTCTTCATGCCCGTCAGGGTCATGCGGAACTTCCCGGCAAGGTCCGTGATCGAGGCGTCTGCACGCC